>Ga0184637_10000451_pt1 | contig 30565 bp, 32 predicted proteins | sample PLM3_127_b2_FD_133143 | JGI IMG/M metagenome (GOLD analysis project Ga0184637, IMG submission 133143) | Groundwater sediment microbial communities from an aquifer in East River, Colorado, USA - PLM3_127_b2 | ecosystem: Environmental > Terrestrial > Soil > Riparian zone | place: USA: East River... | reverse complement strand
GCCGAAAGCCGCTTCGGCCCCCTGTCTCAGGCTCGCCAGATCATCGGGGCCGAACGGCGTGAAGTGGATGAGGACCAGTCGCTCGACTCTCGCCGCGGCCGCCACTTCCGCCGCCTGTCGCGCCGTCGAGTGGCCGAAGCGGGCCGCCTGCTCCTCCTGGCCGGCAAGGAACGTCGACTCGTGAACGAGGACGCTCGCGCTGCGCGCCAGCTCGCGGATCTCGTCGCAGGGTGACGTGTCGCTGGAGTAGGTCAGCGCGCTGCCGCTGGAAGTCTCGATCCGGAGGCCGACCGAAGGCACGGAGTGTTTGCCGCGGCCGGCGCGCACCGTGATCCGGTCGGTTTCGACGAACGGTCGCTCACCGGGCTCGATCTGGTGCTTGTGGAGGGGGAACACGTCCGTCCATCGATCCGACCGATAGAGGTCGGTGAGTCCATCCAGGACCCGCCACGTGGCCGCCTGAGCGTAAACGTCGAGTGGCGACTTGCGCCCCACCAGCCACAGGCTCTGGAGCAGCGAGGGATACCCGAAGGTGTGGTCGAGGTGTTCGTGGGTGATAATGACCCGGCTCAGACGGTCGGGGGCTATCCCGGCCTCGCCGAGCTGCTTCAACGGCGAGCCCGAGGTGTCGACGAGCGTCACTTCGCGGCCGTCGTCGAGCGCCAGCGATGTGTTGTCTCGGCCGGGGCTGGGAACGGCCGCACCGGTCCCCAGGTAGTGCACGGTCAACATTGGGCTCTCTCCGAGGAGCGCACCGTTAACAAGGGCAACTCAGATTGTTGGGTGGGGTACCCCACCCAACAATTCCTCACAACTCTGAAGCGGGAGCTAGAAATGCTCGGGCGGCAAAACGTCCGCGTGGTCTTCCTGGATGTGGGCGGCACCCTCGCTTACCCCCACCCGTCCTTCCACGGCCTCGTGGCCCAGGTCTGCCAGAGCCACGGGCTCGCGGTCCAGCCCGAGGACGCAGAGCGTGCCGAGCCCGCCGTTTGGGCACGAATCGCCGAGCGGGAAGACGTCGGCCGTGGGTTCAGTGTATCAGCCGACCGCTCGCAGGCCTTCTGGCTCTTCGTGTATCGGGCCTTCCTCACCGAGCTGGGCCACCCGGAGGCCGCTGAAACCGACTTGCCACAAAGGCTGCTGGAGACGTTCGTTCGCCTCGAGAGCTACCGGCTCTACGATGACGCTCTGCCCACGCTCGACGCGCTGCACGGCGCGGGGCTCTCCCTCGGCGTCATCTCTAACTGGGAGGAGTGGCTCGAACGGCTCATGGTGAGCCTCGGGATCCGCGACTACTTCGACTTCGCGGTGATCTCCGGCCTGGCCGGCCACGAGAAACCGGACCCGGAGATCTTTCTGGCCGCGCTCTCGGCCGCGGATGCTCGCCCCGAAGAGACTATCCACGTAGGTGACAGCCTGCGAGACGACGTGGCCGGCGCACAGGCCGTCGGAATCCGCGCCATCCTCCTCGATCGGAAATTGACGACGATGCCGCAGACGAACGCGCAAACCGACGTTGGAATCCCAGGCTCGAACGGGACGGTTCCGTACGCTCGTATCACGAGCCTTGCCGAATTGCCTGAGCTGTTGGGGATCAATACCAGGACATGAGCGAGGCCTCCGCCCCACCGCCGCTCGGGCGAAGCATCGCGTCGGCCGCGGTTGTCATCGGGGCCGGTGTCATCACCAGCCGCATCCTGGGGCTCGTCCGCGAGCAGGTGATCGCCGCGCTCTTCGGCTCCACCGGCCCGACGAGCGCGTTCCGCACGGCCACCCGCATCACCACCGGTTTCTATGACCTGCTCCTCTCCGGTGCGACGACGTCGGCGCTGGTCCCGGTCTTTAGCGACTACGCGGGCTCCGGGAGGAGCGACGACCTGAGCCGGGTCGCGAGCACGTTCGTGAACCTGACCGTGGTGGCGCTCGGCCTCATCGTGGGCCTCCTGGTCCTGGGTGCCCCAATCGCCGTGGGCGCACTCGGCGCCGATCCAGCGCAGTTCGAGCTGACGGTGGGACTGACCCGAATCGCGCTCCCGTCGGTCCTCCTGCTTGGCACGTCGAGCATCCTCACCGCCGTGCTCTATGCGCGTCGGTCCTTCACGCTGCCTGCACTGGCTCCGGCGGTCTACAACGCCGGCATCATCGTTGCCGCCGTGGCGCTGGCCTTGCCGTTCGGCATCTACGGCCTCGCGGTTGGGCTCACGGCAGGGGCGATGCTCCAGATCCTCATCCAGCTGCCCGCATGGCGGGGGCTGCGCTACGTGCCCGTGATCGATCTCGGACACCCGGGGGTACGCCTCGTGCTCCGACTCTACGCGCCGGTTTTCATGGGGCTGATTGCGAGCTACGGCGTCGTGATGCTCGACACGAACCTGGCGTGGCGCACCGGACCAGAGAGCGTGGCCGACATGGCCTTCGCAACGACCCTGATCCAGTTTCCGATCGGGCTTGTCGGTGCCGCTGCCAGCCTCGCTATCCTCCCGTCCCTCAGCCTTCTTGCGTCGAGCGACAGCGCGTCAGAGCGCGAGGCGTTTGTGCCGACGCTGGTTCAGGGCCTCAAGATGGTGTTGCTCCTCATCATCCCCGTTTCGGCGGCGCTCGTCGTATTGCGCGAGCCCGTCGTCGCGTTACTGTTTCAACGGCTCGCGTTCGACGCGGAGGCCACTCGCCGTACGGCGCTCGCGCTGCTCGCTTACTCCCCACAGCTGCCGTTCGTCGTCGTCGACCAGCTCCTCATCGTGGCGTTCTACGCGCTAAAGGAGACCCGCACGCCGGTGCTCGTCGGCTTGGCAGGTGCGGGCGTCTACGTCGTCGTGGCCCTGGCGCTCATCGCGCCGCTCGGCATGCCCGGTCTCGCCCTGGCAAACGCGGTGCAGAACAGCGCGCACGCCATCGTGCTGTTCTGGCTGCTCAGCAGGCGATACCCAGGCCTCGCCGATCTGGCGCTCGGCAGATTCGTCGCTCGGGTTGCTTTGTCGGGCGCGGTTACGAGTGCAGGTATTTGGATTTGCGCCGGCGGCCTGGCCGCCTTGCTCGAAGACCCATCGGCCGGAGCGCGGTTGACGGGCCTCGTGCTCGCGTCCGGAGCCGGCGTCGGTATCTACGGGGCGTGCCTCTTCGTTTTGCGCGTCCGAGAGACGGGTCAAATCATTGGACTACTCCGGCCGCGCCGCGAGAAACCCGCAAACTCACCCCCTCCCCAACCCTTCCCCGTCAAGGGGGAGGGGGAAGATGAGCCTCCCACATGAGCGGCCACCTCCCCTACGTAGGGGTCGATCTCACGGCGGGGAAGCGCGTCTCGGACGTAGCCGCCCTCGACCTGGTCGGCGAACGGGTCGCGTTCAGGACGGCGCTCACCGACGACGATATTCTCGGCGTCCTGTCCCAGGTTGGCGCGGAAGTGGTCGCTGTCGACTCGCCGATGGGCCTGCCTGAGGGGCTGTGCTGTCTGGAGGAGAGCTGTGCCTGCGCCCCGCTCGACGGGGCGGTTGGGCGCAGTGCGGAGCGGGTGCTCATCAAACGTGGAATTCCCTGCTTCTGGACGACGAAGCGGACGATCATCAAGAGCATGATCTATCGCGCGATCCCTCTGAAGGCCCGGCTCGAGGACGAGGGATACGCCGTGCTCGAGGTGTTCCCCTACGCGGTGAAGCGCATCCTGCTGGGGCGGAAGCTCCCCCGCAAGAGCCAACCAGAGGGGATCGAGCACCTGATGCTGGGGGCGCGCGGCCTTCTGCCCGGGTGCTGTTGGCCGGAGCCCTGGGCACCGGGTCACGATCAGCTCGACGCCCTCTACTGCGCGATCACGGCTCGCCTCTTCGCTCTGGGAGAAACCGAGGCGCTCGGGAACCCGGCCGAGGTGCCGATTATTGTGCCGCGTAGCTCAGCAGCGTCGGCTGGCCGTTGAGCTGATCGGGCCAGGGCGCGGTGGCCATCAGCCAGAAATGATGGCGGCCATTAGGCGTTGTGGGCACTGACAACCGGAACGCGCCCTGCTCATTGGCGACGGCGCTGCCAACGTACTGCCCCTCGTCTGAGACGTGGACGCGAGCGAGAGGCAGCGCTTGCCCCACGAGTGCGATCCCGGCGTCGGTCGCTTCGATCTGGGCTCGCGGCGCATTCGGGACGAGCCAGAAGGGCTGGGACCACACGGTTTTTCCGTCCGCAGCCATCGCTTCTACCCGGACCCACCGTTCGACGCCCGACGGCCGATAGTCGGACCAACCGGCCGGACCCTCCCACATCACGTTCATGTTCTGGTCGATGAAGCGGATTCTCGCCGCATCCGGGCTGGATGCCACAATCGAGCCGTTCAACACCCCTAGAGCGCTGAAGCTCGGTCCATTACTGGCGTAGAAGGCTCCATTCTCGATCGAGCGTCTGATGGCGTCGGGTGTCAGCCGCGCTGCCTTCACCATCACCCACCCCTTGTTCATCTGCTCGGGGCTGTGAGAGTCGTCGGCGGCGACTGCCCAGACGCGATTGCTCCAGCCCTTGGCGTTCAAAACCTCAGTCCACAGCTGCACTGCCCGCTGGGTGCGCTCGGGCGTCTCCGTGAACCCGTTGAAGATCTCCAGGCATCTGTAGTCCTGGAGAGCGATCATGTCCGCGTTCCTCCAGCCCACGTTCCATCCCGGGTGGGCGAGGATCGCCAGACCTCCCGCCTGGTGATGTGGTCGATGCGACCGCGCGGAGACCAGCTCGACGGTGCTACCTGGTCCACGCCGAGCGCTACGATGTGCCCGGCGTCCGACGTACTCTCGTAGCCCTGCAGGAGTGTGAAGCTCTCGTCCATGATGTCCTTCGGATACGAGATCACGTCGTGGTCGGTGATCATGACGAACTCATAGCTGCGCCGCTTATAGGCCAGCGCCTCTTGCGCCGGCGGCATCGCCGCGTACCCGTCGAAGGATGCGCTCGAATGCATGTGAAGCTGGCCCTTCATGAACCTGCCCGCCGTGGCATAGGGGTTGTCGATCACGTAGGAGGCGCTTGACGTGTCCTGGACCTGCACGATGATGCTCTGCTCGACCACCAGCTCACCGTTCGGTCCGAGCGCACGAGCGCGAACCCGGTGAAACCCCAGGGCGGGATCGGACCACAGGAACCGCCACCGCCCCGCGTCGTCGGCAGTGATGTCCGCCGCCGCCCAGTGGTCGTCGTTCCCCAGGGCCACTTCGACGCGCTCGGCCCCACCGCCGAGTGTCGTGCCCTCGATGAGCACAAGGTTGCCGTCGCCGAGCACGGCGGCGTCAGCTGGGTTGACGATCCGGAACCCGGTGGGCTGCGGGGCGGGGATCAGCTCCGCGAGCGCCCGCTCGCCGACGAGATCACCCAGAAACGGAAAACCGACCGCGGCGATGAGGAAGAGGCCGAGCGTCTGCCGTCCCAGCCATGGACGGCGACGCACAGCGCCGCGCCGCGAGCGCTCCACGCATCCTCCTGTTGGCTCTACACGCGACGGTTTCTCACGAGGTATGCGTGCGAGCGAGTGGGTGTGTTCTGGTCTAAGAGACCAATAAGAGTCGTTTGGTTGTAGTGCGGTGGAGCTTACTCTGCGATTTACCGGGCCGGCAAGCCTTCCCCACCCTTATACTTGCCCGTCCGCCACGACCGGCTCAGCTAGAAGAGCGCCGCGCCGGCTACGCCGTCCATCCCCGGAGGCTTCGAGCGAGACAATGACTAGCTTCCCCCGATGACTACCTACGTGGATCAGCAGGGCACCGAGGCCCCGGTTACCGTTCCACGGCTGCCTGGTGAGGCGCCGCGGGGAAGCGGCCGGCATCGGGCTGCCCGCGCGGTCCTCCTGATCGCGTTCGCCCTGCTCACCGTCCAGCTCTGGCGACTTCAGATCGTCAATACGGGCGCCTATCGTGACGCTGCCGAGGGCAACCGCCTGCGGCTCAGCAGCATTCAGTCCCTGCGCGGCGTTATCTACGATCGCAACCTTACGCCGCTCGCCGCCAACGCGCCGAGCTTCGCTGTGAAGGTGACCGAGGCCGATCTTCCAACAACGCGCCGTTCGGAAGTGCTCGCCGAGACCGAGCGGATACTCGGCATGTTGCCCGGAGAGATCGACCACACACTGCGCACCAAGGGGCGCGGGCTTCCGCCGTTCACACCGGTCACGGTAAAGGCGAACGTGCCGCGGGACACCGCGCTCGCCCTCGAAGAGCGCGGCTGGGCGCTGCCCGGTGTGCAGGTGACGGTCGCCACCGTGCGCGAGTACATCGACGGCCCGCTGTTCCTGCATCTCCTCGGTTACACATCGCTTCCTTCGGCGGATGAGTACGCGCAACGCTATCAGGCGCTGGGGTATGGGCTCGACGAGCGAGTCGGGGCGAGCGGCGTGGAGGGGACCTATGAGTCGGAGCTACGTGGACGTCCGGGGACGCAGTTGCTGGAGGTCGACGTGGGCGGCCGTCCGCTACGCGAGATCGAGGAGCAACCGCCCGAGCCGGGTCACAGTCTCGTTCTCACGGTAGATCTTCAGCTCCAGCGGACCGTCCAGGACGTGCTGGCGGCCCGACTCGATCCGAACACCTCGGGCGTCGCAATCATCATGGACCCGCGCGACGGAAGCGTGCTCTCGATGGTGTCTCTTCCGACCTACGACGCCAATGCTTTCGCAAACCCCGATCGCGGCGATGAGGTAACTCGCCTGCTTTCCGATCAGAGGTTGCCCCTCTTCGACCGAGCCATCGCCGGCCAGTACCCGCCCGGCTCGACGTTCAAGCTCGTGACTGGGCTTGGAGGGCTGGAAGAGGGGATCGTGAACCGCAACACACGGATTAATTGCAACGGCGGGCTGCGGATCCCCAACCCGTACAACCCGCGACTCTCGACGTGGCTGCCGGACTGGAGTGTGCTGGGTGTCCTGGACTTCGTGCAGGGCCTGGCGCAGTCTTGCAACGTCTACTTCTACACGCTCGGCGGCGGGTACGAGAACATCGAGGGTCTGGGCAGTGAACGACTCGCCCGATACGCGCGGATGATGGGCTACGGTGAGCCCACGGGCATCGATATTCCCTCAGAGGCAGCGGGCCGGGTCCCGGATAACCGATGGAAGCTACAACAGGTCGGGGAGGCCTGGTTGCCTGGAGACACGTACAACATGGCGATCGGCCAGGGGTACGTCCTCGCCACGCCGCTGCAGGTAGCGAACGTCACCAACGGTATCGCCATGGGCGGCGTGCAATATCGCCCCCGCATCGCTCAGGCGGTGGTCGACGGGGAAGGTAATCGCCTTCGGTCCCTCGAGCCGCAGATTTTGCGCCAGGCTTCGTTCCGACCCGCCACCGTGTCCGCCGTGCGGGATGGCATGGCGGCCGTGCTCGACGCACGGGAGGCGATACCTCACCAGATTCCCGGCATGAAAGTGGCGAGCAAGACCGGAACGGCTGAATTCGTAGGCCAGCGCGACTCGCGCGGCAACCTGCCGACTCACGGGTGGTTCACGGTGTACGCGCCCGCGGACAATCCGCGCGTGTCGGTTACGGTGTTCCTGGAGCGAGGTGGCGGCCCGCGCGATGCCTTGCCGCTCGGCATGGAGCTCCTGAAGCACTATTTCGAACGGTATCCGTAGGTATTGGAGGGAGAGGGATGGCCGCTCCAGCTATGCCGAAGCTGGACTTCAACCGGATCGGCCCTCGTGTCGGAGAGCGATTTCCCGACGTCCGCCTCTCCGACCAGCACGGCCGAGTTGTTGACCTCCACGCTGTTCGCGAGGGTCGGCCTGCCATCGTGGTTTTCTATCGCAGCGCCCGCTGGTGACCGTATTGCAAGACGCAGCTCGTCGAGCTGCAAAAGCGGGTCGGTGAGCTCGAGGGAGCCGGCACCAGGCTCTTCGCGATCAGTTACGACTCGGTCCAGGTGCTGGGCGACTTCGCCGAGAAGTACGGAATCACCTTTCCGCTCCTCTCCGACGAAGGTAGCGACGCTATTCGGGCGCTCGGCCTCTACAACGAGCACCTCGCCGAGCAAGCGGCCTTCTACGGACGTGAGGCGCGTCCCGACCAGTTCGGCGTTCCATACCCGGGCGTGTTCCGCCTCGATGAGCGCGGCATTATCGTCGCCAAGGAGTTCGAGCAGAGTTATCGCGTACGGCCTGCGCCGGCGCTACTCGTGGAACGAACGCCCGGGGCCGCCCCTGCCGGACTCGCCATCGAGAAGACAGTCGAGCGTGAGGGGGTATCGACCACGGTCGGAGTCGACACCGCGACGTACCGGCCGTATGAGAAACACGAGGTCCGAGTAGCGCTCGAGCTCCCGGCCGGCACCCATGTGTACGCTCACCCGGTTCCGGAGGGCTACGCAGCCTTCGAGATCGAGGTTGCCCCATTCGACGGTCTCGACGTCGGAGCTGCTCGGTTGCCCGAGCCCCACTCGTTCCGCATCGAAGGCGTCGACGAAGAGTTTCGCGCCTACGTGGGGAGGGTCGAGGCCGCGATCCCCTTCAACATTGTGCCGTACCAGGAGACAGCGACGCTCTCCGTCGAGGTCCGCTACCAGGCATGTACCGATCGCCTGTGCTATCCGCCGGATGCGATGACGGTGGACATCACGTTGCAGGGCATCGACCTAGTGCGTGACTGACCGAGGGCGACGATCAAAGTCGCTGGGCTACGTTACCGCTGCCCGACCGGAACGAACGCGCGCTCGCGTGGGCCGACGTAAACCGACTGCGGGCGGATCAGACGATTGTCGGCGTATTGCTCCAGGATGTGCGCCGTCCAGCCAGCGGTACGTGCGACGGCAAAGGTCGGCGTGAAGATCTCCGATGGAACGCCAATCGCATGAAGCACGAGCGCCGCGTAAAGCTCCACATTCGCGTAGAGATCCCGCCCCGGCTTCAGCTCACCCAGGACCTTGACCGTGACGCGCTCGACCTCGTGCGTGAGGTCGAGAAGGTCGCGATTGCTGCCCGCACTCGCGAGCTTACCCGTGGCCTGGGCGAGCACTTCGGCACGTGGGTCTCGCACCTTGTACACCCGGTGGCCGAACCCCATGATCCGCTCGTCGCGAGCCATGGCTCTTCGCACCCAGTCTTCCGCAGCCTCGGGGCCGCCGATCTCGCGCAGCATCTCGAGCACTGGCCCCGGTACGCCGCCATGGAGCGGGCCCTTGAGCGCGCCAACCGCGCCGGTTAGGGCCGAAACCATGTCTGACGCGGTAGACGCGATCACGCGAGCGGTAAAGGTCGACGCGTTCATCCCGTGATCGATGACCGCGACCATGTAGGCGTTCAGCGCGTACACACGAGCTGGCTCCGGCTCCCGCCCCTCGAGCATGTAGAGATAACCGGCGGCAATGCCGAGATGGTCCGGCGCCTCGAGGACCTTCTCGCCACGGTGCAGACGGTCGTGGTGGGCGACGAGGACGGGCATACGAGCCGTGATGCGAGCCGCGCGACGCCGATTCGAATCGGGTGAGAGATCGTCGGCGTCCGGATCATCGACGGAGAGCAGCGCTGACGACATCCGTAGCGCATGCATGCCGGTCGCGCTCCGGATCGGGCCTCGAAGGGCATCCATGATTGGCCCGGGCAAGCCGCGGGCCGCGGCCAGCTCGGAATGGAGCTGGCTCAGCTGGCGTGCATCGGGAAGCTCGCTCTGCCACAAGAGGTAAGCGACTTCCTCGAACGTCGCTCGCCCGACGAGCTCCTGGATATCGTAGCCGCGTATCGCGAGACGACCACGCTCGCCATCGACTTCGCTCAGACTGCTCGCGTGGGAGACGACGCCTTCCAGCCCACGCGCGATCACCACCTCACCGTGCACTGCTCGTCCTCCTGCCTCTCTCCAACCGCCGCTCTTCAATCGTATCGTCCGGAATTGGTATCGTGGCCGTTAATAATGAGGTTGTTAGGCTCCTATCCCTTAGATAATTGCGATATTTACCGCTTGATCGAGAGATAGACCAGAGGCTTCTTGTTGGACCTGGACGACGTCGACGTCAGAATCCTGGCTCGGTTGCAGCGCGACGGTCGGATCACCATGCGTCAGCTCGGTGCGCACGTCGGTCTCAGCAGCCCGGCGGTGACCGAGCGCGTCCACCGCCTCGAGGAACGCGGCGTGATCCGCGGCTACCGGGCCGAGGTGGCCCCCGCGCTCGTTGGCCTCCCTCTTGTGGCGTTTATCGCGCTGGCGCTGCCGGTCACGGGGCGGCCACCGGGCGTTTTCGAGAAATACGTCGAGAAGTTGGAGTCCGTCGTCGAGTGCTACCGAATCACCGGGGAGGATGCGTATCTGATGAAGATCGCCGTCCCGACAATGGAGGCCCTGGGCGAGACCCTCGATCAGCTGGGAGAGATTGGAAGAACGAGGAGCTCCATCGTTCTATCCGTGGCGAAGCACGGAACTCCGCTTCTGCCGACGGAGGCGCAGTCATGGGCTCGGACGCCGCCCAGCGGCGCCGATTGATTGCGCAGGCGGCTCGCTAGCGGATTTAGCCCTTCGGAACAAACCGCACCTCGTACAACCTCGGCCAGCGCTTCCCCGTGATCAGGAACGTGCCGGTGTCGGCATCGAATGCGATGCCATTCAGTACGTCGTCCGGCGCGCGTGCGCGCGCCTCTTCGGGTGAGAGCAGGCCTGAGGCGTCGATGGTCGCCAGGACTCGCCCCGTATCACGCTCGATGTGCACGATCTCGTCCGTCTGCCAGACGTTGGCGTAGACCTCGTCGCCTACGCACTCGAGCTCGTTTAGGCGGGTGACGGGCAGCCCATCGCGCATAACGGGGATCTGGCCGACGAGGTCGAAGGTCCCCGGGTCACGGAAGAATAGCTGGTTGCTGCCGTCGCTCATGACCAGCCGGTTCCCGTCGTAGCAGAGACCCCAACCCTCGCCCGTGTAGCGGAGCTCTTGAATTTTGCCGAAGCTAGCCAGGTCGTAGACGAATGCAACCCCGCTCTGCCACGTGAGCTGGATCAGACGATCATCTACAAGCGCGAGCCCTTCGGCAAAGACCGGCGGGTCGACCGTCATGCGCCGGAGGACCGCGCCGCTGTGCGGATCGACTTCGCGCAAGCTGGACTCGCCCACAAGCCCCGTACTCTCGTAGAGCAGGCCGTTGTGCAGTAGGAGCCCCTGCGTGAACGCCGAGCGGTCGTGCGGGCGGACAGATAAGACCTCCAGGCCCAGCCGTTGCGATGCCGCGACGACCGCGGACGCTTGAGGCCCGAGCGGCTCGGCGCCCGAGGTGCGCTGGCCTGCCAGCCCCGAGTCGCCGCGGACCAAGGCGAAAACGACGAGCCCAGCCGCCACGGCCATAGCCAGCAGGGCGGGCCAGCGTCGCGCCATTGGTTGTCTCCCTGAAACGAGGATCGGCTTCGAAGCGAATCCGCTAGGTTACCGGTAGTAAAGAGGCATGATGATGATCGTAAAGACGATCACCGCGATGATCAGCGCGACCCCGATGGCGACCCGTCGTAGGCCGCGACGGCGCCTCATCTCATCGGGCGTCATGGCGCCTCCTTAATGCCCCACGATGCAGGGTCGAACGCAAGCAGAGACGGAAGAACCTGGTGCGCCCGGGCCAGAATCGGGTGCGGCGGGAGATCTGGGTCTGGAATTGCGATCACGATCATTCCGGCTGCAAGGGCGGACTCGATCCCGGACGGTGCGTCCTCGAAGACGAGGCAATTGGCCGGATCCACGCCTAGCTCGACGGCTGCCGCGAGAAACACGTCGGGGGCGGGCTTCGGGTGACGGACTCGCGGATGGTCGGAGGTGGCTCGTCCACGAACAGGCGGTCCTTGGACTCGTGAGTGAGGCCAAGCGCACGCTGCCGAAGGTCATCGGTCAGCGCCCCACCATGCCGGGCAATCACCTCTGCGTCGACGCGCCGGAGAATCGATTCGGTATCTAAGAGCACGCCATCGAGATCGAAGATGACGGCTCGGATCTCGGTCGGGCGAGCGGCTTCAGCCCTCGAAGAACGCCCCGGTGAGCCCGTGGAGGCGATTCTCGCCACCCACGTCTCGCGGTGTGTAGTCGATCCGCGTCGAGCCCAGGTGCCGTGGATCCTTCGATGTGATGTGCAGGATCACCAGGGGCTCGTCACCTTCGGCCTCGAACCAGTAAGGCGTTCCGGCCGGAATCGAGATGATCTCGTTCTTGTCGAGGTCGGCGATCGGCCGGTCGTTCACGGTGTAGAACTTCGCTTTCCCGCTGACCACCAACCAGGCGGAGTCAAGGCCGGGGTGCGCGTGCAAGTTCGTCTCACCGCTGTCGCTCGAGACCACCTGGACCGAGACGTGAAGCGCGCCAGCGCGGACGAGGTCCTGGTTCGCCTTCCCCTTGTTTACGAGCGGGGGGCGAATCTTCGCGACTTCAAAGGGTGCAATCTGCTGTTCCGTTGCGACCATATGCTCTCCTTCCAAAGGCCTCGATGTAGCTGCCACTATACGCCGGCCGGCGGCCGCAGTCCACGCGCTCGTAGGTCAGGACCGCGCCGGCGCGCCCTCTCGCCAGGCCAGAAGCGCCCGAGCCACCTCATCGGGATCGTTGGAGATGGGTATCCGCTCGCCGCGCTCGGCGAGGGCCGCGAGCAAGCGCGTGAGCGGCGGCGGCTCGACGTTGCACGCGAGCAGCAGGTCCTGGCGGGAAAAGATCTCGGGCGGGGATCCGCGTCCGACGAGCACGCCCTCCTCAGACAGCAGATAGACCGTGTCCACGAGGTCGGGAATCTCCTGCACCTCATGGGTCGTCAAAATGAGCGTCATCCTCCGCCGGTCGTGGTCGGCCCTGATCAGCTCAGTGAGCTCGCGCCGCGAGCGCGGGTCGAGGCCGGCAAAGGGCTCGTCCAGCACGACGAGCTCGGGCTCGGTCACGAGGGCGCCCGCAAGCGCTACTTTGCGGCGCTCTCCGCCGGACAGGTAGTGGGGCACGTTGTCCATCAGTTGCACCAGGTCGAAAGAGCGGGCGATCGTTTCCACCCGCTGATCCACCTCACTTCGGGACAGTCCACGGCCGGCAAGCCCCAGCGCAAGATCCTGCCCCACCGTGGGAGCGAGGAGCTGCGCTTCCACGTCCTGCAGCACGGCCCCGACGCGCGGCCGGATCGCCTCGAAGTCGCGCGCCGGGTCATGTCCCAGGACGTCAACGGTACCCGCAGTCGCCCTCGCGAGTCCCAGCACTGCCCGCAGCAGCGTGCTCTTCCCGCTGCCGTTGGGACCGAGGATCGCTACGCGTTCGCCCTCATCCACTACGAAGGGGGCGCCCGAGATGGCGACCTCTCGGCCATCGGGATACCGGACGTGTAAGTGCTCGACCGTTACGACTGAGTGCGCCACCGACCTACACCAGAAGAGACCGCGAGCATGAAGATGGCGCCGCCGAGCACGAAGGACCGCTCGGCATCTTGCGTTCTCGCGAGGACAATCGCCCCGGTGAGGAGCAGTCCGACAAGGGCGAGTACCATGCCGTCGCCAGAGAGGGTACGCGCTCGCCCGCTCGCATCTCGCGCGGAGCCCAGCCCGCGCAGTCGCATCGCAGCGTACTGGTCGGCGGCTAGCTCGCTGGCGCGGAGCACCGCGAGTGCGCCGACCATCGCGTTGCGCTTCAGACCCGCAGCCAGGGAAAGGCGCGGGCTGCGCAGCCGAACGGCTTCGCGAGCGGCGAGGGCTCGCGCGAGAAGGAGGAAGATCGACCGATAGCCGAGGAACAGCATCTCGGCAAGCGTACGAGGCATGACCCGCCGCGAGACGGAGAACAGCACCGTCGCAGGGGTCGTTCCCACGAGAAGTAAGAGCACCAGGCTCGTGATCGCGCCCTTCTCCACGATGACAATAGCCGACTCCCACGTGCCGCCAAGCCGCGTCACAGCGAAAACAGCGGACATCGCCAGTGGCAGCGCGGAGAGCGCCAGGACCGGACGAATCGGCAGGCCGGAAGTAACAAGCGCCGCCAGAAGCCCCGCGTAGATCAGCCCGAGAACCGCGACGTCACGGGAGACGACCAGCGCGCCGATGCACGCCGCCGCCGCGGCGATCTTGGCCCCGGCCGAAGCGCGATGCAGCCAGCCCCGGCCGCGCGACGACCAGCGGTCGACTGCCAGGACGTCGATCATGCGGGCACCGCTCGCAGGAGCGTCGGGCGAACCGCCCGCAGGAAGGCCGTGATGGCACCGACGACGGTCGCCTCGATGAGCCAGCCGATCGCGCCGAGGATCAACACGAGCCGCGCGAACACCGAGAAGCCTGGCTCCTCGGTCCCGGCGCGCTCGAGCAGCTCATTCCAGCCGGCCACATCGGCGACCGCGGCGATCTCGAGGCTGCCCACGAACACCACGGCAAGGAACAACAGCGTGGCGATCGCGAGGGCGACGACCGTCGCAATGCCCGCCGCGAGCCCAGAGCCGGCCGGTGAGCCCGAGAGCCTCCGTAGGCTTCGGAACAGGTAATAGCCGCCAACGGCCTCCGCTCCAAGAATCAGCGTGTTCAGTCCGAGCAACGTCACGCTGCCGTCGCCGACGAGCATGCGCAAGATGTTGAAGACGAACGTCGCGAGGAAGCCGTAGGCGGGCCCGAGCAGAATGCCCGAGAGGACAGTCAGGTGTGGCTCGTAGCCGATCGGTACGATCTCGAGCGTCATCACGAGCGCCATCACCGCGGCCATCGTGCCGGCCAGGGGAACCAGCCGCATCCGATCCGTGTTGCGGGTTGCCCAGAGTGCCACCGCGAGGCAGAGAACCGCGAGCAGCCAGGCGCCAATCCACAGCCAGGGCGCGAGGACGCCGTCGGGCACCATAATGTGGGTCATAGGCGCTCGCTCGCTGCCTGCTCGGCCGCCACACAGCACTCTTGCACGCAGGCGTACACGTTCTGGAGCGGCGCGCAGATCACCTCCTCCGCGGCGCTGAGCAGCGTTTCCACACTCGGATGCGCGAAGGCGTAATAGGCGCTACGCCCTTCCGCCCGGCGTTCGACGGCGCCTGCCGCGTGAAGCGACGCCAGGTGCGTCGATACGGCGGATTGGGAGAGTCCGAGGTCACCGGCGAGATCCGAGACGCGGCGCTCCCCCTGGCCCAGCTGTTCGAGGACGGCAAGTCGGGGCTCGTCGCTGAGCGCGCGGAAGAGGCGAGCCTTCAAGGGGATGACGTTTGTCGGTCTCAGCATGTGTTCCTCCAGGATCAGGCCAGTACCCAGTCCATGCTTCAGAATTCTAAAGTTCATGATATCTAGATGTTTCGCTATCTGGCAAACAAGGCGGACGCTTCCTCGGCTGACCGGGGCAGACCTCGATGTACACTTTCACGGTTACCGTCTCGTCCCAGAGGCCGTCCTTCCGTGCTCCTTCTGCCAGGATTGAGCAGCGCCGCTTTCGCTGCGTTGCGACGAACACCCGTTCAGATCACCGAGGCAGCGGCCGTGTGTGCCGCCCTCCTGGTTCTTTTCCGCGCGAATTCCGACGGCCTGGGAGGGCTGCAGACCTTCAGCACGCGGTTCCTTGGCATCTTCATCGAGGCCGCTCCGTTCCTGCTGCTCGGCACGCTGACGTCCGGCTTGATCGAGGTGTTCGTCAACCGCAACCACATCGCACGGCTCGCGCCGCGCAATCGGGTGCTCGGGGCCGGCTGCGGGGTTCTCCTGGGGTTCGCCTTTCCAGTCTGCGAGTGCGGCGTCGTGCCGGTGGCGCGCCGACTTTTCACCAAAGGGCTGCCGATCTCAGTCGGCGTGACGTTCCTTCTCGCTTCCCCGGTCATGAACCCCATCGTCCTGCTGAGCACCTGGAGCGCCTTTGGGATGGGCCCGGTGTTAGTGGGTCGCTACGTCATCACCGCGATCGTGGCGGCGGGCGTCGGCCTGGTCTTCGCCCTTGCGGGTCGCCCACGCGACCTGCTGCGGCCGGCGGCAATGGTGGGCGTGAGCGGCGGGGCGGTCGACGCGCCACCTCGTTATCTCGATGTCGGTGCCGGCGCGGCAGCCGCTGAGACGGGCGCCGACAAGCTCATCCCGCGGTTTCGAGCTGCGCTCAGCCTGGCGAGCGACGAGTTCGTGGATATGGGCCGGTTCCTGATCATCGGGTCGCTGCTCGCAGCGACCATGCAGACGCTCGTCTCCCAGGACGCGCTCCTGTCGCTCGGCCGCGGCACGGTGACGTCGGTAATCACGATGCAGGTGCTTGCCTACGTGCTCAGCGTCTGCTCAACGGTAGACGCGTTTCTGGCGTTGGCCTTCCGCGGCACGTTCACTACGGCATCGATCCTTACGTTCCTGATCTTCGGCCCGATGGTCGACATGAAGAGCACGCTGATGTTCCTCAGCGTCTTCAGGCCAAGGGCTGTGCTCTACCTCGTGTTGCTGCCGCTGCTGATGACCATGGCTGTTGGCATCTGGCTCAACCTGAACGTCTCGCTCTAGGAGCCACCGCTTGGATATCGCCCATCCCAACCCAGGTTCACGCGCCGCCGATCTCGGCGGGCACGAGGGCCACGAGCACGGCGAGCACGTGGCCTCATCTCACGGCCACTTGAAGCCCGAACAGTGGCTGCTGCGAACGTGCTTGTTCGCGGGGATGGGCGCCTACTTCGCACACCTCTGGATCAGCGGAAACCTGGGCTACTACATAAACACCCGCTTCGTGTGGCTGTCGGTCGTCGCCGCACTCGTCTTCTTCATGCTGGGCGCCAGCAGCCTGTACAGCTTCCTGCGCGCTCGGTTCGGCGGCGCTGACCTCGCGTACGGCCATCGCGAGCTTGCAGGGCACTCCCATCCACCCATCACGTTCCCGCTTCTGTTGGTGCTCGCCGCCCCGCTGGCCTTCGGGCTGCTCGTGCCGTCCCGTCCGCTTGGAGCGAGCGCGGTCGGCGGCGACCTGGTGCCAACCGCGCCTACCGACAGCTCGCTCGCCGCCAGCTTTAACTCCCTCGAGTGGACGGTCGTTGACTGGCTGCGCGTCTTTTATTACAGCGGCAATCCCGACCGGCTGAACGGGCGAGAAGCGGACGTTGTCGGGTTCGTCTACCGTCGGGCGGGTGATCCAAAGGGGCACTTCATGGTGGCGCGCTTCCTGATGAGCTGCTGCAGCGCCGATGCCTCAGCCGTGGGCGTGCCGGTCGCATGGGACCGGTCCGACGACCTGCCTGTGGACACGTGGGTCCGGGTCCGGGGTCCCGTGAAGGTGCAGCAATTCGGCAAGAACGCACTGCCGGTCATCGAGGCGAAGACCGTGGACGCCAGCATCGGGCCGCCCGCCCAGCCGTACCTCTATCCATGAGACGTTTTCCACTCAGTCTCGGCTTCTCAGCGTTCGACCGATCGGTGGTGATCACACTGACTGGCCTTGCCCTCTTCATCGCGTTCTCCATGCTCCGCGGCGACCACGTCGGGGTGCAGATCACCCGCGCGACACCCGAGGGGCGCGCAGGCCCGGGGAGCGTTATTGCCATCCAGTTCAGCGAGGCGATGAAGCGGGATACGGTCGCGGAGCGGCTGAGCTTCGAGCCGCCATTGGCGGGGGCGATCAGCTGGACCGGATCGCGGCTCATCTACCGTCCCGCGCAGCCGCTGCCTGATGGCGCGCACTATGGAGTGATTCTAAAGAGCGGCGCCGCGGCGGAGGGTGGCCGAACGTTGCTGCGCGACCTCCGTTTCGGCTTCACAGTGCTGGGCGGTCGAGTCGCCTACCTGGCGCCCGAAGACGGGAACGTGCGCGACATCTGGATGCGGGACCTGGCTGGCCGTGAGCCCGAGCGGCTGACGCAGAGCACGTTCGGCGTGCTGACCTTCGACGTGAGCCGCGACGGGACCAAGATCGCCTTCGCCGAGCGCAAGGGAGCGGGCGCGAGCGCCGATTTGAAGCTGCTCGATCTGGACACCAATGAGGTCCGCCCGCTCACGAGCTGTGGTGAGTTCGTCTGCACGAATCCCGTCTGGAGCCCAGACGGGACCAGGCTCGCGTACGAGCGGCTGTCCTACAACGCAGTCGATCCCGGATTCTCGATCAGCTCCACGCGCGTGTGGCTTCTGGACCCGAACGCCTCACCGCCGACCACGAGCGCGCTCCTGGCCGGCGCTCAGACGCCCCCGAACTATCGGCCGCGCTGGTCGCCCGATGGGCGGCAGCTCGCCGTGAGTCGCTTACCGCTCTTGCCGGACCGCAACCCCGGCGTTCTGGTGTACAACATCGCCGACGAGTCGACGCTGTTTTTCCCGACCAGCTTCGGCAGCATGAGCGCGTTCTCGCCGGACAGCGCGCGCCTCATCTATCCAGGCTTCGCCGTTCGCGGCGGAGAGATGCGGACCGTCCTCCAGATCGCGGACCTACGCACTTCGGAGGTGACGGAGATCCCAGGGGTCGAGGCACAGGCCCAGGAGGCCCTTGCGAACTGGAAGCCCGACGGCTCGGCCCTGGTCGTCGCTCGCCGCGGCGCCGAGGGGGAATCGGTACGGGGTAGGCAGCTCTACCTCATGCAGACAGACACGGGGGAGAGCCAGCCGCTCGTCCTCGATCCCGGATACGATCACTCTTACTTCGCGTGGGACCCGTGGGGCCGGTCGCTCGTCCTGGAGCGATCGCTCGCGTCGACGAGCACCGCTCCCGCGGAGGAGGGGCGCCGCTCGCAGGTGTGGACGTACGACACGTCGGCTGGCGCCTTCAACCTGGTCGCATCGAACGCCTATCACCCGCGCTGGGTACCGTAAGGGTACCCAGCGACCCGCAATTCTGAGCCGCGAGGCCGAAAGCCGAGGGCGATGAATTGCGAACTTGGAGGAGGCTGAGAGATGGTGCGCTACCTCTCCTACGACGACACGGTGCGCATGGACCTACGCATCGCAGACGTCGCGCCCCAATTCGAGGAGGCGTATCGGCGGATCGGTGAGGGGATGTCTACGACCCAGGCCCGGGTCCGGCTCGTACACCCCCCTTTGACCGAGGGGATGGGGACGGGTCGGCCATGGGATCGAGACTTGCGGATTCTGCCCGCCATGGTGCCGGGCATGGGCACAGCCTGCCGACTCGGGGGCACCGCCCGCGGGCACGGCAGCGGAGTGCTCCTGATCTACTGGGACTTCGAGACGATGGAGCTGAAGGCGATCATCTCGGACCATCTCGTGCATGGCGTGCGGAGCGCTGCCCCGGATGCCCCGTTGACGAAGTACCTCGCGAAGGAAGATTCCACGACGCTCGGGGTCATCGGCACGGGACGCATCGCGCGATGGGCGGCGGAAGCCGCGTGGTCGCAGCGCCCGATCAAGACGATGAAGGTCTATAGCCGCGATCCCGCCCACCGCGAGGAGTTCTGCAGCTACATCGGCGAGCGGCTCGGGGTGCAGACGATCAACTGCGGGTCCAATGACGAGGCGGTCTCGGGATGCGACGTAGTGGTTATGGCCACGTCGACGCGCGATCCGGTCATCAACGGAGCGGCCCTGAGTCCGGGATGCACGGTGATCTCGAATACGCCTGAGGAGCTGGACCACGAGAGCGTGCGGCGAGCGAGCAGGATCGTATCCACGTCTGCCGATGAGGTCTTGACGCACGTGCCACCGTGGCAGGCGGTCTACGACCTCATGAACGCGGGCGAGCTGCCCCGCGACGCCGCGTCCGATGAGATCTCGGACATCATCGTCGGCCGCACCCCCGGCCGCGTCTCAGACGACGACATCATTGTGTGCCTCAACCCCGGCTCAGGCGTACACGACGTGGCCGCCGCTCGGTTCGTCTATCACCGGGCGCTCGAGTTGGGCCTCGGGATCGACTTGCCGACTTGAGCGATGTTGTCGTCCATCCCCTCCGACCAGGCGACGTGGACCCCTTCATCGGGCTCATCGAGGCGCTCGCCGAATACGAGCATCTGGCTCCGCCCGATGCTGACGCGCGCCAGCGACTGGCGCACGATGCCGTAGCGTCGCCACCTCGCTTCTCCGCGCTGCTCGCTGAGCTCGATGGACAACCTGTTGGCTACGCCGCCTTCCTCGAGACGTACTCTACGTTCCTGGCATTGCCGACGCTCTACCTTGAGGATCTGTTCGTGCTGCCCGATTTCCGCGGGTCTGGCGTTGGCTCAGCCCTGTTCCGCGAATGCGCGGCGGAGGCCGTGCGGCGCGGCTGCGGGCGCATGGAATGGCAGGTTCTGGCCTGGAATGACCTCGCCCTCGGTTTCTACCAGCACCTGGGAGCGACGGCCCTGCACGACGATTGGCTCTGCTACCGGCTGGCCGGTGATGCCCTCGAGCGCTTTGGGCACCTGCAATGAGACTGGCCAACATCCCGGAGCGAAATACCCGGATCCTCGTGATCGGGACTGGGATCGCCACCCTGGTCTTCGGTCTTCTCCTGGGCGCTCTGTTGAATCTGTACCTCGTCGCCACTGGCGACCCGATGGTGCAACAGACGCGCACGATCCTGAGCTACCGTTCGGCGATCCTGGGTGACGGCCTGGTGCTTCCAGTGGTGAACATGGCTGCGACTTCGTACCTCGCAAGAGAGCGCCGCTACATTGGACGGAACTTGGTCCTGACGGCTCTGCTGCTGGGCGCCGCCCTCACCTTCTACGTGCACGCTATGCAGGCGGCTAGTGAGCTCGTGAACTGGGGAATGCCTACGCCCTGGCACTGGAACGGCGTTGGCCTTCTGCACGCGGTGTACATGCTCGCCGTGGTCTCCTGGCTACTGCTTTTCCTGCTCACGGTTGTGAAGGTCGCGGACCGACCCACAGCGGTGCCGCGAGAAGCGGGAATCGTGCTCGTTGGCGTGGTCGTCTTCCTCTTCCTACTGCGCCTCGACTACCGCTCATCGGAGCTGCAGTGGAGGCCATCTGTCGCCACCATACGTGCTGAGCTCGCGGAGCTAGCGCGCGGTTCGCCCCTTGAAGCGATCGGCATAGCGCCGCGTTAGCTCGATGTAGAGGCGGCCGTCCTGCGCGGTCTCGGCGATCTGGGAGCCCTCCGCAAACTCGTTCCACGTTTCGAGCGCCAGGATGTCGCGGTGGGAGGTCACTGCCTCCTGCAAACCTCGCTCGTAGAACGCGCCCTCCTCTCGATCGACGTCGTAACAGCCTGGGCCGGTGCGACAATAGGCGACGTTTGTGAACCCCGGCCCAACCTGAGCAACGGTCAGCGATGGATCGGGATTGAACCCGAAGACCGCCGCTCCCCACGCGTACCTTCCATCGGTGTGGATCTGCTCGGGCGGGCCATTGCCGCGGCTGGTGTCCCACTGCTGCTCGCGGACGATGTACGGTCGGAGGCCGCCGAAGTCCTGAGCAAAGCGCTGGGACAGATGGTCGAACGTGGACTGATCGAAGGCGGCCGCCCACCACGCATCGTAGAGCCATACGATCGGCCGCCCGCCGATGGCTGCCCAGTGTCTGGGCGGGATGCGCGAGAAGAAGTCGCGAATGTTGACGTAGAAGTACTCCATCCCAGCAGATGTCGTGAGATCGGCGTTGGCGAGGATCGTAGTGTCGTAGAACATGCCCACCTTGAGCCGCGAGCCCTCGGCCTCCAGGGTATCGAGTGCCTCGACCATGGGCGGAATACCGTCAGTACTCCAGTAGCGTGGGCAGGTCTCCGCGTTCGTCCGACCGGGATGGCCCGGGGCTCCCCAGTAGACGGGCAGCACGAAGTCGACGCTGGCGGCCAGCATGTCGGCGAACTCGCGATAGTGCGTGTCAGCGAAAGCAAAGCTGTAGCGGTCAAGGTTCGGCGGCCGCTTGAACTCGCCCGCGTCGTAGCGCGCTCGCCGAGTGGGGTTCGTGAGGTCGTGCCAGTAGAAGTAGTACGTGGTAACGAGCCGCTCGTTGGGCCCAAAGGTCTGGAGCGCGAAATCGCGCCACGTTGGCGTGATATACGGGCCTGGCTTTGCCCAATCCAGCCGGCCGGGGTCCCGCGCCGGCCCACCCGGACGGAGGCGTTCGGCCCACGTCGTGGGGGTCGGATAGCCGGGTGGCACGGCATTGGACTGGCCGAGGTAACCGCCAGGGCCCGGCGTTGGGTCTGACCCTCGCTCGGGGGCGGGCGGGCAGATAGGCGCTGCGGCCCCGATCGCCCCCCGTTCTGCAACGCCTGCGCCTGGCGGCGTGGTCGGTGAGCAGCCTGCAAGGAGCGCGGTGCACAACAGGCTGAGCACAATCGATCTCAAGGGGACGGCGCCGGCACCAGTGACGGAAGGGCTCGCGATGCCTCGGGATGGAGGCCGCGGGCGATTTCTTCGGCTCCCAGCACGTTCCAATGCGAGAGCGTCGTTAGTAGCGACCACTTGATCCGGAGCACGCGCCGGTCACGAATCGCGCGCACCCCCTCCAGGGCCGGGTTCTGCACCAGCAAGTCGGCCGAGCCCGGTCGGTCGGGCGCGCTCGCCGCGATGACGATCACGTCGGGGTTGATGGCGTGGAGGCCTTCGACGCCGATCTCTCGGTGTCCGGCAATGCCCGCTTCAGCGGCAGCGTTAGCGGCGCCGGCGAGTCGCAGGAGTCCATCCTCGTTCGTCCCGCTTCCCGCCGCGGTCGTGCCCGAGAAGAGGAGGACGCGGGGTGGCGTCTGGCTCCGCTGGCCGTCCACCATCCGCATGAGCCGCTGCAATCGCGACTGAACCTCAGCGATCAGCGCCTCACCGCGCGCTTCCTCTCCGTAAAGATAGGCCAGGAAGCGAATGTTCTCTTCGTGAGCGTCCACCGAGCTCGCAAGGTCGGCGACGATCAGGGGAATTTGGGCCGCCCGAAGGTGCTCGACCAGGTCCCGGTTCGAAAAGGGGCTGGCGACCACGAGATCGGGCTGGAGCGCTACAACTTCCTCGGCGTTTCGCCCGACCCGATTCGGGATCGCCCGAGCCTCGGAGGCGACGTTCGAAAGCTCCGGATTCGCCGTCGACTGGCCGACGGCAACGATGCGCGACGGATCAACCAGGCGAAAAGTGACCTCGTCGTACCCGACGGACAGTGTGTGGATACGCATCGGCTTGCGCGGAATCGTCACACGGCCGCTGGGGTCCTCCACGACGCGCGGCCATCCGCTCGTGAGCTCGATGATCCGCGACCGCCTATCGGGCGCCGCGGGGCGCGGGTCGGTGGTGGGCGGCTGGGGGCCGAAAGAGCTACAGGCGATCAGAACGAGGGCGAAGAAGACACAACCAGCATACGGTGCGATGCGGGAGGACCCCTATGCTACCATCGATTCCGTGGCAGTGTATCGAATCGAGGAGGATGCCCACCTCATCGAGCAGCACGTGTCGGTCGACGGGAGTACTCGGATGGTCAACTCCCTCGTCATTCGGTCTCAGCGGCCAACCATCATCGACACCTGCTACCCACCTCTCGCGGAGACCTTCCTCTCTGATCTGCGGTCGCTCTTCGACCCGTCCAGCGTCGCGTACGTCGGGATCACGCATGCCGATCCGGACCACACCGGCGCCCTCGTCCCTTTGCTCGAGCTCGCGCCTTCAGCGAAGGTACTCACCAACGCGATGGGCAGGGCGAAGCTCATGGGCGACTTCGGCCTCCCAGCAGAGCGCTTTCAGCTCGTAAACCCCGGTGACACGGTCGATCTCGGTGACCGAACCCTCGCCACGACGTGGGTGCCGTTATTCGACCAGCCGGAAACGATGGGTTTTTTCGACGAGCGGACGCGAGTGCTCTACAGCTCGGATTGCTTTGGGGCAATCATCTCCGAGCCGGTTGCTTTCGCTGACGAAGTCGAGACCAACGAGTATCGAGAGGGCTTTCTGTACTGGAACCAGTCAAACCACCACTGGGTCCACCTGGTTGACCCCGCGAAGTTCTCGGTCGAGGTAAACGCCATACGTCGCATGGAGCCCCGCGTCATCGTGTCCAGCCATGGGCCGGCGATTCGCGATGAGATCGAACGGGCGCTCGGCTGGCTCGAGATTCTGCCGAGCACAGAACCCTTTAGTTTCCCGCCCGTGGCCGAGTCGTAACCACGCAGATTAATGAGCGCTGGCGCCGTTCAGGAAGTCCATGGCGGCCGTGCGAATCTGGTCCGTCTCGCCGTGGCCAACGTCGGGGAACACGCGGACCTGTGCGTTCAGCCCCGCTTCTCGGAGCCAGCCGGTGAAGCGCTCAGCGCGCTCTACCCGATCATCCCCGATGTAACGAGTCCACTGCTGTGGGACGTCTGCCGGGTCACTGTCTCGGCTGCCGACGGCGACCCAGAACGGAACGCTGGCGAAGCGGGAGCCGTCGAAAGCACCGCCGAACAGATCGGGGAAGTTTGCCACGCCGTAGGGAAACGGCATCGCAACGTCGCCGTCATTGGAGCGCAGCGACGCGAAGGGCAGGGTGTACGTCCCGGAAGAAACCATCGCGACGCCCGCGACGTGCTCGGGGTAGCAGAGCGCGAAGCGGTTCGCCGTCTGCCCGCCTCTGGAGAACCCGTAGAGGAGAGCACCCCGCCGAACGGATAAGCCGGTCAGTTCGGGCAAACGATCGAGGAAGGCTGCGAGACGCGGCATGTGCGTCCCAGCCTCGCGCGTGAGCTGTGCGGGATCACGCCAGTCCCCGTAGTGGAACGTCGGCGCAACGATCACCCAGCGCTCGGCGTCCGCCCGCTGGATCAGCGGACGGCTGATATCCTCGCCGCTTCCGCCCATGCCGTGGAGCGCGACGAGAGCGGTCAACGGCTCCTGGGCACCGGCTGGAATGTGAACGTAGAACTCGTCGACGCGAAGGTCGGCACCGGGGTGTACGCGGGCTGGCGCGATGGCGATCTGATCTGCCCGCGGCGCCTCCGTGATCTCCGCGCCGTGGGCGGATCGAGCGACGAGGGGCGCAAGGAGATCCGGCCCCGCAAGGAGCACTGCCAGCGCGAAGGAGCCGATCGAAAGCAGGGACACGAGGCCACGGCGAATGGGGATGGCCGCCGACTGGTGCTGGGGAACGCTGGGTGTTCGCAAGGCGCTCCATCTCAGGGCCGGGTCTCGTGGATGGGCGAGTCTATCATAAGAGAAACTTAAGAACAAGCCCAAACGTACCGAAACTGTCTCTTATCTGGTTCTGAAGTCGTTGGGCTATAGTCCCGGCGTGGCCGCCTACAGCCCCAAAGGTTCCTCCGCCTCTTGCTCTTCCAGGTGATTGCGCCACCCCCCGTTCAAGAAGAAGCACCCGCGCCCGCCAGGCGAGACGAAGCCGCGCCAGTCGCAGGCGGGCGTGATCTTCGCATCGACCTGCTTCGCGGCTTCTGCGTGCTCGCGATGGTCGTCGACCACATCGGTGGCCCGTCTGTCCTCTATGGGCTGACTGGGGGGAACCGGTTCTACACATCGGCCGCCGAGGCTTTCATCTTCATCTCGGGCCTGGTGATGGGGCTCGCCTATCGACGTATCGTTGCACGCGACGGTCTGGGCGGCGCGTTGCGACGAGCCATGGAGCGCACATTGGCGCTCTACTTGCTCACGATTACGCTCACGCTGCTTTTCATCCCAGCGTGGGAGTTCCTCGCCACCCGCCGCGCTCAGGGCGTGGATTTTCAGGACCCGGCCGCATTCATCGTGTCGGTTTTGACGCTGCATCGCACGTACTACCTGGTGGACATTCCTCTGCTCTATACGTTCCTGATTTTTGTCGCGCCGGCCGCCATGGCCCTTCTCTCCCAGGGCAAGACGGCCGTCGTGCTCGCCGGATCGTGGGCACTGTGGGCCCTGTATCAGTTCTTTCCCGAGCAGACCGACATGCCGTGGCCCATCGCCGGCAACTACCTCTTTTACGCATCCGCCTGGCAGGTGTTCTTCTTCACGGGCATCGTCCTGGGCTGGCATCACTCAGAGCTCAGGCAGCGTCTCGCGAACCTCCCGCGGCGCGCGATGCTCATTCTCTCCGGTCTGGGTTTCACGGCGCTGGTGGTGCTCTACCAGCTGGTCGACCGTCTGCCGAGGATCATGGCGGACCCAGAGCTGGCCGCTAGCATTCAGCTTTTCTTGCTCGAGGTCGTGTTCGGAAAGAGCGACCTGCGCCCCGGTCGGATCGTCGCGTCGATCATCGTGTTCGGTTTCTTCTTCCTCTTAGTATCTGAGCTCTGGCGACCGCTGTACCGAGCGCTTGGCTGGTTCCTGTTGCCGCTCGGCCAGAGCGCACTTTACGCTTACGCGGCTCACGTGGTGCTGGCTGTACCCATCACCATTCTTCTCGACTCGCTAACGATCCCCGACCGATATGCGAGGCCGGTCAACGCGGTCGTGCAGATCGCGACGCTGGCTGTCATCTGGCTGCTCATCAAAGGACGTGTGCTATTCGTCAACCCGAATTCGGGTCGAGCGCGCTACGTTTGGCCGGCGGTAGCGGTGCTCGCTTGCGCTGTTCTGCTTCCTTTGGACCCTTCCCCGACGCTGCCCGGGTTCGCCAGCGCCGCTCCCGAGACAGATCCGTTCGCCTCGCGGGTCGCGCGGGCTTTTGGGACGCCTGTTCCGGGCTCGCCGCCGCGGTCCGAAGGCACCGCCGTGCCGCTGCCAAGACCCAGCCTGCGTCAGGTCCAGTCACCGCTTCGCCGTGGAGAGCCGCGCGCGAGCGAGTACGTCGGCTCGATCAAGGGCACGTTCCGCAACATGCAATTCTTCAGTCGCGCGCTTGATCGGGACATGCCGTACTTCGTATACCTGCCGCCAGGATACGAGGAGGAAAACCGGCGCTACCCGGTGCTCTATCTGCTCCACGGCAACAGCGGCAGCTATGAGGAATGGCCGGCATACGGTCTGATCGACCGCGCCGACCGCATGATCGCAGCGTACGAGATCTTGCCGCTGATCATCGTGTTGCCCCAGGGGGACTTCAGCTACTGGTTGAACCTGGTCGATGGGCCTGCGTACGGCGACTACCTGAGAGCTGACCTCGTGCGGCACATCAGCTTTACATATCGGATTCTGCCTGGACGGGAGCATCGGGCGATCGGCGGACTCTCGATGGGAGGCACAGGTGCGCTGGTCCAGGCCTTCCGTTACCCGCAGGAGTTCGGCGTCGTCGGGGCCCACAGCCCATCGCTGCCGCAGGAGGGCACGCGCGATTTCCTCGGGGAGGGGCGAGACTTCGCGATCCGCGATCCGATCTCGCTCGCCGCGCAGGCGAACCGGCTGCCCGAGCAGTGGATCTGGATCGACGTGGGGGACGAGGACGACTGGCTGCCGCGGGCCGAACGGCTGAGCGAAACACTGGACGAGCGGGGGATCGACCACCAGTTCCACGTAAGGCCGGGCGACCATTACGAGGGCTACTGGCGCCGGATGGTGCCCCAGTATCTGCGCTTCTACGACGCGGCTCTCAACCCCGAGCGGCGGCTTTAGAGCCCAGTGGCTGAACGTATTTATTCGCTCAGTCTGGGCAATACGTCGATCCAGTATCAGCTCAACCGAAGCCGACGTCGGCGGAGGACCATCGAGGTCACGGTAGATCGTCTGGGTGGCGTGCGGGTTTCAGCCCCCATGCGAGTCCCCCACCGCTCCATCGAAGACTTCCTGGCCCGGCGCACCGGCTGGCTCACGCGCCAGATCGAGGCGCAAGCCAGGCGCACGCGTGAACCGCTTCCAGGTTATGTGACCGGCGAAGTCGTGCCCTTCCTGGGCCACAGCCTTCCCCTCGTGATCCGCGAATTCGCTTCCGACAGGTCTGCCAGCGTTCGGTTGGTGAACGGGTCTCTCGAAGTCGCGATCGCGCCGATGCCGGCTGTGGACGAGCGCCGGTCAGCGGTCGTCGCGGCCCTCGAGCGCTGGTACCGCGCCCAGGCCGAGGCCGACCTCCAGACGCGCGTCGCGCTTTATCAGCCCCTGGTTAAAGCCGCCCCGGCCTCGGTGCTCATCCGCGCTCAGAAGCATCTCTGGGGGAGCTGCAGTCCAGGCGGCGTGCTGCGCTTCAACTGGCGCCTCGTCATGGCCCCGCCGGGCGTCGTCGACTACGTCGTCGTCCACGAGCTCTGCCATCTGCGGCATCCGCATCACCAGACGCCCTTCTGGGACGCGGTGGGGACGATCCTCCCGGACTACCGGGCTCGACGGGCGCAGCTGCGGCGGGAGGGTGACAGCTATCGGCTGTAACGTTCGGCCTCGCCGCGCCCCCGCAGCTCGACCTCTTCGCCGTCGGGACCGCTGAAGACGCAGCGCAGCCAGCCTTCTTCGGAGGGCTCACGCGCCGCGGTCGGCCGGGGTTCGGACTTCACTGGAACACCCTCCGCTACGAGGCGGGAATACGTGGAGTCGAAATCGTCGGACACGAAGCAGAAGTGAAACCCTTCGCCCAGGCTGCGCTCAGGGGCATGCATCAGCTCGAGAATCCCCTGCGGGGACCGCAGGTATGCGATCGCGCGGAGTGGGCCGACGGGTCGATCCTGTACGAAGTAGGGATCGAGGCCGAAGTGGCGAGAGTAGAACTCTATGGAACGCTCGAGATCCGAGACGCTGATTGCTACATGATCCAGCCGAGCAATCATGACGATCCCTCCAGGGGAACCTCCTGCCGGTTGCTGAATCCCCGCTCGTTGTCCAGGTAGAGCATACGCGTCGGTCGAAGCCGGTAGAGGCGGACGTCCAATGAGTGGCCGCCTACCTTCATGCCACGCAACAGCCGACCCGGCGAGAGGAACCGCGCAACGAACGGGTACTTTCTCAGATACGCGGCGAGCGCCCTCGTCAGCTCCCGTTTTCCTGTCACTTCTTCGCAGACCGCGGCCATCTGGATGCCCTTGATCTGCTGCCAGTCGTGATAGTCCTCGTTAACGGTCGCGGCCACCGACGGATTCAGCAGGAGGTTCTGCGCATGGCGCGTCTTTGGCTCTGACAGGTAGTAGAGCGTGAGATCAAGGCTCACGTAGAAGACCGTCGTCGCCCACAGCCCGTCCGTCCCGGTCGTCGCTAGCGAGACGGTGTTGTGTCGAGCCAGATACTCACGCGTCTCTGCACGCAGGTCGTGACCGGTGGAGGGCTCGGACACGTCAGTCCAGCACCCGCAAGGTTATCGGATCGCCGTCTTTTACCCCAACGGTGCCGCGTACTGACTCCCGCGCAACGATCTCGACCTGGTCGGCGGGGTAGGCTGGGACGCCAGGGATCAGAATCGCTCCCGGTACCGCTTCGTTGACAAGCACTCGATAGCACACGGCAACACAGCTGCTGCCGGCCGGCTCCTCGATCGGGATCCCCGGCGCGCGCTTCAGAGCCGCCCACTTCTCGAGCTGATCGGACTCGGTGAGCCGCACATTGAATGTTCCTGGATGGGGCCGAATGCCCAGCTTTTGAGTGAGCTCTGCCTGGACCCAGGCGAGCTCGGTGAACTGCTTCGCTTTCCCCAGGCCGGACGCGGCTATCCCGTTCAGGATCATCGTTGTTCGAGATCGTAGCACGTGCACGCCGCCGAGATGACTTGGGGTCCCGGTCGACGAGCTCCTCGTGGTTGTGGTTCCGTAGTCCCAGTAGCCACCAATCAAAGGGGGTGGGCGAATCGCCCACCCCCTTTTTCGAGCCAGCTAGGCGTTACGGCTGTGCGTCGCCGCGCAGGATCCAGCCCCACTTCTCGCGCGTCTCCCGCTTGTAGGCGGGGTCGGGGCCGATGGCCGGCGGGAACTGGTCTTTCCACTCGTACGGCCGACAGGCATCGATGATCAGCCGCGAGTTGAAGCCTTTCTGGTCGGGGTGGATCGCTGGATCGAGCGGGCCGCTCCAGGCCCGCTTGATGATGTCGAGCGAGCGCTCGGGGTCCGAGCGCGTGCAGACGGCCCACATGACCTCGTCCAGGTCGGTGACGTCGATGTCCTCGTCGACCACGATGACGATGCGACCGAGGTAGGCACCCGCGCGGCACATCGCCGCCACGTGCCCTGCCTGCCGTGCGTGGCCCGGGTACCGCTGCTTGATGGACACGACGTTCAGGAGACGACAGCCACCCACACCATGGCACCAGGCCGCCACGACGTCCGGGACGCCTGCCAGCCGAATCTCGCGCCGCAGCAGCGCGGAGCGCAGATAGATGCGGTAGCGATGTGCCTCGTAGGGCGGCTTGTTAGGCGGACAGCCCAGCATGACGGGGTCGTTGCGATAGTAGACGGCCTTTACGTCGATGACGGGCTCTTCTCGGGTGCCGCTCGCGTAGTAGCCGGTCCACTCGCCGAACGGCCCCTCCATCAGCTTGTTTTGCGGATAGGCGAAGCCCTCCAGCACGATCTCGGCGTGCGCGGGAATCGGCAAGCCGGTGTACTTCCCCTTGATCGCCTCGATCGCCTCGCCACGAAGGCCGCCCACCCACTCCATCTCGTTGATGCCGACGCCGATCTCGAGCGAGCTGGCGACGAAGAACACGGGGTCGCCGCCGACGACGACTACGACCGGCAGCGGCTCGCCCCGTGCGAAGTATTTGTCGCGATGGATCCGGCCGTGCTTGCCGGGCGAGATGTAGAGGCCGACCTGCTTCTCGTTGTGGACCATCACACGGTAGGTGCCCGTGTTGATCCAGTCGCTATCCGGGTCCTTGGTGATGTCCACACAGCCGGTGCCGATGTAGCGACCACCATCCTCCTGGTGCCAGAAGGGGGAAGGGAACTTGAGCACGTTGACGTCGTCGCCCTCGTCGACGTTCTCCAGGACCTCTCCGTCGTCTACGTAGCGGATCGGGATGGGCTCCATCGAGTCCATC
>Ga0184637_10000450_pt1 | contig 30648 bp, 21 predicted proteins | sample PLM3_127_b2_FD_133143 | JGI IMG/M metagenome (GOLD analysis project Ga0184637, IMG submission 133143) | Groundwater sediment microbial communities from an aquifer in East River, Colorado, USA - PLM3_127_b2 | ecosystem: Environmental > Terrestrial > Soil > Riparian zone | place: USA: East River... | reverse complement strand
GCTGGAACGGGCCAAGGACCCACAAGGACCGGCCGGACCAGAAGCACCAGAAGCAAATGACTGGCGCGTCTCCGAGATTCGCGCCCAGACCCGCTGACAGAAATCACGCTGACGAGCTCCGGAGAGCCCGGAGCCGCGACTGAGCTCTTTTCGTGTCGCGAAACTCCATTCTCCTGCACTTCATCTCCGCGGCCATTTTCGCGGTAGCACTCTCTGACCTGGCCCTCGACTTCGGCCTTCTCGATCCGGTGTCCGCCGCGGCCCTCTTCGTTCTCGGGCTCGCGAGCTTCTGCTATTTCCTCCTGGTCACCTCGGGCCCGAAGCGGTGGGCGCCTCTCGCTATCCTTCTCGGTGCTTCCTTCACTCTCGGGCTTCGCGCGCTCGGAAGCGAGGGAAGCCCCTTCGGTCCGAGCCCTTCTTCGTTCGGCCGGACTCGCGACCGGGAGGCGCGGGCGCGCGCCTCCTCCGCGAAGGACCGCTTCCGCGCGCTCACGGAGGCAACCCTCTCCGCCGCGGAGAGCCTCGCTCGCGAGCCCGCGATCGAGCAAGTCGTGGACGCCCCCGATCCGGCTCGAGTGACGCGCGCGTTCGACGTCCTTGCGGCGAAGCCCCTCCCCCGGGCCCACGCGAGCGGTGTCCCCGGAGTCTCGCTTTTGGATCGTTCCTTCCGCCCCATAGCGTGGGCGGGAGAGAACCGCTCGCTCGATCGTTTCCTCACGAGTTGGCGCGGACTCCCGGCCGCGGAGGTGGCCGTCCGCCGCCGGGCGGCGGAAACCTCCCTCGTCGCGGTTCATCCGCTTCGTGAGGGCGCGGGATTCGTGTCGGTCGAAGTCCCCCTAGCCGCCGACCGCAGGCTCGAGAACCGATACCTCCAGGATTACGACGCGCTTTCCGCCTGGGCGGGGCGAAGTCTCGACGTGCATTTCTTTTCGTCCGACGAGGAGCAGGGAGAGCAAGGCGCGGTATTCGAAGATCTGGGCGACCCTTATTGGACCGGCCCCGACGAGAGCCCGCGGCTCTTCTTCGGGCTGCGCTCCTCCGCGGGGGAACTTCTTGGGATCTCGTCTCTCGCCGGCGAAGCCCGGGAGCCGGCGAGACTCGAGCGCCGCCGCAGGCTCTCGCTCGCCTGTGCTTCGCTCCTGGTGCTGGCGGCGGGGGCGGGCCTCCTGGCTTTCGCCGCGGGCCGTCCGCGAGCGCTCTCGCTCGTGGCCGCGATCGTCTCCTTCCGCCTCGTTCTCCGCGTCTCGGGCCTTCCCCTCGGATTCGGTCTCGATCTCGACAATCCCGCCTACTATGCGTCTTCGCTCTTTTTCGGTCTCGCTCGTTCACCCGCGGAGTTCCTCGTCACGATGGCGGCGCTCCTCCTCTCGTGCTGGATTCTCGTTCGCTCCGATTGGGGAACGGGTGTTTTCCGCCGCCTGCTCGGCCCCCCGCTTGCCCTGGCTCTCTTCGCCTTCGTCGCAACCGTCGTCCTCGACGCCTGGCTCAACTCGAGTCTCGCGCTCTCGGAGGTGTCTTTCTCGGGCTCAGGCATCCCCCGTTTGACGGTGCAGCTGGGTCTTTTGGCGCTCTTCTACTCGTCCGCGCTCGTGAGCTACCGGCTCCTGGCTACGCGTGAACGAGGCGCCCCTTCGCCTCGCACCGTCCTCCTTCTCGTCGCCCTCGATGCCGCCCTGGTCGCCGCAGCCCATGCCGCGCTCGCGCCGCACGGGCACGGCGACCAGATCCTGCTCGCGGCGATTCCTCTCGGGGCGCTTCACCTGTTCGCGCTCAGAAAGTCCTGGCTGAATGGCGCTCCCGCCCACAGCAACGCCGGCGTCCGCACGTCGATAGCGCTTCTTCTTATTTCCGTTGCCGTGTTCTATCCGGCAATCGCCTGGTTCGAGAGGACCTCGATCCGCAATTTCATCGAGAGCACCGTGACTCCCGCGGTGCTGCAGCACGCGAGCGCGCGATGGTCGACGCTCCTCGAGGCGGCGCAGGACATCGACCGGATGTATGCCGAGGGCGGGCTCGGCGATCTCGGCCGCGAGGACCTGGCTTTCGCGATCTGGGTCGCGACCGACCTCTCCGCATCGTCCCTGAGCTCCTCGGTCGAGATCCTCGACCCGAGCCAAAGAGTGGTCTCCCGCTTCTCGCTCAACTTCCCCGCCTCGGCGCTCGAGGGAGAGAAAGGCCGCGCGCCGCAGGAGTGGGTTCCCGAAGAGCGGCGCCTTCCGGGGCATCCGGACCATCCCCCGTTCGGAGCCGCGCGCCGGAGCTTTCTCGGCCCCGATCTGGAGCTCTGGGAAGTGCGCCTCGGGGTCGCCGCGGACTGGCGCAACCTTCCTTTCATCACCACGTCCGATCCCTACCTGCAGCTCTTTCGCGCGGCCGCGGTTTCGGCCCCGCTCCGTTACCCGCATCAGGAGCTGGAGCTCATCGTTCTGACCCATGACGGGCGCGCCGTGTTCCAATCGGTAGGCGGCCACCTCGAGCCGGGTGAAGAGCTCCTCGCGCGCGCGGTCGAGACTCCCCTCTGGTGGGAGCACCTCCACGAGGGCCAGGCGCACCGCGCGTACCTCGTCGCCGATTCCGACTATGTCTACGCGCTCTCGTTTTCCAAGAAGCTCCCCCTCGACTACGCCGTGGAGCTCACGCGATGGATCCTTCTCGCGGGGATGGTCGCCGGCATCGGACTCGGCGCGGCGCTTTCGCTCGCGGCCCTGGGCGCCTCAGCGGGCATCCATCCCCGGGAACTCTTCGCCGGGATCGCGTCGAGCTTTTCCGCCAAGCTCTACGTCGCGTTCGTCCTCCTCGCGCTCGCGTCGATCGTGTCGCTCGCGTTTCTCATCCGCGGCATCGTGATCCAGGACCTGCAGCGCGACGTGGAACGGGAGGCCGTGGACCGCGCTCTGGTCGCGGCGCAGCTGGTGAAGGAGACGCATCTTTCGCGGCCCACGAGCGCCCTCGGAATGGCGCCGCTCACGGACTCGGTCCTGGAGCGGGTCTCGGGACTCGCCAGCGTCGACGTCGATCTCTACATCGGCGGAGAGCTTCTCGCCACGAGCAAACCGGAGCTCGTCGCGAGCGGTCTCCTCGGGAGCCGGGCCGCGCCCGCGGCTCAGCGCGAGATCGTCGTCGAGCGCCGCTCCCATTCGCTGCACCAGGAGTCCGTGGGGGCGTTCCAGTACCTCGTGGTCTCCGTTCCCATCGTTCTCGAGCCCTGGACCGAGCCCGGCATTCTTTCCATTCCTCTCGCGAGCCGGCAGGTCGAGATCGATCGAAGAGTGGCGTCACTCAACCAGACACTCCTTCTCGCTGCCGCCCTTTTCTCCATCGCCGCCGCGGGGCTCGCCTACTTTCTCGCCCGGGGAATCGCCGGCCCCATCAAGGAGCTTACCGATGCGACGCACGCGGTCGCCGAAGGCAGCTTCGACGTTTCCCTCGAAACGCGGTCGCGAGACGAGATCGGCGCGCTGTTCTCGAGCTTCAACCAGATGACCGAAGACCTGAAGCGCCAGCGCCAGGACCTCGAGAAGTCGAAGAAGCTCGAGGCCTGGGCGGAGATGGCGAGTCAGGTCGCCCATGAGGTGAAGAATCCCCTGACCCCCATTCAGCTCTCGACCGAGCACTTGTTACGGGTGTACGGCGACCCCGGTGTCGACTTCGAGAAGGTCTTGAAGGAGTGCTCGGAAACCATCCTGCAGCAAGTCAGGGCGCTTCGTCAGATCTCGATGGAGTTCTCGACGTTCGCGTCCCCCGGTCCTCTCGCCCTCGAGCCTTTGGATATCGCGTCTCTGGTGCATGACACGGTAGACCCCTATCTCAAGTCTGCGCCTCCCGGCGTTCACGTGGAGGTCGAGGCCGAGCCGGAGCTCCCTGAAGTGATGGTGGATCGGCGGCTGGTCCAACGAACGCTCGTGAACCTGATCGAGAATGCGCTCCACGCTGTCAATGGGCTCGCCGGGGGCGGCCGAATCAGCGTCCAGGTGTCGAGAAGGGGCGCGTTCGTCGCTATCTCCGTTCGCGACAACGGGGTCGGGATCGAGCCAGGAGCGAGGGCGCGCGTGTTCGAGCCCTACTTCTCCACAAGGGCCGCCGGCACCGGACTCGGCCTCGCGATCGCGCGGAAGGTGGTCGAAGACCACGGCGGCTCGATCTCCATAGAGAGCGAGCCCGGCAAAGGAACCGAGGTCACCATCCAGCTCCCGGTCGGAAGGAACGATGGCTAGCGGAGAACCGAGCGCAAGATCTCGATCGCAGCGCTGGCAGGATCGTACGCGGTGGTGTCAGCTACTGCCCAGAGCCAGAACCCGGGAGGACCCGAGCCTCCGGCTGCGCGGACGGGACCGATGTGAATGGTCGCCGAGCCCGCAGCGCTCACTGGAGACGGGGCTTTCGCGGCTCGCGCGGAGCGCGGACTCTCGAACGGCTTCGAGCGAAACGCGGCCCGGATCGTTTTGGCCTCTACCGGGTCTTTCGTTTCGACCCAGAGCGTGGCGCTGTAGGCGTGGAACACCGGCACCTGCACCAGGCTCACCGTGAGCGCGCCCTCGATTCCCGCGAGGCGAGAGGCCTCCCAGGCGACGGTGTCGGAGCGATTCAGCCCCGCTTCCGAATCCCAAAGAAGTCTTACGTTGAAGGCGAGCTGCTCGGGGAGCACATGGGTCGGTGGCGCCTGGAAGTTCAGGATGTGAACGATCTGCTGGTGCAGCTCGGCAGCACCCGGGTCTCCGAACGACATCGCGGGAACGAGCACCGTGGCCACCGCGCGCTCGATGGGATGGCCGTCGCCGATCGCGGAGAGTACCGCGCCCAGTAAGTAGGACTCCGCGCGCGGGATGATTCCGAGACGGCTCCCGCTCGAGCGAAGCTCTTCGAACCGCGCAGGAGTGACCACCGGCCCTCCGAGACCGAGCGCACCCTCGACGAGAGTGAGGACGCCCGCTTCTCCCGACTGAGCCGCCACGCGGTTCAGAGCATCGGTGTCATTTCCGCCCACGAGAAGGGCGTCGAGATGAATAAAGAGGTCCGGGTCGATCGGCTGCGTGACCACGACGTCGTCCCCGAAATGGGTGAGTGCCACTCCTCCTTCGCTCTCGCTATCGAAGAGCTTGAGCTCGATGACGGGAAGCTCCCCCTCGCCGAGGAGCTTTCGCACATTCTGGCCGAAGGGACTTCGCGGGCTGACGATTCCGATCCGGTAGCCTCTCATGTCTAACGAGGCTCCGCCTCAGACCGACCAGTCATGTGTCATAGGTGGCCTCGGTCACAACGAAAGGGGATTGGCCACAGAGGCACAGAGACACAGAGATTTCGAATTCTCTGTGCCTCTGTGTCTCTGTGGCCAATCTTCCCGTCCCCAACCGTGGCGAATCGAACTCGCCTTGTGAAACTTGACTCACATGTAAAGATGAGACCGATTCAAGGCTTCTAGCGGGCGTCGGGCGCCTTCACCGGGACATCACCGGACGGGACCGCGGTCTTGGTCCGGGAGAAGAGCGACCAGACTTTCAGCACGAGCCCATGAACCACGTAGGTGCTCGCCATCACCAGGAGCATGACCTGAGGATGGGTGAAAACCGCGACGATGACGAGCGCGAAAAAGAGGATCACCAGGGGGGGCTGGCGCCTTCTCAGGTCGAGGTCCTTGAAGCTGTAGTAGCGAATCTTGCTGACCATGAGGAACGAAAGCAGCAGCACCAGGGCGAGGAGCGGGATCGCCGCCGCGCGCGTGTCGAGGGGATCGGGAAATCGGTACACCAGCGCCGCCACCATCCCGGCGGCCGCGGGAACCGGAAGACCCACGAAGTAACGCTTGTCGGTCGTAGACTGCTGGATGTTGAAGCGCGCGAGCCGCATCGCGCCGCAAATCACGAAGAGGAACCCCATGAGCCAGCCGAGTCGCGGCCAGAGGTGAAGTCCCCAGGTGTAAGCAAGAACCATGGGAGCGACCCCGAACGAGACCTGGTCGGCGAGCGAATCGAACTCCTTTCCGAAGTCGCTGCTGGCGTTCGCGAAGCGCGCCACGCGACCGTCCAGAGTATCGAGAAGGATGGCGAGGCCGATGAGCGGCCCGGCGAATCCATACTCGCCCTGGATGCTGCTTACGATCGCGTGAAAGCCGCAAAAGACGTTCGCGACGGTGAACGAGCTCGGGATGAGGTAAATGCCTCGCCTCCGTGCCCGCGGTCGATCGGGCGGTGCTTGCGGCACCACCGGGATCTCGCTCATGGGCGCCGCGCGATGGCGGTCTCGCCGCCTTTTACCCTGTCGCCGACGCGCACCAGGATCTCGACGTCCTGCGGAACGACCACCTCCGTCCTCGAGCCGAACTGGATGAGACCGAACCTCTGGCCCCGCTCGAGACGGTCGTTCTCGGCGACGGCGCAGACGATACGCCGAGCCACCACTCCCGCGATCTGCCGCACCGTCACCCGGAAGTCGCCGTCGAGAAGCTCGATCTCGTTTCGCTCGTTCTGCGTCGCCGCCTCCTTCTTGTAGGCCGCGAAGAAGCTGCCGGGAGTATAGCGGATTCCCTCGACCCTCGCGGAGAGCGGTGACCGGTTGATGTGGACGTTGAAGATCGAGAGAAAGACGCCGATTTGCTGGCGGGATGGATCGGAGGCCGAAGCTCCTACGTCAACCACGGTTCCGTCCGCGGCGGAAACGAGGAGCTTCGGATCCGAAGGCGGAAGCCGGGTGGGGTCGCGAAAGAAGAATGCGACGAACGAGGCGAGCGCCCCGAGGGGCACCGCGAGCCACCGGAGAGGCCCGATGAGAAATGCGATACCGGCGAGAACGAGCAGTGCGGCGATGTAGCGGAAACCCTGTGGGGCGATTTTCATGGGAGAAAGGCTTCCCGCTCGAAACGGGGCGGAACAAGGCCAGCCGGCCGACCGAATGCTCGGCCGCGCCGGGAGTCGTCAGTGAGCTCGGATCATATGCGCCATCCGGTCCTTGATGGCCAGTTTCCTCTTTTTCAGCGTGGATTCTTCCACCTTCTCTTCCTCGCTCAGGAAGTATTTCGCGGTGAGCGCGGTGAGCCGCTCATCGAGCTCTTGATGTCGTCTGGACAGCTGCTGGAATTCTTCGCTCTCCCGCAGCAACAGCTCTTTGACGTCGGAAGCGCTCGTCTCCATCAAGGTTCTCCTCCATTCTGACGTTCCGGTTCGCCGATGGCAGGGAAAACAGCACGCTTTCTTCGAAAAGTAACACAGCCCTCTCCGGGCTGCAACCTGGCCGCAGAGGACAGAAGGACGCAAAGAAATACAAGGGGATGGGGAGATAAGAGGAGATAGGGAGATGAATACCTATTCCAATTTCATCTCCCTATCTCCTCCTATCCCCCCGATCCCCCTTGTATGGGATTTTCTTCTTAGCGCCCTTGCGCTTTTGCGTCCGGCTCGCCCGGGCGGGTCAGTGTGATGCGTGAGAGCGAGAGCCTGCGGCCCTCGTGGCCTCGGAGCACGATCTGGTTGATTCCCGGCAGGATGTCCGACTCGGCGATCGGAAGGGAGCCTCGTCCTTCGGGGTCGAGCAGCACCCGGCCGAGCTCGGCTCCGTTCAGCACGATCTCCGCCCCGTCGCCCGCCCGTCCCTCGAGCGCGAGCGCGTAGGGAGACCGCTCCGTCAGGCTCACGTAGACCTCGGCGCCGCCGGGCGAAGTCTCGCGAAAAGTCCTCTCCCGCGCGCGGCGTGGGAAGGACCAGCCTCGGCCGAGAAAGAGGGCGTCGGTGTCGCCCATGCGGATGTCCACGTTGTTGAAGCCGGCCCCCGAGCCCACGAGATCGTAGACGGCCAGCGGTCGCCCGTGCTGCAGCAGGTCCGGGATCGCCCCCGGCCAAGAGAATGGATAGCCGGTCCTCCGGTACAAGAGCTCGACACCGTCGGCGGCTGCCTGCTGGAACGATGCGGGGCCGTCGGGCGGAATCGCGCCCCCGAAGTAGACCCCCATCAAAAGAAAGTTCCAGAGGACGAACGGGGCCAGGAGCAGGGAGACCGCGGCGAGGGGACGCCGCTCGACGCGCGGGATGACCCATTCGATCGAGGCGGCGACGCCGAGCGCGAAGAAAACGAGAGCGCCATCGAACCGCCTCGACCCGAAGGATGCCCCCGCCCACCAATCGAAGACGGAGGCGTTCACATAAAGCGCCAGAAGGGTCGAGACGGCGAGCGCACCCCCGAGCGCGGGAGATCTCCGGACGAACCTCGGAATCCCCGCGAGAGCGAGCCAGAGGACGGGCGCCCAGCTCAGAAGCCCATGCCGCGACGAGAACAGCACCTCTTCGATTCGCGGAGATCCCAGGTCGACATAGCCTCCTCCCTGCGGCACGAGGAGAAAGCTTCCGTAAAGGAGCTTCCAGTAGAGAAGCTGGGGTGAAACCACGAGAAGAAACCCGAGCGCGCCGGGAACGACCTCGCGCAGGCCGGGTCGTTCACGCCTCGAAAGAACGAGCGCCATGGCGGCGGGGACGAACACCACGTTCTGCCAGCGCACCAGCGCGACGAGGCCGGAAGCGGCTCCCGCCCAAAAGAATCCTCGCGCCCCTCGAAGCCCCCGCTCCGCCAGCAAGAGCAAGCCGGAGACGCTCGCCATCGCGAAGGCATGAGACATCGAGGGCTCGAAGACCATGTACCAGACGTGAAACGTCGCGAGCCACACGAGAAGCGCCGCCGGAAGAGCCGCGCTCTCCTCGAAATAGCTCCGCAAGAGGCGAAAGACGAAAACGACTCCGGCGAATCCTCCGATCGCGGTCGCGGTCGCGACGGCAGTGAAGTAGGGGTAGCCGAAGCCGGTGGGCCGATAGAGCCCGGCGAGGCCGAGCGTGTGCGCGAGGAGGTACGCGGGAAGCCACAACAAAGCGGGGCCGATGCTGTAGTTGTTGGGAAGCCTCCCCGTCGCGGTTCGCTGGAAGTAGCCGGGCTCGGCTCCGAGAACGCGGTACTCGTTCTCGAAGTCGAGATCGAAGTCGACCAAAAGCGAGCGGAGCGGAGCGAAGTAGAAGATGCCGTCGCTCGCGACCCTCTGCGGCTGCAAGTACAGTGCCCCGAGAGCGAGCGGAAAGACGGCGAAGAGAACCGATTCCCCCCTCCGTCCGCGGGAGCGGACGAGCCGAAAGAGAGCGGCCGAGGCCAGGGCCGCAAGAGCCAGGACCGCGCCGCCCCAGCTCTCCCGAAGGAGCTCGGGAAGCTCCGGCCGAAGGCATCCAACGGCGATGAGCGCCGCGACAAAGAGCAGAGCCACGGCACGGGTCATACGGAGGTGGGTGCCCCGCCCAGCTCCTTTCGAAAGAGAAGGGCATCCTCTCGAGGCTGCGAGTAGTAGTCTCGCCTCGTCCCCGCATCAAGAAATCCAACCGCGCGATACAGGCTCTGTGCCGCCTCGTTCGAGCGGCGTACCTCGAGGAGGGCCGACGCAGCGCCCCGGACCCTTCCCTCTTCGAGCGCCCGCATCAGAAGACGGCGGCCGAGACCCTGCCTCCGATGCTCCGGGTGGACCGCGACGTTCTGGATATGGATGTGCTCGAAGACGATCCAGGCGACGCAGTATCCGGCGACCTGCTCCGGCACATCGGTCGTAAGCGCTACCTGCGACCAGCTCACGGGATTCGTCCCGAGCTCGCACTCGAAGCCGCTTTTCGACCAGGGGTTCTCGTAACTCTCGAGCTCGATGGCCGAGACCTGGTCGAGATGCGAAAGGTTCATGGTCACGAGCTCGTAGCGCGCCGCGCTCACCCGGACCTCGGCTCCAGAGCCGGATTGCGCTTCGCCTCCGCGGAGCTGATGTAGAGGGGAGCGAGCGAGCCCAGAGGCGCGGCCTCGCCCGCCTCGAGCATCGCTTTTCCGAGGCGCGCGACCTCCTCGCCGATGAAGAAGGACGGATCCGCGATGAAGGCGCCGGGGGCGTGAATCACCACCTCTTCTCGATGGCGAAGGAGCCCGGTTCCGGCGACGAGCGTCGGCGGCTCCGGAAGCGACGCGAGAAATCTCGTCACACTCGCGCACGAGGGCTCGGCCTCGAGGTGAAGGACACCGTCGCGCGCGCGATAGGCGGCTCCATAGACCTCGCCTCGATAGGCCTCGATGAGAGTAACGATGAGCCCGTACAGATACCGAAAACTGAAGGCGGTCGCCTCGAGAGCGGAGACGCCCGCGGCTGGCTTTCCCGTAGCGAACGAGAGTCCCTCGACGGCGGCGATACCGATACGGAGCCCGGTGAACGAGCCAGGGCCGACGGCCACGGCGAATCCGTCGATCTCCTCGAGCCCGGCCGGAAGGAGGCTTAACAGGTGGTCGATGGTTGGAAGGAGGTTCTCCGCGTGTCTTGGGCTCGCCTCGCGAATTCCGATGAGACCCTCGAGTGCTTCTCCAGAGACGATCGCGACACTTCCATGGGCACCGGTCGTGTCCACAGCGAGAACTCGCATCGATTGCGTCATCTTATTGGGGCACCGCGTCTGCCGGCAACTCCTCAACCGCAGGCGCGGTACAATGCGCGCGGTTTTAACCGCATGTCGACCACGACCGAGCGCGAAAGCGACAAGACCGGTACCCCCGCCATGCGGCAGTACCACAACATCAAGCGTCAGGTCCCGGACGCGATCCTCTTTTTTCGCATGGGCGACTTCTATGAGATGTTCTTCGACGACGCCCTCGCCGCCGCCCGCGCTCTCGAGATCACGCTGACGTCGCGCCAGAAGGACGCCGGCGGCGCCGCCATCCCCATGTGCGGGGTCCCCTATCACGCGGCCGATACCTACATCGGACGTTTGATCCGCCGCGGGTTCAAAGTCGCGGTCTGCGACCAGATGGAGGACGCGAAGCACGCGAAAGGAGTGGTCAAGCGGGACCTGGTTCGGATCGTCACGCCCTCGACCTATCTCCATCACGGCTATCTCGAAGCCAAAGAGCCGAGCTACCTCATGGCGGTGGCGCCGTCGAAATCGAGCGTCGGGGTGTCGCTTGCGGACCTCTCGACCGGGGACTTCGTCACCCTTCAGATCTCCGGAGAGGACCGGTGGGAGCGGGTGGGGGAGACGGTCTCGACCTATCGCCCGCGGGAGATCCTCCATCCCGAGGGCCAGCCGCTTCCGGGTCTGGTCCTCGAGGCCCTCGGAGCCGGCGAGCGCCCTGTCGCGACCCCGCGCGAGTCCTTCCGCTTCGAGCACGAATCGGCGCGAAGCTTGCTCCTCCGCCACTTCCGCATTCTCTCGCTCGAGAGCTTCGGGCTCGAGGACAAATCCCTTGCCGTCGCCGCGGCGGGCGCCGCCCTCCAGTATCTCGAAGAGACCCAGAAGGGAGAGCTCGACCACTTCACGACCATTCGGACCCTCGAAGAGGCGGATACGCTGGTCCTCGACTCGGTCACCCAGAGCAACCTCGAGATCCTCCGATCCCAGAGCGAAGGGGGGCGCGAAGGAAGCCTCATCGCCGTCCTCGACCGGACAGCGACCTCGATGGGGGCGCGGACGCTTCGAAGCTGGCTCCTGCGGCCGCTCCTGCGGCTCGACGAAATCGGAGAGCGGCTCGACGCTGTCGAGGAGCTCGCGTTCGAAACGATCCTGAGGGGCAAGGCGCGCGACCAGCTGAAATCGGTCCTGGACCTCGAGCGGATCCTCTCCCGGATCACGCTCGAGACCGCGGGGCCCCGCGATTTCGTCGGTCTCTTGAGCTCCCTCTTCCGCGTTCCCGCCCTTCGCACCCTCACGACCGACGTTCGCGCCGGGCTTCTCTCTCGCCTGCGCTCCGAGCTCGACCCCCTCGAGGACGTCCGCTCCGACATCGAGGCGACCCTGGTCTCGGAGCCGCCCGCGACTTTGAAGGACGGAGGGGCTGTCCGCGAGGGTGTCTCGGCCGAGCTCGACGAGATTCGCTCCCTGCGCTCCCACGGACGAGAGACTCTCGCACGGATCGAGACCCGGGAGCGGGAGCGCACCGGGATCGGATCGCTCAAGGTCCGCTTCAACAAGATCTTCGGTTATTACATCGAGGTGACGAAGTCGCACCTCGAGGCTGTCCCTGAGGACTACATCCGCAAACAGACTCTCGTGGGCTCGGAGAGATACGTGACGCCGGAGCTCAAGGAGTACGAGGAGAAGATTCTGAACGCCGAGGAGCGCATTCAGGTGCTCGAGCGCGAGATCTTCGCCGCCCTCAATCATCGGGTTCGGGGGGAGGCTTCCCGAATCCGCAAGACCGCGCAGGCGGTGGCCCAGCTCGACGTGCTTCTTTCGCTCGCCGAGGTGGCCGCGGCTTCCAACTACACCAAGCCGCGTCTCCACGACGGATTCTCTCTCGAGCTCAAGGACGCGCGCCACCCGGTCATCGAGGCGACGAGTGCTTCGCCCTTCGTGGGAAACGATCTCTCTCTCGATGAGGAGAGGTTCCTCATCATTCTCACCGGGCCCAACATGGGCGGCAAGTCCACGTACCTCCGCCAGACGGCGCTCATCGTGCTCATGGCCCACATGGGATCGTTCGTTCCCGCGTCGGAGGCGAAGATCCCTCTCGTCGACCGCATCTTCACCCGCGTGGGCGCCTCCGACAACCTGTACCGCGGCCGCTCCACGTTCATGGTCGAGATGCAGGAGACGGCGCATATCCTCAACCACGCGACCCGAAGGAGCCTCATCCTCCTCGACGAGATCGGACGCGGGACCGCGACGTACGACGGGCTCTCCCTCGCCTGGTCGGTCGCGGAGCACATCGCGACCGAGACGCTTCTCAAGTCAAAAACCATCTTCGCCACCCACTACCACGAGCTCACGGATCTCGCGGCGGAGCTTCCCGGTGTCGTCAACTGCCACGTTTCCGCTCGGGAATGGCACGACGACATCGTCTTCCTCCGGAAAGTCCTCGAAGGAGGATCGGATCGGAGCTATGGAATCCAGGTGGCCCGCCTCGCCGGGCTCCCTCCGGGTCTAATCCGTCGGGCCCAGGAGATCCTGGTGAACCTGGAAAAGAACGAGTTCGACGTCGAGGGCCGGCCTCGTCTCGCGGGAGAGAGCCCGGGAGCCCCGGGTGCCCGCCAGCTCTCGCTCTTCGCCGACGCCGAAGACCGGGTCGTCGCGGAGCTCCAGCGGATCGACCCGGACAAGATGACGCCGCTCGAAGCGCTCCAGCTCTTGAGCGAGCTCAAGAAGAGACTGACCTAGACCGTTAATGGATTTGGATTTGAAACGGCATCAGGGCCAAAGGTGCGCCGCTGGCTGCGAGCCGCAGGAGCGGTGAGCGGGCGAGGATTTCCCTCGGATCGATTAGCGCGAGCCGCGGCTTCGAGCTCGCGGAGAAGTTCGAGAGCAGGTATTCGAGGAGCGGCGTCTTTTCCGGAAAGATCTGGAGCTCTACCTTGGCGTCGGCGGCGAAGCCCGCCTTCTCCTTGGCGATCTCGAGCGCCCGCTTGAGGCCGCCGAGCTCGTCGACGAGCCCGAGCTCCTTCGCGTCGCGCCCGGACCAGACCCTTCCCTGCGCCACGGCGTCGACCTCTTCGGTCGTCTTCTTCCGCGACTCCGCGACCCGCTCGAGAAACGCCCGGTAGCCCGACTCCAGGATCCGGCGCAGCTTCTCCCGTTCCTCGGGGGTGAAGCTGCGGCTGCTGCTGAAGAAGTCGGCGTTCGCCGAGCTCTCGACGCCGTCGGTCGCGACCCCAATCTTGTCGTAGAGACCGGCGAGGTTGAACTTCCCCGCGTAGATGCCGATGGATCCGGTGATGGTCGTGGGCTCGGCCACGATAGCGTCCGAGGCGGTCGCGATCCAATAGCCGCCGGACGCGGCGACGTCGGCCATCGAGACCACGACGGGCTTCTTCTCCCGGGTCAGCGTCGCCTCCCGCCAGATGACGTCCGAGGCGACGTCGCTGCCGCCGGGGCTGTCGATTCGGAAAACCACCGCGTCGATGCTCTCGTCTTGTCGCACGCTCTCGAACGCCTCGGCGATCGTGTCCGATCCCATGACCCGCCCGAAGACCGCATCCTCGGTGCTGTCCCCGCCAACGATGGCCCCGATGCCGTAGATGACCGCGATTCGGGCTTTGGCTCCGAACGAGGACACACCCGAAGGCGCGCGAACGTACTCCGCGACCGACACGGTCGCGATCTCGTCCTTCCCTTCCGGCGCGATCCGCTTCTTCACTTCATCGATGTAGTGAAGCCCGTCGACGAGATCGAGCTCGAGCGCCTCCTCCGCCGTGAAGGGGCCTCGTGCGACGAGAGACGCCGCGCGCTCGCGATCCATCCCCCGACCCTGGAGAAGAGCCGCAACCAGGGAATCGTGGACGGTCGCGACCAGATCCCCGATGGCTTCTCGGCTCTCGGCGCTCATCTCGTCGCGGAGGAACATGTCCGGCGCGTCCTTGTAAGCCGCGAACCGCTCGAACTCGGCCTCGACTCCGATCTTGTCGAGCGCTCCCTTGACGAACATCGCCTCGGCGCGCACCCCCCGCAAATCGAGAACGGTTCGGGGATGAAGGAAAATTTCGTCGGCGGCCGATGCCAGGAAATAGTCCCGGTTCGATCCGTACTCGACGAAGGCCACGAGGGGCTTTCCCGAAGACTTGAAGTCCATGAGGTGGTCCCTGAGCTCGGCGGCTTGACCCCAGCCGAGCCCCGTCGGGCGCACGTGCAGGAGTAGCTTCTCGATGCGCGCGTCCTCCTTGGCGCGGGCGATACTGCTGAGGAGATCGCGAAACGTGAGCGTTTCGTAGCCGAAGAACGCCCCGCCGACGTCGAAGAGGGAGTCCTCCGGAAACGCGAGGGCGAGATCGATTTCGACGGCGGAGCCTCGAGCGACCGGCGACACGGCGCCCCGAAATCCCCGGACAACGAGGTAGAGCGAGCCGGTGAGAAACGCCAGGAAGGCGCCAGAAAGAAGGACGAACCAGAAGAGCCCGCTTCGTTTCCTGTTAGCGGACATGCCGGGTTCAGCCGCCCGACGCCGCGCTTTGGAGCGCGAGCAGCTCTTTACGATTCATCGCGTCGCCGCGAAGCTGAGATTCGGGGTGCTCGGACATCATGCGATCGTAGTACTGGCGCGCCTGGTCGAGATTTCCCGCGCGTTCCTCGGCCTTCGCGAGCTCGAACAGGAGGTAATCCTTGGGAAGCGGGTTTTCGGAGTCCTCCACCAACGGACGATAGATCTCGGCAGCCGCGGCGTGATTCCCCCGCTCGGTCGCGACCGTAGCGAGCGCCTTGGAAGCCAGATAATAAAGGAGGTCGCGGCTCCCGGAGCGCAGGCCCTGAAGAGAGATCTCTGCCCCTTCGAAGTCCTTCAGCTCCAACTGACAGATCCCCGTGTAATAGCGCGCCTGGCGACCGGAATCGTAGCTCCTAAAATCGTTCGCTACTTTTTCCAGAGATACGAGCGCGGTTCGATACTTCTCCTCGGCGGTCGCGAACGTCGGGACGCCCGGCTTCGCCTCCGCGTCGCTTCCGACGTCGCCGTGGTACTGCTTCAAGGCGTCCGCGAGAAGGGTCCGCGCCTCCGCGGACTTCCGCTCGCGGTAGATGTAGATCCCGCCCAACAGGAGCCCTGCTCCCAGCGCGACGAGAACCGCATTCACGACGTTATTCCGATGGTCCTGGAACCAATGGGTCGCCTGCCCGATGCCGCTCACGAGCTGGTCTTCCTTCAGATGGTGTCGCTCGGTCCTTTTCACTCGATTCCTCCGAAGAGTCAGTGTGGCTCCAGGAAGCGACGGTGTCAACTAGCCGTATTATTATGTCAGCCCATGTCTCGCCTCTCCGACCAGGACGTTTATCTCTTCCGCGAGGGCACCCACTCCCGCCTCTACGAGCGCCTCGGGTCGCACCTCGGCACCCACGAAGGACGGCCGGGGTGCTTCTTCGCCGTTTGGGCGCCCAACGCCTCGAGCGTCTCGGTGATGGGAGACTTCAACGGCTGGAGCCCGACCGCGTCCCACCTGAGCTTGGTGGAACGGAGCGGGATCTGGGAAGGCTTCCTCCCCGGCGTGGTTCAGGGGGCCAGATACAAGTATCGGATCGCCTCGCGTTTCCCTCCCGGCCAGGGCTACGAGGTCGACAAGACCGACCCCTTCGCCTTCTTCCGGGAGGAGCCGCCCGAGAGCGCTTCGATCGTCTGGGATCTCTCCTTCGACTGGAGCGATTCGGAATGGATGCAGACGCGGGGGAGCGCGAATCGGCTGACCGCTCCCTGGTCCATTTACGAAGTCCACCTCGGCTCGTGGAAGAAACACTCCGATTCCGGCTTCCTCTCCTATCGCGAGCAGGCGGAAGAGCTCGTGCGCTACGTCCTCGACATGGGCTTCACCCACGTCGAGCTTCTTCCCGTCATGGAGCATCCCTATTACCCGTCCTGGGGATACCAGGTCACGGGTTTTTTCGCGCCCACTGCCCGCTACGGCGAGCCTCAGGACTTCATGTACCTCGTCGACCGTCTTCACCGCGCGGGCATCGGAGTCATCCTCGACTGGGTGCCATCGCACTTTCCCTCGGACGCCCACGGTCTCGGCTTCTTCGACGGGACCTACCTCTACGAGCACGCCGACCCGCGAAGGCGAATCCACCCCGACTGGGACAGTCTCGAGTTCAACTACGGCCGGAGCGAGGTCTCGAGCTTCCTTCTCTCGAGCGCCGCCTTCTGGCTCGATCGGTACCACGCGGACGCGCTCCGCGTGGACGCGGTCGCCTCGATGCTCTACCTCGACTACTCGAGAAAGGAAGGCGGGTGGGAGCCCAACCGTTTCGGCGGCCGGGAGAACCTGGAGGCGATCGAGCTCCTGCGGCGCTTCAACAAAATGTCCTACGAGCGGGACGCCTCGATCCAGACGATTGCCGAGGAGTCGACGGCATGGCCCATGGTGTCTCACCCCACGTATGTCGGCGGGCTGGGATTCGGGATGAAGTGGGACATGGGATTCATGCACGACACTCTCGCCTACTTCAAGGAAGCCCCTCACAACCGGAGGTTTCATCAGGAGAAGATCACGTTCCGGCCGATGTATGCCTTCTCCGAGAACTTCACCCTTCCCCTCTCGCACGACGAAGTGGTTCACGGAAAGGGCTCGCTCCTTACCAAGATGCCGGGCGACGAGTGGCAGCAGTTCGCGAACCTGAGGCTTCTCTACGGTTACATGTGGGGCCAGCCCGGGAAGAAGCTGCTGTTCATGGGAGGCGAGCTCGGCGTCCGGCGCGAATGGTCGCACGACCTCGAGCTCGAGTGGTTCGTCCTCGAGTATCCCTACCATCAGGGCGTACAGAGCTGGGTGCGCGACCTGAATCGCCTCTACCGCGACAACCCCGCTCTCCACGTGGGCGACTCCTCGCCGTCGGGATTCGAGTGGGTGAACTGCCAGAACGACGGGAAGAGCGTTCTCTCGTTTCTCCGGAAGGGCGGCCCCGAGACGAAACCGCTTCTCGCCGTCTACAATTTCAGTACGAGGGTCCACCACGACTATCGGGTCGGAGTACCCCAGAGAGGGCGATGGGAAGAAAAGCTCAACAGCGACAGCGAGCACTACGGAGGGAGCGGGCAGGGAAACCTGGGCGGCGCCGACGCGGACGAAACTCCCGCCAACGAGCAGCCGTTCTCGGTTTCCCTCACCATCCCCGCTCTTGCCGCCCTGTTCTTCACCCCCGGGCCCCCGAAGCCACGAACGCACAAGAAGGGTCAGAAGAAGACAACCAAGAATTGATTGGATGAAATACATCTGCATCCACGGGCACTTTTACCAGCCTCCTCGCGAGAATCCCTGGCTCGAAGCCATCGAGCCCCAGGACGAGGCGGCGCCGTACCACGATTGGAACGAGCGCATCAACGCCGAGTGCTACGCGCCGAATACCGCTTCACGCGTCCTCGACGAACGGGACCGAATCGTCGACATCATTAATAACTACGGCCGCATCAGCTTCGACTTCGGGCCGACGCTCCTCTCGTGGCTCGAGGAGAAGGCGCCCGAGGTCTATCGCGCCGTTCTGGACGCCGACCGCGAGAGCCGCGAACGGTTCCAGGGCCACGGCTCGGCGATGGCCCTGGCGTACAACCACGCCATCCTGCCCCTCGCCTCGCGCGAGGACAAGGAGATCCAGATCGTCTGGGGCATCCGCGACTTCGAGCTTCGGTTCGGCCGCAGGCCGGAAGGAATGTGGCTCCCGGAGACGGCGGTCGACATCGAGACCCTGGAAGCGCTCGCGGCCAGAGACGTCCGGTTCACGGTCCTCGCGCCGAGTCAGGCCTCGCGCGTGCGAGCTTTCGGCGAGTCGGAGTGGCAGGACGTCTCCGGCGCCCGCGTCGACCCGACTGTCCCCTACCTGCAGCGACTTGCCTCCGGCCGCTCGATCGCCCTCTTCTTCTACGATGGTCCCGCCTCCCGCGCGGTCGCGTTCGAAAGGCTCCTCCATCGTGGAGAGAACTTCGCTCGGAAGCTCGCATCGCTCGGGGAGCTCGACGGCCGGCCGCGCCTCGGCCACATCGCGACCGACGGCGAGACCTACGGCCATCACCACCCCCACGGCGACATGGCCCTCGCGTTCGCCCTTCGCGCCATCGAGACCCAGGCTCTCGCGACGCTCACGAACTACGGAGCCTTCCTCTCCATGTCTCCTCCGGAGCACGAAGTCGAGATCCTCGAGAGGACGTCCTGGAGCTGCGCGCATGGAGTCGAAAGGTGGCGGAGCAACTGCGGCTGCAGGACGGGAGGCCCGCCCGGTTGGAGCCAGGCATGGCGGGCCCCGCTTCGCGAGTCTCTCGATTGGCTGCGGCTCCGCGTTGCTCCTCACCTGCGACGGGCGGAAGAGGCGACCTTCGCCGAGCCGACGAAGGCGGTCCTCGACTACGTGGAGCTGATCCTCGATCGAAGCGTTGACACCGTCGAACGATTCGTCGGCCGGCACCAGCGGGCCCCTCTGTCCTCCGAGGAGCGGGTGACGGCGCTGAAGCTTCTGGAGCTCGAGCGCCAACTGCAGCTCATGTACACGAGCTGCGGGTGGTTCTTCAGCGATGTTTCCGGCATCGAGACCATCCAGGTCCTGCGCTATGCGGGCCGCGCCGTGCAGCTCTCGAGGGACCTCTTCCCCGCCGAGACCGAGTCCCTCGAGCGTGAGTTTCTGGAGCTTCTCGCCCGGGCGAAGAGCAACCGATCCGAAATGGGGAGCGCCCGGGAGCTCTACGAGCGGAACGTAAAGCCGAGCCAGGCGACGTTCGAGACCCTCGCCGCCCACTACGCCATCAGCGGACTCTTCGAGCCCCATCCCGAGAAGGAGCGCCTCTACTGCTACGACGTCGAGAGGACCGATTCCTCGTCGCGACAGGCCGGTAAGACGCGGCTTCTGAGAGGGACGGTCCGCATCACCTCGAGAATCACGCGCGCGAGCGCGAGCTTGGTCTACGCGGTCCTGCACCTCGGAGGGCATTCGGTGACCGCGGGTGTGAAGCGGCTGACCGATCCCATCGCCGGGGAGCTAGGCCGAGCGCTCGAGGAGCCGTTCGAGAAGGGCGACACCCAGAGGGCGCTCCGCCTCTTCGATCGCGAGTTCGGGCCGGAAACCTACGATCTCAAGTCGCTCTTCGGCGACGAGCAGCGCCGCGTGGTCGCGAGCCTCCTTCGCAGCACGCTCGAGGAAGCAGAGACCTCGCTCGGGCAGCTTTACGAGCACCACGGAGCCACGATGCGCTTCCTCGCCGACGTCGGAGTGCCCCCGCCCCGGGCGCTCTCGGTAGCGGCCGAAGTGGTGATCAACTCGTACCTCAGGCGCGCGCTCGCCGACGACGGCGCCGGCGAGGGCGAGGTGGGAAGCCTCATCCGCGATGCGGTGATGGAGCGCATCTCGCTCGACGCGCCGACACTCGCGTTCACCGCGAGAAGCAGCCTCGAGGATCTCGCGCAGCGTTTCTTCGACGCGCCGGAGGATCTCGAGACGCTCGTCCGGCTCCGGAAGAAGGTCCGGCTTGCGAGCGCGATGCCGTTCGAGGTCGAGCTCTGGAAGATCCAGAACCTCTACTTCCACTCGATGAAGGGCCTCCTCCGGGAGACGCGCCCGCCCGCGTGGCTCGACGAGTTTCTGGCGCTCGGCGACGATCTTTCCCTCTGGATCCCGGACCGCCCGTGAAGTCTCTGAGAAAACTCGCGGCCGCTTACGGTGTTCTCACGAGCTACTCCGGTGTCGAGGGCCTCTCGCGCGCCCGGCCCGAGGCCCTTGTCGCGGTTCTCCGAATACTGGGCGCCCCCGTCGAGAGAATCGAGGACGCGGAAGACGCCCTGCGGTCGCGACGGGAGGAGACCGCGCGGTGTCTGGTTCCACCCGTGGTCGCGCTCTGGGAGGACGAGCCGCCCTCCGCCGTGCTGACGCACTTCGAGGGGGAAAGCGGGCACGCGAGAGTCAGCCTCGTGCTCGAGGACGGAACCGATCGTGGGGCGGACGTCGATCTCGAGACGCTTCCCATCGCGTGGGCGCGCCGCGGTCTCGTGCACCGATTTCTCGGTCTCCCTCGACTCCGGCCGGGCTATCACCGGCTCGAGGTGTCTCTGGGCGAGCGGCGCTCCCTTAGTACACTCGTGAGCGCCCCGGTACATTCCTACCGGGCGTACCGGGCCGCCGGAACCGCCGAAACAAGACGCGCGCGAGGCTTTGGTCTCTTCGCTCCTCTCTACGCGCTCCACTCGGACCGCTCGCTCGGTATCGGGGACTTCTCGGATCTCGCGCGGTTCGCCGATCTCGTCTCTCGCCATCGAGGAGGGTTCGCCGCGACGCTTCCCTTGCTCGCGACCTTCCCCGATGAGCCGAGTCCCTACTCCCCCGCGAGCCGTAGGTTCTGGAACGAGCTCTTCGTCGATCCGAGACTTGCCCCGGAGTGGAGATCGGATCGTCCCTTCGCCCCGCTCGAGAAGCTGAATCATGCCCCGCTCATCGACTACCGCAAGGTCCATGCGCTGAAGCGGTCTCTACTCGAGGAGATGTCGAGCGAGGCCCTCCGCGTCCGTCCGAGCTTCCTCGAGGAGATTCTCCGGACCCGGCCCGATGCCGTAGAGTACGCGCGATTCCGCTCGGCCGCCGAGCGGCGCGGAACCCCGTGGCCGTCCTGGACCGACCCTCCGCCAAAGGAGGACCTCGCGGATAAAGCCTTCCTCTACCATTTCTACGGTCAGGCGCTTGCGGAAGAACAGATCGCGGGTGCGGCTGCCGCTGCCGAGCGGAAGGGCGTGCGCTTCTACTTCGACATGCCTCTCGGCGTTCACGGCCTCGGCTTCGACACCTGGTCGAGGCCTGCCCTTTTCGCGAGAGGCGCCGAGGTCGGAGCTCCGCCCGACGCGGTATTCCCCGACGGACAGTGCTGGGGGTTTCCGCCGGTCGTTCCCGAGAGGAGCCGGGCCGAGGGACACCGCTACTTCCGAGAGTGCCTCGCGCACGTGATGAGGCACGCGGGCCTTCTTCGGATCGACCACGTCATGGGGATGCATCGCCAGTTCTGGATCCCCTCGGGCTTCGAGAAGCGCGATGGGGTGTACGTTCGCTACCCCGCGGACGAGCTCCACGCCGTCCTCAGCCTCGAATCGCACCGCCATCGTTCGGAGCTCGTGGGAGAGAACCTGGGCATCGTGCCGGAGACGGTGAATCGCGCCCTCGACCGGCATCGCTGGCGGGAGATCTACGTCCTCCAGTTCCGGCTCACGGGAGATCCCGAAACGCCTCTCGAACCCGCTCCTTCGAACGCCGTCCTTAGCTTCAATACCCACGATACACCGACCTTCGCCGGCTTCCGGCTCTGCCGCGATCTCGACGACCGAATCGAGGCGGGTCTTCTCGATCGCGAAAAAGCGCAAGAGCTGGCGCTTGCTCGGGCCGCGGCGGTAGCCGCCCTCGACGCTCACGTTGGCCTCTCCGGTGACGCCTCGAAGATCTCTCGAGAGTGTCTCGTGCGCTGGCTTCAGCTCCTCCTCGAGAGCGATGCCGATCTCGTGACCATCAACCTCGAAGACCTCTGGCTCGAGGAAGAGCCTCAGAACGTTCCCGGGAGGGCCGGGAGGGCCGGCCGGCCCAACTGGCGTCGAAGGCTCCGCCACAGCCTCTCGTCGCTCCCACCCGAGGTCGAGGCGATCCTCGCCGGCATCTCCCGGCCCGCGTGATACGATCATCAGCGTCATGCCCCCCGAACAAAAGCGACGCAGCCGATTCTTCCCCGGATTCGTTCTCGGGTTGATCGCGGGAGCGATCGCCGCCGCGGTAGCCCCGAGCTGGTGGCAGGCCCTCGTGCCGGACGGGTTGTTCCCCGGGGGAGCGATGGAAAGCGTCGTCCTCGGAAAATCACAGGAAGAGGGGCGCCTGCTCTTGAAGCTCGAGACCGGGGGCGGTGTCCTCCTCGCCACCTTCACCGAAAGACTTGAGGAGATCGATCTCCTGGTGGAAAAAGGAGACCGGGTGACTCTCCGCGTAGCGGAATATCAGCCATTCCTCACGGATCCAAGACTCGACCGGGTCGTCAAGCCCGAGGTCAAGAGCGCACCCCCTGAGACCACGACCACCACCACGACGGAAACCACGACGACGACCGCCCCGAGCAAATGAAGAAGAAGCTCGCACTCACTCTTTGTCTCGGCCTCGCGGCTTGCGAGCCCAAGACCACTCCCGCGGACCTCGTGCTCCGCAACGGAGAGATCTATACCCTCGACGATGCGCGCACCTGGGCCGAGGCCCTCGCGATCGACGATGGCCGGATCGTTTTCGTCGGCCTCAACCCCGATGTGGATGCGTTCGCGGGGCCCGGAACGCACTTCGTGGATCTCGAGGGAAAGATGGTTCTCCCGGGGTTCCACGACTCGCACGTCCATCCGGTCTCGGGGGGAGTCGAGCTCGGCCAGTGCGACCTGAACGGTCTCGCAACCCGCGAGGGCTTGTTCGCGGCCATCGAGGAATGCGCCGCGCGGATTCCCGATGAGGAGTGGCTCGTGGGCGGCGGCTGGGACCTGCCACTCTTTCCCGGCGCCAACCCGGATCGAGAGGACCTCGACCGGCTCTCTCCGGACCAGCCCGCGTACCTGAGCTCCGCCGACGGGCACTCGGCCTGGGTCAACTCCCGCGCCCTCGACATCGCCGGAATTGACATGACGACACCGGACCCGCCGAACGGCCGCATCGAGCGCGAGCCGAAAACCGGCGAGCCCACCGGCACTCTCCGAGAGTCCGCGTCCGCTCTCGTCTCGAAGCACCTGCCGCCGCTCGGGCCTGAGGACTACGTGGAGGGCCTGAAGCGCGCGCTCCGGATGGCGAACGGGTTCGGCATCACCTCGCTCATCGAGGCGAGCGCCAAAGAGCACACCGTGGAAGCCTACGCGGCGCTCGCGCGTTCGGGAGAGCTGACCGCTCGAGTGCGCGTTTCCTTGACCGTGGACGACTCCAGGGACGAGAGCCAGGTGGACGAGCTGGTTCAGAGGAGAGCCCGCTACCAGGCGGAAGGCATCCGGGCGGACGCCGCGAAGATTTTCGCCGATGGAGTCATCGAGTCCGGAACCGCGGCGCTCCTCGAGCCCTACCTCGACTTCGGACATCGCGGCGATCTCAACTTCACGCCCGATGTCCTGGATCGCATCGTCGGCCGTCTAGACAAGGAAGGATTCCAGATCCACATCCATGCCATCGGCGATCGCGGCATTCGGGCCTCTCTCGATGCCTTCGAGAAGGCCCGAGCGGCGAACGGCCCGCGCGATTCGCGCCATCACATCGCGCACATCGAGCTCTTCCACCCCGACGACATCCCGCGCTTCCGGAGCCTCGGCGTCGTCGCGAACTTCCAGCCCCTCTGGGCCTTTGCCGATACGTACATCACGGACCTGACGGAGCCGCAGCTCGGCCCCGAGCGCTCCCGCTGGCTCTATCCGCTCAAGAGCCTGAAAGACTCCGGCGCGGTCCTCGCCGCAGGGAGCGACTGGTCCGTGTCCTCGATGAATCCCCTGGATGCAATCGAGGTCGCCGTCACCCGCAAGGACATGAACGCGCCGGAAGGTCCGTCGTGGATCCCCGAGGAGCGCGTCGATCTCGACACCATCCTCGCCGCCTACACCCGCGGGGGCGCCTACCTCCAGCACGAGGAGTTTGTCACCGGCTCGCTCGAAGTGGGAAAGCGAGGGGATCTCATCGTTCTCGAGAAGAACCTATTCGAGATTCCGGAGACGGAGATCCACCGCGTGAAAGTGCTCCTTACTCTCCTTGATGGGAAAGAGGTCTTCCACGACTCGAGCTTTCCACCGAGCCGCGCGTCAAATTAGAACCAATACAAGGGGGATAAGGGGATAAGAAAATTGTTTTGTCTCCCTATCTCCTCTTATCTCCCTATCCCCCTTCTTACACTCTTGATCGTCCCGAAGTAGTTAGCTTCTCGGCGTGGCGGGAGCGGTGACGATCGCGCGGTGCGGGTAGGGGATCTCGATCCGCTCCCGCTCGAAGGCTTCCTTGACGTCCTCGGCCAGACCGTTCCTGAGGTCGATGTAGTTGTCGCGCGCGGTCCAGACCGAGAACTGCAGATTCACCGCCGACTCTCCGAAGCTCTGAAAGATGATGACGGGGCGTGGTTCGCGAAGCGCGAGCGGGCTCTTCGCCGCGACGTCCATCAAGACCTCGCGGACTTTCGCCATCTTTGCTTCGTACCCCACCCCTACTTTCAGGTCGTAGCGCCGGATGGGATGCCGGGTCAGGTTCGTGATCTGGGCTTTCACCAGGGTCTCGTTGGGAACGCGGACGTAGAGGTTGTCGAACGTCCTGAGCTTGACCGAGAGCAGGTCGATCGAGAGGACCTCGCCCGTCGTCCCCGCGACCTGAATCACCTCGCCCACCACGAACGGGGCCTCGCCCAGGAGAAAGAGGCCGCTGATCATGTTGGAGGCCGAGGTCTGGGCGGCGAAACCAATCGCGACCGTCACGACGCCCGCAGCCCCGAGCAGCACTCCGAGGTCGAGCCCAAGCTCTCGGAGCGCGCTCACGAAGGTTAGGCCCAGGACGACGGCGTATAAGACTTTGCGGCCGAGCATCGCGTGCTGGGCGGAAGTCCTCCGGTCGAGGACCGATCCGATGACCGAACGAAGAAGGTGGGCGGCGGCGAAGCCGAGAATCACGGTCACGCCGGCGCGCACGACGCCGTAGAACTGCTCCGTCGTGAGAAGGTTCTCTAAATCCATCTCCGTCCTCCAGAGTGCAACGTCAATCGAACAGCGCGCTGAACGCCCGCACCAGGACGCCCCCGGGATCGGGGATCAAACGGGCGGGAGTGACTTTCTCGACCTCGCTCGGCACCGGCGGATGGCCGATCTGGAGCCGGCCGAGGGTCGCACTCGAGGTTCGCTCGAGGACGACCGACTCCGTCCACAGTCCTCCGTCCCGGGCGGCGAAGACCGAAAGGTAGGGAACGGCGAGGTTCACCCGCTCCAGGCGAAGGGTATCGCTCGCGGCATTTCGAATTCGGAGCTCGGTCAGCGCGCGATGGGGGTGCCGCGGGACCGAAGCCCGGTCGAGCCGGGCCGCCGTCAGGGTCGCGTAGCACAGCTCCCCCTCCCGGGTGGAAGGCCCGATCCAGGTGTCGGGAGGTCGTTCGATCGCGGTTTCCATGAGCGCGAGACGACTCGCCCCGGCCTCGACGCGGATCCAGAGGGGGGTCGAGCAGAAGAGCGTGATGCTCTCTCCCGCGGTGACGTGAAACGGGTCTTCCGGGTAGACGACCACCGCGCGGTCGGCGAGGGCCGGACGGACCCAGACCACCTCCGGCGTTTCGGCGAAGGCGTACCGGTTTCGAACGACGCCGGGCCCGTCGAGGGTCGCGGTCGTGGGGCACTCGAAGAATCGGGCATCGCGCGGCTCGGCGTTCTCCCGGTAGTCGACGGAAAGCTCCTGCCTGAAGCGCGCCAGACCCAGCCTCATCGGGCCGACCTGCCAGAGTCCCCTCTCGCCGATTCCCAGAGTGAACCGGCCCCACCACGGGAGCGCAGGTTTCTGATCGACCTCGTCCATGAAAGTGCTAAGATTCTAATGCCAGTAGAGACCGTGACCCAAGAACGTAACGACGACCCTCCGAGTCCCCGGGGCGACGTTCCATCCCTTAGACCTGGACGACGCTGAGTTCCCAGTGTCCACGCTGGTCGTCGTCAACAATCCCAAGAGCTGGCCGTTCGCGATTCCAGGCGTCGAGGTAGTCGAGGCCCGTTCCTACCTGACGAAACCCGAGTTCGGGGAGATGAAGGGCGTGAAGCTCTTCAACTTGTGCCGCTCCTACAGCTACCAGAGCATCGGTTACTACGTTACGCTTCTTGCCGCCGCCCGCGGGCACCGCCCCCTTCCGAGCATTTCGACGTTTCAGGACCTGCGCTCGCCCTCCATGGCCCGGATGGTCTCCGAGGACCTCGACGGCCACATCCAGAAGGGGCTCAGCCGTATCCAGAGCGAGGAGTTCACGCTCAGCGTGTACTTCGGCCGGAACCTCGCGTCCCGCTACGATCGCCTCAGCCGGGAGATCTTCAACCTCTTTCAGGCTCCTCTCCTGCGGGCGCGCTTCGTCCGCATGGGCAAGTGGCACCTGAAGCACATTGCACCCATCAGCATGGACGAGGTCCCGGAATCTCACCTCTACTTCGTGCTCCAGGTGGCGCAGGAGTACTTCCTGGGAAAAGGCCCCCGGGTCAAGAGGCGCAAACCCACGAAGTACGACATCGCCGTCCTGTTCGACCCGGACGAGTCGTTTCCCCCGTCGGACGAGCCGGCCATCCGCAAGTTCGTCCGCGCCGCCGACGAGCTCGGGCTCGGCGCCGAGGTGATCGGACCCGACGACTACGGGCACGTGGCGGAGTTCGACGGTCTCCTCATCCGTGAGACCACTCAGGTCAACCACCACACGTATCGATTCGCGCGCCGCGCCTCCTACGAGGGGCTGGTGGTCATCGACGACCCCGAGTCCATCGTCAAGTGCACCAACAAAGTGTTCCTCGCGGAGCTCCTGCGCCGCCACGAAGTCCCGACGCCCCGGACACGAGTGGTCCATCGCGACAACGCCGAGGCGATACCCGCGGAGCTCGGGCTTCCTCTGGTGCTGAAGAAGCCCGATAGCTCTTTCTCCCACGGAGTCGTGAAGGTCGATTCCGCGGAGACCTTCGAGAAGGCGGTCTCGGCGTTTTTCGAAGAGTCGGACCTGGTGATCGCGCAGGAGTTCCTCCCCACCCCCTTCGACTGGCGGATCGGGATCATCGACCGCCGCCCCCTCTTCGCCTGCAAGTACTACATGGCCTCCGACCACTGGCAGGTCTACAAGCACGACGACAACGGCGGGGGAAGCCGCTTCGGGCGATCCGAGACCCTGCCCGTCGAGCTCGCTCCCGCGAAAGTGGTGAAGATGGCGCTCCGCGCCGCGAGCCTCATCGGAGAGGGGTTCTACGGCGTCGACCTGAAGGAAGTCGGAACCGACTGCGTGGTGATGGAGGTCAACGAGAATCCCAACGTCGAATCGGGTCTCGAGGACGGAATCCTGAAGGACGAGCTCTACCGCCGAGTGATGTCCGTCTTTCTCGAGCGGATCGAAAGACGCAAGGCGGAGGCGATTCGCTAATCTCCCGGCATGCCCCTCCATCTGTTCGAAGGCTTTGGCATCGAGATCGAGTACATGCTGGTCTCGATCGACGACCTCTCGATCGTGCCCGTCTCCGACCGGGTGCTCGAAGCTCTCGCGGGAGAGGTGACGAGCCCCGCGCGAGCGGAGCGAGCGCGGCTGGGAGAGGTCGAAGTCGACACCGCTGCCTGGTCGAACGAGCTCGTGCTCCACGTGATGGAGCTCAAGAACGTCGAGCCCGTGGGCAAGATCGCGCCCCTGGGAGACGTCTTCTCCGGGCACGTCCGACGGATGAACGCGCTCCTCGAACCCATGGGGGCGATGCTCATGCCGGGAGCGATGCATCCTTTCATGCGTCCTCGCGAGGAGGCCCGGCTCTGGCCGCACGAGGGCCGCGAGATCTACGAAGCGTTCGATCGTGTCTTCGACTGCCGGCGGCACGGCTGGGCGAACCTCCAGAGCGCGCAGCTCAACGTCTCGTTCGGAAACGACGAGGAGTTCGGCCGGCTCCACGCCGCCACCCGCGTGCTTCTGCCGATCCTCGCCGCGCTCGCCGCGAGCTCCCCGGTCGTCGAGGGAGAGCTGACGCCGCTCGCGAGCGCGCGGCTCGAGGTCTACCGCACGAACGGCGACAAGGTCCCGACCGTTACCGGCCAGGTAATCCCCGAGCCGATCTTCGGCCGCGAGGAATACGAGCAGACGATCTACGAGGAGATGTACCGGGAGCTTGCGCCTCACGATCCCGAGGGAACGCTCCGCCATCCGTGGCTCAACGCTCGAGGAGCCATCCCCAAGTTCGACAAGGGCGCTCTCGAGATTCGCGTCGTGGACGCCCAGGAGTGCCCGGCGGCCGACGTCGCCATCGCCGCCGCGACCGCCGCGGTCTTGAGGGCGCTCGTGTCCGAAACCTTTTCGGACTACGGACGTCAACGCTCCTGGGAGACGGCGCCGCTTGTCGAGATCTTCCTCGCCACCCTGCGAGACGCGGAAAAAGCGGTGATCCGGAACCCGGACTACCTCCGGCTCTTCGGTTATCCCGACCGCAGCGGGACGGCGAATGAGGTCTGGCTCTACCTCGTCGAGACCCTTTCCGATGCCGAAGGTGTCGACTCTCCTCACCTCCGGGTGATCCTCGAGGAAGGGCCGCTTTCGCGGAGAATCGCGAGGGCGCTCGGGAACCAACCGCCTCGAGAGGAGATCGCGGTCCTCTACCGCGCCCTCTGTGAGAACCTCGAGGGGGGAGAGTCCTTCGTCGGTTTGTGACGGCTGGCAAAATACCCCAACGCGGCATGCGAATTGGGGTGGCAATGTGTCTTCCCGGCAACCAACCACTGCGTTCACAAAGAAACGAGCCAGCGCCGGCGGCATTTTCTTCACGAGCCCGTCGTCGAGCGTGCTGTGTACGTCGAGCCGTCCCGGCGGCACGAATCAACAACCCGCGGTCTGCCATTCGCTCCGCCACGCCTTCACCCCCACATTCTCGAGGATGGCTACGACATCCGCACGATCCAAGAACTGCTTGGCCACAAAGACGTGGGTGAGCCCGATGATGATCTGCTGCCACGTCCTGAACCAAGGCGGCCGCGGCGTAAGACGCCACCTCGATCCGACCCAATTGGATGCCGACCGTAGAGAGCATTTACAATAGGCGTGAGGTCTTCACTTCAAGGCCTTATTGACCTATACGGTCTCCGCACGCAAGCTAACTCCCGGGGACCAATTGTTCGTCGGCAGTAAACCCACAGCGCAATGCGATATGAAGGCCCGACTCGATCAGCACCGTCCCGGATACACGGCATTCCCTGCGACCCATCAGAACTATAAGGCTGGTGCTCCATGGAACCTTCCAATTAGTGTTCGGCGGACCAGCAGCAGCCCTGCGACCGGCACAGAGGGGTGACTGAGTCAGGGGACCACGGACGATGAATGACTCACCGGCAGTCAGCTGGCACAGCACCGTCGTAACGGCTGGTCTTCACAGCATCGTCCAGGTGATCGCGCTGGGACTCGCCATGCTGGCCTGGCGCAGGTCACCAGGCTGGGAATCGGGACAATGGTTCCTGTACTTCACGAGCCTCACGTTAATCACTCCCGCACTTGGAAGGGCGGTGGCGCGTAGCGTCCTGCGACTCGACCATCCGCTGCAGGTCCGGCGCGCGTGGGCGGTGAGCTTCTTCACTCTCGTCGTACTGCTATTCGGGGAGGGCTTCTCTGAGGCGCACGTCAGTCCAGCGGTAGTACTCGCAATCATGGGAGGAGTCGCCTTCTTCGGAGGCCTTGCATCCTCGTGGCCGGCAAAACAAACATAGGACGGAGCGTGTTCGCCAGGCCGCCGAACGACCGGATGGAGCTGACAGCGCCTCGCGGCGCCGCGGGGCGTAGGATTGCAAGCGTCGCCGCGTGCGCATTTCGCGCACCGGCGCCGCAGCTCATCCGCGTGTTAGACCGCTTCTGGCGGCCACGTGCTGCCGCTCCATAACGATGACGCCATGGCTATAGACGCAGTTGGTGAAGGACTAGAGTTCCTGGGTCACTTCGTCGGGTTCTGGGCGTTTCTTCTCAATCCGAGGTTCCGCGCGTCGACTCTGGAACGATGGCGCGGGCGCTCGAAGCTTGAGCATTTCTTCACGGCGTTCGATGTAGTTGTTTCGACATTCTGCGGCTTGATTCCTATTATTGTGCTTTATTGGATCGTCTTTCGGTAACTCGTGGTGGCACTGCCGCAACACGATGCTGGACCCGCTTAATCCGCGGTCCCGGCCCATGCAATGATTTCGTACCCCTTTTTCCTGAGGTCACGATTGTGGGCGTTCATCAATACGCACGCCCTCGGTGCCTGCGGCTCCGCAGCTTGAACGAGTTCCGCAACGGTGAGGCAGCGCGAGGAAGGATCAGACCCATGCGTTGCGCGGTCTAACTTCGCGATGGAGCGGACGTGGCCCTTCTCTTCGTGTAGCATAGAGGCCAGAATGAAAGAGCAACGCCTTCGGCTGTTCCAATCCGCATTATTCCTGACGAGCTAGCGCATGTTGTCCCGCAATCTCATCGGAAGTCGACCGTGGGCAGGCGTTTCGGCGCTGGGAATCGCACCAGGACACTGTGGGACGGGACAGG
>Ga0184637_10000449_pt1 | contig 30800 bp, 21 predicted proteins | sample PLM3_127_b2_FD_133143 | JGI IMG/M metagenome (GOLD analysis project Ga0184637, IMG submission 133143) | Groundwater sediment microbial communities from an aquifer in East River, Colorado, USA - PLM3_127_b2 | ecosystem: Environmental > Terrestrial > Soil > Riparian zone | place: USA: East River... | reverse complement strand
GCCGGTCCAGGTCGAGCGCGATCCACACGTCAGAGAACGGGTCCAGCTCGAACTCCTTCACCATCAGGTGACCAACGCGCGCGGTTGTCGGCCAGTGAATGCGACTGAACGGGTCGGACGGCTGGTAGTCGCGCACGCCGGCTGCCGTCGGCGTCACGAACGGCACGTGGCCCTTCTGCTCCGCGCCTCCGGGAAGCTGCCCCGGAATGTGCCCAGGGGTTACGAAGTCGACCGTTCGGGGGTAGACGACAACCGTGGCGGCGGAGGGAAAGCGGACCTGACGTTGGAACAGCCCGAACGGGTCTCCAGTCGACACGACGATGTCGCCCAGAGTGAATTTCCCTCGTGATGTGCACTGGGTGCGAAGCGTCCAGCTGCGTCGGGCCTTCGGCCCGAGAAAGAAGCCGCGGCGTACGCCATGCTGGCTCAGGTTCGAATCAGAGCGGATCTCGACCCAGGGCTTCGGGAGAAACGAGGTGTTATCGACGGCCACCCACTCTTCGAAGTAGCCGCCGACTTGCGCCCGCTGCGTTCGGCTGCGCCGCTCGACGCTGACAGTTCGAACGGAGATGAGCGCCCACAACCAGGAAAGAATGCCGAGGAGCAGGACCACGTACGAGACGCGGTACATGATGCTCCACCCGCCGACCAGCGCGATGATCAGCGTGGCGAGCCAGAGGGCGAAGATGCCGAAGGTCTTCATCGGGCGCGCCTAGGCTGGCACACGGGTCCCGGGTACGGACACCGACTGGAGCACCTCTCGCAGCACAGTGCCCGACTGGACGTTCCGGACCCGGGCCGCGGGATTCATGATCACCCGGTGCGCGAGCACGGGCTCCGCGAGCATCTTGATGTCGTCCGGAATCACGTAGTCCCGCCCTCCCAGAAGCGCGGCAGCCTGTGCGGTGCGAAATAGCGACAGCGAGCCGCGGGGGCTGGCGCCGAGATAGACGTCCGGATGCGTCCGCGTCGCGCCGACGATGTCGACGATGTAGCCACGCAGCCCCGGGTCCACCCGCACCTGCCGCACGAGGCGGTGCGTGTCCATGAGATCCTGGGCCGAAATGACTTGCTCGATGTCCTCGATTGGATGCGAGATGACCTGGGAGTCGAGCACCGAGATCTCATCTTCTCGATTCGGATAGCCGAGCCGCAGACGCATGATGAACCGGTCGAGCTGCGCTTCGGGGAGTGGGAACGTGCCTTCGTATTCGATGGGGTTCTGCGTCGCCATCACCATGAAGGGCGGCGGCAGCGGATAAGTCTTCCCGTCGACCGTCAGCTGCCGCTCCTCCATCGACTCGAGGAGCGCCGACTGGGTCTTCGGCGTGGCGCGATTGATCTCGTCCGCCAGGACGATCTGGGCCACGACCGGGCCCGGGCGGAACTCGAACTCCTGTGTCTTCTGGTTAAAGATCGAGACACCGGTCACGTCGCTGGGGAGCAGGTCCGGCGTGAACTGGATTCGGCGGAAGGTGCAGCCGATGGACTTCGCCAGCGACTTCGCCAGCATCGTCTTCCCGACGCCCGGCACGTCCTCGATGAGGATGTGCCCCTCGCTCGCCAGAGCGATGAGCGCCAGCTCGACCTCGCGCCGCTTGCCGATCAGCACGCGTGTAACGTTCTCCAGCAGGCTACTGAGGGTTGCGTTGCCGTCCGCCATCTCACCTTCCGCGCACAACGTTGCTGTAGGTTAAGCCAATCCTAAGGAGACGATAAGAATACTAGAGGTTATCTGCCGTGGCAATACTTGTACTTCTTGCCACTCCCGCAATAGCAGCGATCGTTCCGACCGATCTTACGTCCTGCCTTTACCGGTGTCGCCTCGCCCGCGCGATTGGTCGTCGCCCGCTGCACCGGGCGTGGTCGAGGCCGCTCCTGCGGCGCCAGCGTGACGTGGTAGATCGTATGCGCAACGTCGTGCTGAATCGCTCGAAGCAGCTCTTCGAACATGCGCGCCGCTTCGACCTTGTACTCGACCAGCGGATCACGCTGGCCGTATGCCCGGAGGCCGATGCCCCCGCGCAGGTCGTCCAGGGCCGTCAGGTGGCGCACCCAGAGAGAATCGATGATGCGGAGCACTACGACGCGCTCGGCCTGCCGCATCAGCTCGGGCGTGAGCTGCTCTTCTTTGGCGTTGTACGCCTCTTCCGCGTACTGCTTGAGCAGCTCAGCTACGTCGGCCGATGACTGGCCCTCGAAGTCCTCGGGCCGAAGCTCGATGGAGGGGATGAGCCGCGCAAAAGCCTCGATGAGTCCTTCGGGGTCCTGCTCATCCGTATGAACCGCGAAGTACGCCGAGGTTAGCTCGTCGATCTCGCTCTCGACCCAGTCGAGCAGCATCTCGCGAAGCGTGTCCTCGCCGAGCACCGCGCGGCGGTCGGCGTAGATCACCTCGCGCTGCCGATTCATCACGTCGTCGTACTCGACGACGTGTTTGCGGAGGTCGAAGTTGTACGCCTCGACCTTCGACTGCGCGGTCTCGATCGACTTCGATACGAGTCGGTGCTCGAGGGGTACGTCCTCCTCGATGCCGAGGCGGTCCATCAGGCTGGAGATGGTGCCGCCACCGAAGCGGCGCATCAGGTCGTCTTCGAGGGAGATGTAGAAGCGGGAGGAGCCAGGATCGCCCTGGCGGCCCGAGCGGCCGCGGAGCTGGTTGTCGATCCGCCGTGCCTCGTGCCGCTCGGTGCCGATGATGTGCAGCCCTCCGAGGTCGACAACGCCCTCGTGATCGCGGTCGCACAACTCCTGGACCTCGTGCGCGACCGCCTCGATCTCCTCGGGCGCGGCATCGTCGGGCGACTTGAACTTGCGGCGGACGGTGCTGTCCGTGAGGCCCGCCGGATTGCCCCCGAGCAGGATGTCGACGCCTCGGCCGGCCATGTTGGTGGCGATGGTGACCGCGCCGGGGCGGCCTGCCTGGGCGATGATGCCGGCCTCGCGCTCGTGCTGCTTCGCGTTCAGCACTTCGTGCGGAATCCCGCGCCGTTCGAGCAGCTGGCTCAGCTCCTCGGACTTCTCGATCGAGATCGTGCCGACCAGGACCGGCTGGCCGGCCTCGTGGAGCTCCACGATCTCGTCCGCGGCCGCGCGGAATTTCGCGGATTCGGTTTTGTAGATGACGTCCGACTGGTCTGCGCGAACCATTGGCCGGTTCGTCGGGATCGGAATGACTTCCAGGTTGTAGATCTTGCGGAACTCTTCCTTCTCGGTTGCCGCGGTCCCTGTCATGCCCGCGAGCTTTTCATAGAGGCGGAAGTAGTTCTGAAAGGTGATCGTCGCGAGCGTGACGTTCTCTCGTTGGACGCGAACGCCCTCTTTGGCCTCGATCGCCTGGTGCAGGCCCTCGCTGTAGCGGCGGCCCGGCATCAGGCGGCCGGTGAACTCGTCGACGATCACCACTTCGCCGTCCTTGACGACGTACTCGCGATCGCGGTGGTAGAGGAAATGCGCCTTCATCGCCTGGTCGAGGTAGTGGGTCAGCTCGTAGTTGTCGGCGTCGTAGATGTTTGCCACGCCCACGGCTCGCTCCACCTTGGCAATGCCCTCCTCGGTTAACGAGATCGCCCGCTGCTTCTCGTCGATCGAGAAGTCTTCCTCTGGTCGCAGACGCGGAACGACCCGCGCGAAGAGGGCGTACTGGTCTGTCGACTCCTCCGCTGGGCCCGAAATGATGAGGGGCGTGCGGGCCTCGTCGATGAGGATGTTGTCGATCTCGTCGACTATTGCGAAGTTCAGCTGCCGCTGGACCGCTTCGTTCAGCTCCCACACCATGTTGTCGCGCAGGTAGTCGAAGCCCAGCTCGTTGTTCGTGCCGTAGGTGATGTCCGAGGCATACGCTTCCTTGCGGCTTCGGTAGTCCATGTCATGCTGGATCGCGCCGACACGAAGGCCGAGAAACTCGTGGATCGGGCCCATCCACTCGCGGTCGCGTTTGGCCAGGTAATCGTTGACCGTGACGATGTGCACGCCCTCGCCGGTGAGTGCGTTCAGGTACGCGGGCAGGGTGGCCACAAGCGTCTTGCCCTCGCCCGTCCGCATCTCGGCGATGCGACCTTCGTGGAGGACGATCCCGCCTAGAAGCTGCACGTCATAATGGCGCTGCCCGATCGTTCGGCGAGCGGCCTCGCGCACGACGGCGAAGGCCTCGGGCAGAAGATCTTCCAGGGATTCGCCCGCGAGGTAACGGCCGCGGAACTCGGTGGTCTTGTCGCGCAGCTGCTGGTCGGAGAGTTGCTCGATCTCGGGCTCGAGACTGTTGATCTCGTCAACGAGCGGCTGAACGCGTTTCAGGTCTCTTTCGGGGCTGTCCCCGATGAAGCGGGAAATGAAGCCTAGCACAGGCACATCATACCGGTTTAGGCGTCGCTCAGGGCAGTTGATGGACCTGGCGGGCCGCCTCGATAGCTGCCATCGAAGCTGCCGGTTCGCGCCCGAGAGGCGCCGCTCCGATCGGGTCGGGCGGAGGCGCCTTGCCCGCTAAGAGCGAGCCTGCCATCCGCGCGCCGGCCTCGATAACCTTCAAGTCGTAACCGCCTTCCAGAAGAAATACGAGCTTCCCCGCGCAGGTCTCATCTGCGAGGCGGGCGATCTGCGCCAGTATCTCGCGGTAGCCATCGGTTGACAGCTGCATCTGGGCCAGCGGATCCGCCCAGTGGGCGTCAAAGCCGAGTGATACCAGGATGATGTCGGGCTCAAAACGGCGCACCGCGGGCGCTAGCACCCGGCGCGTTGCGTCCAGGAAGACCTCGTCGCCAGACCCAGCCGCGAGCGGAACATTTACGGTGGCGCCGGCGCCGTCGTTCCGTCCGACATCTTCGACTCGACCGGTCCCGGGGTAGAACGGGTACTGGTGCGTCGAGTAGTAGAGGACGTCGGGCCGATCGTAGAAGATGTCCTGCGTGCCGTTGCCATGGTGTACGTCGACGTCGAGCACGGCGATCCGCTGGGCCCCGCCCTCATCCAGCGCCCACTGTGCCGCGACGCCGACGTTGTTGAACAGGCAGAAGCCCATCGCGCGGGTTCGCGTCGCGTGGTGCCCGGGGGGTCGAACGATCACGAAAGCGTTCTGCTCTCGGCCGGCCAGCACGTCGCTCGTTGCCTGAAGGGCGCCGCCGGCCGCGAGCAGGGCGGCGTCGTAGGAGGGCGGTACGACGAAGGTGTCGGAATCGACCCAGCCCCCGCCCGACTTCGCCAGGTCGGTGATCAGGCGCACCGCTTCGGCCGAATGTACTCGCTCTACATAGGAAAGGTCGGCCGGCCGCACATCGGGCCAGCCGTAATCCGCCTCGTCCTCACGAAGGCCGGCCAGCGCAGCCTGCATTCGCTCCGGCCGTTCCGGGTGGCCCGGGGCACGGTGCTCGAGACATCGCGGGTCCGCGTAGATGGCGGTCATCGACAGTCCAAAATCCCAGGTCTCAAGTCCAAAGTCGGCGATCGCTCATGGACTTAGGACCTGGGACTTTGGACTTGAGACTCCTTCGCTATGGCGTCGTCGGGCCCGGCGCCAGCCTCGGACGCGGCGCCGTTCGCGGTTTCTCGACTCGCTCCGACGGGGTGGCCGGCGGCGTGGGTGGCGTCGCGAGGGGCACCGGATCCTCGACCGGCAGCCCGGCGAACACGCGTTCGAGCGCCTCGCCCTCCAGCGTCTCGCGCTTGATGAGCTCCGTCGAGAGCAGGTCGAGGATGTTGCGGTTCTCCGCCAGGAGGCGCATCGCCGTGTCGTGGGCGTGTTCGATGAGGAGTCCGACTTCCTCGTCGATCGCCTGCGCGGTCTTCTCGCTGTAGTTCTTCTGCTCGCCGATCTCACGGCCGAGGAAGATCATCTCTTCCTTGTGGCCGAACGTGCGCGGCCCGAGCTTGTCGCTCATGCCGTACTCCGTGACCATCTTGCGCGCGAGGTTCGTGGCGACTTCGATGTCGTTTTCGGCGCCCGTGCTCATCTCACCGAACACCAGCTTCTCGGCGCAGTGGCCTCCAAGCGCGCCCGCGAGGCGATCTTCGAAGTCGGAGCGCGTCCACAGGTGCCGATCCTCGGTCGGGAGGAAGCGGGTGTAACCGCCCATCATGCCGTGCGCGATGATCGTGATCTTGTGGACAGGATCGTGGTGCTCCAGGAAGCGAGCGACCACGGCGTGCCCCGCCTCGTGAAAGGCGGTGCGCGTTTTCTCGGCTTCTGAGATGATGCGGCTCTTTCGCTCGGGGCCCGCGATAACGCGGTCGATGGCGTCCTCGAGCTCGCCCATGCCGATGGACTGCTTGTTGCGCCGCGCCGCGATGATGGCCCCCTCGTTGATGAGGTTCGCCAGATCGGCACCCGAGAACCCCGGCGTCTGCTTCGCCAGCACGCCGAGGTCGACACTGCTCTCCAGAGGCTTGCCCTTCGCGTGAACGTCGAGGACCGCCTTGCGGCCCCCGACGTCCGGCGGGGGCAGCACGACGTGCCGGTCAAACCGCCCCGGCCGCAGCAGCGCGGGGTCGAGAACGTCGGGCCGGTTCGTAGCCGCGATGACGATGACGTTCGTGTTGCTGTCGAACCCGTCCATCTCGACGAGGATCTGGTTCAGGGTTTGCTCGCGCTCGTCGTGGCTGCCGCCGAGGCCCGCGCCTCGCTGCCGGCCGACGGCGTCGATCTCGTCGACGAAGATGATGCACGGCGAGTTGCGCTTCGCCTGCTCGAACAGGTCGCGTACGCGCGAGGCGCCGACGCCGACGAACATCTCGACGAACTCTGAGCCGCTGATGCTGAAGAAGGGCACGCCGGCCTCGCCGGCGACCGCGCGGGACAACAAAGTCTTGCCCGTGCCAGGGGGGCCCACCATTAGGACGCCTTTGGGTATGCGTGCTCCCAGGGCGGCGAATTTCTCCGGGAACTTCAAGAAGTCCACGACTTCCTGGAGCTCCTGCTTCGCCTCGTCGACGCCTGCAACGTCGGCGAAGGTCACCGTCGGCTTGTTCGCCATGAACATGCGGGCACGGCTCTTTCCGAAGGACAAAGCCTGGTTATTGGTGCCCTGCGCCTGCCGCATCATGAAGAGCAGGAGCCCGCCGAAGAACACGAGCGGTAGGATGTTGAACAGGATCTGGAGCCAGTTCCCGAACTGCGCCGGCGGCTCGAACACGATGCTCGTGTTCTCGAGCTGGTCGGGGGTCACGCCGTAATCGCGCAGCTGCTGGGTGATGGTCCCGTTGGCGTCGAAACGAGAGGTGGCCTTGCGCTTGTCCTGGTACTCGATGTTGAGTCGATTCTCCGTGACGAGGATACGGCGGACGCTGCCGTCCTTCACGCCAGCGGCGACTTCGTTCAGGCTGATCGGGGCATTTTCGCGGTCACCGGGCTGAGGAAACGCCGTGAAGAACAAGGCGACCACGGCGACAAGAAGAATGAGGTAAACGAAACTATTGCGGAGCCACTTGCTGTCCATTTTCACGGGTCCCCCTGACCTGAACGGGGCAGAAAAATGCGCACGCCGTGCAGAAGCGCGTAGGTCTCAATTATATCAGAGCGATCTGGTGCCCCCGCTCGGTACTAAAGTCCCCCGTTCCGGTCTCCACGTCGCACCTGGATCTCCACGGACCGCTACGTATAAGAAACGTGGTCCATGTTGAGAACGTGACCGGTGTTGGGCCGGATGCTCTGCACGAACGTGAGGGCCCGGGTCAGTCGAAAAACAGCCGGAGCCAGGTACGCCAGCTCGGCTCCGGCGATGATCTGGCTGCAGGCGGCTCGGCGCCGCGCCTCGTGTTTCCGTCTGGCCAGACGAGCACAACCGGCTGATCGCCGGGTTTGACCATTCCCAGCTCGTCCCGGGCGATGCGCTCCACATCCTCATCCAACCGGCCGCTCGAAAGCTCCGCCTGAAGGTCGATGTTTCTCACTCGCAACGCGTCGATGTCGCGTCGCACAGCATCCACCTCCTGGTTGATGCGGTACGCCTCGAGCGCTCGTTGGCCGGTCAGCAGGACGAGGTAGAGCACGGCGAGGCCAGTTCCCGCTGCGAGGATCTTACGAGGCAGCGGGTGGCTGTCTCGCGTGCCCAGGAGATCCGCTAGCCGCGCCGAGCCTCGCATCACGGCCCCCAGGACAGGCCCGACGTCGCGTCGACGCCGAACTGGCTCGTGAGCTGATTCGGTCGGCTGGCGGTAAGGCGCCCGTCCCGCTCGGTCAGGTCGACGGCGAACATCTCGAAGTCGCGCCCTTGCAGTGCGACGTAGGCGAGCGCGGTGCCTGAGGGGGACCATTCCGGACTTCGCGCCAGGTCAGTCTGGACTACGGTCGTCGGCGCTCCGCCCTGGGCGTCGATCACCTTGATGACGGTTCGTCGTCCCTCGCGAGCGGCGTAGGCGATCTGCGATCCATCGGGTGACCAGGAGGGATCGAAGGCGCCGCCCGGCTCGCTGGTGATGGCGCGACCCCTGGCGGGCGCCGAGAGCTCAAGGACCCAGATCTGGCTCGTAGCGTTGTCGAAGCGCGTAGCCGCGATCCGCGCTCCGTCCGGTGACCAGGCGAACGTATCGACGGCGTCAAGGCTGTTGCGTGGCTGGAGCAGGGCGCGGGGACCGGTTCCATCGGGTCGCATCGTCCAGAGCATGGGGTAGAAGGTTGAGCGGTCCGCGAGGAATGCAATGAGCCCGCCGTCTGGCGACCAGCGCGGCGAGAAGATCCAGTCATTGTCGGAGAGGCGGCGCTGTTGGCTCCGGGTCAGTTGGCGCAAGCCCGAGCCGTCTTCGCCCACGACGAAGAGGTCTGTCGCGTTCTGCCCCCAACCGACGAGCACGACCTGCGTCCCGTCCGGGGCCCAGTCCGGCTGCCCCCAATACCGGCCGCCCTGCGTGAGGGGGTAGAGCCCGCCAGCCTCAGCAACCCAGACGTCGCCTGCGTGCCCGAACAGGATGCGACCCGAGATGCTCGCGAGCGCTCGTCCGTCGGCGCGGTCGTCCACCGAGGGGTCTCGGAACAGTGAGGGTGACGTGAGCGCAAGGACGACGGTGACCGCACCGGCGAGGCCAAGCCGGAGTGTCTTGGACCTAATAGGCTGCTGGAAAACGGTTAGAGCCCGCTCGTGGTGAGCCTGTCGAACCACGCCCACGCCCTTCGACAAGCTCAGGGTGAGCGGGTTTTTCAGCGGCCTGCGAATGCCTGGACGGGGTGCCCTCACCTGGCCTCTCCCATTGCGATGGGAGAAGGATGCTGCGTCGGATGGGCCCGGCCGACGAGGTCGGCGAGTCGCGTACATGCACGGCTCAGGAGCGCATCCGGCAGATTCTCCACGATGCGGAGCGCGGTTCGTGGCTCGGCAAACGTCGCGGTGCCCACCTGAATCGCCGTCGCGCCGGCCATGATGAACTCCACGGCATCCTCGACAGTGGCTATCCCACCCATGCCAATAACGGGAATAGCGACCGCCTGGCTCACCAGATAAACGAGCCAGACCGCAAGTGGCCTGATCGCCGGCCCCGACAGCCCGCCGGTCGTGTTGGACAGGACTGGCCGGGCGGTTCGCGTGTCGATTTTCATGCCGACGAACGTGTTGATGAGCGAGATAGCGTCAGCGCCAGCGTCCTCGGCAGCTCGGGCCACTCCGCAGATGTCGGCGACCTGGGGCGAGAGTTTCACGAGCACCGGTAAGCCCGTTCGAGACCGGACCGCCTCTACGATGGCGGAAGTCGTGGCGGCATCCTCGCCAATGACCCGGCCGCCCTCCCACACGTTGGGACACGAGACGTTTAGCTCGATACCCGCAACACCCGGCACACCCTCCAGGCGCTCGGCCATGTAGGCGAACTCGTCCACCGTGTCGCCGGCGATGTTGACGACGACCGGTACGTCCCATTCAGCCCAAAATGGGGCCATCTTCGCGATGACCTTATGGATGCCGATGTTCTGCAGTCCGATCGCGTTGAGCATGCCCGAGGGAGTCTCCACGATGCGTGGCCCGCGATTACCGCGCCTGGGGCGCGCCGTGATGCCCTTCGACACGATTGCGCCCAGGCGCTGGATGTCGATCAAGCGCGCGTACTCGGTCCCGTAGCCGAAGGTTCCAGATGCGACGAGGACGGGGTTGCGCAGCACCAGCGGTATCTTGGAGGCAGTGCCGATTTCGACTTTCAGGTCGACGGTGGCTGAGGCCTCTACCTTACGCAGCGCTACGGCCACGATGTCCTCCAAGCGGTGCAGATTCCTCTCGCCAGACGATGTTACGGATGTCGAAGACCGGGCCTTCGGTGCATACCCGGAGTGGGCCGCGCGTCGTCTCGACCACGCACCCAAGGCACACGCCCATGGCACAGCCCATGCGCTCTTCCATAGCGACCTGCGTCGGCTTGGCGGGCGCCTCCGCGCGAATGATACGAGCGAGCGCGGACATCATCGCGAGAGGCCCGCAAGCGTAGACCGCCTCGGCCCAGGCCAGCCGATCTGGCACCAGGTCCGTGACGTACCCCGCGTGCCCTGCGGAGCCATCGTCAGTTGCGACCAGGTACTCGATCTCCGGTGGGAGCAGGTCCGTAGGGAACACGTGGGCGCGGGTTGCCGCGCCCACGGCCAGCGTGACGCTTGCACCACGTGTCAGCGCGCGCTCGGCCAGGCCGACAAGAGGGGCGACGCCATAGCCACCGCCGACCATCAAGAGGTTGCGCGCTTGCGGAAGCAGGCGAAAGCCATGGCCCAACGGCCCTAGACAGTCGAGCTCCTCGCCCGGCTGTCTGCGAACGAGCCAGGCCGACCCCTCGCCCACATCGCGGATCATCAGCTGGATAACGTGGCGCTCAGTTCGATAGACGCTCATGGGCCGCCGCAGCAATGGCGCAGTGCTCTCACCGCAGTGGATGTGGAGAAACTGGCCTGGGGCCGCGCTCCGGGCCGACTCCGGCGCTCGCAGCGACAACACGTTCGTGGCGGGCATGATCGTTTCGTTTTCGACCACTGTCGCGGTGAAAAGCTTCATGAGCTCTTCACCGCGAGGCACCGAAGCTTTTCTGCTGGATCGAACGACCAGTATTCCACCAGGGTTCGTACGTCGTAGGTGGCGACACCGGGCTGGAGGCAGTCGGCTACGACGCGCGCCGTGTCGAGAGACGTGAAGCACGGGATGCGGCGCTCGGCGGCCGCGCGGCGGATCTCGAATCCATCGCGCAGCTGGTCTCGGCGAGCCGACGCGCCCTCCAGCGTGTTCACGACGCCGGTAACCAGGCCGTCCTCGATGACGTCGAGCACGTTCGGGTGGCCCTCGTCGAGTTTCTTCGTCGTCATCACCACCGGAATGCCGAGGGCGTCGATCATCGCCGCCGTTCCTTCGGTCGCGTAGAGCCGATAGCCCGCCGCGGCGAAAGACTTGACGAGCGGGACCGCCTCCGGCTTGTCGCGATCAGCGATCGAGAGCAGCAGCGCTCCCTCTGGCGGCAGCATCATCCCGGCCGCCGTGAGCGCTTTGGTGATCGCACCCTGGTACGTGTGATCCACGCCCATGACTTCCCCGGTCGACTTCATCTCCGGGCCAAGGTAGGTATCGACTCGCGTCAGCTTTGCCATCGAGAACACCGGCGCCTTCACCGCGACCAGCTCCTGCTTCGGCCACAGACCGCCCTCGTAGCCTTGCTCACGCAACGACTGCCCGAGCATCACCCGCGTCGCGACCGTGACGATCGGCACGCCGGTCGCCTTGCTGAGGAAGGGGACAGTCCGACTGGCACGCGGGTTCACTTCGAGGACGTAGATGCTCCCCTCGAAGAGCACGTACTGGATGTTGTAGAGGCCATGCAGCCGCAGGCCGAGGCCGATGCGTCGCGTGTAGTCGACGACCCGCTCGACCTGCTCGCGGGTGAGGCCGATCGCCGGATACACCGCCATCGAGTCGCCGGAGTGCACGCCGGCGCGCTCAACGTGCTCCATCACGCCCGGAACGAGGACCTGCTCGCCATCGCAAATCGCGTCGACCTCAAGCTCTTTGCCTTCCAGGTACTTGTCGATCAATACCGGGTGCCGAGTTGAAAGCTGCGTCGCGGCGGTCACGTAGCGGATCAAGTCCGTCGCGTTGTGGACGATCTCCATCGCGCGGCCGCCGAGCACGTAGGAGGGTCGCACCAGGACTGGATACCCGATGGCCTCTGCGGTATTGAGGGCCTCTTCCACGGTTCGGACGCTGCCGCCGGGCGGCTGTGGAATCTCGAGACGGTGGAGGATGTTCTCGAACTGTTCGCGGTCCTCGGCGAGATCGATCGCCTCGACGCTGCTTCCCAGGATGCGAGCGCCGGCGCGCTGCAACGGCTCGGCGAGATTGATGGCCGTTTGGCCCCCGAACTGCGCGATCACGGGTGGCGCGCCGGACAGCAAGCCGTCCTGCGGCTCACGCGTCTCGTTCTCCAGCACGTCCCGAACGCTTTCTTCGTCCAGAGGCTCGAAGTAGAGCCGGGTCGAGGCATCGAAGTCGGTGCTCACTGTCTCGGGGTTGCTGTTGATCATGATGCTGGCGGTGCCCGCCTCGCGGAGCGCCGTGGCGGACCGCACGCTGCAGTAGTCGAACTCGATTCCCTGGCCGATACGGATCGGACCGGAGCCGATGACCAGAGCAGCGTCGCCGTCGAGCGGCTCAGCCTCGTTCTCCGTCTCGTACGTGCTGTAGAAGTAGGGCGTCGCCGCGGCGAACTCCGCGGCGCACGTGTCCACCATCTTGTAGACGGGCCGGATGCCCCATCCCTGCCGCTGCGTCCGCACCTGCTCGGGTAGCAGGTCCGCCAGCGTCCCGATCTGGGCGTCGGTGAAGCCCATCCGTTTGGCCCGATACATCAACGCGGGCGTCAGGTGATCGCGGAGGAGCTCCTGCTCCAATCGGACGATGTCGGCGATCTTGTGCAAAAAGAAGGGGTCGATCCCGGAAAGCTCGGCCACTCGCTCGATGCGGACGTCCCGCCGCAGCGCGGCGGTAACGGCCCAGAGGCGCAAGTCATTGGGTCGCGAGATGAGCTCGAACAGCTGCTCCGTGGGTTGGCCGTCGTCGTCACTCCAGCCGCGCTCCTCCCAGAGCAGCGTGCGGCCGCCGATCTCAAGGGAGCGCACCGCTTTCTGCAGGGCAGCCTCGAAGGAGCGATCGATCGCCATGACCTCGCCCGTGGATTTCATCTGCGTGTTGATCGTGCGGTCGGCGGAGGCGAACTTGTCGAAGGGCCAGCGAGGCACCTTGACGACCACGTAGTCGAGGGCCGGCTCGAACGCGGCCGTCGTCTGGCCGGTAACGGCATTCGGGATCTCGTCCAATCTGCGGCCGATGGCGATCTTCGCCGCCACACGCGCGATGGGGTACCCCGTCGCCTTGGACGCAAGCGCCGAGGATCGGCTGACGCGCGGGTTCACTTCGATGACGTAGTAGCCGTGCGACCTGGGGTCCAGCGCGTACTGGATGTTGCAGCCGCCCTGGATGCCGAGCGCACGAATAATCTTGATGGCGGCGGTGCGGAGCATCTGGTATTCGAAGTCGGACAGGGTCTGGCTGGGCGCGACAACGATCGAGTCGCCCGTGTGGACGCCCATCGGGTCGATGTTCTCCATGTTGCACACGGTGATGCAGTTGTCCGCCGCGTCGCGCATCACCTCGTACTCGATCTCCTTCCACCCGATGAGCGACTGTTCGACAAGCACCTGGTGGATCGGGGAGGCAGACAGGCCGCCGTGCACCACGTCGCGTAGCTCGTGCTCGGTGCGGCTGATCCCGCCGCCGGTGCCGCCGAGCGTAAAGGCCGGGCGGACGATGATCGGGTAGCCGATGCGGTTGGCGAAGTCGATCGCCGTCTCGACGTCGCTGGCGACGACGCTCTCCGGCACCGGCTCGCCGATGCGCAGCAGCAGCTGCTTGAAGAGATCGCGGTCCTCGGCCTGCTTGATCGTAGTCAGCGGCGTACCGAGGAGTCGGACGTTGTACCGGTCGAGCACGCCGGCGTCTGCCAGCTCGACCGCCAGATTGAGGCCCGTCTGACCGCCGAGCGTCGGCAGCAGCCCGTCGGGCCGCTCGCGCTCGATGATGCGCTCGATGACGGGAACCGTGCCCGGCTCAATGTAGACGGCGTCTGCAACGCCGACGTCGGTCATGATCGTCGCGGGGTTGGAGTTGATGAGAACCGTCAAGACGCCCTCCTCCCGGAGCGAGCGGCAAGCCTGGGTCCCCGCATAGTCGAACTCCGCCGCCTGCCCGATGATGATCGGGCCGGAGCCGATGACGAGCACTTTGTGGACGGAGTCCGCGGGGGGGTTGAGGGAGAGGGGTTGGGGGGTAGGGTTCATCAATCGGATCCCGCCAGCGCTAGCTGGCCCGACACAGGCCGCTCGACCATCGCAAGGAACCGCTCGAAGACGTACTGGTTGTCCTGGGGGCCGGGGCAGCCCTCGGGATGGAACTGGACCGAGAAGAGCGGCAGCTCGCGGTGGGCCAGTCCCTCGACCGAGCCGTCGTTCAGGTTCACCATGCTGACGAAGAAGCCGCTCCGCTCGGGGATCGACGCGGCATCCACCTGAAACTCGTGGTTCTGCGAGGTGATGTGGACGCGGCCGGTCGCCAGCTCGCGCACCGGGTGGTTCCCGCCGTGGTGGCCATATCCCAGGCGGCTCGTGCTGCCGCCCGCCGCGCGGCCGAGCACCTGGTGCCCGAGGCAGATGCCGAGCGTCGGCATGGCCCGCGCGACGAGCTCATGTGCCAGCGCGGTTGGCGAATCCATCTGTTCGGGGTCGCCCGGCCCATTCGATAGCACGACTCCTTCTACGCGACCCTCGAGCACCTCCGCGATGGTCGCCTCCCAGGGGAGCGCGACGACCTCAGCGCCCCGCGCGGTGAGCGAGCGCACAATGTTGTGCTTCACGCCGCAGTCCACGAGCGCAATACGTGGGCGAGATCGTACGGGTCCCACGACAAGCGGCCTGGGCGACGCGGACGCTACTGACTCTGGCGCACACGCCTCGGCCACCAGGTTCTTCTCTGAAATCGAGGTCACGCGTCTCGCCCGCTCGCGCAAACGATCGACCTGATCGGTGAGTGGCGCAGCGGGCTCCACGTGCCCGAGCACGGCGCGCATCGTGCCGTGCGTGCGGAGGTGGCGGGTGAGGGCCCGCGTATCGACCCCCTGGATGCCCGGCACGCCAGCGTGTGCCAGGTAGTCGTCGAGGTCGCCCGAGGCGAGCCAGTGATTCGGGGCTGCCGCCAGGTCGCGCACGATCAGCGCGGCGATCCACGGTCGTTTAGACTCAGCCGCCTGGGCCTGCACGCCGTAGTTGCCGACCTGGGGGTGGGTCAGCACCACCATCTGCCCGTGGTACGAGGGGTCGGTCGCGATCTCCTGATAGCCTGCCATGCTCGTGTTGAAGACGACCTCGGCCTCAGCTTCACTCCGCGAGCCGAAAGAATGACCGAAGAACACACGCCCGTCCTCGAGCGCAAGGCAGGCGTCCGCTCCGAGGTACAGCTGCCGGTCGATCGCTTCTATGCTGTTCACCTGGTGATTTGCCCGTTGCGCTCATACACGACTCGACCTTCGACGATGGTCGCCGTCACCTGGCCGCGGAGCGTGTGGCCGTCCAGAGGCGTGTTCTTGCCCTTCGAGTAGAAGGCCGAGGCGTCGACCGTCCAGGCGCTGCCCGGGTCGAAGACGACCACGTCTGCGCGTGCGCCTGGGGCCAGCGTGCCGTACGGAAAGCCGAAGATGCGGCACGGCTCGACGGTGAGGTGGCGAATGACGTCCTCGAGCGTCAGCTGTCCGCTTTCCACGAGCTGCAGCAGGCTGGCGAGCGCCGTCTCGAACCCGGAGATGCCGAAGGCAGCTTCGTCGTAGGTGCACTCCTTGTCGATGGACCGATGCGGCGCGTGGTCCGTCGCGATCGCGTCGATGATGCCCTCGGCGAGCGCGGCGACGAGCGCCTGCCGGTCCGCCTCCGTGCGCAGCGGGGGATTCACCTTCGTCCTCGTGTCATACACGGGATTGCGGATTGCGGATCGCGGTTTGCGGGTTCCCTGGGCCCCGGCGTCGCCGGTCACCCAGGCATCCGTCATCGTGAGATGGTGCGGGGTGACCTCGGCGGTTACCGGGAGCCCCTCTCGTTTCGCCATCGCAACGAGCTTCGCGGACCCCGCCGTCGAGATGTGGGCGACGTGGAAGCGGCCTCCGGTGTGGCGGGCGAGCTCGATGTCCCGCGCCACCATTACCTCTTCGGCGGCCGCGGGCTGGCCCCTCAGGCCAAGGCGGTCGGAGACCAGCCCCTCGTGCATGACACCGCCGTCGGCGATCTCGGGGTCCTCGCAGTGGTCGACCACCGGCCTACCGTGGCGCAAACTGTTCGCCAGCGCGTAGCGCATCAAGCGGGCGTCGCGCACTGGCTTGCCATCGTCGGAAAACCCTATCGCGCCGGCCTGGGCCATCTCGCTCATGTCCGACAGCTGTGCGCCGCGCTGGCCACGCGTGACGGTTCCGAAGGCGAGGACGCGGGCGAGCCCGGCGCGGCGAGCGGCTGTCTGGATGAACTCGACGTCGCTCGGAGTGTCGATGGTCGGGTCGGTATTCGGCATGCAGCAGATGGTCGTGAAGCCGCCTGCCACCGCCGCCAACGACCCGGTTGCCACGGTCTCTTTGTCTTCGAATCCGGGCTCGCGGAGGTGGCAATGCAGATCGACGAAGCCGGGTGCGACGACGCAACCGGAAGCGTCGATGGTCCGGTCGAATTCGCCGCCGTCGCTCGGACGAAGGTAACCGTCGACTTTGCCGTCCACGAGAGCGAGATCGATAACCTCGTCCCGGTTCTGGCTCGGGTCCAGGACGCGCCCGTTGTGGATGCGAACGCGCGTCACGAGCGCTTCCCCGCGGTTGCCATCATCAGCAGGTAAATGACGGCCATGCGGATCGCCACGCCGTTCGTGACCTGCTCCTGGATGACCGACCGATCACCGTGGGCTACGTCAGGGTCGACTTCGACTCCCTCATTCATAGGCCCGGGGTGCATCAAGATGGCCTCCGGGGCCGCCCGTTCGAGCCGTGCGCGATTGATCCCGTAGTCGCGCGCGTATTCGCGAAGCGACGCGAGCCGGCTTCCCTCCTGTCGCTCGAGTTGGACGCGGAGAGGCATAACCACATCCACGCCAGCGATCGCCCGGTCGAGGTCGAGTGCCACGTCGACTGGCCAGGGGCCACAACCGCGATCGCCGGACAGGAGTGTCGAGGGCAGCAATGTGGGAGGGCCGCAGAACGTCACCTGCGCCCCAAGGATGGTAAACGCCCAGGCATCCGAGCGGGCGACGCGGCTGTGAGCGATGTCTCCGACGATCAGCACCCGGAGTCCGTCCAGCCGACCGAAGTGCTCGCGGATGGTGTAGGCATCCAGCAGCGCCTGAGTGGGGTGAGCATGGGTTCCATCGCCTGCGTTCACGACCGAGATATCCGTGTGCTGCGCGACGATGTAGGGCGCGCCCGAGTCCGGGTGCCGCACAACCAGGAGGTCGGCGCCGAGCGCGCGCAGCGTGCGGACTGTATCCACGAGGGTCTCGCCCTTCTCGACGCTACTACCCGAGGCGGAGACGTTCACGACGTCCGCCCCGAGGTTCTTGGCGGATACTTCGAAGGACACGCGAGTGCGGGTGCTGGGCTCGTAAAAGAGATTGACGACACTCCGGCCACGGAGGGTTGGCAAGCGTGGAATCGGCCTCGAGAGCACCTCTTGCATCTCGTCGGCAGTCTCGAAGACGACCTCGATCTCCTCGCGTGTGAAGTCGTCGAGGTCCAGCATGTGGCGGCGTCCTACCCAGGGATCGACAGTCGGATCGGACTGGCGCGGTTGGCCATCTGCCCGCGCCGGCTCGGCGTCGCGGGGCGCTCGCTGCTCTTCGGTGTCGGCGCTCGCGATGCCTGCCATGGTGGCTTCCTCCCTGTGGGTCTTGGGCTCGACGCCGCGCGTCGCGGTCCGCTCAGTTGCCATGCGCCATCCCCGCCTCGATGTCCTTGTCGCTGGCGACCCGTGCAATCACGACTTCATCGCGACCATCCACCTCGGCAATGTGCACCTCTACCTTCTCCTCGCTCGAGGTGGGCACGTTCTTCCCGACAAAGTCGGCCCTGATTGGAAGCTCCCTGTGGCCGCGATCGACGAGCACCGCGAGCTTGATCGACCTCGCGCGGCCGTAGTCCATGAGCGCGTCGAGCGCTGCGCGGATCGTCCGTCCCGTGTAGAGGACGTCGTCGATCAGGACGACATTGGCGCCGGTCACGTCCGACGGCAACGCCGTCGGGTGGAGCGGGTGTGGTCGGCCGGTGAAGAGGTCGTCCCGGTAGAGCGTGACGTCGAGCTGCCCGCATGGCACATCGGCGAGCTCGAACTTCTTGATCGCGGCTTGAATTCGCTGGGCAAGGGGCGCACCGCGCGTGGCGAGGCCGACCAGGACGAGGTCGTCGACCCCGCCGTTCTGCTCGACGATCTCGTGTGCCATCCGCACCAGCGCACGACGCATCTCCTCGGCGTTCAGCAGAACCCTAGTGGACACGGCGCGCCTCGTGCCGAGCACTGTTGGGCACAAAAAAACTTCCCACCACAAATCGTGGCGAGAAGCTACAAAGCGAGTGTGTAGAGCTCACGAGGCTGCTCCTTACCGGTCTCACGGGGCCGGGTTAAAGGAAGCTTGGGCCGCCTGGCCTGGGCGAACTATCGCACGGGTGAAGGCGGAGCGTCAACGTCGCCAACGTTGGCGGCGGTCACAGTCGGGTCACTCGCCCTCGCTCACCCTGTGCTCTGCAAACCGGCCGCGATGCCGTTAATCGTGTGCTGGACCGCGTAACGCAGCCGTTCGCTGTCCGCATCGTCCGCGTCATCACCCCTCGCGCGCAGCTCGCGGAGGAGATGCACCTGGATGGCGTGCATCGGGTCCACGTAAGGGTTCCGCAGCCGAATCGACTCCCCGAGCACGGGGTTGTTGTCCAGGATCGCTTGCTGTCCGGTGATGGCGAGCAGGGCGCGCTCCGTTTGCTCATACTCGTGGACGATGGAGTCCAGGATGTGCCCGGCCAGCCGCTGGTCCGCTACGAGGCTGGAGTAACGCCCGGCGGTCGGCATGTCGGCCGTCGCGACACTGATCTGCGCGTTGTCGATCAGCGATCTGAAGAAGGGCCAGTCGCGATACATCTCGCGAAGCAAGGCGAGCCGTTGGCCGTTCCCCTCCCCGCCCTCATTTACGGCGGACCCGACGCCATACCAGCCGGGCAGGTTCGCTCGCGACTGGTTCCAGCTGAAGACCCAGGGAATCGCACGCAGCGACTCGATTCCCTGGTCTCCGCCACGCCTCGCCGGGCGCGAGCTGCTGCGCAATTCCCCGATCTCCCGGATGGGAGTCGCTTCCATGAAATAGTCGATGAAGCCCTCGGTCTCGTAAACCAGCTCTCGATAGGCTCGATGCGCTCGTTCGGAGAGGCCGTCCAGGCACGCGGTCCATTCGGGCCGCGGCTCGCCGCCGACGTCCGTCGACGCGAGAAGAACCGCGCCCAACAGCTGTTCCAGGTGGCGGTGCGCGATGCCCGGATTCGCATACCGGGTGTGTACCACCTCGCCCTGCTCCGTGCTCTTGAACCGACCGTTCAGCGAGCCGGTGGGCTCAGCCGCTATCGCGCTCTCAGTCGGCCCGCCGCCTCGCCCGATAGCGCCCCCGCGGCCGTGAAAGATCATCAGCTCGACCCCGAAGCTGTCGCAGATCCGCGGCAGTCTTTGCTTGGCTTGATAGAGCTCCCAGTTCGACGTGAGGTAGCCACCGTCCTTGTTGCTATCGGAGTAGCCGACCATGATCTCTTGCAGGTTGCCAGAGCGGGTCAGCGCTTCCCGATAGAGGTCGATAGACAGAAGCTCGGCGACGATTGCTGGCGATCGGCGCAGGCTGTCGATGCTCTCGAACAGCGGCACGACACGAAGGGCAACCTCGTCGGACGCACGAAGCGCGTCAACGCCCGCCTCATGGGCCAGGAAAAGCACTTCGAGCAGGTCGCTTACGTCCTCCGTCGCGCTGACGATGTAGGTATGGCACGCCGCGCGTCCCAATCCCTGCTGAATGTCTCGCATCGTCGTGAAAACGCTCAGCGCCTCGGATGTCTCCGACTGGAGGACGGCGCCACTCCCGTCGGAGTCGCCATCGCACATCACTCGCTCTAGCGCGGCGCGTCGTTCCGCCTCGGGCATGTGGTTGTAGCCGCCGACCCTGTGACGGCTAGCGAGGAGATCCGCGACGGCGGTCGCGTGGACGCGGGAGTGCTGCCGAACGTCGAGCGAGGCGAAGTGAAGGCCGAAGGTCCGGAGGCGCCATCGAAAGTCGGCCAGCTCGGACTCCGCCAGCCTTCCGCCGTCGTTCGCTACCAGGCTATCGTGGAGCACGTCGGTGTCGCGCAGGATCTCGTCGACGCTGGCATAGGCGGCGCGCTCGGGCGCGAGTGTGCGGCTCGCGGAAACCACGGCCTCAGCTTGCGCGTCTCCCGGCTCTACGCTTCCTCGTGTAAGGGACAACTTCGTCCGCATGAGGGTCAGCTTCTGGCGGTACGGCTCGAACGGGAACTCGCGTCGGCTCTCGGCAGCATTCGCGCCCAATCGTGATGCATCCGCCGCGATCGAATCGAGCAGCTCTGACGAGACACCCACTCGCCGCGTCGACTGGCTCAGGCCGTCGATCAACCGCTGGAGATCCCCGTCATACAGGTCGAGCAGGGCCCTCGCCTGGAGGCGCATCGTGCTCAGCGTCACGTCCGACGTGACTCCCGGGTTCCCGTCCCGATCTCCGCCGATCCAGGATCCGAACCGGAGGAACGGGCCGACCCTCGGGTCTACCTCGGGGAAGTACTGGGTTATGGCACGCTCGACATCCCGGTAGAGCTCAGGGATCACCCGGTAGATGGTGCGGGTCAGATAGTAGAGTCCGTTGGCGACCTCCTGGAGAGGACTGGGCGGCAGCGGCCGTGCTTCGTCGGTCTGCCAGAGGGCAGTTATCTCCCGCAGGAGCGCTTCCCGGAGCGATTCCTCTTCCCACGGTGCGAGGGACCCGCGATGCAGGGCCGCCAGGTGCTCGCAAATGCGGATGAGATGCGTGATCACGGAGCGCCGCCGGACCTCGCTTGGGTGCGCGGTGATCACCGGATTGATCAGCAACCGGTCGAGGGTATCCCGTAGCGCTCGCGGCGCAACCCCTTTTCGTCGGAGGCGCGCAATGATCTCTGGAACCGACCCCGTGCGCGGCTTCGGATACTCGATCGCTGCGCGCTGCCGCAGCCGGCGGAGCCGCTGCAGCTCCTCTGCGACGTTGATGAGATGGAAGTACGTCCCGAACGCGCGGACTACGTTGATGGCCGTCTCGACATCGAGTCGAGCCACAGGCGCCAACAGGTCAGCACTGAACGCCTGCCGGCTCTCCTGGCGCATGGCGATGGACGCGTGGCGGAACTCTTCCACCGCGTCGAATAGCTGAGGACCGCCCTGCTCGCGGAGGACGGTCCCTAACGCCTCGCCCAGCAACCGGACGTCGTCGCGGAGCTCGGCGGGAATGGGTTTCCCTGCGTTCTGGGTCATGGGCGATACCCCGTCAGCTCGACGTAGCCCCGGCCCTGCACGTCGAAGCCGCCGACGGCGCCGGTAACGTCCACCGCCCCTTCCCAGTACGGTATGCGCTCGAACGCCAGCTCTTGATCGAGGAGGACCGGCAGAATCGTCAGGCTCGTCGCGGGCAGACCAGGGGACTCGGCTACGGTCGCCAGCCACCCTGACGGATAGGTGGCGCCTGTTCGCGGGCTCGTCCAGCTTCCCAGCGGCATGAGGCTGATCGCCTCGCCGGGCACGTCGACCGTGCGTCCTTTGGCATCGACGAAGCTGCCGAACGCGCCGGCAGAAGAGCCGTCGGGGGCGCGCAGCAACGTGAGCATGAGCTCCCGGTCGCCGTCGAGCTGCAAGCTGATCCAGTCCCAGCCCCCGACCGCGGGCACGATGAAATTACCCCACTGGTGGTCGTGCCAGGCCTCGCCCGTTACGTCGGTCCACGAGTCTCCGCGGCGCAATCTTCCAGTGGCCGCCATGCGCGTCCGGGAAAAGTAGTACGAATCGCCGGCGGGGCCGAACGAGATCAGGCCTCCCGCGTGCAACGCGGGTGGCTTGTCGCTCTTGAGGGCCAGCTCCAGCCCGTAGTCCTGCATGCTCGCCGCCAGGCGATCGTCGCCAGCTCGTCCCGCGAGAGTCCAACCATCCACGTTCATCTCGAGGCTGGATGGAATATGGGCGCGCTGTGCCGCGCGCACGTCGTAGGCGAATCGACCGCTCGCCTCGTCCGTGATCGCGAAGTGGGAGAGGTAGCCGATCGGGTTCGGGCCGCGGATCGTCTGAAAGATGACGAACTCGAAGCCGAACCGCGCGCCGTCGTCGGTCCAGAGGTGGCCCGTGTAGTACCACCATTCGGTCAGTACGTCGTGGGGGTCGTCATCGCTGCGCAACACCGAGGGTCTGCACCACCACTCGGCCGCGTCGCACGAGAGCGGAAGGTCCGGCAGTTGAATCGAGGCCGGGCCGCCAGCGCTCGTGTCATCAGGTCTTGCGCGCCCGGCAGCGTCGGGAGAGGCCGCTGGCGATGGTCCCGTTTGCGAGGGCGTCTGGCAGCTGACGAGCGACGCAGCCACCAACCCGATGAGCACCAGGCGGCGAAACGGCCGGAACGCGGAGCTCGGAACCGAATGGCGAAGGATCACACCCGCAAGCCCCAGCGCGGCAGAATGCGCCGCAGCGGAGCCGGCGCCCACCAGTTCCAATCACCCAGCAATCGCATCGTCGCCGGCACCAGCAGCGCGCGTACCAGCGTTGCGTCAAGCAGCACGGCGAGGGCGGTGCCGAAGCCCAGCGCCTTGATCAGGATGACGTCCGCGGCGACGAAGGAGCCGGCCACGACCACAATGATCGCCGCTGCGCTGGTGATCACCGCGCCGCTCTGCTGCAACCCATGCGCCACGCTGGCGCGGTTGTCCCCTGACTCCTGGTAGGCCTCCATAACACGGCTCAAGAGAAACACCTCGTAGTCCATAGAGAGGCCGAACAGGACGCAGAACATGAGGATGGGGAGGGACGCCTCGACGTACCCCAGCGGTTGAAATCCAAGCAGCCCGGACAGAAAGCCGTCCTGAAAAACCACGACGAGAGCGCCAAAGCTCGCCGTGATGCTTAGAGCGTTCATCGCGATCGCCTTCAGCGGCAGAACCACGGATCCGAAGAGGGCAAGCAACAAGAGGAAGCTCGTTATAGCGATGAACAGCACCGCGCGCGGAAAGTGCTCGTAGAGCCCATCGACGTAGTCTAGGGCCCCGGCCGCGCCGCCTCCCACCAGCAGCTCCATGCCCGGTGGAGGACTCATCGACCGCAGCCGCCGCACCAGAGCCTGAGTCTGCTCGGTCGTCTGTCCGTGTTCGCCCGCGACCCGCAGGATCGCTACGCCGTCGCGAATGGTCTGCTGTACGGCTGCCTCGGCGAATGGGTCCGGGATGCGATCTGGACGGGCGTACAGCAGCTGGTACTGCTCCCTGGTGAGGCGGGGATCGAGGCTGAAGGCGCTATCGACCCGCTGGACGCCGGGTTGCGCCGCCACTCTGTGGATGAAATCGTAGATGGCGCCCACCCGCTCCTGAGTCAGCATGCTGCCCTCCGCCGTAAGCAAGATCACGGTAGGCGTCAGCTCACCCTCGGAGAACTTGTCGCGCAGCAAATCAGACCCGCGTCGGGACGGAACGTCGTGTGGGAGGATGGACACGTCCGGCGCTCCGAATCGGGCCGAGAGGAAGGGGAAGCCGAGCAGCAGTAATACAGCGAGCGCGGGGACGAGCACGCGCACTGGATGAGCCATCACGGTCTCGGCGATCCGACCCCACGTCGAGTTTGGGACGGTTGGGGCGCGGAGGATTCGCCAGCGGTCGATATCACGCCCGACGAACAGAAGGAGCAGAGGAAGAAGCGCCAGGGCCGCGATGACTGAGATAGCGACGACGAGCGCGCCCGCGATGCCAAGAGACCGCAGCGCCAGGTATGGAAACCCAATGAGGGCGAGCAGCCCGACGAAGACCGTTGCCCCGGAGAACAGGACCGACTGGCCAGCCGTCGCCAACGCCTGCGCCGTCGCCTCCGGCACCTCGCGTCCCGCTCGAAGCTCCTCGCGGAACCGACTGACGATGAAGAGCGCGTAGTCGATCCCGAGTCCTAGCCCCAGCATCGTCACCATGTTCAGCGAGAAGATGGAGATGAACGCCACCTGGCTCAGGAGGGTCATGACGGCAAGCGTGATAAGCACGGCCGCCCCACCGACGAGCCCCGGCAGGAAGGCAGCGACGACGGAGCCGAACACGAGGAGCAAGGCGACCGCGGCCACGGGGAGCGAAACGGCCTCCGCCCGCCGAAGGTCGCGCTCGGTCACGGCCTGGATGTCGTCATAGAAGACGGGTGCCCCGGTGACGATCTGCTCGAGCTCGGTCGGGCGCAGGGCGGCCTGGACGCGCGGTAGCACCGACCGGAACTCTTCCGCGGCGGGCCGTAGGCCGATCAGAACGTAGGCAGTCGTCCCGTCGGCCGAAAGCTGCGCCGGGTTGTCACGCGGAGACACGACCGACGCCACAACGTTGAGCGTCCGGACCTCGGCAAGCCCAGCCTCGAGGGCTGCCAGAAAGCGTGGATCGTCGTTTCTGATTTCGCTGGACGTGAACAGAACGATGAGTGAGCTCGGAAAGTAGCCGAAGCGAGCGGCAATGACGTCGCTCACCCGCTGGCTCTCCATGCCAGGCGACGAGAAGCCTCCGGGCGCCAGAGCGCTCACGACGCGCGGCGCGATGGGCAGCGCGATCAGTAACAGGACTGCCCAGACAACGAGCGCCTCTCGCTTCCGACGGTTCAGGATCATTCCCCAGCGATAGAGCGGGGAGGGTTGTCGATATTGCACGTCATTCTCTATCGTATGGTGTGCAAAACGCCAGGACCACAAGCGCTAGAGTTGGCGTATCGCTGTCAGATGCCCTTCGGCTCGCGCTGCCGCAAGGCACGCGCGTAGTCGTCGGCCACGAGCATCTTCAGCGGCGGATATCCTGGGCACGGGCGTTCATCACTCGGCCCTGGGCAATCGGGCCCCTCGAGCAGGATGCCCTCGTTATTCTGTCGGTTCGCGGGCTCACGAGTGCGTCTGAGATCCAGGCCCTCCCCAGGTTGATCGATGCGCTGGTGGCGGCAAAGGTCGCCGCGATCGTCCTGAGCGACGAATTACCCGAGGGTGCCGAGACCTTCGCCAGAGACGACATCTTGCCAGTGCTCGTCCTACCGCCCGACGCATCGCTTCCAGACGTCGAGCGGGCAGTCATCGGCCTGATCGTCGACCGAGACGGACAGGTCCAGCGTCGGGCAGTCGAGGTGTACCACCTGCTGATCCAACAAGCCATTCAAGACGCGCCGACCAACGTGATGGCAGGCACGCTCGCCGAGGCCGCGGGGCGGATCGTCTACCTCGAAGACGAGTATGGCGTACTGCAGGCCGTCGCCGCGCCGGCGGAGTATCAGCCGCTCGGTCTCCCCTCATCTGAAGAAGCGACGACACTCTATTCGGCACGTGAGATTCTCGGTGTGTCCGGCACCACTCCGGTTCCAACCTCGACGCCCACCTGCATCCGCCGAGTGCTGAGCGACCAGCGCTACGAGGTCTGTTCCTCCCCAATCTCCCTTGGTAGCACGATCGGCGGCTTTTTGACACTCCTCGGAAACTCCACCGAGATCCAGGACCTGGACGAGGAGATCGTAACCCGGGCGGCATCGGCGTTCGCGTTCCCCATCGCCAAGCACCGCGCCGTCATGGAGACCCAGACGCGTCTCCAGGGCAGCTTTCTCGAGAGCCTGTTCGCGGGCACTATGGCGGACGAGGAGGAGATCGCTGCGCGCGCCAGATACCTGGGACACAACCTCGCTGAGCCCTACGACACGGCGTGCCTGACGCTCGAAGAGCCACAGAGGGGCGACGGCAAAACGACCCGGATCGATGGCGATCACGGCGGCAGGTGGACGTCGTTTGTCGACCTGGCGCGCCGCGAGCTGGTCGAGCGCTGGCCGCGCGCGCTGCTGCGAGAGCGCGGCGACCTGCTCGCCGTCCTCTTGCCGGCGCGCGGCGGCCCTCCAGCAGACAAGGTGCGCGCCTCGTTGGAGGAGGCCCGCGTCCGGCTGGCAAGAATGGTGGAAGGCGCTGCGACCGTCGGCGTAGGACGGCGGGCGGCAAGTCCACGCGAGATCGTGGGTTCGTATAGCGAGGCGGAACAGGCCGCTCGCATCGGCCATCAGTTCCTGGGTGGCAACCGCACGATCGCCTTTGAGGAGCTCGGCGTCTATCGCCTGATCGCTCGCGTCGACGACCCCGATGCGCTGGATGCGTTCAGGAATGAATATCTGGGTCCACTGGAGGAGTACGACGCTCGCCACGCGGCCGAGCTGATCGACACCCTGGAGGGCTTCTTTGCCTGTAACGGCAACCATGCCAAGGCCGCCGAGATGCTGCATCTGCACCGCAACACGCTTCTGTATCGCCTGGAGCGCATCGAAACGCTGACCGGTCGCGATCTGGCAGAGGCGGAGACGCGGCTGTCGCTACAGCTCGCACTGAAGATTCGCCGCGTGTTTCCGACGATTCGCGCGAGCCAGCCAAGAAGTCATCGAGGGGTAAGACAATGACTGCTTCCGTTGTCAACGAGTCCCTGCGGGCTGAGGTGTTTGCCGCCGTCGAAGCGGAGGAGGTGCGGTTCGTCAGCCTCCAGTTCACCGACATCATGGGTGTTGCTAAGAACGTGACGATACCGGCTCACAAGCTGGGAGACGCGGTCGAGCACGGCTTGTGGTTCGACGGGTCGTCCATCGACGGCTTCGCCCGCATCCACGAGAGCGATATGTACCTGGAGCCTGACCTGTCGACGTTCCGTGTCATTCCGTGGGAGCGCGGCGAGAACACGACGGCGCGCCTGATCTGCAACGTCTTCACTCCTGATGGCAGCGAGTTCTCAGGGGATCCACGCCACGTGCTTCGGCGCAATCTCGCCGAGGCGAAGAAGCTGGGCTACATGTTCCAGACGGGTCCGGAGCTCGAGTTCTTCTTGCTCCGCGCTGAGCGGCCCGGCGTCGCCGAGTCGCTGCCTCACGATCGAGCCAGCTACTTCGACGTGACGTCCGACGAAGCCGCCGACGTACGCAAAGAGATGGTGAACGCGCTGGAGGCGATGGGCATCGTCGTCGAGGCCAGCCACCACGAGGTGGCCCCTGGCCAGCACGAGATCGATTTCCGCTACGCGGAGGCGCTCCTGACAGCCGACAACGCGCTAGCGTTCAAAATAACGTCGAAGGCGATCGCCCAGAGCCATGGTCTCTACGCCACGTTCATGCCGAAGCCTTTCTTCGGCATCAATGGCTCCGGAATGCACACCCACCAGAGCCTGGCCGACGTGGAGACAGGACGAAACGTCTTCCACGATCCCGAGGACGAATACGGCCTCTCGGTCGTCGCCCGCCAGTTCATTGCGGGCCAGCTGGCTCACGCGCGGGGCATGAGCGCGATCCTCGCGCCTTTGGTTAATTCGTACAAAAGGCTGGTCCCGGGCTACGAGGCTCCCGCCTACATCAGCTGGGCACGCATCAACCGCTCAGCGCTGGTCCGCGTGCCGAGGGTGAGCAAGGGGAGGCCGGAGTCAACCCGCATCGAGCTGCGCTGCCCTGACCCGAGCTGCAACCCTTACCTGGCATTTGCGGTAATGCTGGCGGCGGGCCTCGACGGCGTAAAGCGCGAGCTCTCCGTTCCCCAACCGATCGAAGAGGACCTGTTCCACTTCGATGAGGCGATGATGGCGAAGTACGCTGTGGGCACTCTGCCCTCCTCCCTCGGCGAAGCGCTGCAGGAGCTGCAGCGTGACGACGTGATCATGGCGGCGATCGGGGATCACGTGGGCGAGTGGTTCGTGGAAGCCAAGCGGCAGGAATGGGACGACTATCGGTTGCAAGTCACGCCATGGGAGATCGACCGCTACCTCGAAACGTACTGATTACGGATTGCGGCTCTCCTCCCTCAATCCCGAATGGATGGCCAGCGCGCCGAACCCGACCAGGCGATAAGACACCCCGGTGAAGCCCGCGTCGCGAAATAGCGAGGCGAGGCGCTCGGCGTCCGGGAACGGGTCGAGCGACGCGGGCAGATACCGATACGCGCTGGAGTCGCCGGATATCAGGGCGCCAAGCCGGGGCACGACGCCTTGAAAATAGGAGTCGAAAAGGCGCGCCCGCAGCCCCGGCTGAAGGCGGGTGAGCTCGAGTGATACGACGCGGCCGCCAGGTCGCAGCACGCGCCGCATCTCGGCGAGCGCGCCCGGCAGATCCACTACATTCCGGAGCAAGAACGCGCTGGTGACGCAGTCGAAGCTGCGATCAGGGAACGGGAGTGCAAGGGCGTCCGCCACGACCAGCTTGATTCGATCGAGATTCCCCTGCGTGAGCTTGGTAGCCGCTGCCTCGAGCATCGGCTCGCAGTAGTCGGCTCCGATTACCGACCGAGCGCCCTGCCTGCGCAGCTCGATTGCCAGGTCGCCGGTCCCGGTTGCAAGGTCAAGCGCGAGCGCATCGCGCGGCCACGCCAACCGCGCCGCGAGGCGACGCCAGCGTACGTCCTGGCCCGCGGTCATCAGCCGGTTCATCAGGTCGTAGCGCGGAACGATGCGCGCGAACATCGCGCGCACCAGTGCGGCGCGCTCTCGCGGAGGTGCTTGAGGATCCAACTGTGCTCCCAGAGGATGCTGCTCGAATTCTCGCCGGAGAACGGCCCGGGACGCTAGGCTCGGCGCTACTGGGTAGGCGCCCTCGGCTACCGCCAGGAGAGGGATGAACAGTCCCCCAACCGTACTTTTGACTGGCGTTAGGGGGACCTACGCCTTGCCGGCCGCCTCTGATTGCATGAGGAGCCACAGCTCGGCGACGGCCGCGCGTGTGACTCCGTAGTCGAAGCCGCGCCTGGCAAGGTACTTGCCCAGGGCTTGCGTGAACTCAATTTCGTCGTACGCGCATCGACGACGCGCTTCCCGCAGCCCCGCGCGGCACGCCGCGTCGCCCTGGTCCTCGGCTGCGGCGCGGATCGCCGGAATCATCGTCTCGGCCGCTATCCCTTTGGCGCGTAGCTCCGAGCGGAGCGCACGCGGTCCTCTGGGTTTGAAGGCCTGGCGCTGCTCGACCCAATAGGCGGCGAACTGGGCGTCGTCGAGCAGGCCCTGGCGTCGCAGGCGGTCGATCACCTCGGAGGCAAGCTGGTCCTCGACGCCCGCGGCGCGAAGACGGCGCCGTACTTCGAACGCGCTTCTCGGTCGCGCCGCGAGGAAGTGGAGCGCCCGCTGGAAGGCTCGCTCCGCAGCGTCCCGGTCGAGGAGCTCGCCGACCTCGTTCGAGTCCAGCCGCTCGCCCACATGCAGGCGGCACGCCTCATCGGCGAGGAGGGAGAAGGCGTACTCGCCGTTGATTCGGATATTTACCCGTTCCGAGCGAGGCCGAGACTGGAGCTCGATTCCCGTTACGGTTCCGGTCGTGGGTCGCGCCGGGCCGGCCCCTGGTGTGCGCCTAGTTCTGGAGCGCGAACTCGGCCTCTTCGTCAACACGGCCGTCCCCCACTGCCACTTCAAGCGGCATCGTCCCCGTCGCGGCCTGTCGAATCTGATGCTCGACCGTGCTGGTGATCTCCGGGTTTCGCCGGAGATACTCTTTGGCGTTCTCGCGACCCTGGCCCAGACGCGTGTCGCCGTAGGAGAAGAAGGCGCCGCTCTTCCGAATGATGTCGAGGTCCGTAGCGACGTCGAGGATGCTTCCCTCGCGGGAAATCCCCTCGTTGTACATGATGTCGAACTCGGCAGTGCGGAAGGGAGGAGCGACCTTGTTCTTGACCACTCGCACTCGCGTGCGGTTGCCTATCACGGTCGTGCCCTGCTTGATGGAGTCGATTCGGCGAATGTCGAGCCGGACCGACGCGTAGAACTTCAACGCGCGCCCGCCGGGGGTTGTCTCAGGGTTGCCGAACATGACGCCGATCTTCTCGCGCAGCTGATTCGTGAAGATGACGGACGTGCGGGACCGGCTGATGGCGCCGGTGAGCTTCCTCAGCGCCTGGGACATCAGTCGCGCCTGTAAGCCGACGTGGGCGTCGCCCATCTCGCCTTCGAGCTCGGCGCGCGGAACCAGCGCCGCGACGGAGTCGATGCAGACAACGTCGAGGGCGCCGCTCCGCACAAGCGCTTCGGCGATCTCGAGCGCCTGCTCGCCCGTGTCTGGCTGAGAGATCAGCATGTCGTCCACGTTCACCCCGCACTTTTTGGCGTACACGGGGTCCAATGCGTGCTCCGCGTCGATCAGCGCGGCGACGCCTCCTGTGGACTGGGCTTGCGCTATGATGTGCTGGACCAGCGTCGTCTTGCCCGACGACTCGGGACCGAAAATCTCACTCACCCGGCCGCGGGGGATTCCGCCCACGCCCAGGGCCAGGTCGAGCGAGATGGCACCGGTGGAAATGACCTCGACAGCCAGCCGGTCCGAGGCCGCACCCAGACGCATGATTGAGCCTTTGCCGAAACTGCGCTCTATCTGAGCGAGAGCCATGTCGAGTGCGCGCTCGCGTTCCGCGTCCAGCCCCATCCTCGCCTCCTTATCTGGCACCGTTTCTGAGTGGGACTACCCCTTCACCAGCCACCGCGCTACGAACCGGCCGCATCATAGCACATCTGTTCTATAACGCAGCCTGTTCCCTTCTGTC
>Ga0184637_10000448_pt1 | contig 30817 bp, 31 predicted proteins | sample PLM3_127_b2_FD_133143 | JGI IMG/M metagenome (GOLD analysis project Ga0184637, IMG submission 133143) | Groundwater sediment microbial communities from an aquifer in East River, Colorado, USA - PLM3_127_b2 | ecosystem: Environmental > Terrestrial > Soil > Riparian zone | place: USA: East River... | reverse complement strand
GCACCACCCCCGCAGCAGCCACCCCCCGCGCCGCCACCGACAACCCCGCCTCCAAACACGCCTCCGCCAACGCCGCCAGCTCCACCCCCACCCCCGCCACCACCGCCTCCGGCACCCGCCCGCCCGGAACCGCCACCGGCACCGAGGAGCCAACCCCCAGCACCCCGGACGGCCCCACCCCCGCCCGGGCGTCCAGGCCCACACGGCCGCCCACCCCCGGGGCGTCCCGGCCCACCCTGGCCGGCCGGGCCCCCGCGGTCAGGCCCACCCCGGCCGGCCGGGCCCCTGCGGTCAGGTCCCGCACCGCGACCCGCACCAGCTCCCGCCGCTTGAACCGGCGCAGCGCATCCCACGCCCGTGCCGGGTCGTCATGCCGCGCCACCGTCGCCAGCGCCTCCGCCACCAGCTCCCCCCGCGAGCGGGGCTCCATGCAGGCCTGGCCGTGGACGAGCCGGTCGGCCTCCTCGGGGTGGGCGGCCAGCCAGGCCCCCATGGAGCGGCTGGCCGCGACGACCGCGACCAGGCGACGGCGGAACCCGGGCCGGCGGCGCAGCGCGGCCGCGAACGCGTCCGGGCCGGGCCGGGCGGCGGCGATGGCGGCCAGGGCGCGGGCGGCCAGGTCGGGGTGGGCGCTCCCGGCCAGCTCGGCGAGCAGGCGGTGCCCGCCGAGCGCCGCCGACGGCGGCCACGCGCCCAGCTGGACGAGCGCGGCCGCGCTGGCCTCGGGCTCGTCGAAGCCGTGGCGGGCCAGGGCGTCGGCGGAGGTTCGGAGTGGGTCGGGGGTCACGGCACCTCACCGGTCGGCTGCTTGCGGTGCATGGTAGTGCGCTGCCGGGCGGCACAGGCCTGTGCCTGCCCTCCGGCTCGCCGTGCGGTCGGCGGCCACGGCGGAGGTCGGCCCGGAAGGGGGGTCGAGACGACCGGGCGCCGGGACCGCCGGTCCCGTCCAGCAGGACGGACACCCGGACGGTCGGTGCTGGTCAGCCGCTCCGTCGACCGGGCGCCACCCTGGGCCGTTCAGGAGCAGCGGACGCGCTCGACCCAGAGCAGGTCGTCGGCTGCCAGGGGGGCGACCAGCTCCTCGACGTCGGGCAGCTGGCTCCGCGGGACGGCGATGGCGAACAGCTCCTGGCCGGCCCACTCCCAGCGGATGCCGAGCCGCTCGAGCCGGCCGAGCATGCGGTTGCAGCGTGCGAGCTCCTCGTCGTTGGCGGGGATCGGGGTCACCCGCATGGTGCCCAGGCTCGATGGCTGGGTGACCTCCTGCACCACCGCCTGGCGGCCGCCGTCCGGCGCGGCCCGCACCCGGTCGCCGAGCACGAGCTGCCCGAGGAACGGCACCACCGCGATCTCGAACTCACCCGCCCCCACCTGCCGGCAGGGCAGCGCCTCCCACCGCCCCGACCAGCAGTCGACCTCGTCGACGTCCCGCCCGAGCACCACCGCGCCCGGGTGCTCCCAGGCCCTGTCGTCGTGCACCACCGGGTCCGGCCAGGGGTCCGCGGAGTCGAGCAACGGCTCCCCCTGCCGCAGCTCGCTCCTGGGGTCGTCCGGGAACCGGCCGGCCCGGTCGGGCAGGACGACCTGCAGCATGGGGAACTCGTCCAGATACCAGTCGATCGCCATCCCGAAGTAGGGGGCGTACCACTCGGGCCGCACCCCGACCACCCGCACGTCCTGCTCGGAGAGCACGCCGCCGTAGCCACCGCCAGGCTCGAAGCGCTCGCCGCGCAGGACCCGCTCCCCCATCAGGTTGAGCAGCAGCGCGGCCTGGTCCTGGTCGACCCCGAACATCGACAGCTCGGGATGGCCGAGGGAGGTCCACAGCCCGACCGTGTAGGTCCACGGATGGTGGAGCGGGTCTCCGAACACCATCTGCAGGTGCCAGCCGTACCGCTCCACGTTGGCGCGGACCGGCCCGAGCCGCTCGACCAGCTCCGGGTCGATCTCGGGCATGGGCAGGTACGGCTCACCGAGCCGGCGCCGGCGCCGGCCGAGGGGCATCCAGGATCGCACCACTGGTCAGAGCAGGGGGAGGTAGCGCTCGCGCTCGAAGGGCGAGACGTAGCGCTGGTAGGACTCCCAGTCGCGGTGCTTGTTGCGCAGGAACCACTCGAACACGTGCTCGCCGAGGGCCTCGGCCACCAGCTCCGACGCCTCCATCGCGCTGAGCGCCTCGTGGAGGTCGGCCGGGAGCGGGGTGATCCCGGCCGCCCGCCGCTCGGCGTCGGTCATCTCGCCGATGTTGTCGCCTGCCTCGGGGGGCAGGTCGTACTCCTCCTCGATGCCCTTGATGCCGGCTGCGAGCAGCACCGCGAAGGCGAGGTAGGGGTTGGTGGCCGGGTCCGGCGAGCGCACCTCGACGTCGACCCGGTCGGAGCGGTAGCCGCCCACCCGCACCATGGCCGAGCGGTTGCGCTGCGCCCAGCAGACCCAGGTGGGCGCGTCGTAGCCGGGCACGAGCCGCTTGTAGGAGTTGATCCACTGGTTGGTGACCGCGGTGTACTCGTTGGCGTGGACGAGCAGGCCGGCGATGAACGCCCGCGCCGTCTTGGACAGGTTGGCCTCCTGGCCAGGGTCGTAGAAGGCGTTGCGGTCGCCCTCGTAGAGCCACAGGTGGGTGTCCATGCCTGAGCCGGCCACGCCCTCGGTGGGCTTGGGCATGAAGGTCGCGTGCAGCCCCCGCTCCAGGGCCGCCTCCTTGACCACCAGCCGGGAGCTCATGATGTTGTCGGCCATGGTGAGCGCGTCCGCCTCGCGCAGGTCGATCTCGTGCTGGCTGGGCGCGATCTCATGGTGGGACTGCATCACCGAGATGCCCATCCGCTCGAGCATGCCGATGGCGACCTGGCGGAAGTCCTGGGACAGGTCGAGCGCGGTCTGGTCGAAGAACGACCCGGTGTCCAGGGGCCTGGCCGACTCCGCGTCGGAGAAGAGGAAGAACTCCATCTCGGGCTGGGCGTAGACGGTGAAGCCGAGGCCGGCGGCCCACTCCAGGTTGCGGCGCAGGACCCAGCGGGGGTCGCCGTCGAACGGCTCGCCCTCGGTGGTCAGCACGTCGCAGAACATGCGGGCCACACCCCCGTCGTCGCTGCGGCCGGGCAGGATCTGGAAGGTGCTCGGGTCGGGCCGGGCCACCATGTCGGCCTCCTGGACCCGGGCGTAGCCCTCGATCGCCGAGCCGTCGAACTCCATCCCCCGCTCGAACGCGTCCTCCAGCTCGGCCGGGGTGATCGCGAACGACTTGAGGAAGCCGAGCACGTCGGTGAACCACAGGCGGATGAAACGGACGTCGCGGTCCTCGACCGTACGCAGGACGTACTCCCGCTGCTTGTCCATGTCGGGGTCTCTCGCAGGTGACGGGCACGCCAGGACGTGCGTGCGGCGACTGACGGGTGGCGGGCCATGCTACCAAGCCGCCACCCCTTGAGGGAGACGATCCGGTCGCCCCACCCCGGCGGCCCGACCGCCGCCTGTTGTGGAGCCCATCAGATGCCGCTCTTGACCCTCAACCGCAGGCACTTCGGGCCGCTGGAGGCGCTCGGGCCCGACCTGCTCTGAGCCCGTCCGGGGCAGGCGGCGCTGCTATCGTGGCCGGGAGGCCGGGCGGGCGCCCGCCGAGGGCGGGGTGCGTCCCTGGGCCGGAGCGCGGGAGGTGTCCGTGGAACGGCTGCGTCTGGCTGGTGCCCAGATCAACCCGGTGGTCGGGGACGTCGACGGCAACGTCGAGCTGATCCTGCGAGCCTACGAGGAGGCGGCCGGACGCCACGCCCACCTGGTGGTCTTCCCGGAGTTGACGGTGACCGGCTACCCGCCCGAGGACCTGGTGTTCAAGCCGGCATTCCTGGCCGCGAGCCGGGCCGCGGTCGAACGGGTCGCGGCCCGGGTGGGCGACACCGCAGCCGTGGTCGGCTTCGTCGAGCCGACGCCGGCCGGACCGGCCAACGCGGCCGCCCTCTGCCACCGGGGCCAGGTGCTCGCCACCTACCGCAAGGTGCTGCTGCCCAACTACGGGGTGTTCGACGAGGAGCGCTACTTCGTGCCAGGCAGCGAGGTGCTGCTGGCCGGGTTCGGCGGCGTCCAGGTCGCGGTCACGATCTGCGAAGACCTGTGGTTCCCCTGGGGCCCCATGGCGTCGGCCGCCGCGGCCGGGGCCGAGGTCGTGGTCAGCCTGAACGCCTCGCCGTACCGGCTCGAGAAGGGCGACCGGCTCGCCCCCATGCTGGCCACGCGCGCGGCCGACCACGGCACCCACCTGCTCTACGTCAACCAGTTCGGCGGCCAGGACGAGCTGGTGTTCGACGGCCAGAGCGCCTACGTCGACCCGCAGGGCCGCGTCCTGGCCCGGGCCGGGGCGTTCACCGAGGAGCTGCTGGTGGTCGACCTGACCCTCGAGGAGGGGGCGCCCGCCCGCCTGTCGGACCGGCCCCGCCGCTCCCCGGCGGTCGACCCGCACCCGGCCCTGGCCGTGCGCCGGGCCCAGGTCACCAGCACCCTGCCCGACCCAGGCCCGCCCGTGGAGCGCTGGCTCGCCCCCCTCCTCGGCACCGAGGAGGAGGTCTACCAGGCCCTGGTCACCGCCACCCGGGACTACGTCGACAAGAACGGCTTCCGGTCGGTGCTGGTCGGGCTGTCCGGCGGGATCGACTCGAGCCTGGTCGCCACGGTGGCGGCCGACGCGCTCGGCCGCGACCGGGTGACCGGCGTGGCCATGCCGTCCTCGTACTCGTCGGAGGGGAGCCTCACCGACGCGCGCGCCTTGGCCGGCAACCTCGGCATCCGGTTCCTCGTCCTGCCGATCGCCGAGCCGGTGGAGGCGCTGCTGTCGGTGCTCAAGGAGCCGTTCGCGGCCACCGAGGAGGGCATCGCCGAGGAGAACCTCCAGGCCCGCAGCCGCGGCACGCTGCTCATGGCCCTGTCCAACAAGTTCGGCAGCCTGGTGCTCACCACCGGCAACAAGTCCGAGATGGCGGTCGGCTACGCCACCCTGTACGGCGACATGGCCGGCGGCTTCAGCGTGATCCGCGACGTGCCCAAGACGCTCGTGTACGACCTGTGTCGCTGGCGGAACCAGGCCGGGGTGGTGATCCCCCAGGCCGTGCTCGACAAGCCGCCCTCGGCCGAGCTGCGCCCGGGCCAGCTCGACACCGACTCGCTGCCCCCCTACGGGGTGCTCGACCCGATCCTCGAGGGCTACGTCGAGGACGACGCGAGCGTCGACGAGCTGGTCGCCGAGGGCTTCGACCGGGAGACGGTCGAGAAGGTCGTGAAGCTGGTGGACGGCGCCGAGTACAAGCGGCGCCAGGCACCGCCGGGACCGAAGATCACCGGGCGCTCGTTCGGCAAGGACCGCCGCCTCCCCATCACCAACCGGTTCCGGGGGGTGCCCGGCCCGGCCCGGTAGCCGGCCCCACGGCTGCCGCCCGCCCCGCGTGGCACACTTGGAGTGTCCAGGGGACGCGGCGGCGAACTCGTCGCTGCCGGCCGGCAGATCCGCGTGGCACACTTGGAGTGTCCAGGGGACCCCGAGCGGGCTCCAAGGCAACCATACGGAGGAGGCCGCCATGCCGGTCGCCATCGCCGATCTCGCCGCCTGGAAGGCGCGCCGGGAACGGTTCGTGATGCTCACCGCCTACGACGCGCTGACCGCGCGCGTGCTCGACGAGGCCGGGGTGCCGCTGCTGCTGGTCGGCGACTCGGTCGGCAACAACGTGCTCGGCTACGAGACCACCATCCCGGTGACGATGGACGAGGCGCTGGTGTTCACCGCAGCGGTCGCCCGCGGTGCCAGGAACGCGCTGGTCGTCGGCGACCTGCCGTTCGGCACCTACCAGGCCTCGGCCGCGGAGGCCGTGCGCAACGCGACCCGGCTGGTCAAGGCGGGGGCGAACGCGGTCAAGCTTGAGGGCGGCCGGCGCTCGGCCAAGGCGGTCCGGCGGATGGCCGAGGCCGGCATCCCGGTGATGGGCCATCTCGGCTTCACCCCCCAGTCGCTCAACGCGTTCGGCGGCTTCCGCGTCCAAGGCCGGGGCGCCAAGGGCGACGAGCTGCTGGCCGACGCCCTCGCCCTGCAGGAGGCCGGCTGCTTCGCGATCGTGCTCGAGATGATCCCCTCGGAGCTGGGGACCCGGCTCACCGAGGCGCTCGACGTCGCCACCATCGGCATCGGGGCCGGCCCCGGGGTCGACGGCCACGTCATGGTCATCACCGACCTGGTCGGCCTCACCGGGGACCCCGCCCCGCGCTTCGTGAAGCGCTACGCCGACCTGCGCTCCACCCTGACCGACGCGGCCCAGCGCTTCGCCAAGGACGTCGCCGAGGGCCACTACCCGGGACCCGAGCACCAGTATCACTAGTGGCGACCCGACAAAGGTCTGCCCGGTCGGTGCCGGGCTCTCGTGGCCTCCACGCCGCGGCGACATCCGCCTTGGCGAGGCGCCGGCCGGGCAAGCCTTCCCTGGGGAGCCACCCAGCTCCTCGATGATTGCGGGAACAACAAGCTGTGAGATAGTTGTTCCCGCAATCGATACGGCCGCCGAGGAGCGGCGGCCAGCAACAGGAGAGGGGCACAGCATGAGCGAGGGTTCCGCGCAGGCAGGAGGAGCTCGAGTGGTCGACGGGCGCCCCGTCCCGCCCCCCGGCACCTGGACCGTGGACCCGGCCCACTCGTCGTTCGAGTTCGTCGCCAGGCATCTCATGGCCAAGGTCCGGGGCCGCTTCGCGACCTTCACCGGCGAGGCCGAGATCGCCGAGGCGCCGGGGCAGTCCACGGTGCAGATCGAGCTCGAGACGGCCAGTGTCGACACCAAGGAGCCCACTCGCGACGGCCACCTGAGGTCGGCGGACTTCTTCGACGTCGAGAACTACCCCACGGTCACCTTCCGCAGTACCGCGATCCGGCCCGCCGACGAGGGGGTCTGGAAGATCGACGGCGACCTGACGATCCGGGGCGTCACCCGCCCGGTCACCTTCGACCTCGAGTTCCTCGGCGTCGGCACCGACCCGTGGGGCAACCTGAAGTCCGGCTTCTCCGCGGCCACCAAGGTCAACCGGGAGGACTGGGACCTGACCTGGAACGCGCCGCTCGAGACCGGAGGGTTCCTGCTCGCCAAGGAGGTCCGGCTCGAGGTCGAGGTGGCGCTCTTCCGCAAGTAGCCCAAGGCGGGCCGGTCGGCCACCCCGGACGGCTACGACCCCGAGCGGAGCGTGCGGAAGTCGCCCTCCTCGTAGCGGGCCAGCACGAAGACCAGGTCGGCGAGCCGGTTCAGGTAGCGCACGGCCTCCTGGTCGGCCAGCATGCCGGCCCGGTCCATGGCGACCGCGTGGCGTTCGGCCCGCCGCACCACCGTGCGGGCGTAGTCGAGGAAGGAGGAGCCGCGGGACTCCCCCGGCACGATGAACTCCTCCGGCATGCGGATCCTGCTGACGTACCCGTCGATCAGCCGCTCCAGGCCGTCGACCATGGCGGCCGTCACCTTGGTCCGGCCGGCCTGCAGCTTGTGGGCGTTCTCGGCGGCGGTGGCCAGCTCCGACCCGACCACGAACAGCTCCCGCTGCAGGCGCAGGACGAGGTCGGCGAGCAGGCTGTCGGCGATGAACACCCTGGCCGTGCCGAGCGCGGCGACCGCCTCGTCGGTGGTCCCGTAGGCCTCGGTGCGCAGGTCGGACTTGTCCACCCGGCCGCCGTAGAGCAGCCCGGTGGTACCGTCGTCCCCGCCCCGCGTGTAGATCCTCACGAGCGCTCCTTCGTAGTGGCCCGGGCTGGCGGGCGCTGCCGCCGCTCCTCGGACAGGCGGGTGACCCGCACGCCGGCGTGGATGCGGTAGCGGCGGTTGACGCTCACGAGCACCGCCGTGAACCCTTCGAGCTGGCGGGCCAGCCGGAGCGGCCCGGCGTCGACCCCTCGGCACCCGGCGATCCCGTCGGCCAGCGCGATCACCACCGCCCTGGCCTCGGGGTCGTCGCCGACCACCAGCACGTCGGTGTCGACCTCCCGGTCGGGGTCAGCCAGCAGCTTGGGCGGCGCGTGGTGGAACGCGGCTGTCACCCGCGCGCCGGGCAGCAGCGCCTGGGCCTGCTCGGCGGCGCTGCCCTCGGGCACGTCGCGCAGGTAGGGGCCGGTCCCGTCCCAGGCCAGCGGGTTGATCACGTCGACGACGACCTTGCCCCCGAGCGCACCGGCCAGGGCTGGCAGCACCGCCGACTGGCCCTCGAACGGGAAGGTGAGCAGGACCACGCCGGCCCGGTCGGCTGCCTCCTCGTTGGCCACCCCGCGGATGGGCAGGCCGCGGCCGGCGTCGACGTCTGCGGCGACCGCACGGGCCCGCTCGGCCGACCGGGACCCCAGCAGGACCTCGTGCCCGGCCAGAGCGAACCGCAGCGCGAGCCCGCGGCCCTGCGGTCCCGTCCCGCCGAGCAGGCCGAGGGTGAGCTGGTCGGCCACTGTGCTGCCCCCTGTCGTCGGTTCGTCTGCGCGCCGGCATGCGTGGAGCGCGCGGCCTGGTCAGAGGCAGGCTACCTGACCCGGCCACCGGGGGTGTCCGCCAGCCCCCAGGGTGGTCGGCGGATTCATCAGACGCGGCTAGGGCAGCAGGCCGGCCGTCACGGTCGCGCCCGGCCCGACGGCGGCCCCCGGGCCGATGACGCTGCCGGTGACCGTGGCCCCTGCGCCGATGCTGGCGCCGGGGCCGACCACGGTGCGGGTGACCACGGCGCCCGGGGCGACCCGGCTGCCCACGTCGAGCACGGCCGGGCCGGCGAGCTCGGCGCCCGGGGCGACCTCGGCGCCGTTGGCGACCAGGACCGGGCCCCGGCCGGGGCCGGCCGGGGGCAGGAGGCGGCCAGGGGGCAGCCGGAAGGGCCAGCAGCCGGCGAGCAGGCCGGCCGAGACGGCGAGCAGCCGGCCGAGGGTGCCCGCGTCCGCCCAGTGGTGGCCGAGGGGCCAGCCCTGGGCCTCGCCGCGCCGGCAGAGCGGTTCGAGCAGCGACCCGGCCAGCGTGGAGGGCCCAGGAGGGATGGTGTCGAGCGCGGCCGCGCGCACCGCGTACACCCCGGCCGAGGCCCAGCGCCCGGCCGGGTCGGGCGCGATCCGGCCACCGGCTTCCAGGCGGAACGGCAGCGGGTCGTCCCGGGCCGGGACCAGGCCGGCGGCGAGCTGGGCGCCCGAACGACCGAGCAGGGTCGCCAGGCCGGCCAGGTCGGCGGGGTGGACAACGACGTCGGCGCAGGTGACCAGCACGACCCCGTGGCCGAGGAGACCGAGCCGGCGGGCGTTGCCGAGCCCGCCGCCGGTGCCGAGCAGCTCCGGCTCGCGCACCACCAGGCAGCCCGCTACCTCGCCTGAAGCGCTCGATGCCCGGCTGTCCAGGTGGGCGGCGAGCAGGCCGGCCCCGTGGTGGGCGTTGACCACCACCCGGCCGGCGCCGGCGGTCCGGAGCGCCTCGCAGGCGAGGCCGACGAGTGGCCGCCCGGCCGGCGCGAGCAGCGGCTTGGGCACCTGGCGGGTCAGCGGGGCCAGGCGGCTGCCCGCCCCGGCGGCCAGGCAGAACCCGACGACCTCGGCCCCGGGCAACGCGCCAGGGTGCGTGCCCATCCGGCTACCGTCCGTTACTGCCGGCCCGGACGGTGACGAACCACTCCTCGGGCACGTGGTAGCGAGGGCCGTCGGGGGTCTCTTCGACCAGGACGTCGGGGGGCAGGGCGGCCAACCCGAGCAGGCCGAGCACCCCGGCGTTGGCGGCCGGGGCCAGGGCGACCGTGCCAGCCGGGCCGCCGGCGAGGTAGCCGGCACCGGCACGCAGGCCCAGCGCGCCTGCGACCCGGTCCGCCCAGGCGGCGCCGACCTCCTCCCGCAGCGTGTCGAGGTCCCCTGCCGGGACCTCGACCCAGTCCGGGTGGTTGCCGAAGGCGTCCTCGAAGCCCTCTGCGGCGAGCCTGACGAGCACGGTGATGCGGCGCAGCGCCGGTGACGCAGGCGGGTCGGTCTGCATGGCCCTCCTCATCGGCCGGGCCCGGCCTTCTGCCGCGCCGCGCGCGCCGCTGGTGCCATCGACCGCGGTGTGGGCTTGGTGGGCTTTGGCGGCCGGCCCGGCTTGCGGGGCCACTCGCGCACGAACCGCTCGACCGTGCGCAGATCCCACACCGGGCCGGCCGCCAGCTCGGCCAGCGGCTCAGGGAACCCGTCGCTGCGGGCCAGCACGCTGGCCCGCTGCCGGGTGACCCCGCACAGCCCGGCCAGCTCGGCAACGCCAACCAGCTCGGGGGAGTTCGGCCGGTCCAGCTCGGACTCGAAGATGTCCCAACGGGTGGCCTCGACCTTCACCACCGGCCAGGCAGGCAGGCCGGCCTTCCGCGCTGCCTGAACTGCCGCGCTGGTCCCACGCTGGACGGCATCATCCGAGGTCGACGCATCCGTGACCGCAAGCTGCACCGACCAGCCGCGTGGCTGCTCGGGCGCGCTGCTGCCGGTGACCGCTGGGCTGTAGGTGTCCAGGAGCTCGACGAACGCGTCGAGCTCGGCTTCGGTGAGCGGCGGGGAGGAGGCAGGTCCCGCCGTCGCCACATGCACGCTCCAGTCCATCACGACCCCTTCTGCTTCTTGCCTTTGCCCTGCGGTGGCCACAGGAACCCCTTTCGCTTCAGCGCGGCCAGGAAGTTGCGGATCGCCCGCCAGTCGCTGGGGGTTCCGGAGAAGACCTCGGCTGAGACGGTCGGGTCCTTTGGGGGTGAACCGCACGTGCCCCTTGGTCGTCCGATCGACCTTCCATCCTTGCTGCTTGGCCGCTTTCTCGAGGTCCCGCAGGTCCACCCTAGCCCCTTTCGTTGACGTTGACAATAGTATCAGGGGGAAGCGGGCCCGTTGGTGGCGAGTGGGTGCAGGGGGAGCCGGCCTGTAAGCCGGCTCCTGTCTCTCCCGGCGTGCGGGAGGAGGCGGCCATCCATCTGGGACCGGCGTTGCCGCCGGCCTCGTGCGGCCTACCAGGGGACTCGACCGGGCCGGTCTCCACGGCCGCTCTCGCGGACCGGTACGTCCCCAAACTGGGCCTTGCTCCGGGTGGGGTTTGCCAAGCCGACCGGTCACCCGGCCGCTGGTGCGCTCTTACCGCACCGTTTCACCCTTGCCGCGGACGCCATGGCCCTGCGGCCCTGGCGCCACACTCGCCGCGAGCGGCGAGGCGGCGGTCTGCTCTCTGTGGCACTGTCCTGCGGGTCACCCCGACTGGCCGTTAGCCAGCACCCTGCCCTGCGGAGGCCGGACTTTCCTCGACCCCGGTCGCCCGGGACCGCGGCCGCCCGGCCGGCTCCCTCTGCCCGGCCAGTATGCCAGCTCAGCCGCTCCGGAACCGCCCCGGCAACGGCATACTGGATGGGAGCAGCCCAGCCGAACCGAGGTCGACCGTGGTCCCAATCCTCGCCGTTGCCTTCATCCTCGTGCCCATCGCCGAGCTGGCCGTGATCGTGACCGTCGGCCGCAGCATCGGCTTCCTGCCCACCTTCGCCCTGCTGGTGGGGCTCAGCCTGCTGGGCGCCTGGCTGGCCAGGCGTGAGGGCCTGTCGGCCTGGCGGCGCCTGCAGCTCGCGCTGGCCGAGGGCCGCGTGCCCACCGTCGAGGTGGCCGACGGGGCAATGATCCTGCTCGCCGGCGCCCTGCTGCTCACCCCCGGGTTCCTCACCGACGTGGCCGGCGTGCTGCTGCTGCTCCCGCCCGTGCGGGCGGCCCTCCGCCGCGCCGGCCCCGGGCTCGCCGCGTGGCGGCTGCGCCGGCTGGGGGGCCAGGGCCGGCCGCGCACCCGGGTCCGCCGGGTCGAGGTCGTCGACGGCGTCTCCTACCGGCCCGGGCCGCGCCAGCCCGGCCCGCCCGACGGCGGGCCCACGGGAACGAGCGCCTCCTGGGGCAAGCTCGAACGGGACGACAGCCAGACGCCCGGCCAGACGCCCGGCCAGACGCCCGGCCAGACGCCCGGCCAGACGCCCGGCCAGACGCCCGGCCAGACGCCCGGCCAGACGCCCGGCCCGCCCACCTGACTCGAGGGCGCGACGGTCGGGCTACCCGCCGTCGCTCGACCACCGCCTCGCGCTCCGCATCGGAGGCGCGCACATCGCCGGGCCGGCCGAGCTGGCGTGCTCGTCAGTCATGGGCAAGAGGATACCGCTCGCCGAGGCGGCCCTGGACCGGGCCGCGCACGCGACCTTGGGCGTCCATCGCCTTGTTGGCCAGGGCGTCGGCAGCGCGGTTGCGCTCGCGCGGCACGTGCTCGAAGGTCACCCGCTCGAAGCCGCGGGCGAGGCGGGCGGCCTCGGCCCACAGGGGCTGCAGGCCGGCGTTCTTCACCTTCCACAGCCCGCGGAGCTGCTGCACCAAGAGCAGCGAGTCGGCACGTACACGGACCCGGCGGGCGCTGAGGGCGCGGGCCCGCTCCAGCCCGGCGATGACGGCCCGGTACTCGGCGACGTTGTTGGTGGCCCAGCCGATCCCCTCGGCCACCTCGGCGAGCACGGTGCCGTCGGGGCGGGCGACCACCGCACCGATGCCGGCCGGCCCTGGGTTCCCCCGGGCGCCGCCGTCGGTCCACACCACCAGCTCGTCGTCCCCCACGCCGGCACCCCCCCTGCTCACCGCGAGGCCCCGGGCGCGCGTACCGGTCTCACCCGACCACCAGGATCCGGCGGCAGTTCTCGCATCGCTTGATCACCTCGACGGGCAGCTTGCGGATCGCGTTCAGCTCCACCGGGGAGATCGTCACCCGGCAGCCCTGGCAGGTGTTGCCGACCAGGGCGGCCACCCCGACCCCGCCCTGCTTGCGCCGGACCTGCTCGTACAGGGCCAGGAGGGGCTCGTCCACGGCCGGGACGACCGCGGTGCGGGCGCTCTGCTCGACCTCGAGCTCCTGGTCGATCTCGGCCAGGGCGGCGTCGCGGGCCTGGGTCACCTTGGCCTGCTCGCCGACCACCGCCTCGCGCCGGCTGGCCAGCTCGGCGAGCTCCCGCTCCAGGGTCTCGCGGGCCTCCATCCGCTCGAGCAGGTCGTCCTCGAGGCTTGACTGGCGGCGCCGCAGCGCGGCGACCTCGTCCTGGATCGCGATGAGCTCCTTCGGGCTGGTGACCCGGCCCGAGGCAGCCCGCGCCTCCTCGCTGGCCGCCTTGCGGGTGACCATGTCGATCTCGGTCTCGAGGCGGTCGTGCTCGCGCCTGACGGTGACCAGCGAGCCCTGGCGCTCGGCGGTGAGCTGGTCGATCGCTGCCAGCGCGGTGGCCAGCTCGGCGAGCTGCGCGTGCTCGGGCAGGTGCTCGCGCCGGTGGCTGAGGCGGTCGGTCGCCGAGTCGTGGGTCTGCAGCTCGAGCAGCCTGTGCTGCTGTTCCAGGGAGGCTTCCAATGGTCCCCTCGAGATCGCGGGTCCGGCGGTGGGCCCTAGCCTACCCCTCCCAAGACACTCGCTTGCCAGCCGTCCACAGCCCCGGGCTGGCGGCTGAACGGGCCGGGGGCTCTCGCTTCGCTCCTCGAGCCCCCGGCCCTCTCAGTACGCCCTGGCCACGAGCACGGCACTGCTGGCCGGGACGCCGTCGACCAGGCAGGTGGGGGCGGGCGGGTCCTCGCCGACGATCGCGCGGATGGAGGCGCCCGTGCCCTCGCCGAGGGCCTCCTCGCACTCGTCCTTGCCGCACCAGGCGGCCAGGTAGAAGCCACCGTCGCCGACCCGCTGCCGGAACTCGGCCAGGTCGGTCACAGGGAAGGTGTGGCCGCTGCGGAACGCCAGCGACTCGGCGTGCAGGTTGCGCTGCAGCGCACCGAGCAGGTCGCGGGCGGCGCGGGCGGCGCCGTCGAGCGGCACCGAGGACTTGGCCCGGGTGTCCCGGCGCACGAGGGTGGCCTGGCCCGCCTCCAGCTCGCGGGGCCCCAGCTCGATGCGGACCGGGACGCCTTTGAGCTCCCAGTCGACCGAGCGGCGGCCGAAGGAGAGGTGGAAGCGGGTGTCGACGTGGGCGCGTACCCCGTCGGCGGCCAGCTCGGCGGCCATCTTCTCCACCGCCTGGGCGACCTCGCCCTCGGCCAGCGGCACCAGCACGACCTGGTGCGGCGCGATGGCCGGCGGCAGCCGCAGGCCGTGGTCGTCGCCGTGCGCCATGATGACCGCGCCCAGCATGCGGGTGGACGACCCCCACGAGGTGGTGGCGACGTACTCGCGCCGGCCCTCGGCGGACAGGTACTGGATGTCGAACGACCTGGCGAAGTTGTGGCCGAGGTTGTGGCTGGTGCCCATCTGCAGCGCCTTGCCGTCCCGCATCAGGCCCTCGCAGGTGTAGGTGCGGTCGGCGCCCGCGAACCGCTCCCTCGCGGACTTCTCCCCCACCGCCACCGCGACCGCCAAGGTGTCCTCCATGAACGCCCGGTACACCTCGAGCATCTGTAGGGTCTCGGCCTGCGCCTCCTCGTACGTGGCATGGGCGGTGTGCCCCTCCTGCCAGAGGAACTCGGTGGTGCGCAGGAGGATGCGGGGGCGCAGCTCCCAGCGGACCACGTTGGCCCACTGGTTGATGAGCAGCGGCAGGTCGCGGTGGGACTGGATCCACTTGGCGAACAGGTGGTTGATGACCGTCTCGGAGGTGGGCCGGACCACCAGCGGCTCGGCGAGCTGCTCGCCCCCGCCGTGGGTGACCACGGCCAGCTCCGGCTTGAACCCCTCGACGTGGTCCTTCTCCTTCTCGAGGAAGCTCATCGGGATGAACAGCGGGAAGTAGGCGTTCTGCACACCGGTGGCCTTGATGCGCCGGTCCATGTCGGCCTGCATCAGCTCCCAGATCCCGTACCCCCACGGTCGGATGACCATGGTCCCCCGCACCGGGCCGGTCTCGGCCAGCTCGGCCCGAGCCACGACGTCCTGGTACCACTGGGGGAAGTCCTCCCCCTGGGGGGTGAGCACGGCCTGCTTGGGCACTGGCGTCCCGCCTCCTCAGATCGTCCGGAACTCAAGAAGGCAGCGTACCCAGGGTCGGCAAGCCGGGCAAAGTTCGTTTCCGCCGGCCGGCGCCGGGCTCCCATGCGGCGACCTCCGCTGTGGCGAGGCGTCGACCGGGCAAACCTTCCTTGGGGAGCCGCTAGAACAGCGCGGCCGTGAGCGACCGGCGGTAGCGCATGGTCAGCGGGTGGTCGTCGCCGAGCACGCGGAACACGTCGAGCATCAGCGCCCGGGCCCGGTCGCGGCGCTCGCCGCCCTCGCGGACGGCGTCCAGCAGCTCGGCCAGGGCGGTCTCGGGGGTGCCGTCGGCGGCCATCCGGGCCGCGGCGGCGAACGGTGACGCCACGTCGGTCGCCTCGCGCGCGAGGCGGGCCCGGGCCAGCAGCTCGGCCGCCTCTGGCACGTGCTCGACCGGGGCGAGCAGCTCGAGGGCCTCGGCCGCGTCCCCCCGGTCCAGGGCCAGGCCGGCCAGGCCGACCCGTGCGGGCACGCTGGCGGGGTCGGCGGTGAGGGCCTCCCGGTACCGCTCGGCGGCCAGCTCGGGGGCGAGCCCGACCGCCGCGGCGGCGGCCTGGTCGGCCGGGCTCGGCACCAGCGCGTCGAGGAAGCGCTCGACCACCGCGGCAGGCTGGGCGCCGACGAACTCGTCGACCAGCCGGCCGTCGGCGAACGCCTTCACGGCGGGGATGCCCTGCACGCCGAAGGCCATGGCGAGCCGCTGGGCCTGGTCGACGTCGACCCTGGCGAGCACCACCTGGCCGTTGCGGGCGGCCACGGCACGCTCGAGGAGCGGACCAAGTGCGCGGCAGGGCGCGCACCATGCCGCCCAGAAGTCGACCACCACCGGGACCTCGGACGAGCGGCGCAGGACCTCGTCCTCGAAGTCGGCCTCGGCGACGTCGATCACGTAGGGGCTGGAGCCTGGTAGCACGGTCATGCTCTGTAGGTACGCCCCTTCGCCGGCGTCGCGCAACCCGCGGTCAGCCCTGGGGCGGGGTGACGCCCTCGATCTGCTCGGCGTGCTCCTCGAGGTGGGCCACCGCGTACTGGTCGACGATGTCCGCCACAGTCATCCGCCCCCTGACCTGGTGCGTGCCGAACTGGGCCAGGGCCGGCGGGCCCAGCCCGTCCACGAACGCGAGGACGCTGGCGACACCCTCGTCGATCCGCCCGAGCAGCCGGTACGGGTCCTCGCGGCGGTCCCGCTCGATCGCGCCGACCCGCTCCGGGTCGGTCCTGACCCGCCCGAAGGCGACGCCGTCCCCGGCGGCAGCCACCAGCTCGGCCTCCCGCACCCAGTAGGGCAGCATCTCGGCCACGTGGGCGAGCAGCTGGCCGGCGTCCCAGCGCTCCCCGGTCTCCGGGTCGGCGCTGGTCAGGGCGCCGGGCGGCATGGCAGCGACGTGCGCGCGGATGCGGCCGGCGGCTGCCTGCAGGCGCGCCGCCCACCGGTCGGGGCTGAACGGGGCGGTCACGCGCCGAGCCTCGGCCGGACCCGCTCGGGGTCGGGGCTGAACGGGGCCGCTGCAGGCGCCACCACCCGGTTGGCCAGCACGCCGAGCCCATCCACCTCCAGCTCCACTTCGTCGCCGGGCTGCAGGTAGGGGTACTTCTCGCTGCCGTGGACGAGCGACAGCTCGAGGATGCAGCCGGTGCCGCAGGTGCCAGAGCCGAGCACGTCGCCGCGGCGCACCGGGGCCGCCTCGGCCGCGTAGGCGAGCATCTCGGCAAAGCTCCACCACAGCCCGTCGAGGTTGGCGCGGGAGTACTCCACCCCGTTGACCCGCGCGGCCATGGTCGCGCCCGGCACGGTGCGCAGGCCGCGGGGCGCGAACTCGCGCGCGGTGACCAGCCACGGTCCGAGGGAGGTGGCGAAGTCCTTGCCCTTGACCGGTCCCAGGGAGAGCTGCATCTCGCGGCGCTGCACGTCCCGGGCGGACCAGTCGTTCATCACCATGAAGCCGGCCACCAGCCGGTCGGCGTCGTCCAGGCCGACCTCGTCGGCCCCGGCTCCGAGCACGCAGGCGACCTCCAGCTCGTAGTCGAGCTCGGCCGAGCGGGGTGGGATGGCCACCGGGTCGCCCGGGCCGACGACCGCGTGCGGGTTGGAGAAGTAGAAGACCGGCAGCTCGTACCAGTCCGGGTGCATCTCCAGCCCCCGCCTGGCCCGCGCGGTGCGCACATGCTGCTCGAACGCGTAGAAGTCACGCACGCTGGGCGGGCTGGCCACGGGCGCGAGCAGCCGGGCGTCGCCCAGCGGGACCGGCTCCCCCACCGGCTCCGGGCGCAGCTCGGGGTCGGCGTTGGCCGCCATGGCCAGGTCGAGGACCGCCTCGAGCCCGGCCTGCCCCTCGCCGGCGGCGACCGGCACGATCGTCTGGTCATCGAGATAGCCGACCCTGGCGCTGCCGGGGTCGCCGAAGCGGACGATCCTCATCCTGCTCGACTCCTCCTCGGACGCTCCGGGGACGCTGCGGGCGCGGCATGCCGCCCCCTCCGGTCACGTGGGCGGCGGCGTGCAGCGCCGATGGTACCGGTCCGGCCGGTCGCCACGCGGCCCGGCTCGCTCACTGCCCTCGCGCCCCTTGTCCCTGGTACCGTCGCTCCACCAGGGTGGCCCTCGGCGGAGCGACCCCAGCTCCCACGCGCTACGAGGTACGTGCCCGGACAGGCAGGATGCGGATCGCCACCGAGTAGTCCTTGGCCAGCTTGGCGGGGGTCCAGCCCAATGCCCGGATGCCCTCCCGGTACTTGGCCACGTAGGCCTCGAGCTGATCGGACGGGGGCGCGTCCGGGTCGACGGCGGCCGTGCCCTCGATGGTCACCACGTCCTCACCAGCCTCATCCGTGTCCAGGTGCACGGCGACCCGAGCGTTGGCGGCCAGGTTGCGCAGCTTCTGGGCGCCGGGCTGGCTGAAGACGAGGAGCGCCTCCCCGTCCCAGAGGAACCAGACGGGCGAGGCCTGCGGCTGGCCGTCGGCCCGCACGGTGGTCAGCCAGAGGATCTGCTCGGTGCGGAGGCGCTGGTCGGCCCTGGCGCCGGCCGCGGAGCCGAGGTCGAGCACGGCAGATCTCCCTTCTCGGTGGCGAGCGGCGCTGGGAGATCATGGTAGACGTGCGGCGGGGTTCAGCAGAACAGCTGTCGAAGCCCCCGAAGAGGACCATGGTTCCCTTGCCCGGCGCGCCGAAGCGGTAGGCGGGCAGACCGCCTCCCTCATATGGGACGTTGGCGATTCAGCTGTCGTCACGTTGGCCACCTTCCAAGATCTGCTTCAGCGTGCCGAGGTTCGCCGCCACTGCTGCCCTCACCCGTGGGACCGCCAAAGGAGCAAGGACCCGCAGCACACCCGAGGGCGCAAGCTCCACCTTGTTGGTAAGCCTTGTCGCGCTCCCCACCGGCTCGAGCACATAGCTGGTCCGTGTCCGGAAGGGCCCAAGCTGTCCTTGCACCGCGAGTCGGCTCATCGGCTCGAAGACGGCCACTTCGAAGCCCTCTTCGCTCCTGCTCGGTATGGAGCGGGTCTGGCGGTAGGTGGTCCCCACCCCGACCGGCCCAGGGGACGTCTTCTTGGTCGCTGCGATCGCGTAGTTCCACCTCGGAATGTTCTCGAAGTTTGCGAGGAACGCAAAGACGTCCTCGGCGGGTCTTTGGATCGTCACCGTGTTCTCGAACGTCTCCATGGTCGTCTCCTGTCAGCATCAGCTCTCGAGCAGTCGTTGGGCAGCGGTGGGATCGTGCGCGGGCAGGACGACCAGGTCTGGCATCCTCGCCTTGAGGGCGAGCACCGTGTCGGTGGTCTTGGCGAGCTGGCTGCGGGCGCCGACGCCTGGCAGCTGGCGGCGCTCGAGCAGCTCAGCGCCGTAGGTGAGATCGCCGACCAGCAACAGCGGCGACCTCGACCGGCGCCGGATGAGCAGGGACACCGAGCCGGCCGTGTGACCGGGCGTGGGGAGCAGGACCAGCCAGGCAGCCGGGCCCAAGGATTCGCCGTACGATTCGTCGTGGAGCCGGGCCGCATCCAAGATCACCACGCTGTCGGTCGAGGTCGCCACGACCCCCGCTAGACGAAGGTCACGCAGGACGCGGGCCACGACCTCTCTGACCGACCCGACCGCATCCGCGAGCTTCTGCTGGGACACTCGTGCCACCAGACGGGCCTGCGGACGCTGCTGCGCCGACGCGAGATCCAGCAGGTGCGCGGCAACGCGCTGCTTCACCGAGCCGAAGGCGTTGACCGCCGTCTGCTGGAGGGTGCCGTAGAGCCGCCGGTTCAGCTCTTCCGCCACCGCCCAGGCGACCCGGGCATCCTGCCGTGCCGCCTGCGTCAGCGTCCGGGCGTTGACCCTGAACAGGCTCGCCGGCGCAAGGGCCTGGACGCCGACATTGACCGGCCCACCGACCAGGACCGCGATCCCCAGGACATCAGCACCCCGCCCCTGGTCGGCGGAGAGCAGCGCATCGCTGCCAGCCAAGCAGCGCATCGCTGCCAGCCAATCGTCCAGCAGCCGGAGTCTGCCGGCAGCGTCCCGGGCCGCTCGGTGATGCCGACGGGGCCAAGCGTCGCCGCGGTGGCGGTGAGCATCGCCTTGCCGGCAGCCGCGACAACTTCCGCGACGACGCGGCCGAGCACCACGCCAGCGCGGCGCGAGGGATGCCCTCGCGCCGCGCGGAGGCGGTCAGGCCACTAGCTGCAGCCGGGCATGCGGAAGGCCGCGATCCGGGTCTGCCAGCCCCTGGCCGAGGTCACCGCGTAGTACTCGTTGACATACCAGAAGGTGCAGTCGTCGGTAGGGTCGATGTTCATCGAGGTGTAGTCGCCCCAGCGGGAGAACCGGTCGGTCTGGGAGCCGCCGCCGTTGACGATGATGCCCTCGCCCTGCGGGAGTGTGTTGGCGGGGTCGCCCGTGAGCCGGCCGGTGTAGCGGATCCCCGGGAAGACGTCGGTCCCGTTGGACACGCTGTAGCCGAGGGCCATGTTGCCCTGCTTGTCCTGGGCGATGCTGCCCATCCAGCGGTGGATGCCGTCGTCGGGCGCGTAGGTGGCCTGCTGCCAGACCACCGGCTGGTTGCCCGGACTCCGGATCTCGTACCAGCGGGTGCCGGCGATCTCCGGCCGCGCCTCCACCGACTGGTTGGTCACCAGCGACTCGTGGGTGCCGAAGTTGCGGTAGGCCAGCCGCCAGATCGGCCGCTGCCGGTAGGACAGGATGTCGATCTTCCGCGGGGTGCCCGGTTGCGGGATGCAGTGGCGGGAGCCCGCCGGGGTGCACGGGAAGTCCGAGTCGAACTCGGCCACAGGGAGCTGGGTCGGTCCGGCAAAGGTGGCCTCGGGGTGGAGCTCCAGATCACCGAGAACTTGAACACGTTGATGGCGTCGAACGGCGCGCCGTACGGGCCCTCGTCGTCCTGGGTGCCGACGATGTAGCTGGGGCTGCCGTCCGGCGGCTGCTGGCTGCCGTCCAGGTCCGACGGGAGCCAGCCGTCACCGGTGACCCAGGGCGTCCTGCCCGGCGGGACCAGGAACGAGACGGCCCGGGCGGCAGGGTTGCCGTTGATCATCTTGCGCCGCTCCAGCGCGTAGACGCCGATCCCGGCGAAGGCGGCCGGCCCGAACTCCCGGGTGGTCAGGAAGTAGGCGTTCGGCCAGACGCCGTACTTGGGGTAGTCGGGGAAGTTGACGCCGGTGGAGAACGCGTACCGGAAGTAGCTGCCGGTCGGGTCCGGGCTGGTGGAGACCGCGACGCAGTTGTAGAAGGTCCCGCCGGGGACGGCGAGGCCGGCGGTGGTGAACTGGGTCAGGATCCAGCGGTTGGCGAGCTGGTCGTGGAGCACGATCGGGTCGCCGGAGTTGTCCTCGCAGTCCGGCACCTCGAAGCCGGCCCAGATCGAGGCAAGGCTCAGCGGCCCGAGCAGCCGCGTGCCGGTCTTCGAGAAGACCGCCCACGCCGTGTTGACCATCTGGACGTAGTGGTTGGGACCGACGTCGCCGACCGGGTCCGGCGGGATCGGGATGCCGCCGAGGATCGGGATGTTGGCCGTGGCAGGGATCCCCTCGAAGCTCACCGATGGCGCGGGGATGTCGAGGCCGGCGGCCCGCCGGCCGGTAGTCGACTGGACCGCGGCGTCACCGGCGAAGCCGCGGCCCGCCGAGGCCGGGCCGCGCTCGGGGCGGTCCAGGTTCCCGGTGGCCTTCCTGGCCGCCGCCTGCTTGGCGACGTCGCGCATCGACGGCGACACGTCGAACGCGACCGCATTGCTGAACTTGGGCTTGAGGGCCTGCTGGGCGGCCTCCGGCGCGCCCTGGGCCGAGCCGACCGGTGACGATACGAGAAGACCGGTGACGAGCAGCAGCGGCACGATCCACCGCGCCCGTCCCGTCCGCATCCGTACCCCCACAGTGGGCCCCCTTCCCTGGCCGGAACGGCCAGACGGCGACGTTGCCGGGACGACACCCGGACACCCCGCTCATTAGGGCACAGTCGCCGCGGCCAAAACAGCCCTTCACGTCGCGTTCGCTGTAAGCGATGATCCATAAGTTGTGCCCTCAAATGGTGGCGAAGTTCTCGAACGGGCGCATAAGTACAACCCGCGGCGTCGCCATTCCACGCTTGGGTATCTCGGCCGCTGGAAGATGAACAAGTGTTCTATTCAGACAACCAGTCTCACCCTGAGGAGGTAAACTTCCACCAAGCCATAACCTGTCCAACGAACCGGGGCAGGTTCACTTGCCGGCCAGATCGCCCACAAGGGCACGCTATTCGCCGGCGCGGACCAAGCCGGTCTCGTAGGCGAAGACGACGGCCTGGGCCCGGTCACGCAGGCCGAGCTTGGTCAGGATCCGGCTGACGTGGGTCTTCACGGTCTGCTCGGCGACCACCAGGTGCGCGGCGATCTCGGCATTGGACAGACCGCGGGCGACCAGGGCGAGCACCTCGGTCTCGCGCTCGGTGAGGTCCTCGATCCGCCCCCGGCTGGGCCCCCTGGGCCCGCCGAGGCGGGAGAACTCGCCGATCAGCCGCTTGGTCACCGAGGGGGACAGCAGCGCGTCACCGGCGGCCACGACCCGCACCGCCTCGGCCAGCTGCTGCGCGGAGGCGTCCTTGAGCAGGAACCCGCTGGCGCCGGCGCGCAGCGCCTCGTAGACGTACTCGTCCAGGTCGAAGGTGGTCAGGATCAGCACCTTGGGAACGGCAACGCCAGGGGTGCGGGAGGCAGCGCCGGCCGCTGACCCGCCGACGATCAGCCTGGTGGCCTCCAGGCCGTTCAGCACCGGCATGCGTACGTCCATCAGCACCACGTCGGGCCGGACCTCCACAACCTTGCGGACAGCCTCCTGCCCGTCGGCGGCTTGGCCGGCGATCTCGATGTCGGGCTGGGCGTTCAGCAGCACAGAGAAGCCTTCCCGCACCATCGCCTGATCGTCGGCGATCAGCACCCGGATTGGTGTCATGCGCCCTCGCTTTGCGGCAACGGCAGGACGGCGGTCACGGCATAGCCGCCCGCAGACGTCGGCCCCGCAGTCAGGTCACCGCCGAGCATGGCGGCTCGCTCCCGCATCCCGAGCAGCCCGTGGCCGGGACCCGGCAGCGTGGAAGCTGCCGCCCGGGACGGGCCGTTGACGACGCACAGGCGCAGCGCAGCGGGCGCGCAGGCGATCTCGACACGAACGTCGGAGCCGGGCGCATGCCGCATGGCGTTGCTGAGCGCCTCCTGCAGAATGCGGTAGGCCGACAACTCGACCCCGGGCGGCAGCGGCCGGGGCGTTCCCGAGACCGCCGTCTGGACGGCCAGGCCGGCGCCGCGCACGCCCGCGACCAGATCGCCGAGCCGGTCCAGGGTGGGCTGCGGCGCGGCCGCGGCCCCTTCCGCCTCCCCGTCGCGCTCGGCGCGCAGCACGCCGAGGACCCTGCGCAGCTCGGCGAGCGCCTGGAGCGCGTTCGCGCGGATGCCGGCGAAGCTCGCGGTGAGCTCGCTCGGCGCGTCGGGGACGCGGTAGGGGGCGGCCTCGGCCTGGATCGCGATCACCGACATGTGGTGGGCGACGACATCGTGCAGCTCCCGGGCGATCCGCGTGCGCTCCTCAAGCACCACGCGCCGGGCGCGCTCCGCCTGGCTGGTCTGCTCCTGCTCGATGAGCCGACGCCCGGTCTCGTTACGTCCCCTCCAAGCGTCAGCGAGGACCAGCGCGATCGCGGAGACGACGACCATCGTCGACAGGCCACGCCAATCGCGCCGATCTGGTACGGCCAGCCAGGCGGCGGCGCTGATCAGGGCGAGCAGCAGCCAAAGCTCGATGAGCATCCGTCGAGGTGCCCGCAGTCCGATGATCATCAGCACCACGACCTGGGCGAAGACGCTCGTCACCGGCCAGGGCCACGGCTCCGCGCTGCTCACCGGGTGCGCCATGAGCGCGGTCAGGGCCGACGCCGCCAGCTCCAGCCACCACCCGGCCATCGGGCGGGACAGGCACACCACCAGGGGCAGCGCCCGGGCCACGCTGAGCGCCAGGGACGCGCCTGGCGACAGGCGGTAGTGCTGGTAGAGGTCGAGGGTGCCAAGCCCGAGCACCACCAGGGCGAACGCCAGCACAGCCCGTCGCGACCAGGGGGGTCGCGCCGCGAGGGGAGGCGTCGGGGCAGACACCACAGAAGGCGACAAGTCGCTTGCGAGCGCCCGCAGCCAGGAGCCGGCGACCCGCGCCACGCGCCTGGTCGCCGCCCCGCTGGAATCCCTGCTGTCAGCGTTCACGACCGTCAGGGTATCTGCATGGCTTGTGCCCGCATCCGGTCGCTCCGCAGGACGATCTCGTCAGCCGTCCTCAGTAGCCGGCGCCGAGCAGGCGTCGCGCGAGCCGGCCCTGCAGCCAGGTGATTGCCTTGACGATCCACGGGGTCGCGAACAGGAACACCAACCCGCCCACGGCGTGGACGGCCCACGCGCCGGCCAGGGTCGGGCCGCCCCATGAGTGCTGGTAGGAGTCCATCGTGCCCGGCCGAAGGGGGAACGCAAGGTTCGCGGGGACGAGCGACCACAGGTAGGCCGTGAGCGCCAGCGACACCAGGTTGAGGGGCAGGCTGAGCACCGCGTGGGCGACCACCCGGCCGGCCGTGTCACGGCGTGCCGGCCCGTCGATGCGCAACGCCAGGTACTTGTGGGCAAGGCCTCGCTGCAAGCTTGCCGCGGCCCGGTATCCACCCAGGAGCACAAGTGACACGGAGACGATACTGACTGGCGGCGCGAGGAGGATGTAGAACGTCCGCCGCCACGTGTCGGCGCTGAACGGCATCCTCCACCACCGGACGCGGGGCGACGGGGACGGGGCTTCCGCTGCGCCAGGCTGAAGGTGCAACTCGCTTGTCGTCACGATGACGCATCCTTTCGTCGTGTGGCCATGGCCAACCTGTGGCCAGCCGTCGCCGCCAACGCTAGGCGTCACGACCGGTAGTCCGCGTCACCCTGCGGAGCCGATTTGCGCCGTAGCTCTCTGGTAGTACGGCCTCTCGCGCGTCCCGGCAGCGCGACCGAGCATCCCGCAGACGGTCGAGCATGAGGAGGCAGCGATGAGCACGGCGTCCGTCTCGTACGGGCGTCGGGCCGAGGGCAAAGCGCCCGGGACATCCGGCGCTGTTTGAAGCGGGCGGTCGCCCGGCAGTTGTTCAAGCTGCTGGAACGCTACGGGCGCGCGGCCGTGGAGGTCGCCGCGGTGCGCTGCGCCAACCACCGTGCGTCAGCACCCTGCCCCCGTGCCATACTGCCCGGCATGCTGCGCACGGCCTTCACCGACCTGGTCGGCTGCCAGGTCCCCATCCAACTGGCCCCCATGGGTGGCGGGGTGGTGACCCCGGAGCTGGCCATCGCGGTCAGTGCGGCCGGCGGGCTCGGCATGCTGCAACGCGCCGACCCGGCCCCCCTGGCCGACCGCATCGGCCGGCTCGAGCAGGCGCAGGCGGGGCCGTTCGGCGTTAACTTCACCCTGTACAATCCCAGCCCAGGCGACCGGGCCGAGTTCGAGCTGGCCGCCGGCAGAGCCCGACTCGTCGAGTTCTTCTGGGCCGATCCCGACCCCGCCCTGGTCGACCTCGTGCACGCCGGTGGAGCGCTGGCGGGCTGGCAGGTCGGCTCGGTCGACGAGGCCCAACGCGCCGTCGACGCCGGCTGCGACCTGGTCGCCGCCCAGGGCGTGGAGGCGGGCGGGCATGTGCGCGGCACGGTGGCGCTACTACCACTGCTGGCCGGCGTGCTCGATGTGGTCACCGTGCCGGTGCTGGCCGCCGGGGGGATCGCCAGCGGCCGCTCGATGGCCGCCGTGCTCGGCGCCGGCGCGGCCGGTGTGCGGATCGGGACCCGGTTTCTGGCCACCCCGGAATCGGGCGCCCACCCCGAGTACGTGGCGGCGCTGCTGGCCGCCGATGGCGAGGCGACCGTGCTGACCGAGGCGTTTGCGGTCGGCTGGCCGAACGCGCCCCACCGGGTGCTGCGCTCGGCGCTCCAGGCCGCCGAGGCGTTCGAGGGCGACGTGGTCGGCACGCTCCGAGCCGGTCCGCAGCCCGAGCCGCTGCCCCGGCTGTCAGCCCGCACGCCCAGCCGGGAGGTCACCGGCACGGTCGCGGCCATGGCACTGTATGCCGGCCAGGGCGTCGGCCAGGTCACCCGAGTCACCCCGGCGGCGCAGGTCGTCGCCGAGCTCGCCCAAGGAGCAGAGCAGCTACTGCGACGCTGAAGCAGGGCCACCAACCACGAGAAGGCATGAACTGCTCCATCGCGGAGGCTTGACAACACAACGCAGCCTCGTCACACCACACCGGCCGTGAGCGGAACGAATCGTCACGATGGCGGTGCTCGGCATCCCGGCTCCGGCAAGACCGTCACCCTGCGGCGGCGAGGCCTTCCTGGTGCAGGCCGGCCGCGCCGTCAAGCTGTCGGTGCTGCAAGCCCCGGTGCCGGCGCGCGTCCAGGAGGAGGCCAGCGCGCTGCGCGCCGCCGCCGTGACGGTGGCCGAGCCGGTCTATGTAGCCGAAGGCATCGTCGGCGCACCACCCCAGGTCGGACTGTGGCGCAGCCACCGGCACGCCCTCGACCCGGCTGACCAGACCACGCCGTTTGCCGGCGCTGGAGGCACCCAGCCAGGCCGCCGACGCCGGGGACGAGGTGGGGCGCCGGCTCGGCCGGCCCACCGCCACCATAAACGCGACCACCACCACGGCCAGCCCGAAGCCGACCGTTGCGGCGACCGCCAGCACCAGGCGCCGAACTCGCATCACCAACTTCCTGCCAGCATCGTGCGGTCAGCCCTGATTGTCGGCCGAACCTTCCACCATTAAAGAGGTTCGCTCGTTCCGGTGACATGGTCACCAGGGATAGGCCGCAGTGACGCAGGAACGAGTAGGCCAGGTGCGGGGTGCCCCGGATCCGCTGGATGCCGCGCTCGGCCGCGGCGGTGACCTCCTCGAGGGTGTCGCCGGCCAGGTTGGCCAGCTCCACCCCCTTGAGGTTGGACCACAGCGCCTCGACGGGGTTGAGGTCGGGCGCGTAGCCGGGCAGCCGTTCGGCGACCAGCCAGTGGCGCTGGCGGCCAAGCCAGGCACCCATGACCTTGCTGCGGTGGGCCGGGAGGCCGTCCCACAGCAGGGTCGCCTTCTGCCCGCCCAGGAAGACCCGCAGCTGGTCCAGGGCCTGGATGAGCGTGTCGGTGTCGTAGGCGTCGGCCTGGTGGTGGAAGGCCAGCGCCGCGCCGCCGCCGCGCGACCCGTAGCACAAGCCGGCCGCCATCGAGGCCCGCTTCCACTTGAAGTGGTGGCGGAGGACGGGGGTGTGGCCGCGCGGCGCCCAGGTCCGGCGGACGACCGGCAGCAGCGACACGCCCGACTCGTCGAAGCACACGATGGCGGCCCGGCGGCGCCGGGCGTTGGCCCGGATCCTAGGGCCAGTCCTCGGCCACCCAGCGCGCGATCGCCTGCTCGTCGCGTTCGACCGCGCGGCGGGCGGGGCGCTGCAGACGGTACCGCATGCGGTGGCGCAGCAGCTTCCAGACGTGGCCGGGGTGGTAGGCGGCCCCGGTCAGCCGCTCGGTCACGCTGGTGATCCGGTCGAGGGTCCAGTGGTCGGTGTCGAAGCCGTTGGCGCGGGCGCCCTCGCGGAGCGCCTGGTCGATGGCGGCAAGCTGGGGGTCGGACAGGCGCGGGGTGGGCCCGGTGGGGCCGGCGCTGCGCAGCGCGTCGGGCCCGCCCGCGTGCCAGCTCGCGTGCCAGCGGCTGGCGTTCTGCCGGGCGACGCCGAGGGTGCGGGCGACCTCGGCCTGGGAGCGGCCGGCGGCAAACAGCGCGCCGGCCTGCATGCGGATGTGTTCGAACGCCTGGCGGTCGCGGAGGCCGCGGGCGTTGCGGCGGTAGGCGGTTGGTCTCATGCTCCCATGCTGCCAGGAAACCAGGCGAACGTCACCGGAACAAGCGAACTTCTTTAGTTCGTCGAGGGTCCAGCGATTCGGCTTGCCGGGCGCCACGCCAAGGTCCGCCGTGATGGGTATCGGACGCGGGCGCGTTGACCACCAACAGCGGCAGGGGGCGAGGGGGGCGAAGCGAATCAGGGGCAGGGCACTAGACAGGCGGGGGTTCGTATCCACCGATCACATCGCCGAGCAGTTCGGCAAACGTGATCGCCGTGTCGTCTTCGTGGAGCGGGCCAACGATCTGTGCGCCGATGGGGAGGCCGCCGGGCGTACGCCCTACGGGTGCCGCCAGGGCGGGCAAACCGGGCAGGGACGCGTGCGCCGCCCAGAAGGCCTGGCTGTCATAGGGCCGGTAACCTTCGGGGGTTGTGATCGTGCGCGCTTCGAAGGGTCTGGTGTCGTGCGGAAAGGCTGGCGTGAAGTTCGCCGGGCACAAGAACACGTCGATGTCGTCGAAGTAGCGGCCCCAGGCGGCACGGGCCGCCATGCGCCGGTTTTCGTGGTCGACGACCTCCGTGAGCGTCGCGAAGTCCTCACCGGGTTGCTGGAAGGCGAAGAACAACCGCACGTGGAACCCGAACGATTCGTAGTGGCGCACGGGGTCCACGCCATCGGGCCAGCCTTCGACAACCGTCGCACCGGCCCGGGCGAGTGCGTCCACGGCGTTGGACAGCAGCGTGGTGACCTCGCTGGAGACGGGGGCGTGTTCGTGGTCGAGCACGACACCGACGTGAAAGTCCTCCAGCCGGGTGTGGCGCGACGGCGACAGGGCCCAGGAGTAGGCCTTCGCAGCCTGGCCCTCGGGCCCGCCGGTGACCCGCAACGCCGTCCTCAGATCGCGGGCGGACCGGCCGAGCGGGCCCACCGCGGACATGTACATCATGTCGCTCGGGCCCGCTGGGGGACCGGGTGGCTGGAACCCGGTCAACGGGACGGTCCCGGCACTCGGCTTCAGTCCGTAGACACCGCAGAAGCTCGCCGGGATGCGAATGGAGCCCACGAGGTCCGATCCGTATTCGAGGAACGTCATCCCAGCAGACAGGGCCGCGGCCGCTCCACCGGAGGAGCCGCCCGGCGTGCGCGTCGTGTCCCACGGATTGTTGGTGACGCCGTACAGCTCGTTGGCGGTCTGCCCGAAGTCGGCCAGCATGAAGGGCAGGTTGGTCTTCCCGACGATGATCGCGCCAGCCTGCTCAAGCCGCCGTACGACCGTGGCATCTGCGTCGGCTACGAAGTCCTTGAAGGCGGGATTGCCCCAGGTGGTGTGCAGCCCGGCAACGTCGAAGCTGTCCTTGACCGTCATCGGGACGCCGTGCAGCGGACCCAGGACGCCGCCACGGGCGGTCGCCTCGTCGGCCGCGGCGGCCTCCTGCAACGCCGCCTCACGCCGCAGCTCGACGACCGCGTTCAACGCAGGATTGACGGCATCGATCCGCGCGAGCAGCATCTCGGTCAGCTCGCGAGAGGAGATCTCCCTGCGGCGCAGCATTCGTGCCGCAGCAGTCGCCGACTGAACCAGTGCCTCGTGCATGTCTCGGCCGCCTGTCAGCTCGTGGCGATCGGTTCTTGGAGCTCTGTCACCCACGCATCCCTGTCCTCGCCGCACTCGATATACAGCTCGCGGTTATAACCAGCCGAGCGGTACCCATTGGCGTCGATCCAGCGAGCCAGCGTTTGGATGGTCGGCATGACGTTGTCCATGGAGCCACGGTGCACGATCGTGGCCGCTTGCTCGATCTTGGGCAGATCCACGATCGAGAAGTCGTGGTCGTCGCCGGGATCGGCGTTGACCGGAAGGCTGGCGTGGACGAGCACCCCGTCGCCATCCGGGGAGTCCTCGTAGTAGGCAATCGCTGGGCCGGTAGGAGTCAGCCCGGCACGGTCGAGCCGGCCGGACAGTTCGTCGTACAGCGGCTGGATGACCGGACCGATCGACGCAGGCTCGAAGCTCGCCGCGGTGCCGGTGAGCTCCGCGACCCGGACTCCCGGGATGCGCTTGATCTGGACGTCGTCGGCCGGCATGGCGCCCTCCCTTTCGATGATCTGGAGCCTCGCCTCGACCTGCGCCAACCGGGCGGTGTCGGTCGCGATCTGTGACTGCAGCTCGGCCTGCCGCAGCCGCAACATCCCGCGCAACTCCTCGACGCTCACCTTGTCGTCCAAGATGGGCTGCATTTGCTGGAGAGTGAATCCCAAGTCCTTCAGCGCGACGATCCGGTTCAGCCGCGTGAGCTGCCGGGCCTCGTAGGAGCGGTATCCGGTCACCTGATCGACATCTGCCGGTCGCAGCAGCCCGATCGCGTCGTAGTGCCGCAGCATGCGCACCGACACGCGGCCGTGTCTGGCGAAGTCTCCAATGCTGAACATGGCGCCTCCTGGTCTACGGCCTGACACAGTGTCAGGGTCAAGGCCCGAATGGGCCTGTCTCCTGGGTCTTGGTTCTTGGGGCGGTGAACGATCCCCCATGCGGAGCACCTCGACCGCCTGGACGGCCGTTCCACGGCAAGCCAGGCCGCGTTGCCACGGCGCGTGGTGGCTGGTGCTCACCGGCGCCGGGCGCCAGGCGTCTGGCCATCGCCGCCACGCTGGCGAGCCACCCTATCCGACATGCGACGCCACGCGTTCGAGGGGATGCGGGCAACCACTTCTCCCGGCTCGGTCTGCAGTGCTGCACGGGACCTCGCCACGCAGCCTCCACTGCCAGGCAGTCAGCAATCTCCCGCGCGACCTGTCTCACCGAGCTTGACAGGCTCCGCCGTGCGATATGGCAGCTGGGCGTCGAGGTATGCGGGTGCTGCTGTCGGAGGGCTCGAGCCTGTCGGCCCGGCAGGCGGCGTGGGCCCTCGGCATGGCCGGCCACACCGTCGAGGTGTGCGACCCCAACCCGATCTGCCTGTGCCGCTTCTCCCGGTTCGTGCGCCGCGTCCACCGCTGCCCCCGCTTCGGCGCCGATCCGCTCGGCTACCTGGAGGTCGTGCTGGCGGTGCTGCGCAAGGGAGGGCACGAGGTGCTGCTGCCGGTCCACGAGCAGATCTACCTGTTCGCCCGGGTGCGCCACCGCATCCCTGGGCGGATATCGGCGGTTGCGCGTGCGCCGCGAGCGCTCGTCGGAGCGGTTCCACGCGATCGTGCTGCTCGCCTGCTCGATGATCTGCTTCAACGCGCTGTGGCAGCCGGGCGAAGCTGGTACGGCCACGTACGTAGGGCCCGCCGCTCGATAACTTGTGCAAGCTCGACCCGTCTGGCCTGGGCAGGCTCCTTCTGGAATGCCAATGTTGTAGAGCGGCGAGCCCTTTAGCGCCGGCTTCCGCTCAGCGCTTTGGACCCTATGAGAGCGGGAGTGGCAGGCGACGGACCTGCTGTCAAGCGGCGCGTTCGAAGATGGCTTCAGCTGGGTGACCAGGTAGATACCGGGTC
>Ga0184637_10000446_pt1 | contig 30866 bp, 32 predicted proteins | sample PLM3_127_b2_FD_133143 | JGI IMG/M metagenome (GOLD analysis project Ga0184637, IMG submission 133143) | Groundwater sediment microbial communities from an aquifer in East River, Colorado, USA - PLM3_127_b2 | ecosystem: Environmental > Terrestrial > Soil > Riparian zone | place: USA: East River... | reverse complement strand
TGGGTGGGGCCGCTTCAGCTTCCATTTCGCCCTCCAGCTCGGCTTCGGATTCGCCCTCCAGCTCATATTCCATCTCTCCCTCTCTCAGGGCCGAGGTCGCCACGCGCCCGAGCATGCCCCCCAGCGGCCCGCCCACGGCGGTGCCGACGAGGGGGGCCGCGACGCGGGCGACGTTGCGCAGGATAGGGGCGACCCGGCGCACGAAGCCGCCGATCCCGCGGGCGATGCGCCGGAAAAACTCTTCCCCCTCGAGCTCGCCTTCCAGCTCGCCCTCGAATTCCCCCTCGAGCTCGCCTTCCAGCTCCCCCTCGCCGAGGCCGCCGAGGAGACCTCCAAGCCCTCTGGCAATCGTCCCCAGGAATTCTTCGCCCTCCAACTCGCCTTCCAGCTCGCCTTCCAGCTCACCCTCAAGCTCCCCTTCCAACTCTCCCTCCAGCTCCCACTCCTGCATCGCCATGATGACGCCTCCTTTTATCGATCGAAGTCCGGAGTCTCAACACGGACTATGCGCCCGCAGAGGAAATGGGCGCCAGTCGCATTTTCGGGGAAGCAGGATTGAGGTCCCTCAAATGGGCGTCACTCCATCATGTGACGGGTATTTGCTTACCAGAAGTGCTATTACCCTTTTGACGATGTAGTGCACTCCAAAGAGTGGGCAAACGTTGGCGTGTCATGGCAACTCCTCCGGCTGCTCGGAACGCTGCTCGGAACATTGAAGGGTTAGTTCGACGGCTTGTCAGAGAGGCCGGCACGAGCATTCACTCACCGGCGCCCCGCGAGCCGTCTGTGGATACGCACGGCGTGATCCTCGACGTGGAAGTTGAAGGCGTGCGCTGCCTGATCGTTCGCCCGCAGCCCAAATCTTCCCAAGGGAAGGTCTTGCTCAGTCCCCGCGAGCAGGAGATTGCCCGCTTGGTCGCGGAAGGCCATCCGAACAAGGTCATTGCCGACGTGCTCGAGATCAGCTCGTGGACCGTCGCGACGCACCTCCGACGCATCTTCGCCAAGCTCGGTGTTTGCTCGCGGGCCGCAATGGTGGCGAAGCACCTTGAGCACGGTGTGGTCGGAACGCCGCAACGACCGATTGGCCCGGCGCACTCCCGAAGCAAGTAGTGCCCTGATGGAGCCCTCGACACCAGGAGGGCACATCACGCGGGTTGACCTCGTGGGGCTTCGCTCGATCCATGAGTCGGGCGCACCCCCCAGCGCCTCTCGATTGTTAGATCTCTAACCTCGCCACTTTTTCGTTCGCCTCCCGGAAGCCCTGCCAGTATAATGGGCCGAATTCCGGGAGGAGAGACAGATTGGCTGATCGGACTGTCTTTTTGAGCCTTTCCACCCCTGTCGTTCTAGGGGCGGGATGAGGATCGCCCTCGTCAAGCTTTCCTCCCTCGGGGACGTAGTCCATGCCTTGCCCGTGGCCCACGCCCTGCGCCGCGCCTTCCCCGATGCTCACGTGAGCTGGGTGGTGGAGGCACGTGAGCGCGCGATCCTCGAGGGGAGCCCGGATCTTGATGGGATCCTTGACGTCGACACCCGTCTTTGGCGAAAGGAGTTCAGAAAGGCGGGCGGTCCGGCCGTCGTCTGGGGGAAGCTTCTGGGGACAATCCGTCGCCTGCGCGCGGGTCGCTTCGACGTGACGCTGGACCTCCAGGGGCTCTGGAAGAGCGGGGCCCTGACCTGGCTCACGGGCGCGCCACTGAGGGTCGGATTTACGGAGCGCCACTGCCGAGAGCCATGGAATATCCTGTTTACGAATCGCCGTGTCGCCCCCCCGCCCTCGGCGACTCATGTGGTGGAGAAGAACCTGGCCCTGCTTCAGGCCCTGAATGTGCCAGCCGGGGAACCCGTCTTCCCCATTGCGACAGATCCCCAGGCGGAAGACGCGGCCGAGGCGTTCCTGGCTGCCCAGGGGATCAAGCCTCAGGATCTCTTGGTAGCCCTCTACCTTGGGGCCGGCCAGGCGCGAAAGCGATGGGCGCTCCCCGCCTTTCGGACCTTGGCCGGTCATCTGGCGTCTCGCTTCGGGGCCCGCGTCTTGGTTCTCTGGGGACCCGGCGAGGAGTCGCTTGTCCGCGAGTTCCGCGAGGGGGGCCCAACGACCACGCTGGTCGCGCCGCTTACCAGCATCCCTGAACTGACCTCATTGATCCGTCGCGTGAGTCTTCTGATCGGAGGAGATACCGGCCCTCTGCACATCGGTGCCGCACTCGGCCGTCCGGTCATCGGTCTCTATGGTCCGACCGATGCGACCCGGAACGGGCCGTTTGGCGCGCTGGCGGCCGCGATCCAGAGCCCGACCGGAGACCTCGAGGGCATCACGGTCAACATGGTCCTGGAGCGGGCTGAAGCCGCCCTGCCGTGAGAGCCCTCGTCGCAGGCGTGGAGGGGTTTACCTGCCTCAGGGCCCGGAGGGGCCGGTGATCGACCTGTCGGTGGTCATCATCGCATGGAACGAAGAGGGGCGCCTCAGGGAGACTCTGGAAAGCGTGACGTGGACCCGAGAGATCGTGGTGGTGGACTCCGGATCGAGCGACAAGACGGTGGAGATCGCGAGGGAATTCACCGATAAGGTCCTTTTCCACCCGTGGGCCGGCTATGCCGAGCAGAAGAATTTTGCCCTTGCCCAGGCCGCCTCCCCATGGATTCTTTCGCTGGACGCGGATGAGATCGTCTCTTCCGAGCTTCGAGGTGAAATTCTGCGGGTGCTCGTTCACAATGGTCCTGCCGATGGGTATTTGATCCCGAGAAAGAACGTTTTCCTCGGTCGCTGGATCCGCCACGGACGCCTCTATCCGGACCTTCAGCTCCGTCTCTTCCGGCGCGGGCGAGGGGCGTTTCGGCCGACGAAGGTTCACGAGTCCGTCGAACTGGACGGCCAGGTGGCGTCCCTCCAGGCGCCTTTGATCCACCAGAGCTATCGGAGCGTGGACGACTTCGTGGCGCGGGCGGACCGCTACTCCACCCTCGCGGCCCACGAGGCATTGGGGCAGGGACGGATCGGGAGGCTTCGAAACTGTGTCCTCCGGCCCCTGGGGCGTTTTGTGTCGATGTATTTTCTTCACCGGGGATTCCTCGACGGGCGCCATGGTCTCCTCCTGGCCCTGCTCTACGGTTACTATGTCTTTCTCCGCGAGGCGAAGCTCTGGGACGCCTCCCGTCAGCGGAGAGACGTGTGACAGCGATCGCCGTCATCCCTGCGCGCTACGCCGCCACGCGCTTCCCCGGCAAGCTTCTGGCTGACCTCAACGGAAAGCCGCTCATCCAGCACACCTGGGAGCGGGCCCGGAAGCTGGCCTCTGTCTCGCGGGTGCTGGTGGCGACGGATGACGAGCGGATCTCCCAGGCAGTCCTGGGCTTCGGGGGAGAGGTGGTCATGACGCGAGCGGATTACCCGAGTGGGACTGACCGCGTCGCAGAGGTCGCCCGAACTACTTCCTCGGACCTCGTCGTCAACGTACAGGGGGATGAGCCGCTCATCGATACAAAGTCCGTGGACGAGTTGATCCGGACCATGTCCCGAGAGCCGGCGATTGTCATGGGGACGCTTGCTCACCCGATCAATCAGGAAAGCGAGTTGGCCTCTCCCCACGTCGTCAAGGTCGTCGCGGATCAGGAGGGGTTCGCCCTTTACTTTTCACGTGCCCCGATTCCATTTGCCCGAAGCGAGGGGAAGCATCCCCCGCTCCGCCACATCGGCCTTTATGTCTACCGCCGCGACTTCCTGCTCACTCTGACCGCTCTTGCTCCCTCTCCGCTGGAGTTGACCGAAGGCCTGGAGCAGCTCCGCGCCCTGGAGCACGGATATCGGATCAGAGTCCTCATCAGCCCGACCCCCTCGTTCGGCGTGGATACGCCCGAAGACCTCATCCGTGTCCGTGAGCTCCTCGCCAAGGGGTCCACCTAAAGGTGGCGCTTCAGTGGCCCGGCCCTGGTGCCCCGCTCGCTTCAATGGCTGCGCCTAGTCGCCGTAGCTGGCTCGGGCGTGGCTCCGCACGACCCCCCATCCCCCTGAGGGGGTAATGTTCAGGACCCGACCAGAGGTCAGCGCTTTCGGGCCGGCGCGCTGCGCCCCGCCCTGCGCTGCGCACGGCGACACGGCTCGCCATGAGGCGCTCGCCGGGGCATCCAGGGCCAGGCCACCGGCTTTGGTGATACAGTCGTAGTGCTCGGAACTTCTCTAAATCGGAGGGGACGTGGCTGAGAAAAGACGGGTGCTGTCCGGGATGCGGCCCACTGGCAAGCTTCACCTCGGCAACTACCTGGGTGCCCTTGATAACTGGGTCCGGCTTCAGGACGAATACCGCTGCTTCTTCTTTATTGCGGACTGGCACGCCCTGACGACTGGCTACGCGGAGTCCAAGGAGATCCCGGGGAACTTAATGGAGATGGCGGCCGACTGGCTGGGGGCGGGGCTCGATCCGGAGAGGGCGACGCTCTTTATTCAATCTAAGGTCCCGGAGCATGCCGAGCTTCACGTTCTCTTCTCCATGCTGACGCCGATCGCGTGGCTGGAGCGTGTTCCCACGTTCAAGGAGATGGTGGAGCAGCTCGGGATCGAGTCACCATCCTACGGCCTTCTCGGCTATCCGGTCCTCCAAGCGGCGGACATCCTGGTCTACAAGGCCAACTACGTCCCTGTGGGCGTGGATCAGGTCCCCCACATCGAGCTAACGCGGGAGATCGCCCGCCGCTTCAATTATCTTTACGGCCCGGTCTTTCCCGAGCCCGAGGCCAAGCTCACGGAGATTCCGAAGGTGCCCGGGACCGACGGCAGGAAGATGTCCAAAAGCTATAACAATGCCATCTATCTCTCGGACTCGGCGGAGGTCCTGACGGCCAAGGTCAAGCCGATGATGACTGACCCAGCGCGGAAGCGACGGAGCGACCCTGGAAATCCCGAGATCTGTCCGGTCTTTGATCTTCACAAGATCTTTACCCCGTCGGATGACCGGGAGTGGTGCGCGACCGGGTGCCGGAGTGCAGGGATCGGTTGTCTCGACTGCAAAGACGTGCTGCTGAAACACTTGATTCCGGCGCTCAGCAAGATCCGGGAGAGGCGAGAGCAGTACGTCCAACGCCCGGGAGAGCTTCAGGACATCCTCGAGGACGGCTCGGCTAGGGCCCGGCGGGTGGCGGGCGAGACGATGGCCCAGGTACGGGAGGCCATCGGGCTCAGATGAGGCGGCAGGTAAACTAATGAATCTCGACCCGCCCCTCGCCCCCGCGGACGATGCCACGCTCACCGTCCAGGTCGAAGAGTTTGAGGGCCCTCTCGATCTTCTCCTCCACCTGGTTCGGAGCCACGAGATTGACCTCGCCCGAATCCCCGTCCGCACGATCACCGACCAGTACTTGGCTTACCTCGAGCGGCTGGAGTTTCGGGATCTCGACCGGGCAGGAGAGTTTCTGGTCATGGCCGCCACCCTGATCTACCTCAAATCGAAACTCCTCCTCCCCACGCCCGAAGCCGGGGTGGATGAGCTTTTGGACGAAGAGGGAGAGCAACTCAGGCGCGAGCTGGAGGAGCGTCTCCGCGCATACGCCCGTTTTAAGGAGTTGAGCCAGTGGCTGGAGGCGAGGGAAGCGGAAGAGGCGCTCAGGTTTTATCGGATTCACGGTGAACTGCCCCAACCCGGTGGCGAATTTCTTCTCGAAGAGGTCGGCCTTCACGACATCATGGCGGCCTACCGGGCCTTCCTCGCGCGCCTGGAAAGAGCGGAGCCGATTCGCGAGGTGGAGCCCGACCCCCTTTCAGTCGTGGAGCGCATGAGAGAGATGCAGGAGATTCTAAGGCATACGTGGTTCCTCCTCTTCTCATCTCTTGTCGGTACCGGGGCCGCGCGCGCCGAGGTGGTCGTCACACTGCTGGCCCTCCTAGAGTTGATTCGTCTCCAGGAAGCGCGCGCGCGCCAAGTTGAGCTGTTCGGTGAGATCGTCATTGAGCGGTCCGATGCCGGAGCCATCAATGGAAGATCCTGAGGCGATTCGAATCCTCGAAGCGCTTCTCTTCGCCTCCGATGCTCCCCTAGAGCTTCATCGCATCCAGGAGGTCCTGGGGCTGACCGCGGCAGAGGCGGAGCGTCTGGTGAGGACTCTAGTTCACCGTTATGAAGACCCCGAACACGGCCTTCAGATTGTGGAGGTCGGAGGCGGCTACCGGATGGCGACGCGGGGCGAGCTGGCGCCGTGGCTCCTCAAGCTCCAGCGGAGCCGAACGCGAACGCGCTTCTCCAAGCCCGCCCTCGAGACGGTCGCCATCATCGCCTACCGTCAACCGATCTCGCGCGCCGAGGTTGAAGCCCTGCGCGGGGTGAACGTCGAGGGGGTGCTCGCGACCTTGCTGGAGCGCCGCCTCGTCAAAGTCATGGGACGTCGGCCAACCCCGGGTCGCCCGCTCCTCTACGGGACGACCCGAGAGTTTCTCACCAACTTCGGCCTGAGGGATCTCGACGAGCTTCCGCGCTTCGAGGAAGAGCGGGACGTGGAGGGGCGTCTCCAAGCCCTCCTCACAATCGCCGAGGGATCGGGGACTGGAAACGATGGAGCAGCGCCTTCAGAAGATCCTGGCAGAAGCGGGGATCGCCTCCCGGAGGGGGAGTGAGCGCCTGATCCGGGGAGGGCAGGTTCGGGTCAATGGAGAGGTGATCACCCGACTGGGGAGCTTGGCCGATCCTGACCACGACCAGATTGAGGTGAGCGGCCGACTCCTCCCGCGCCGTCGGCCCAAGCGATATATCCTACTCTCCAAGCCTGCGGGCTATATGACCTCGCGGGTGGACTTTCGTGGGCGTCCCCTTGTGTTTGACCTCGTTCCTCCCGATCTTCGTCACCTCGCCCCGGTGGGCCGGCTCGACTTTTTGACCGAGGGGCTCCTGCTCATGACCAACGATGGCGAGGTGGCCTACCACCTGACCCATCCGCGCTATGAGGTTCCCCGGGTCTATGAGGTCGAGGTGAAAGGGGAGATCTCTTCCGGCACGCTGACTCGCCTGCGCCAAGGTGTCCTCCTCGACGATGGACCGGCGCGCCCCAAAGCCGTTCTGCGCCTTCGGAGAGCCGGGAATTGGCTTCACCTCACGCTGACCGAAGGGCGCTACCGCGAGGTCAGGCGGCTCTGCCAGGCGGTGGGGCTTCCGGTTCTCCGCCTCCGCCGGGTTCGGTATGGTCCCCTTCGTCTTCAGGGACTTCACGAAGGGCAGTGGCGCTCCTTGACTCCCCGGGAGGTGAAGCTCCTGAAAACTCATTGCGGCCGCTCCGAATCTCGACTATAATTAACGAACTTTTGAGTTCCCGCCCCAGGAGCCCCAATGGACCTTGAAGACTGGCGAGCGAGGATCAGTGTCCTCGATCGCCAGCTCCTCGACCTTTTCAACCAGCGCGCCGTGGCCGCCATCGAGATCGGGCGGGCCAAGGCCGCTCGGGGCCTCCCGTACTACATCCCGGAGCGGGAAAAGGAGATACTCGATCGGCTCCTCCAAGAGAATCCGGGGCCCTTCCCCAACGACGCGGTCCGGGCCGTGTGGCGTGAGATCTTCTCTGCGTCCCTGGCTCTGGAGCACCCGTTGAGGGTCGCATACTTCGGCCCTCTCGCCACGTTCACCCATCAGGCGGCACTCCTCCGGTTCGGTACCTCCGCGGCCCTCCTCCCGTGCCGAGGGATCCCGGAAGTGTTTACCGAAGTGGAACGGGATCGGGCTGACTACGGCGTGGTGCCGATAGAAAACTCGACCGAGGGCCCGGTCAACCATACCCTGGACCGGCTCATGGATTCAGACCTCGTGATCTCCGGTGAGGTTCTTCTGGAGATCCACCACCATCTGATCTCGCGGTCTCCTGATCTCTCCGAGGTGAAGGCCGTGTATTCTCACCCTCAGGCCCTGGTCCAGTGTCGTCAGTGGCTTGATGAGCACCTTTCTGAAGTGCCAGCCGTGGAGGTGTCCTCTACGGCCGCGGCCGTTGAGCGGGCGGCGGTGGAGCCAACGGCGGCGGCAATTGCGTCGGAGTTGGCCGCAAGACTTCACGGACTTCCCATCCTCAGAAGCCGAATCGAAGATGTGAGCTTCAACATGACGCGCTTCCTCGTCATTTCGAAGCGACCGGCCACCGCCACCGCCCGGGATAAGACCTCGCTGCTTCTTTCGATTCGGGATGAGGTGGGAGCGCTCTATCGGATCTTGGAACCGTTCGCGCTCAATGCGCTGAACCTCACCAAGATCGAGTCGCGGCCGACCAAACGACGGCCATGGGAGTACGTCTTTTTCGTGGACTTCGAGGGTCACCGGGAGGAACCGACGGTCCAAAAAGTCCTTGAGGAGCTTCGGGCGCGCTGCCTCTTTCTAAAGGTGTTGGGCTCTTACCCCCAGGCGAGTTAAACGGTGAAGTGTGAAAGGTGAAGTGGAAAAGACTCACGTAATGATCAACCCAGGTGGGCGGGGGCCTGGTTCTTCGAGCGCCGGCTTTGCCCGACCCGCCTCACGGCGGGTGCCCGCAAGGGTGCGCTCGCTCCGCTCGCAACTTCCTGGGGGAGGTTCGGCCCCCCGGCGGGGTGGCGCGGCTCGAGCGCGACGCGCGAGAGGCGCGTCGGGGATACGAAAAGGGGGGCGTGCCCCCCTCCGAGTGACGAGGAGTGGTTGGGACTCCCCCCCTGATAAACAATGATGTCCGTATCCTGGAGCGAACTGGCGAATCCTGAGGTTCGGACCCTGACCCCGTACGAGCCGGGGAAGCCCATCGAGGAGCTGGAGCGGGAGCTGGGGATCACCGGGGCGATCAAGCTGGCGTCCAATGAAAACCCGTTTCCGCCCTCTCCGGCGGTCCTCGCTGCTCTCCGGGAGGCCCTCCCGTCTCTGAATCGCTACCCAGATGGGAGCGGGTTCTCCCTCCGGGAGGCCCTGGCCAAGCGCCATGGCATCTCATCCGACCAGGTGCTCTTGGGGAACGGCTCGAACGAGCTGATCGAGCTGTTGCTGCGCGTCTTCATGCGCCCGGGTGAGGAAGTGATCATGCCCACGCCGTCATTCGTGGTCTACCCCCTCATCACTCAGGGGGCAGGGGGGACCAAGGTGGAGGTCCCGCTCCGGGAGTGGCGGTTGGATCTTTCCGGGATGACGCGCGCCATCACCAAGCGAACCCGGTTGATTTTCATCGCCAACCCCAATAATCCAACCGGGACGATCGTTACAGCCGACGAAGTGCGGCAGTTCATGGACGAAGTTCCGGAGCGGATCATCGTGGTCTTTGACGAGGCCTACTACGAGTTTGCCCAGGGTCCGGACTTCCCCGAAAGCGTGGCCTACCTCCGCGAGGATCGCAAGGTGGTGGTGCTCAGGACCTTTTCGAAGATCGCGAGCCTCGCGGGCCTTCGGATAGGCTACGCCCTGGCCGCGGTCGAGTGCGTTGGACTGCTGAACCGCATCCGCCAGCCATTCAACGTAAACAGCCTGGCCCAGGTGGCCGCCCTCGCCGCGGTGGAGGATGAGGAGCACACCCGTCGCTCGATCGCCGTGGTCGAGAAGGGGAAACAGGACCTCTACCGGCAGTTCCGGGCCCTGGGGCTCACATACGTCCCGACCCGCGCGAATTTCATCCTGGTCCAGGTCCCGGATGCGGCGTCCATCTACCCGGCCCTGCTTCGTGAGGGGGTCATTGTTCGCCCCATGGGTGGCGCCGGGCTGAGGGGCGCGCTCCGCGTTACGATCGGAACTCCCGAAGAAAACGCGCGCCTCATCGCCGCACTCAGGCGGGTCCTGAGGGCAGGGTCGCAGTGATGTTCGAGCGGGCGGCCATCATCGGCCTCGGTCTCATCGGAGGCTCCATCGCGAGGGCCCTCAAGGGGCGAGGTCTCGCCCGCGAGGTGGTTGGGGCAGGGAAAAGCCTGGCGCCCCTCGAGGGCGCACGACGTGAGGGCGTGATTGACAGGTTAGAAAATGATCCTGCCGCCGTGGTGAAGGGAGCCGACCTTGTGATCTTGGCGACCCCGCTGGCACGCCTCGGGCCACTCTTGGAGGCGCTCTGGCCCGCGGTGGATGGAGAAGCGCTTCTCACCGACGTTGGCTCTGTCAAAGGGCCCCTGGTGCGACTTGCTGATCGTCTGGCCCTTTCCCGTCCGCTCGGGTTTATAGGAGGGCACCCGATGGCGGGATCGGAGAAGAGAGGGTTCTTTGCTTCGCGTGCGGATCTCTTTGAAGGGACTCTGACCATTCTCACGCCGGGGGCAGCCACAATCCCCGGAACCCTGAAGCGGGCTCGCGCCCTGTGGGAAGGGATCGGGAGTCGAGTCGTCGAGTGTTCGCCGGAGGAGCACGACCGGATCGTGGCCGCAGTGAGCCACCTCCCGCACCTCGTGGCGTACGCGCTCGCGGCTGCCGTGGCTTCCCTCGATGAAGCCTTGCTTGGCTACGCCGCGGGAGGGTTCAAGGACACGACGCGGATCGCCGCGTCGCCTGCTGCGCTCTGGCGAGAGATTTTTGAGCTGAACCGCGCCCCGCTCATCGAGATGGTGGCTCGCTATCGTGCCGAACTCGACCGACTGGAGGGATACATCACAACGAGAGATTGGGACGCGTTAGAGCAGGCCCTGGAAGCGATTCGCCGCCAGCGGGAACACCTCCAATGAGAGTCATTGTGACCCCGGTTGGGAGGCTCAGCGGGAGCCTGACGCCGCCCGGGGATAAATCCATTTCCCACCGAGCGGCCCTCTTGGGGGCGCTCGCTTACGGTGCCACGGAGGTTCACAACTTTCTTGAGGCCGATGACTGCCTCACCACCCTCAAAGCGTTGAGCGCCCTCGGGATCGAATGGAGTCGGAAGGCGGCCGGACATTATCAGATCCACGGGGCGGGGGGGGACGGCCTCCGGGAGCCAGAGGCGATCCTGGACTGCGGCAACTCGGGAACGACGTGCCGCCTCCTGTTAGGGATCCTGGCAGGTCAGGCCTTTTCGGCCTGTCTCACCGGAGACGCGTCTCTTCGCCGTCGGCCCATGGCTCGGGTCACTGAGCCTCTCTCGCTGATGGGGGCGCGAGTGATCGGGCGCGAAGGGAGCCGCTTTCTCCCGCTGGCTATCGAAGGGCAGCGCCCGCTCAGGGCGATCCGGTACCGAATGCCGGTAGCCAGTGCCCAGGTGAAATCTGCCCTTCTCCTGGCGGGCCTCTTCGCCGACGGCCCGGTGATGGTTGAAGAGCCCGCCCCATCCCGGGATCATACCGAGCGAATGCTGCGGGCCTTCGGGGCCCGTGTCTCGGTGGATCGCCTCGTCGCCACCGTGGAAGCTTCACGACTCGAAGGGCGCCTCTTTTCAATTCCGGGAGACTTTTCTTCCGCCGCCTTTTTCCTCGCGGCTGGGGCCCTCGCTCCCGAAGGGGAGATGACGGTGAGCCGGGTTGGCGTGAATCCCACCAGGACGGGCTGCCTGGATGTCCTTCGAGCCATGGGGGCCGACGTCACAGTCATGAAACGCGAGGAGGGGTGGGAGCCACAGGCCCAGATCACCGTGAGACCCTCGGCCCTGCGCGGCGTCACGATCGGGGGAGAGATGCTCCCGCGCCTGATTGACGAGATCCCGGTTCTGGCTGTAGCAATGACGCAGGCCTCGGGCGTGAGTGAAATCAGAGACGGGGCAGAGCTTCGGGTGAAAGAGTCAGATCGGATTCGCGCGCTGGCTACGGAGCTTTCGAGACTTGGCGCCAAGGTCGAGGAGCGGGAGGATGGCTTGAGGATCGAGGGGGGCCGCCTTCGGGGAGGGACGGTCTCTAGTTGGGGGGATCACCGCATGGCGATGGCCCTGGTGGTCGCCGGGCTTGTCGCCGAGGGGCAAACGGTGGTCGAGGGGGCCGAATGCATCACCATCTCCTATCCGGATTTTCTCTCGACCCTTCAGGGCTTGTCCGACCGGCAGTGCGTTCGGGTCGAGGGATAGAGGAGTCATTCCCTGATGACATCCCAAACAGTATTCTGGCCGTCGAGAAGGGGCCGGATGCAAGGCCCGAGGGAGGAGCCGACCGGAGGCGTACGCGTTTGTACGTTGAGGATCGGCGACGACTGAGAACGCAGCAGACGGCCCCTTGTCGGCGGTCAGGGTGAAGCATATCGTGGTGGCCATTGACGGGCCGGCGGGGTCTGGCAAGTCAACCGTGGGATGGTGGCTCGCGCTTCGATTGGGATATCACTATCTTGACACCGGAGCGATGTATCGGGCCGCGGCTTGGAAGCTTCACCGATCAGGAATCCCAACCGCGGAAGGAACCCGTCTCAGCGAGGCGATGAACGCGATGGAAATAGATCTGTGCGATGAGCCGGCGGGGCTCCGGGTCTTGGTTGACGGCGAGGATGTGACGGCCGAGATTCGGAGTCCGAGGATGGCCATGCTGGCCTCCCAATACTCTGCCCTGCCCGCGGTTCGGGCCCGCCTCACCCAACTCCAGCGAGCTTGGAGGGGTGCGGAGGGGGTGGTCGCGGAGGGGCGGGATACAACGACCGTGGTCTTTCCCGACGCCGAGCTCAAGGTCTTTCTCGACGCGACCCCCGAAGAACGGGCTCGACGGCGGCTGGCCGAGATCGAGGCTCGGGGTACAGGGGTGGATGGTCCCACGGTTCGGCAAGAAATCGATGATCGAGACCGGGCGGACGCCACCAGGGCCTTGGCCCCCCTGGCCAGACCCTCTGGCGCGCTCTATATTGACACGACCGGCCTTCCGGTGGAGGATGTAGTCGAGCGGCTCGCCAAGGAGGTGGAGCGGCGGTGCTCTACTGGGTCGTAAAAAACTCGGCGGCGCTCCTGATCCGAACCCTCTTCGGCCTTCGTGTGTCGGGGGTGGAGCGTCTCCCCCGGTCGGGGCCGTTCCTTCTTGTGGCGAACCACGTGAGCTTTTTTGATCCGGCGGCGGCGGCGGTCGCCTGTCCCCGCCCCCTGTGTTACATGGCGAAGGCGGAGTTGTTTCGGGTTCCGTTCCTCGGATGGCTCATTCGGCATGTGAACTCCTTTCCGGTGGAGCGTGAAGGGGCGGACCCGGCGGCCTTCAGAACCGCGTTGGCCCTCCTGGCGGAGGGAAAGGGACTCCTCATCTTTCCTGAAGGGACCCGCGGGAGAGAGGGGATACTGCGCCCTGGAAAGGCCGGGGCAGGGATGCTCGCGCTCCGGTCCGGCGTGTCGGTCGTGCCGGTCTACATCCGCGGGACCGGGACCGCGCTGGGCAGGGGACAGAGGTGGCCGCGGTTCGTTCCGTTAACGGTCGCTTTCGGTCCGCCGTTAGACATCCGGAGGGAGCCGCCACGGAAGGCGGCCTATGAGGCAATCGCCTCTCAGATGATGGAGGCGATCGCGCGACTCCAGGAGGAGGTGACCGGTCAGCCGGCGCGATGGGAAGGGCGGCCGGCCGCTCTTCACTCTCCGCTGTAAGAGGACGTCCACCCCGAGGGAGTACCTCCCCGGGGAATTTCTAAGGAGGGTAGAGAAGGTATGGAGAAGGAACGGCATGAACCTCAGACCCTTGCCGAGTCTCATCAGGAGCTCCGCGAGGGGGCGCCGAAGGGGGTGGGAACGGAAGCGAAGACACATTCGCAGCAGGATGAGTGGGTGGACCTGTATCGCCAGAGCCTCCAGGATATCGAGGAGGGCGAGGTCGTAAGAGGGACGATCGTCGCGATCAGGGACAACGAAGTCCTCGTGGATGTCGGATACAAGTCCGAGGGGACGATCCCTCTGGAGGAATTCCATCGGGCCCACCTGGAGCCCAAGGTCGGGGAGGAGATCGACGTCTTCCTTGAAATGAAGGAGGACGCGGAGGGCCTGATCGTTCTCTCAAAGGAGAAGGCCGACAAGATCAGGGTCTGGGACGTCGTCGGGCGGGCCTTCGAAAAGGGGAGCCTCATCGAGGGGAAAGTGGTCGAAGTGGTCAAGGGGGGATTGTCCGTGGACGTGGGTGTCAGGGCCTTTTTGCCTGGCTCGCAGGTGGATGTCCGCCCTGTCAAGAACCTCACGCAGTTCCTGGGGCAGACGATCCAGGCCAAAGTGATTAAGTTAAACCGGCGGCGCGGCAATGTGGTCCTCTCCCGGCGCATGCTTTTGGAAGAGGAACGGGATGAGAAGCGCAAGCACACGTTCTCCGTGCTTCAGGAGGGAATGATCCTCTCCGGTGTCGTCAAGAATATCACCGAGTACGGAGTCTTTGTTGATCTGGGCGGAATCGACGGTCTGCTCCACATCACGGACATGTGCTGGGGTCGGATCAATCACCCCTCCGAGCTGTTCCAGGTGGGGGACAGGGCAGAGGTGATGGTTCTCCACTTCGATCGTGACGCCGGTCGCGTCTCCCTGGGATACAAACAGAAGGAGCCCGACCCGTGGGAGAACGTGGAGACGAAATACCCAATTAGCGCCCGAGTCCGCGGCAAGGTGGTGAGCCTCACGAATTACGGGGCCTTCGTGGAGCTGGAGAAGGGCGTCGAGGGGCTTGTCCACGTTTCTGAGATGTCTTGGACCCGGCGGGTCCGCCATCCCTCGAAGATCGTCAACGAGGGCGATGAGGTCGAAGTGCAGGTTTTGGAGGTCAACCGGGCTCAGCGGCGAATCTCGCTTGGGATGAAGCAGGTGGAGGCCGACCCCTGGACGACTATCGATCAGCGACTCAAAGTGGGAATGCGCATCGAGGGGAAGGTCCGGAACCTGACGGACTTCGGGGCCTTCGTGGAGCTGGAGCCGGGCATCGATGGGCTTCTCCACATCTCCGACATGTCGTGGACTCGGAACATCGGTCACCCCTCGGAAATTCTAAAAAAGTCTCAGTCGGTGGAGACCATTGTCCTCAATGTTGACAAGATAGCCCGGCGCATCTCCCTCGGTCTCAAACAGATCCAGCCCGATCCGTGGGAAAATATCGCGGAACGATATCCCCTCGGGTCCCGGGTAACAGGAAAGGTCGTCCGGATCACAGAGTTCGGAGCCTTTGTCGAGCTGGAGAAGGGCGTGGACGGGCTCCTTCATGTCTCCCAGATGGCCCGCCATTCTGTGAGCCGTCCGGAGGACGTGGTCGCGACCGGGGATGAGCTGGTCCTCAAGATCATCAAGCTGGATCCAGCCGAACGCCGGATCGGGCTCTCGCTCCGGGACCTCCATGAGGATGTCGTAGTGGTGGATGACTACCGGGAGCTTCCCGCGCCGGACCGTGGAGGCCGCCGCCGGGACCGCGGGCGGGATCGAGGGCGAGGAGACGAGGAAGAGGAGTAGACAGGCGTGGCCGGGCGGGCTCGAACCGTCCTTCTCACCTTCGGAGTCATCCTCGGCATCTTCCTCGTATTCTTCACCGCGGTTCTCGCCTTGTTGGCTTATCTGGAGGGAGGGGAAATCCTTTCTTTCCCGGGGGAGCGCATCGCACTGGTGGAGGTGGAAGGGATCATCCTCGACGCGGACGACGTCGTCCGCCAGCTCAAAGAGCACCTGGAGAATTCGGCGGTCAAGGCGGTCGTGGTCAGGATCAATTCCCCCGGAGGGGTCGTTGCCCCCACCCAGGAGATCTACGATGCCCTGGGCCGGCTTCGAGACGAAGGGAAACCCGTGGTCGCGTCCCTCGGGAGCGTGGCGGCATCGGGAGGCTATTACATCGCCTCCGCCGCGGATCAGATCGTCGCGAACCCGGGAACCCTGACAGGGTCCATCGGCGTGATCATGCACCTCACTAACCTCGAAGGGCTCTTGAAAAAGGTCGGGCTTCGCTATGAGATCGTCAAGAGCGGGAAATACAAGGACATCGGCTCCTTCTCACGACCCATGACGAACGAAGAGCGTGCCATCCTTCAGAGCCTGATGGACGATGTCCATGACCAGTTCGTGGAGGCCGTGGCCAATGGGCGAGGACTTGACCGAACGGTGGTCCTGTCCTTGGCCGATGGGAGGATCTTTTCGGGGCGACAGGCCAAGGAGTTGAATCTGGTGGACGAGCTGGGGGGGCGCGAGGAGGCCATCCAGGCGGCGGCCAGCCTGGCGGGGATTACGGGCAAGCCCAAGCTCCTCTTCCCGAGGCGCCGGTTTTCGATCACGGACTGGGTCCAGGAGCGGTTTGGGGGGCGCTCGTTTCTCTTCCCCGCATCGCTTCCGCCATTCAAGACCCCACTGTATCTGATGGATTAGCAGGCTGTTGAAAAAGGCCCATCTGCGGCGAAGGCTTTCCTCGGAGGGGGCCTCGACGGCCCCCTTCCGAACCTCCCCCAGGGATTGCGCCGGCAAAGCCGGCGCTCGAATCGCCGCCTTGCATCTGGACCTTTTTGAACAGCCTGCACTCGCAGGGTGTTTTTCAACACCCTGTTAGACCGCCAGGGCGTGAGTCTTCACAATAACGAGGAGGAGCGCATGGAAAGGCGGAAGTTCATTCTCACGGCGGCGGGCGCGCTCGTGGCGGCCGGGGCCACAGCCGTCGTCGAGGCGCCCAACGTCATCGCCCAGCAGCGGTATCAGTGGCGGATGGCGACGAGCTGGACGCCCGCGCTGGACGTGCTGCTGGGGAGTGCCCAACGGTTCGCCAGGATGGTGGACGAGATGAGCGCCGGCCGGCTCAAGATTCAGGTCTTCGCCGCGGGGGAGCTGATCCCCGCGCTCGGCGTCTTCGACGCCTGCTCGCAGGGAACGATCGAGGCATTCAGCTCTGCCGCGTACTACTGGGCAGGCAAAGAGCCCGCGGCCCAGTGGTTCACTGCGGTCCCGTTCGGAATGAGCCCTCAGGGCCAGGCTGCCTGGTACCTGCACGGCGATGGTCTCAAGCTCTGGGAGGAAGCGTATAAGCCGTTCAATCTGGTTCCGCGGCCTCAGGGCTCGACAGGCGTCCAGATGGGTGGGTGGTTCAGGAAGAAGATCAACACGATGGCGGATTACAAGGGTCTCAAGATGAGGATCCCGGGGCTCGGCGGCAAGGTCGTCGCCAAGGCCGGCGGCACCGTCGTCCTGACGCCCGGGGGCGAGATCTACACCAATCTCGAGCGGGGCGTGATCGATGCCGCGGAGTTCGTCGGACCCCATGATGACATGAAGCTCGGGCTCCACCAGGCGGCCCGCTACTACTATTACCCCGCGTGGCATGAGCCCGCAGGCACAGCGGAGTTTGTTTTCAATCTGAAGGCGTATGACTCACTCCCGGCCGATCTCCGGCGCGTCATCGATCACGCCGCTCAGGCCACTCAGACGCTCATGCTGGCGGAGTACGACGCGAAAAACAGCGTCGCGTTGCAGAAGCTCCAGACGGAGTTCAAGGCGAAGGTGGAGATCCTCCCGTTTCCGGCCGCGGCCATGAAGGATTTAAAGAAGCTCTCGGACGAGGTCAACCGGGAGGAGTCCGAGAAGACGCCGATGGCGCGGAAGGTCTACGCCTCGTACACCAAGTACCAGGCGTTGATCCACGACTTCAGCCGGATCTCGGAGGGCGCTTACTTCACCGTGATCACGGCCTGATCGACAGAGCCTAACGACCTGCGCGGCGGGGTCATTCGCGGCCCCGCCGCTTTCTTTTTCGATCGTCTCACCCCCTGAACAGGCGGATCAGCGAGAAGACGATCTCCGGGAAGGCGATCACCAGGATGAGGCCGAGAAGCTGGAGCCCGATGAACGGAACCACGCCGCGGTAGATGTCGCCGGTCGTGACCTCGGGCGGCGCGACTCCGCGGAGGTAGAAGAGGGAGAAGCCGAAGGGGGGCGTGAGAAACGAGGTCTGGAGGTTGACGCCGATCACGACCCCGAGCCAGACCGGGTTGAAGCCGAAGTGCTGGACCAGGACCGGCGTCAGGATCGGGATGTGGATGAAGCAGATCTCGAAGAAGTCGATGAAGAAGCCGAGGAAGAAGATGACCAGCATGACGACGGCCAGGACCCCGTAGCCGCCGAAGGGAAGCCCGAGGAGGAGGGTCTGGATCAGCTTGTCACCGTTCAGCCCGCGGAAGACGAGCCCGAACGTGTTCGCCCCGATCAGGATGATAAACGCGAGACTCGTGATGCGCGTCGTCGTGCGCATCACGTCCCTCAGCATCGGCATCGAGAAACGCCCTTTGAGCATTGTCAGGATCAGGCCGCCCGCGGCCCCCACGGCGGCCCCTTCGGTGGGAGACGCGATCCCCAGGAAGATCGAGCCGAGCACGGCGACGATGAGCGTGAAGGCCGGGGCGAGCGCGATAGCGACGCGCTTCACAGCCTGGGCCTGGAAGGCGGCGACCTCCTCCCTCGGGATCGGCGGGGCCAGCTCGGGTCGCCAGCGGGCGAGAATGAGGGTGTAGACGATGTAGAGGGCGACCAGGAGGAATCCCGGGAGGAACGCGCCGATGTAAAGATCGCCGACCGAGACCCCCATGATGTCGCCGAGGAGGACGAGGATGATACTGGGCGGGATGATCTGGCCGAGCGTGCCTGCAGCGCAGATGGTGCCCGTGATCAGCCGCTTGTCGTAGCCGCGACGCAGCATCGTCGGCAGGGAGACGAGACCCATCGTGATGACGCTCGCGCCGACGATTCCCGTAGAAGCGGCAAGGATGGCGCCCACGACAACCACAGAGATGGCGATGCCGCCGCGGAGGCGCCCGAAGAGGAGCGCCATCGTTTCAAGCAACTCTTCGGCGAGGCCGGATTTCTCCAACGCCACCCCCATGAAGACGAAGAGGGGGACCGCGATCAGCGTGGAGTTGGACATGGTCCCCCAGATTCTCAGGGGGAGCAGGTCGAAGAAGGGGAGGCCGAATCCGATAAGGCCAAAGAAGAGCCCCGTAAACGTCAGGCTGAAGGCGACGGGAAATCCAAAGAAGAGGAAAGCGATCATCCCGACAAACATGAGTGCAGCCAGCGTCTGGTCCCACGGAAGCACGCGGCCCGCTCCCCTGGTCTAGCAGACCGTTGAAAAACCTGCCCTCATCCCCAGAGCCCGGCCGTGGTGAGAAGCGAGCAGCCCAAGGCCCGAGGGAGGAGCTAACCGGAGCGTACGGGGTAGGTACGTGAGGATTGGCGACGACCGAGAACGCGGGGATGCGATGCTTATCGCCACGGCACTAAAGCCGTCCTTCGGGTTCTTCCCAGCCCATGGCCCAGTAGAAGTTCTTGATCGCCTGCGAGATCCCCTGGAGCAGCAGGAGGAGGAAGCCCACGATGATGATGGACTTGATCGCCCATCGGGCGGGAATGCCGCCCGGGTCGGGCGACCCCTCATTCACCAGGAACGAATTCCTGACAAACGGCCACGTCGTGTAGATGACGAGCAGACAGGAAGGGAAGAAAAAGATGAAGAGGAGGATGAGATCCACCCAGGCCTTCTTCCGAGGGGCGAGCTTGGAATACACGATGTCCACCCGGACGTGCTCGTTATGGAGCATCGTGTAGCCGGCGGCGAGAAGATAGACGAGGCCGAAGAGATGCCACTCGAGCTCCTGAACGAAGACCCAGCTCCGGTTGAATGCGTAGCGGAAGACCACGTCGCCGAAAACGACCACGACCATCCCGAACATGAGCCACGAAACGCCCCGGCCCCAGCGTTCTTGAAAGGCGTCGATCGTTCTGGCCAGCTCACGAAGCATGGAAGCCTCACTGCGGAGTCGGGCTGACAGCGGGCCAAGCATTAGCATGGCGCTTCCACACCGTCAACGATTGTTTTTGACGATCCTTTATTATATGGATCATGGCTGGAGAACCTCTTGACAAGGAAATCTTTGCCATGCTAGCGTTAGGCCGGTTTGGGATTGCATAAGGCGGTTCCTCTCTCGGAGCTCCGACGCGTCAGCGCCTGACAACAACCGGACAGTGAGGTGTCAAAACCATGACGAAGGCTGATCTCGTCGACGAGGTTGCTAAGATCGCCAATCTGACCAAGAAAGAGACAGAGCTCATCGTGAACACCATTTTTGACAACGTCAGCGCGGCGCTCGCGCAAGGGGACAAGGTGGAGCTTCGCGGGTTCGGGAGCTTCCGTGTTCGGAAACGCAACCCCAGGAAGGGACGAAACCCCAAGACCGGTAGCAGCGTGAGCGTCCCCGAGAAACGGGTTCCCTTCTTCAAGGTGGGCAAGCGGTTGAAGGAGCTGGTCAACGGGTGAGGCGCCGACCGCCTGACGGCCTGCTGGCCGGCCAACGAGGGCAAGGGCATACCCCTTGCCCTTTGTGTTGACGGGATGGAGAAGCTCTGGGCCCCGTGGCGGTCCGAGTACGTTCAGAGCGGGGGCGGCGGTAGCGAGTGCATCTTCTGTTCCGCCCTTGCGGCAAACGACGACCGGGCCCGCCTCGTCCTCGTCCGGGAGCCCCTCGCCTTCGCCCTCCTGAACGCCTACCCTTACGCTCCGGGCCACCTGATGGTGGCGGTCGCCCGCCACGTGGGGCTCTATGAGGCCCTTTCGGACGATGAGCTGCGCGCCTTCGGTCGGTTGACACAGCGAGGTGTTCTGGCGCTCAGGGCCGCATTCAGCCCTGACGGTTTCAACCTCGGGATCAATCAGGGGCGCATCGCTGGCGCAGGGGTTGAAGGACACCTCCACCTGCACATCGTTCCCCGCTGGACCGGCGACACGAACTTCATGCCGGTGACTGGAGACGTCAAGGTCATCTCCCAGGATCCGGGGGCAACGCATGAAGCGCTCCTCCCCCACTTTCGATAACGTCTCCCCCGCTCACCGGGGCCGTCAGGGTCCGGCCCACGGTCGGACTTCGCCTGATGAGACTCCCATGATGCGCCAGTATCGGGAGTTGAAGCGGCGCTACCCGGACGCCATTCTCCTTTTTCGTCTTGGCGATTTCTATGAAATGTTCTATGAAGACGCAGAGATCGCATCACGGACCTTAGAAATCGCCTTAACCTCTCGGCAGAAAGGGGAGTCGCCGCGGATTCCCATGGCCGGATTCCCTCACCACGCGGCGGAGGGCTACATCGGTCGTCTCCTGAAGGCCGGCTACAAGGTGGCGCTCTCCGAGCAGGCCGAGGGCCCGGGTCTCGGACGAAAGCTCATGAAGCGCGAGGTCGTGCGACTCATCACCCCGGGGACTCAGCTCGACCCGGCCTTTCTGGAACGGAAGCGCAACAACTATCTTCTGGCCCTGACGAGGGAGCGAGAGGGATTCGGGGCGGCACTCTTGGATCTGGGAACCGCCGAGTTCTGGGTCGGGGAGGAGGGAGGAGGCGGAGAGGGCCTCCTCCAGGAGCTTCTGCTCCGGAGCCCTTCGGAGATTCTCCTCCCCAAGACCCTTCGTGAGGATTCCGCACTGGCCGCGTGGCTCACGGCGTCTGGCGCCACACTGACCCTGAGGGAGCCCGGAGAGTTTCATCGAACCCGTGCAATGGAACGATTGAGAAGCCATTTCGGCGTGGCGTCGCTGGACGGGTTTGGCCTGAGCGAGGCCACGGTGGGGCTCCAGGCTGCGGGGGCGGCCCTTGGCTACCTCTACGAGACCCAGGCCGCTTCCCTCTCGCATCTATCGCGGATTCGACGCCTCGCACCCGCTGAGTCTTTGGTCCTCGATGAGACGGCTTGCCGGAATCTCGAGCTCGTGGAAAGCCTTGACGGACGCTCACCCCGGGGCACCCTCTACTCAGCGATGGACGAGACCGAAACCTCGATGGGAGGCCGGCTCCTCCGCCTGTGGCTCCTCCATCCGGAACGGAACCCGGATGAGATCCGGACACGGCAGGACGCGGTTCAGGCGCTGGCGACGAGCCATGCCCTCGTAAGCGGCCTCAGAGAGGCTTTGAGACAGATCGGCGATCTGGAACGGCTGGCAAGCCGGGTGGTCCTCGGTCTCGCCCATGCCCGCGATCTGATCGCGCTTCGCGCCTCGCTCGAACCAATTCCGTCCCTGAGGCACTCTCTCACAGAGGCCACCAGTCCCCGACTCCGCGAGCTCGGCGAGGCTCTCGAGGATCTGGGGTCGGTGCGCTCTCTTCTCGCGGAGGCCCTGGTGGATGACCCCCCGCTCACGCTCCACGAGGGGCGACTGATCCGGCCCGGGTTCAGTCGGGAGTTGGATGCCCTCAAGGAGGAGATCCGGGGGGCGCAGGAGTGGATCGCAGGGCTGGAGGCGCGGGAGCGTCAGCGGACTGGGATTCCCGCGCTGCGGGTCCGGTTCAATCGAGTCTTCGGGTATTCCATTGAGGTCTCCAGAAGTTACATTGGCGCGGTCCCGGATGAGTACGTGAGGCGACAAACTCTGGTCGGGGGTGAGCGCTACACGACGCCGGAGCTGAAGGAGTATGAGACGAAGGTCCTCGGGGCCGAAGAGCGGATTCGAACGCTCGAGTACGAAATCTTTGAGACGATTCGCAGCCAGGTGGCCAAAGAGACCGAGGGAATTCTGGGGACCGCGCGGGCGGTGGCAGCCCTCGACGTGCTCCATGCGTTTGCCCGGAGTGCCCGTACCTGGGGGGATGTCCGCCCTGTCGTCGACGACTCGACGGTCATGGAGATCGTGGGAGGTCGCCATCCCGTGCTCGACCGGCAGACGCGAGATCTCCCCTTCGTCCCCAACGATGTGAGCCTCGATGGCGTCGAGACCCAGATGGTCCTGGTGACCGGCCCCAACATGGCGGGTAAGTCAACGTACATGCGTCAGACCGCCTTGCTCGTCATCATGGCCCAGATGGGGGCCTTCATTCCGGCCAAGAGCGCGCGCATCGGGGTCATGGATCGGATTTTCACGCGGGTGGGGGCGCGTGACAACCTGGCACGAGGCCAAAGCACATTTCTCGTCGAGATGTCCGAGACCGCGAACATCCTTCATCACGCGACCTCGAGGAGCCTTGTCCTTTTGGATGAGATTGGCCGCGGGACTTCGACCTACGATGGCCTGGCCATCGCTTGGGCGGTGGCCGAGTACCTTCACGAGCGAGTTCCCGGGGCGAAGGTGCTCTTTGCCACCCACTACCACGAGTTGATCCAGCTGGCCGACCAGTTCGTCCGGGTCAAGAACTTCCACGTGGCGGTGCGTGAGTGGAATGACGAGATTATCTTCCTTCACTCCGTCCGTCCCGGAGGGACCGACCGGAGCTACGGGATCCAGGTGGCTCGCCTCGCCGGCCTCCCCCCGGAGGTGATTGCCAGGGCCAAGGCGATCCTCGCAGGGCTTGAGGCCCAGAGTGGTCGGGCCGCGCCCGAAGAGGCGCCCCAGCTTTCCCTCTTCCCCGTACCTCACGACCTCGTCGAAGAGCTCTCGCGCCTGGACCCGGACCGCCTGACGCCGCTTCAGGCGCTGGGGAAGCTCCAGGAATGGAAGGCTCGCTTCACCTAGTGCCGTGGCGATAAGCGTCGCATCTCTTCGTTCTCGGTCGTCGCCGATCCTCACGTACAACCGCGTACGCTCCGGTCGGCTCCTCCCTCGGGCCTCGATCTGCTCGCTTCTCACCACGGCACGAGTGGGTGTCAAGACCAGCGTGGGAGGGAAACGTGCAGATGTTCGGCGAACAAGCATGCTGGCGTGGTGGCCATGAGCATCTCACGGATTCAGCTTTTGCCTGAATCGGTGGTCAACAAGATCGCTGCCGGTGAGGTGATCGAGCGTCCGGCATCGGTCGTCAAGGAGCTCCTTGAGAATTCGTTGGATGCCGGGGCGACCAGGATTACGGTTGATCTCCGCGAGACCGGGCGGGGTTTGATCCAGGTTACGGATGATGGCCACGGGATGACCTCTGACGAATGCCTTCTGGCTCTGGAGCGTCACGCGACGAGTAAGATCAGAAATGAGAACGATCTTCTGACGGTCACGTCTCTCGGGTTCAGGGGAGAGGCCCTGCCATCCATCTTTGCCGTCTCGCGCTTGACCCTCCGCTCAAAGGTCCCTGGCTCCTCCACCGGAACCCTCGTCGAGGGAGAAGGGGGGAAGGTGACCAAAGCCATCGAGGCTGATGGGCCTCAGGGGACGACGGTGCGAATCCAGGACCTGTTTTTCAACACACCGGCGCGCCTGAAGTTCTTGAAGTCGCCGCAGACGGAGATGTCGGCCATCCTGCGTGTGGCGACCCGCTTGGCGATGACTCACCTTGGTCTCCACCTCCGCCTCACCCACAACGGGAAAGGCGTCATCAGCGCCCCTCCGGCCAGGGATCTTCGGGATCGCGTGGGCGCGCTGTACGGTGACAATGTCGCGGGAAGACTTCTCACCGTGGAAGCCGAGAAGGGGAGGATCCAATTGGTCGGCCTCACCTCTCCACCCCACCTCAGCCGAGGCCACCGGGAGGAGATCCAGTTTTTCGTCAATGGCCGCCCGGTCCGTGACCCGATCCTGACGCAAGCCCTTCTCGAGGCCTACCGCCCGCTGCTCCACCGAGAGCAGTTCCCGCTCGCGTTCCTCTTCTTGACCGTGCCGCCCGGAGAGGTGGACGTCAACGTTCATCCAACCAAGGGGTGGGTCCGGTTTCACCACCCGCGCCTCCTCTCCGTTCTCGTGACCGAGAGCGTGCAGGCGCGTCTCAGAAGTGGGGAGGCTGCTCCACCACGACGCGTTCCCAACGCCCCCGGGATGCCGCCGGTCCCCGCGTTGATCGAAGCCGGGGCGGGTGACGTGGGGCAGGGACGACTATTTCACGAACCCGAAGCGGCGTATGGCGAGGCGTTGACGTTCGGTCGTCCCCTGGGTCAGGTTCAGGACACGTACATTGTGGCCTACACGGACGAAGAGGTGTTCTTCGTGGATCAACATGTGGCCCACGAGCGGGTCCTCTTCGAACGCCTTCAGAGAGAAGTCGAATCGAGCGGGCTTCCGTCTCAGGCCCTCCTCTTTCCCCAGCCCGTGGAGCTGGCCCCGGCGCGGCTGAAGCTCCTTGAAGCGTGGATCCCGTTTCTGGCGCGCCTCGGGTTTGCCGTGGAGCCGTTCGGAGCCGGCCGCCTTCTCCTCCGGGCGGTCCCTTCCCTCCTGAGGCACGAGGATCCACACCGCCTCCTGGACGATTTGGCCAAAGACCTCGGCCCCCTGGAGAAGCATCCCGCCTCTCCGGGGGTTGACCGGATCCTTTCCTTCGTGGCGTGCCACGCCGCAATCAAGAAGAATCACCCGCTAGAGCGTGAGGAGATGGGCCAGCTCCTTCAGGATCTGGCGGTCACCGCCAGCCCGTTCTTCTGTCCCCATGGCCGCCCCATCGTCTCCCGCATCTCCCTCCGCGAGATCAAGCGCGACCTCCGCCGCGAGTAGCATGGCCGGAATGCGGCCTGACCGTGGGCAGGCCTGAGCGATCCGTAGTTGCTCCAGCAACGTCCGCCACTCCTCGCGATCGTCGGTCCCACGGGGATCGGCAAGACGGCCCTGGCCGTTTTCCTCTCGCGCGAGGTTTCCATGGAAGTCGTCAGCGCTGATTCCCGCCAGATCTATAGGGGGATGGATATTGGGACGGGAAAACCGACCAGAGAAGAGCAGGCCGCGGTCCCTCATCATTTGGTTGACGTCGTGGACCCGACCGAACCGTATCATGCCGCACGCTTTCGCCAGGACGCTCTCAAAGCCATCGAGGAGATCAGAAGGCGAGGGAGGCTTCCCGTCATCGTCGGAGGGACGGGCCTTTACGTCCGTGCCCTGCTCCGCGGGCTTTCCCCGGCCCCGCCGGCGGACCCCGAGTTTCGGGCCGCCCTCCGCCGCCGGGCCGACGCCGAGGGAACGCCGGCCCTCCACGAGAGGCTTCGACGCGTAGATCCAAAAGCCGCCGCCCGGATCGGTCCTCACGACCTCGTCCGCATCACCAGGGCCCTCGAAGTCTTCCACCTGACCGGCCGTCCGCTCTCGTCCCTTCACGATTGGGGAAAGGCCGATCTGCCGTTTCGACTGCTGATGGTCGGGTTAACGATGGATCGGTCGCGCTTCTACCGCCGGCTGGAGCTCCGGTGCCAGGAGATGATGGATCAGGGACTCGTGGAAGAGGTGAAAACGCTTCTCGATCGAGGGGCAGACCCGAGCTGCCCAGCGATGCAGGGGATCGGCTACCGGCACGTCGTCGCGCATCTTGAGGGGAAGTGGTCGCTTCCCGAGGCCGTCAGAATGATGCAGCGCGACACCAAGCGCTATGCGAAACGGCAGTGGACTTGGTTCAGACGGGAGCCAGTTCACTGGGTGGAGGTGGGGGAATCGCTAGAGACGGTCGTCGCCGTCATCAAGGAATCCATTGAATCACAAGGACTTCTCGCCCAACTCTCTTGACATGCCACCCCGCCCCGCATAGATTACCTGCAAGTCCTTACCTCTAACCCTCCAGCCGCTGGATCGTGGACTTGTACCTGGATGGGAAACTGAAGCGGATCTCCAGTTTCATCGTCGGCCAGCCGGTACCGCCCACAGAGCACTTGCGACAGACCGATGACTTCGATAACCACAAAACCATGTGGGGATCAGCGCATCAGCTGGAGGGCAGGGGGGACTATAAGAACGAGAATGGCCTTGGCGTGATCACGGTCAAGGGCCGCGATGTTACGGGCTGGAAACACTCCGGCGAATCTTTCGGCGATATTCTTGTAGAGGTGGATGCCACCCCCCTGGGAGATCCCGTTGCCTACGGTGTGGTGGTGCGCTCCAAGGATGAACACAACTTTTACACCTTCCTCATCACCACAAAAGGGGAATTCGCGGTCCTTATGGTCGACGACGGCAAGCTGGTCTGGATCGTCCAGGCGATCGCGGGCCGCGGACGCCAGGAGAAGGAGAAAGAAAGGCGGGTATGGAGTAGATGCTAGCTAGACGGTACTTTCCTGTGAACAGACCGCATAGTGCCTGGCGCATTATCGCTGTCTTCACAGCAGCTTGGCTGGTGTGGAACGCTGGAATGGCATGGGCTGTGGAACCGCCACTCTCCCAACAGGAGCTGGAACGGAGAAGCGACCTTGTGGCCGAAGTCCGTGTGCTCGACGTCGTGTGCACAGGCTACAAGTATGAAAAGAGGCGCGAGCGGCGGGCGAAGTACCACGCACGGCTCCAGATTCTGGAGGTCAAAAAGGGGAAGGCGGCAGTGGGGGAGACCGTAATTGTGCATTGGACCGAGGGTCCTCTGAAGTCAGGAGAATGGAGTGTTGGGTATTATCCTGGAGAGGAAGCGCTGACACATCTTGTTTGGAGTCCCGAAGACCGTGCCTATTCCACCACCTCTTGGAATGCGAAATACGAGCTGAAGCCCGCCAAGAGCACGGAGTTGCCGAAAAAGTGCCCTTAGCCGGTCGATCTCGCGGGGGGCCAGAAGGTGCAGATCAAGGTGAGGTGACCTTGCCGTGGTGCCCCAAACGTCGCTATGAGGGAGAGCACCTATGAAGCCACTTTCATCTGTATCAGTAGAGGACGGGCTGATGGGCGCTTCGGCTCCCGCGCGGCCGGCACGGCCGGCCCCCGCACCGCCCCCAACCGGCCGAGCATGGGCTGAGCATGGCTGAGAATGGCCTTTATGTCGACTACGCTCCAGCGTCCGCTCGTCCCTCGCTCCCGCTTCCTGCAGCAGCTCATGCCTGGCGTTCGGCGCAACGCTTACCTTAAGGATAACTCTTATGAAAACCAACGATCCTGAAATCTTTATGCGCTTCGCCAACGAAACCGGCTTAGAAATCTTCCAGCTCCTCGTTACGCGTTCGGAAAACCTGGGGGTTCAGACATTCGAAGACATATTGGGTGCCCTGACGGCTGCCACCGCAGTTTGCCTAGCGAACGTCCTGCGACCGGCTGTCGAAGCAGCACCTAATCGCGCTGCGGCCGCTGACAACCTTATCGCTGTGTGTACAAAGCAGGCTCGACGCTTCCTCGAGCCCGTGATTACTCGGGGAAACTGAGTCATGATGAAGGACGATCCAACCATTAAAGCTGTGCGCGTGGAACCATGAAACGCCGAATGGTGATGGCGTTGTCGATGTTCTCGAAGTGACGAAATAGGAGGGGAGAGCCGTGATCGTTGTCTCGCGGGCTCGAGCCGGCTTTGCCGCGCTGACGGTGGCCTGCCTTGTGACGGCGACAGCCGCAAGTGGGCAGGGCGTGTCCAACACGGACCGCCTGACGGTGCGCAGAGGGCTGGAAGAGATTGCGGCGGGTCGAGGGGATCCGGTCCCCCTCGTCGTCACCTACGACGACCTTCACGGTCTCTGGGGTGGCCTCCGACTTACAATCAACGGCACGGGCCAAGTGGAGCAGACGGCGGTCCGCGAAAAGGCCGGGGAACCTCAAGGGGTGGCTCGCCAGGACCTCGTGAGGCTGGCTGCCCTCCTGGTCAGGCATCGGGCCTGGGAACAGCGGACTCCAGAACGCGCGCCCCTGCCGGACGAAAGTCGGGTCTACCTTAGGATCCGTTATGGTCAGGCTTCGGTAGAGATTTGGGAATGGCACAACGATCTCGAAAAGAACCGCCGGATTGCCGAGATCGGCGAGTTCATGAAAAAGATTGCCTGGAAGAAGTCTGTGAAGCCCTAGCAGCGTGGCGGGCTCTGGGCGAGAGAAGGAGGTACGGCGGTGAGCCCTGAGGTTCAGCAACTGAGACTCCAGTTCGTTGATTATCTCCGAAAGACCTTCGGAGAGGAGTTTCTCCGCCTCGTTCACGAGCCGGAGGGCGTCCAAATTGGGGAACGGGTGCTCTACAGGTTGAAGGGCGCCCAAGAGGCCGAACGGCATGAGTTGACCGAGCGCGAGATAGAGGAGCAGCGCAGAGCGGTCGTTGCCCTGGCGAAGAGTACTGGCGTGGATGAATCCGCCGTCACATTCGAACCACCGGTGAGCTCGGGGCTACCGTACGCACGGCTCATCGACCTGCCCGGGTCCGGCATCATGTGGGATAAGGATCTGAAAAATTACTTTGAGAGCGACGAGCCCCTGCCCTCGAAGGATTTCTCGCTTGAATGGGTGCTCGGGGTAGTACTCACGCCGTCGGAAAAGATGCTGATGTACCTGGATTCTACCCATTCCCGCGTCAAGGCGATCTTCAGGGTATTCTATGAGTCGGAGTTCGGGGCCGCCGAAGGACCAAAGATCGTCGACCGGTTCAGGCGATTTCTGGAAAAAGAGCGAGAATTGAAGGATCGGAGTGAGCAAAGCCGCGATATCGTGTGGGCAAAGATTATCCAGGTGGACGCGGAGCCGTTGTGGATAAGGATTAGGGGCGCGGAGTGATGGGGGATTCGTCTGCTTGACCGGCCGGCGATTCTGACATGCCGCGCACTGCAAGAATTCAGCTTTCTAACCGTGCGGGCTGGCTCTTGTTTGGGGCCCTGTTTTTCTTTGCTGGCTTACCCTTCGTGATTATTGGGATCTACACCGGAGTGCGGCAGTGGCACTTTCCCTCCGAAGCGGCGACCGTCCCAGGCATGGTTCTCACCAAGTCCATCAACTCCAAAGATCGGCACACGGTCACGTATCGCTTCACGACCGGAAACAGTGAGGTGATCGAGGGAAGTGCTTCGGTGAGCGGAGAGGTGTGGGATCGGCTCGAGGAGCGGGGGCCGATCCAGGTGCAATACGTGCCGCACAGCCCGCGACGCCATCGGGTTGAAGGGCAGGACAGCGACTGGGCGATGGCCTTCGGGTCTGCCACGCTGGGCGGCATTTTCACATCGTTAGGAGGATTTGTTCTGTTGATGGCGGTTTTCCGGCTCGGGCGAGAGAGACGCAGCAAGGTTCGGACGTAAAGAAGAGAACGATGTATTTCAGCCTGCCGCTACCGGGGTTGCTTCGGAAGACGTTCTTCTTGTGGTTTGGCGCCATCTGGCTGGTGCTTGGAGTGGTCCTGCTCGGCTTCGGGATCTCCGCGACGATGGGGGAGCGACGGTATCAGGCGGAGGGGCGAGTCGTTCCGGGCGCCGTCGTGAGCAAGTTCATCGAACGGGCCAAGCGCGACGAGAAGCCGACGACAGAGTATCTCGTCGCCTACCGGTTTACAACCGAGAGTGGCCAGGCCGTCGAGGGAAACGCCTCGGTCTCGCCCCAGGAGTGGGATCAACTGGAGGAAGGAAAGCCGGTCCAGATTCGATATCTCCCGCATGCCCCCCAGTCGAACCGGCTCGCCGAGAAGAGCACGGGGGGAGACGCGATCGTCAACCTCCTGCTCGGCCTTGGCGTTGGCGCCCTTGGAGGGGTTCTCTTTACCAAGGGCTTTCGCTCCGCCCGCCGGGAGGTACGACTTCGGCGCGATGGTGTGACGGCTCAGGGCACCGTGCTAGACATCGGGCCGAGCTGGCTGGCCATCAATCGGGTGCGCCAGATGGAGGTCCGCTATCGCTATACAGACCACATGGGACAGACCCACGAGGGAAAGAGCGACCCGCTTTCCCCTGATGAGTCGGACGCCTGGCGCCCGGGGGAAACAGGCACGGTGCGGTTCGATCGAAAACGCCCGCAAGAGAGCATCTGGACAGGACGGACGGAGTGAGGCGAATGTTTGAGTGGGTCCCGATGCTGGCCGTGGTTTTCGTCGCCATAGTTCTGGGCGAGATGTTGACCCCGTTGAAGCGGCTGGATGAACAGATGGGCCGCCACCGGGGCGTCCTGGTGGGCGCGACGGCAGGGGCCGCGACGCTCGGATTCGTCTTCTTCATGGGCGGGATTCTCTATCGACTGATGCTGTCTGACAGGACCGAGTTCCACGACGCGGCCTCATTCCGGGAGGTGAAGGCCGCCTGGAGGCAGCGCGCCTGGCGGGCGAGCTCACGGTGGCGGGGGTTCTTTGTCATCGGCGGCGGTGCTATGCTGATGGGCCTCGGGCTGTTTGCGGTCTTTTTTGTCATCGGACCGCCTTTCGTCAAGCTGTTAGTCGGGGCAGCCGTTGTCTACGCCACTGTACGCACGGCCTGGGGTTTCTGGAGGGCATAATGTCCGGGCGATTCATCCTGGCGTCGGCGACGATGTTGGGACTCCTGCTGGGGAGTGGGGTTGCGAGCGCGGCGTCGCTGGTCGATGTCCATGCGATCCTCCGCCAGGCCGGTAGCGCCGCCG
>Ga0184637_10000445_pt1 | contig 30870 bp, 28 predicted proteins | sample PLM3_127_b2_FD_133143 | JGI IMG/M metagenome (GOLD analysis project Ga0184637, IMG submission 133143) | Groundwater sediment microbial communities from an aquifer in East River, Colorado, USA - PLM3_127_b2 | ecosystem: Environmental > Terrestrial > Soil > Riparian zone | place: USA: East River... | reverse complement strand
TTCGACTATCCGGGCAACGTTCGGCAGTTGGAAAACATCTGCCACTGGCTCACGGTGATGGCGCCGGCGCAAGTGATCGAGCCGAAGGACCTTCCTCCTGAATTGCTCGGCGACGCGGCAGCGCACACGCGTGTTGCGGTGCCGGCGAGTGTGGTGTCGGCGGTCACCCCCGTCGCATCTGTGTCCGCTCAGTCCGATGATGCATCGGCAGAGACCGTGCCTTCGGCCTCGCCGGCCGTGCCCGCGCCCGAGAGTCCCTGGCTCGATGACCTGGAACGCGAGGCGCGCGCACTGATCGTCGCGGGCATCTCCGATGTGTGGGACGTGTTGACCCACAAGTTCGAGGCCCGCCTGATCCACGCGGCGCTCGACGTGACCCGCGGTCGCCGCATAGAGGCCGCGCAGAAGCTCGGCATCGGGCGCAACACCATCACGCGCAAGATTCAGGAGCTCGGGCTCGAAGACTGAGCCTGCGAGCGGCGCGGAGCCGGGTGGTCCCTCACCTCAGGCCTGGAATTCCATCATCACCGGCGCATGCACGCGGCGATCGCGTCAGATGTGCTGCCATGCAAGGACGCCGAGCACAGCGCCCACACCACTCAGCCCGAACACCGCGTATTCGAGCCACTTGCGCCTGGTCAACAACGCGATGGCCGCCATCGCAATGGCGATCTGCAGCGCGGTCGTCGCCTGTGCCCACCGATGATGCTCGTGCATCTGCTCATCGCTCTTGTGGTCCCAGGTCGTGGCTTCGGCTTCGAGCTTTTCGGCGGCGGTCTTGATCTCGGCCTTCTCGCCCTTGTAGCGCTTGATTTCGTCCTGGTAGAACGGCTTCCTGGTTTCGGGCGCGAGCTCGAACGCAAGCTCGCTCAGGTTCTGCTTGCTGCTCTTGGCCTGGTAGTAGTTCCACTGGTTGGACGCTTCGGTCTTCTTGATCGCCGCGTTGTTCTTGTAGAGCGTGGCGTTGGCCTGCGTTGCGCCGCCCATGTACGCGAACATCGCGCCGACGGTGGCGATGATCGCAGTGGTCACGGCCAACTGGCCCGCCAAGCCGGCGGGCTCGTGCTGGGCGGCGTGCTCGAGTTCGTGATCGTGGGGTCCGTGGACGTGAAAACCTGTGCCTGACATGTTTGGGCTGCTCCTCAGTTCTTGCGTTGATAGGTGACGAAGGCGTAGTCGAAGTCGTTGGGCGGCGCCGCATGGTGGCGCTCGCGCTGCCGCTCGGTGAACGCGTCGCGGTCCCAGGCCGGGAACATGGTATCGCCGTCGAAATCGCGATCGATCTCGGTCAACAACAGTTCGTTGGCATGTGCGAGTGCCTGCGCGTACAACTCGCCGCCGCCGATGATGAAGGCCTTGTCGGCATCACCCGTTCGCTCGAGCGCCGCCTCGAGCGAGGACACCGCTTCCGCGCCACTCGCGTGCCACTTCGGGTCTCGCGTCACCACAATGTTGCGACGGCCAGGCAGCGGACGATAGGCCGCTGGCAACGATTCCCAGGTCTTGCGCCCCATGATGACCGGGTGACCGAGCGTGCTGCGCTTGAAGTGCTGCTGGTCTTCCGGCAGGCGCCAAAGCAGCGTCTTGCCGTCGCCGATGACGCCGTTGCGTGCCACCGCGGCGATCATGCTCAACACCCGGGGTCTGCGGCCCATCGCACCGCCGCTCAAACCGCCACCGGCGCCTTGATCGCGTCATGGTGCTGGTACTCGAGCAGTTCGAAATCATCGTACTCGTAGTCGAAGATCGATGGCGGGCGCCGCTTGATGTTCAGCACCGGGTACGGGAAAGGCTTGCGAGACAGCTGAAGCTCGACCTGCTCGGTGTGATTGCTGTAGATATGGCAATCGCCGCCGGTCCAGATGAAGTCGCCCACCTCGAAGTCGCATTGCTGCGCCACCATGTGCGTGAGCAACGCATAGCTCGCGATGTTGAAGGGCACGCCGAGAAAGATGTCGGCGCTGCGCTGATAGAGCTGGCAGCTCAGACGCTTGTTTTCCACGTAGAACTGGAAGAAGGCGTGGCACGGCATCAATGCCATTTCCGGCAGGTCGGCCACATTCCACGCGCTGACAATCAACCGGCGCGAGTCCGGGTTGGTCTTCAACGCCTTCATCAACTCGGCGATCTGGTCGATGTGACCGCCGTCGGGCGTGGGCCAACTGCGCCATTGCACGCCGTATACCGGCCCGAGCCCACCGTCCTCACGTGCCCATTCGTCCCAGATCGTCACGCCGCGTTCCTGCAACCAGCGCGCGTTGCCGTCGCCGCGCAGGAACCACAGCAGTTCGAGGATGATCGACTTCAGATGCACCTTTTTGGTCGTGACGAGCGGAAAGCCCTCGCGCAGATCGAAGCGCATCTGGTGGCCGAAAACGCTCTTCGTGCCGGTGCCGGTGCGGTCGGCCTTGTGGGCGCCATGGGTGTGCACATGGCGCATGAAATCTTCGTATTGACTGCGTACAGGGCGGGTCACCCGTCAATTCTACGGGCCCGCCCCGAGCTCATCACGACTTCGCTTCGGGCTCGCGCAGGAAGATCTCGACGCGCCGATTCTTCGCGCGGCCTGCCTCGTTCGCGTTGTCGGCAATCGGTTCGTGCTCGCCGCGGCCCGAAGTCTCGACGCGGCTGCCGGCCACGCCTCGACCCGCGAGATAGTCGCGCACGCTTTGTGCCCGGTCGACCGAGAGTGGATTGTTCACCGCATCGCTGCCGGTGTTGTCTGTGTGCCCGACAATGCGAACGCGCATGTTCGGATCCAGGCCTTGCGCGAACTGATCGAGTACCGGCCGCATTTCGGGTTTCACGTTGGAGCGACCGACGTCGAACGAGAAGTCGGCCGGCACGTTGACCTTCAGTTGGTTGTCTTGCGTGCGCGCAACGTCGATGCCGGTACCGCGCGTGGCCTGCTCCATGGCGATGCGCTTGTCTTCCATCCGCTTGGACCACAGGTTGCCGGCGACCGCGCCGATCGCACCGCCGATAACTGCACCGGTCCCCGCCTTGCCACCGGTGGCCGAACCGATCACAGCGCCGGTCGCTGCGCCGACGCCGGCACCGATCGCGGTGCCCTTTTGGCGTTCGCTCATGCTCTCGCAGCCTGTGGCTACGAGTGCGGCAACGACGACGGCCAGCGGTGCGAGGCGATGGGATGTGGACAGGTTCATGACGTGCTCTCCTTGAACGAGATGTAGGCGGCGCGGCGCGCCCGCGACTCACGCCAGTATCGATCCAGCGCAATGCCGGTCTGTAGGACGCCGACGTGATCGTATGTCAGCAGCAGCTGACAGGCACCCTCGAAGCGCACCGGCTCAAACATCGAACTGCAGCGCCGCAAGCTGTGCGTAGAGGCCCCCCGCGGCGCTCAATTGTGCATGCGTGCCTTGTTCGACGATGCGCCCCTGGTCGAGCACGACGATGCGGTCGGCTCGCTGCACGGTCGCCAGGCGGTGCGCGATGACGAGTGTGGTGCGATCGCGCATCGCCGATTCGAGCGCAGCCTGCACCATGCGCTCGCTCTCGGCATCGAGCGCGCTCGTCGCCTCGTCGAGCAGCAACAGCGGCGGGTTCTTCAGGATCGCCCGCGCGATGCTGATGCGCTGTCGCTGCCCGCCGGAAAGCCGCACGCCGCGCTCGCCCAGAAAGGTGCGATAGGCATCGGGCAGCGCCATGATGAAGTCGTGCGCATGCGCGGCCTTCGCCGCCGCGCTCACTTCCTCGTCGCTTGCTTCGGGCCGCCCATAGCGGATGTTCTCCAGCGCGCTCGTCGAGAAGATCACGCTGTCTTGCGGCACGATGCCGATGCGCCGGCGCAGATCGCGCAACGCCGCGTCGCGCACTTCCACCCCGTCGATCAGGATGCGTCCGGCTTGCGCATCGTAAAAGCGCAGCAGCAACTGGAATACGGTGCTCTTGCCCGCGCCACTCGGCCCGACCAATGCGACCGTCTCGCCGGCGCTGATCTGCAGGGAGAGGTCGCGCAGCGCGGCATGCTTGGGCCGCGAGGGATAGTGGAACGTCAAGCCCTGCAGCGACACCGTCGAGCCACCGCTGACGGGAGGAAGCGACCGTGGATGTTCGGGTTCACGCACCGGCGATCGCGTGGCGAGCAATTCCATCAGCCGCTCGGTCGCGCCCGCGGCACGCAGCAGGTCGCCGTAGACCTCGGACAACACCGCCACGCTGCCGATCAGGATGACGACGAACACCACGGTTTGCCCCAGGTGGCCGGCGCTGATCTCGCCGGCCATCACGGCCTGCGTGCCCCGGTAGAGCCCCCACAGCAGCGCCGCGAAGTTGGCGATGATGATGAAAGCGATCAGCACGGCACGAACGCGCGTTCTCTTGCGCGCCGTCTCGAATGCCTTTTCCGTCGCAACCCCGAATCGTTCAGCCTCGCGGCGCTCCTGCGTGAAGCTCTGCACCACCGGAATCGCGTTCAGCACCTCTGCGGCGATCGCGCTCGAATCGGCCACTCGGTCCTGGCTCGCGCGACTGAGCTTGCGCACGCGCCGTCCGAAGTACAACGCGGGCAGCACGACGAGGATCAGGATGCCGAGCACCTGAGTCATGACATAGGGGTTCGTGATGATCAGCATGATCAGTGCGCCGATGCCCATCACCGAGTTTCGCAGTCCCATCGACAGGCTCGAGCCGACGACGGTTTGCACGAGCGTCGTGTCGGTGGTCAGCCGGCTGAGCACCTCTCCTGTCTGCGTGCTTTCGAAGAACTCGGGACTCTGTTCGACGACATGGGCGTACACCGCGTTGCGCAGGTCGGCGGTGACCCGCTCGCCGATCCAGCTGACCATGTAGAAGCGCGCGGCCGAGAACAGGCCGAGCGCGGCGCCAACGAGGAACAGCACAAAGAAGTGCTCGCGCAGCGCCATCACGCGCTCGCCGGGATCCGCCGTGACCAGGCCCTGATCGATGAGCGACTTCAGCGCCACCGGAAACACCAGTGTGCTCATCGCGGCCAGCACGAGGAAAACCAGCGCCAGCGCGATGCGCCCGCGATAGGGCCGCAGGAACGGCAGCAAGCCGCTCAGCGAACGGACTTTGCGCGCCGGGTCTGCGGGCAGGCCAGCGGCGGAAAGCGTTGCGGATGCGGGGCTTGCCGTGGAAGAGGGCATGGCGCGCAGTGTAGGTGGCCCGATTCAGCCGCTGCTACATCCGCAAGGGCGCAGCGTAGCCGGTCATCTCGAGGTAGCCGCGCCCGACGACGCGGTCTTGCGCATCGAGCACCTCGCTCAGGCCCTCCCAGTAGATGGCGCCGGTGCTGGCACGGCTGTCGATTTCCTGCGCATCGAGCAGCGCGCGCACCCGAAAGTGACCGGCCGGCACGTCGATCGCCCACTCGACCGGATAGAGTGCCTGCGAGGTGGCGCTGCGCCACGTGCGGCCGGGCGTGAAGCGCACTTCATCGACGCCGAAGTTGCGCACGGCCTGACCGGGCCCGCGATAGCTGCCACCTGCCCACAACGCGCTGCCATCGCGGCGCCGCATACGGAAAGCAGTCAGCGCCGAGCCATCGAACAGGTTCATGCCGATCCAGTCCCAGCCGACGGCGTCGGCCGCAAGATATGCATCGCTCCATTCATGATCGAGCCACGCCATGCCTCGCACCGCGCGAGCGATTCCATCGAGTGCAAGACTGCCCGACACCTGCAACTGCGGTTCACTGTAGTAGTGACTCGCATGCGCCGGATCCGGTCCCTTGCGCGAGTAACCCCCTTCGCCCTGCAGAAGGAGCGGCTGCGTCGCCGCGAGCACGAACTCGAAGGCGAAGCCCGCGTTGTCGCTGCGCAGTCGGGCGTGATAGAGGCTGCGGTCGGGCCGTCCTTCGCGCCAGAAGCGCCAGTCGCGGAGCAGCACGCGCGTGTCGCCCTCGAGCGCGTCGGCAACATCGAAGCCGGCTCGCGCGACCCGCTGGTCGTGACGCAGCCGCTTGCCCGCGAGGTCGGTCACGGCCGCATGCGCAAACACGATTTGCTTCGCGGCGAAACGGCTCGGGTGATCGCGCGGCACGTCGGTGCGCGAGCGAAAGAACGTGACCTGGAAGCCGAACTTCTGCAGGTCTTCCGTTTCGACGGCGCCGGTCGCATACCACCACTCGGTGCGCGCGTTCGGGTGTGCGCCGAAGTCCGCCGGGAACCCGAGAGGCCGCGGTCGGATCTCGTTGCCGAGCGCGCGGTGGCTCAAGCCCGCCGGCAGCATGGCACCGAGCAGCCATGCGCGCCGGCGCATCACCAATCCTCCTTCACCGACAGCGCGAGGTCCCGGCTCGCAGCGCGGCGTCCGGCCAGCCAGGCGGTGGCGGTGCCGGCGAACATCACCACCGCGAAGAGCACCGCCAGCCGCGTCCACGGTACGAGCAAGTCCATCGTCCAGTGAAAGCTCTGCGGGTTGACGACATGGACCAGCACGACACTGACCGCAAGGCCAAGCAACATGCCGAGCAGCGCGCCGGCGGCCGTCCACGCCGCGCCCTCGGCAGCGACGACGGCGAGCACCTCCGCGCGCGTCAGGCCCAAGTGTGCGAGCAGGCCGAATTCCTTGCGACGCGCAAGCACCTGAGCCGAGAAGCTGGCCGCGATGCCGAACAGGCCGATGCCGATCGCCACGGCCTGCAGCCAATACGTGACGGCGAAGCTGCGATCGAAGATGCGCAGCGATGCCGTTCGGATCTCGCCCGGCGTCGCGAATTCGATCAGTTGCGCATCGCCGGCGAGTCGGCGTATCGCGTCTTGCGCGCGGCCCGCGTCCACGCCCGGGCGCAGCCACAGAGCGAGGTCGTTGACCCTGGCGTCGCCGGTGAGTCGCTGGAAATCGCCGCGCGCCATCGTCACCGCGCCGTGCTGGCGCGCGTAGTCTCTCCACACGCCGCGCACTTGAACATCGGCGCGTTGCCCGTTGGGCAGCGGCAATGAAAGGCTTTGGCCCGGACGGGCGCCGTACAGGCTGACCATCGCTTCGCTCACATAGACGGCGACCCGATCGGCCGCTGCAGGTGCGAGCTCACCGACCAGGGGCAACGAGTGCGCCGGATCGTCCAGCGATCGCGCAATCAGCGCGACGGTGGGTCGCGTCGGGTCGATCTGCACTTGCACCACGCGCTGCGTTTCGACGCGCGCGACCTCCGGCAGTTTCGCTACCGCGTCGACGAGCGATGGCGACAGGAAGGCACTGTCGCTGGCCGTGCTGCTGAGGGCGGTGCGAGCGTACAGATCGGCGGGCAGCACCGTGTCGAGCCATCGCGTCACCGAGTCTCGAAAGCTCGCCACCATCACCGTGAGCGCGACCGCGAGGCTCAAGCTCGCGACCACGCCCGCGACGGCAATGGTCGCCGTGTGGCGCTGGTCGCGGGCACGTTCGATCGCAAGCATCGGCAACGGCCGCTGCCCTGGCCTCACGAAGTTCAGCACGCCCTCGACCCCGAGCGGCACACACACGATCCCGCCCAGCAGCAGGCAAGCCACCGAGGCGTAGGCGCCGAGAGGCAGATCGAAGACCGGAGGCACAAGCGCGAGCGCGCCGCCGAGCGCGAGCAGAGCCGGGCCGAGCCATCGCACATCTTGTCGAGCCGCGTCCCCGAGCCCCTTCAGCGCCTGCGCGGGTGCGATGCCTTGCGCAATGCGCGCCGGCACCCAGCCGCCGGCAACCGCGGCCAGCATGCCGAGCAGCGCATGAACCGCGGCCGCAGTCCAACTGAAATGCAGGGTGGGCGTCACGCCCGGAAAGTAGCCTCCACCCAGGTCGCCGGCGAGCCACCGCAGCGCGAATGCCGCCAGCACCGTGCCAAGCGCGATGCCGATCACGCTGCCCGCAGCGCCGAGCAAGGCCGATTCGACGAGCACGAGCGCGAGTCGCCCGCGTGCCGGCAAGCCCAACACGCCGAGCAATGCGAGTTGAGGCAAGCGCTGTGCCACCGACAGCGCCAGCACCGAAAACACGAGGAACGCGCCAGTGAAGAGGGCCACCAATGCCAACACGGTGAGATTGACCCGATACGCGCGCGAGAGGTTCGAGACCCGCAGCGCCGCTTCATCGGGTGACGCGGCGCGCACGCCCTCGGGCAGCGCGAGGGCCCGCAGCACCGTTTCGCGATCGGCGCCCGGCGCGAGCCGCACATCGATGCGGCTGAGCCTTCCGATCCAGCCGAAGAGCGCTTGCGCGCCGCCGATATCGACCACGGCCAGCGGCGGCCCTTCGGCGGTGACGCTGCCGCGCACCGCAAGCTGGATCGTGGAAAGCCCGCTCTGCACGCGCAGTGACGACGGCATGCCCAGGCGTTGCATCGCGGCGCCGTTGAGAAACACCGCCTGCGGATCGAGCACAGCGAGCCGCGGCGCATCAGCCGCGGCAAGCGGCATGAGCGCGGGTGCGAGCGGTGCCGCGGTCAGCGCATCGAGACCGACAACGCGCAGGGGCACACGCTGGCCCGCCGCGTCGAGCGCATAGGTTTCGATCTCGATGACCGGATTGGCCAGCGCCACCTGCGGATGCCTCGCCACGCGTGCGTACAGCGCTTCATCGAAGCCGTCGCGCTGCGCGCGCAGTTCGAAATCGGGCTGGCCGTTGATTGAGCGCACCGCGGCACTGAATTCCGACAACGCCGACGCGTTGATGAGGTGCACGGAGAATGCCAACGCGACGCCGAGCGCGACGGCCAGGATCGCGATGAACTGGCGCAGCGGATGGTGGCGCAGCTCGGGCCACGAGAGCGTTTGCAACAGGGCGAGCATGGTTCACCCGATTGTGACGCGCCCAATGAGAACGACCGCCTGGGCGGTCGTTCGCGATGAGGGAGAAGGAGCAGGCCTGCGTTCAGGACCTGTCGCGCCGGCGGCGCGCAACCATGAACACAACCAGCAAGCCGGCGAGCATCAGCGCGTAGGTCTCTGGCTCTGGCACCGGTGCAACGTTGTGGCCGTTGCTCGGGCCGTTCCATTTCGAGTCGGGTACCGAGTAGATCGATTGGAGCGACGAGGCGCCACGTCCATGGTTACCCCACTCGTCGTAACGCACGTAGATGTCGTGGTTGTAGAAATTCTGGCGTGACTGTGAAGCGAAGGTGAGGGCAGGCAGCTTGCTCATGTCGTAGTACCCGAACTGCCGCCCGGCGAACGTCGTTGGAGCTGCAAACGCCGACCCGGCAACAGCCAGTGCGGCGGCAACGACGACACGTTTGATGTTCATGAGAGCTCCCTGCGGTTTTCGAGATCTTGTTGCCGTGACTTGTGCACGACGCATGCCGCCAATGTACGAACAGTGCTCACCCTCGCAAAGGGACCGAGGACCCGTGATCACGGGGGAGGTCCCCGCGGTCACGGGGTGGTGGTCGGCTCGTCTGCCTGACGATGTGTGCCTTCCATCACGACTCGATCCGGGCTGAGACGAAGCACCCGATCGGCGTGGCTCGCGGCCACGCGCGAGTGCGTGACCAGCACGCATGCGGCGCCTTCGCCACGCACCTGCGCGGCGAGCAAGCCCAGCACGCGCATCGCGGTGTCGGGATCGAGATTGCCGGTGGGCTCGTCGGCCAGCACGAGTCGCGGCCGGTGCACCAGCGCACGCGCGATCGCGACGCGTTGCATCTCACCGCCGGAGAGCGTGCGCGGCATGCGTTTGCCAAGGCCCGAAAGGCCGACGGCATCCAGCACTTCGGCCACGCGCTTGGCATCGGTGCGCCCCAGCAGCATCAGCGGCAGCGCGACGTTGCTGGCCACGCTCAAGTGCGGCAGCACGTGGAAGGCCTGGAACACGAAGCCCAGATGTTCGCGGCGCAGCAGCGCCTGCGCACGCTCGGGCATCGCGGTGATCTCGGCGCCGTCGATGTGCACGGAGCCCTCGTCCACGCGGTCGAGGCCCGCGATGCAGTTCAGCAGCGTCGACTTGCCGACCCCCGACTCGCCGAGTACCGCGACGATTTCGCCGGCGTTCACCTGCAGGTCGATGTGTTCGAACACCCGTGTCTCGCCATAGCGTTTGGCGAGTTGCCGCACCTCAAGCAGCGGCATGCTGCTGCTCCGGCATTTCGATCGCGAGCGCCACGACTCGATCGATCGCGTTGGCATCGTCGCAATCGATCACATGTCGCTGGGGCATGCTGCGCAGCCATGTGAGCTGTCGCTTGGCGAGCTGGCGCGTCGCCGCGATGCCGCGTTCGGGCAGTGCGTCGAGCGTGTGCGCGTCGAGCGCTTCCCATGCCTGCCGATAACCCACGCAGCGCATCGCAGGCAGGCCGAGGTGCAAGTCCGCGTGTGCGCGCAGGCGCTTGACCTCGTCGAGCAGGCCGTCGGCAAGCATCTGGCGAAAGCGCTGCGCAATGCGCTCATGCAGCCAGGCTCGATCGCGCGGCTCGAGCGAAAGCATCGGCAACGGCCAAGGCGAGCGCCCGTCACGCCGGTGCCACGTCGACAGCGGCCGCCCCGTCAACCGGTACACCTCGAGTGCGCGCTGGATGCGCTGGGCGTCGCCGGGCTGCAGGCGCGAGGCGCTCTGCGGATCGACGCCCCGCAACTCCTCGTGCATCGAGGGCCACCCGACGCGTGCCGCTTGCGCAGCGATCTGCTCACGCAGCCCCGCATCGGCCGCCGGCAGCGTGTCGAGCCCCTCGATCAGCGCCTTGAAATACAGCATCGTGCCGCCCACCAGCAGGGGCAAGCGACCGCGTGCGTGGATGTCATCGATGAGACGCTTCGCGTCAGCGGCGAATTGCGCCGCGGAATACGCCTGAGTCGGATCGATGATGTCGATCAGGTGATGTGTCACGGCCGCGCGCTCACTCGCTTCGGGCTTCGCCGTGCCGATGTCCATGCCACGATAGACTTGTGCCGAGTCGACGCTGATGATCTCCACCGGCATCGCACGCGCGATCGCCATTGCCGCAGCACTCTTGCCGGCTGCGGTCGGCCCGGTCAGACACAGGGCTCGCATGCCGCTGTCACGTCGTGTCGGCTTGTTCACGCAGGTTGAGCAACCGGCACCGGTCGCATTTCGCCATGGCGCTGAACCAGCGTCCAGGCGATGGCAGCGACCGCGACGCCGAAGACGCCGACGCCGAGCGTCAGCGGATAGACGGTGCCATCGAGGCTGCGACCGAGCCACAGTCCGACCGCGAAGGCGGTGAGCATCATGAGGAACCCCGACACCGAAGCGGCAGTGCCGGCCTTCTCGGGGAACGGGCCGACCGCGCCCGCCTGGGCGCAAGGCTGGTGGATGCCATGGCCCACAGCGTACAAAGCCTGTGGCAGCGCGATCGCCCACATCTCGTGCACACCCGCGAGCGCAAGTCCCGCCATCGAAAGCCCGCCGAACAACGAGAAGAAGCCGCCGACCGCGACCGTGCCGCGCAAGCCGCGCGTCGCGAGCAGGTATCGGCACAGCAGCGTGCCCACGATGTAGGACAACGAACCCGATGAAAGGATCGCCCCGTACACCACCGGCGAGCTGCCGAGCACCTCGATGTACACGAAGCTCGAACCGGCCAGCAGCATGAACAGCCCGCCGTAGGTGGCCGACGACAACGCCGCGAACGCACGAAACGTCGGGTTCGATGCGATCTGCACCCAGTTGCGAAGCATCGGCAGGACCCGCGTCGCGTGGACGTTTCGCACGACCAGCGTTTCCTCGAAACGCAACGCAACAAAGGCCAGCGTGAGGGCGCCGAACACCGCAAGCACGAGGAGCGCGGCGCGCCAGTCGAACCACGTCACGATGAGGCCGCCGGCCAGCGGACTCACGCCGGCGATAACGCCGAGGCCCGTCAGCGCCCGCGACATCACCCGCGCGCCGTCGAGCGGGTCGTAGAGATCGCGGATCAACGATCGGCCGCAGGTCACGGCAGCGGCCATCGCCAGGCCCTGCAGCGCACGCCACGCGATCAGCCAGTCGATGCTCGGGGCAACGGCACTGAACACGCTTGCGGCGGTGTAGAGCGCGACCCCGCCCAGCAGCACCGGGCGGCGACCGAAGCGGTCGGACAGCGGACCGCAGGCAAGTTGCCCGAAGCCAAGGCAGATGATCAGCGCGGACAAGGTGAGTTGCGCCGCGCTGATCGGCGCGCCGAACGCCTGCGTGATGGTTGGCAACGCCGGCAAATACAGGTCCGTGGTGATCGGCTGAATGCCGAGCAGCAACGTGAGCGTGAGCACGACCGTGGCGGGACTCATGCCTGCGCGTGCATGTGCAACTGTCGACATCCGGCGAGCCTAGCAGAGCAGCGCCGCAGACCGTGGCAGTGGGGGTAGGATTCGATGGCTACTCGACCCTCGTGACCACCATTGCAGGAGAGATACGACATGAAGCAGATACAGCGACTGATTGCCTGCGTGCTTGCGGGCTCCGTGAGCTTCGCCGGATTCATGACGAGCGCCCAGGCGGCGTTGATCAGCACCGAAACGGTTGCAGCCAGCCAGGGTGTGCCGGGCGTCGCCGACGCGCGCGGCAAGGTGTATGCCGCGCTCGATCGCGCCGAGGTCATGCAGGCGCTGGTCGCGCGCGGCGTCGATCCCGACCACGTGCGAGCGCGCGTCGCTGCGCTGACCGATGCCGAAGCCGCCATCGTCGCTGCGCAGATCGAAAGTGCGCCGGCCGGCGGCAACGATGTGTTGGGCGTCGTGCTGTTCGTCTTCGTGCTGCTGCTCATCACCGACATCCTCGGCTTCACGAAGATCTTCCCGTTCACGCGCTCGGTGCGTTGACGGCGCGGCGACAGCTCGTGCTCGCGCTCGGCGCTGTGCCGGGCGTTGGTCTCATGGGCTGCGTTGCATTCGTCCCGGCGCAAACGGCGGGATTGCGCGAACGCGTGCCCGCCGGTTTGCCCGTGCGCTCGGAGCTCGCCGAGACGCCGTTCTTCCCGCAGACCGAGTTTCACTGCGGCCCTGCCGCATTGGCGAGCGCGTTGGGCGCGGTCGGAGTCGAGGTGAGCCCGGAGACACTCGGTGCACAGATCTTCGTGCCTGCACGCCGCGGGACGCTGCAGGCCGAGATGCTCGCCGGTGCCCGGCGCCACGGCGCGGTGGCGGTCCTGCTCCCCGGCGAGCTCGAGGCGTTGCTGCGCGAGATTGCAGCGGGCCGGCCGGTGGTGATCCTGCAGAACCTCGGTCTTTCGTTCTTGCCGCTTTGGCACTATGCGGTGATCGTCGGCTACGACCTCGAGCGCGGCGACGTCGTGCTTCGCTCGGGCACGACCCGCCGTGCACTGATGTCGCTGAGAACCTTCGAGCACACATGGGCCCGCTCGGAGCATTGGGCATTCGTTGCAGTGCAGCCGGGGCAGCTGCCGCACACGGCCAGCGAAGCGGCCGTGACGCAGGCGCTGGTCGCCTTCGAGCGCGTTGCGACTCCCGCGCAGGCGCTGCGCGGCTATGAGGCTGCATCGACACGCTGGCCCGCCAACCTGAGCCTGGCGATCGGACGCGGCAACACGCTCCACGCCAACGGTGCCAAAGAGGCTGCGATGCAAGTCTTCGAAGCGGCGGCGCGACAACACCGCAGCGCCGCGGCATGGATCAACCTGGGCAGCGTCGCGCTCGAGCTCGGCCAGCACGAACGGGCCGACGCCGCCGCGCGTGATGCGCTTGCGATCGGCGGCGAATGGACCGGGCAGGCGCACGCGCTGCGCGAGCGCGTACTAGCGGCCGCGCGGGCGGTGGTACGCTGAGCCCTCACGCCACTACGCATGCGATCCATGAAAAACATCTACACCGTGATTGGCGCCGTGCTCATCGTGCTCGGTGGTTGGGTGCTGCTTGGCGGGCTCAAGTTCAGCAAGAACGAAACGGTGCTTCAGATTGGCGGCTTGAAGGCGGAAGTCCAGCGCGAAGAGCCGGTGCCGCAGTGGGCCGGGGTGGCCGTCGTCGTCGCAGGGCTGGTGCTGGTGGGCGTTGGACTGAAGCGTTAGAAGCTGCAGCGTCTTAGAACCGCTCGAAGGGCCCCAGATAGCGCCACTGTCCCGGCGGCAGATCGCCGAGCGCGATGCGCCCGATGCGCACGCGCTTGAGGCCGGTGACCTCGAGCCCGACCAATTCGCACATGCGGCGGATCTGGCGCTTCTTGCCTTCGCGCAGCACGAAGCGCAGCTGCTCCTCGTTCTGCCATGACACTTTCGCGGGCTTGAGCGGCTCACCGTCGAGCGCGAGCCCGTACCGCAAGCGCTCCAGACGGTCGGCCGGCAACGACACCGATGGCGGCCCCTGCGCGGCCAACGCCGGGTCGGCGCAGCGCACGCGCACCAGGTACTCCTTCTCGATCTTCGAATCGTCTCCGATCAACTGTTTGGCGATGCGCCCGTCCTGCGTCAGCACGAGCAGCCCGACCGAGTCGATGTCGAGCCGGCCAGCCGGCGCGAGGTGGCGCAGGTGCGCCGTCGAGAAGCGCAATGCCGAGCGCTCGGCACGCCAGTGGTTGGCTGCGGTCACCAGCGTCACCGCGGGTTCATGGCCGTCTTCCGCCTGGCCGCTCACATAGCCGATCGGTTTGTTGATCAGCACTGTGACGCGCTGCGCCTGCTGATACCGTGCTTCGGTCGCGACGCTGATCGCCTGATGAGGCATCACGCGGGCGCCGAGGGTGCTGACCACCTTGCCGTCCACCCTGACCCAGCCTCGCTCGATCCATTCGTCGGCCTCGCGGCGCGAAGCGAGACCGAGTTCGCTCATGCGCTTGGACAGGCGCACGCCTTGTGCAGACGCTGGGGACGAAGGGGTGAGAGAGGGTGCAGCAGGAGAGGGTGCCGCACGCTGCGCGGGACGCACTCGCCGAGCCTTCTGCGTCCGGTCCGCTTCGGCCTGCGCGAGCGTCGGCCGGGGCCGCGCACCGGTGCCGCGCACCGGGGCTCGCGCGGGCGCGGCAGCGTTCCCGGTCGCCGCGCCAGCAGGCTTCTTGAGCTTGATCGTGGTGGCCATCGCTCTGTTCTCGAAGGCCGCATTGGAGCATGCCGGCCCGCCCCTGCCGAGGGACGCTACAGCCCGAACAGATCGCGCATCGCCTCGCGATAGAGGCTGTGACCGAGCGCGTTGGTGTTGTGATGCGATCCGCCTTCGACGAGCACGAAGCGCTTGGGTGCGACGGCGCGTTCGAACAGCGCGCGGCCGAGCTCCGGTCGAATCAGGTTGTCGTTGCTGCCGTGCACGACGAGGATCGGTACCGTCACGCCCGCGATGCGCTCGCCGGCGTCGAAACGCTGCGTGATCAGTGCGCTCACCGGCAACCAGCCCCACCTGAAGGTCTGGAACACCGCGGCGATCGACGTGAAGCTGCCTTCCAGCATCAGCCCCTTGGCGTCGGCGACCTCGCTTGCCAGCTGGACCGCGATCGCGCTGCCCAGCGAGTGGCCAAAGATGTAGCGCGGCGCTTGCGCGTGCTTGCGCCCCAGCCATTCCCAAGCGACACGTGCGTCCTCGTAAGCCATCTGCTCCGAAGGCAGGTCATCGCTGCTCTTGCCAAAGCCGCGGTAGTCGATGGCGAGTACCGAGAAGCCGAGCTCGCGCATGCGGCGCAGGCGAGGGGTGCTGCCCGTCACGTCCCAGCGGGCACCGTGCAAGTACAGCAGCACGGGCGCGTCTGTTTCGGTGGCCGGCAGCCACAGGCCATGCAACTTGGCCGGCGCGCGCGTCTCCTTCGAGTCGAATTCGATCCAGACCTCCTGTACGCCTTCGGCCGACTGGGGCGCCCACCAGGTCTGCTTGGCCGGCTGGAAGATCCACTTGCGTTGCTGCAAGTCGAGCGACGTGCAACCGCCGAGTGCGCACAGGCACAGCAGTGCGGAGACGACCCAGTGCCGGGGACGTCTGAGCAGTCCGTTGATCATCCGTTCACCGAGGGGCGCTGTCGCCGCAGGTCACCGGGTCGCGGTCAGGGGGCCGGCGTGTCGTCCGCAGGCGCCGGGGCGGGAACGCCGCCCGGCTCGGGCTGCGCGTCCTCGCGAGGCGCTGCCTTTCGGTTGGCCTTTTCTTCCTTCTTTTTCTTCTTGGCCAGTTCACGCTGGCGTTTTTCGAACGGGTAATTGGGTTTGGCCATGAAACGATCCGATGCGGTAGGAAGCTGGAACTGAAGGGTACCCGTTTTTGGACCGCTCTTTAGCGACCCCGCAGAAACAGCGCGTCAAGTTCACGGATCGAAACTTGCCGCCAGGTCGGGCGGCCGTGGTTGCACTGGTCTGAGCGTTCGGTGCGCTCCATGTCTCGCAGCAGCGCGTTCATTTCGTCCAGCGTAAGCCGGCGATTGGCGCGCACGGCGCCGTGGCACGCCATGGTCGACAACAGCTCGTGTTGCGCGCGTTGGACGACGTCGCTGGCGTCGTATTGCGACAATTCGGCAAGCACGCTGCGCGCGAGCGCGACCACGTCGGCGCCGTCGAGCGCAGCCGGTCGCGAGCGGATCGCGAGCGTGGCCGCCGTGAGCGGCGTGATCTCGAGCCCGAGGGCCCGCAGCGCCTCGGCCTGGGCTTGCGCGGTGGCGATTTCCTGCGCGCTCGCGGCGAAGCTCACCGGGATCAGCAGCGGCTGCGATTCGAGGGTGGACGCCGCCATCGTGCGCTTCAGACGCTCGTAGACGATGCGCTCGTGGGCCGCGTGCATGTCGACGATCACGAGGCCGTGCGAGTTCTCGGCCAGGATGTAGATGCCGGCAAGCTGAGCCACCGCCTTTCCGAGCGGCCAGACTTCCTCTGGCTCAGCGCCCGACGCCGCGCCGTTCGCGACGGGGAGCGCACCCGCCGGCTCGACGCGCGATGCCCACGCCGCCAATGGCTCCTGCGCCCTCAGCACGGTGGCTTCATGCCAGGCGAGGCCCGGCTGCGCGAAGCCACTCTGGAGTGGATGCGCCCGCGACGGCTGAGTGAGCTCATCGATGCCGCTGCGCGGCACTGCGAGCGCCTCCTCGATCGCATGTCGCACTGCCTGATGCACTTCACGCGCATCGCGAAAGCGCACCTCGATCTTGGTCGGGTGCACGTTCACATCGACACGCGTCGGGTCCACCTCGACGAACAGCACATAGACAGGCTGCCGCCCGCCGTGCAGCACGTCGTCGTACGCCGCGCGCGCAGCGTGCGCCAGCAGCTTGTCGCGCACGAAGCGACCGTTGACGTAGACGAACTGCTGGTCGCCGCGCGCGCGGGCCGTATCGGGGGTGCCGGCGCGGCCGTGCACGCGAAGCGGTCCGACCTGCGCGCTCAGGAATCGGCTTTGCGCGACCCACTCCTCGCCCAACACATCGACGAGCCGCCTGTCCGCGCTCGCTTGTTGCCACTGGTGCACGAGCCGACCTTCGTGCCACAGCGCAAAGCCGACGTCGGGCCGCGCGAGCGCATGGCGGCGCACGCATTCGACGCAGTGCGCGAGTTCGGTTGCATCGGTCTTCAGGAACTTGCGTCGCGCGGGCGTGCTGTAGAAAAGCTCGCGCACTTCGACGGTCGTTCCGACGCCGCGCGCCGCCGGTGAAAGCTCGCCCGAGCGGGCATCGAGGCGAAAGGCATGCGGTGCCTGCGCCGTTCGGCTGACGAGCGACAGCTCGGCCACCGACGCGATCGCGGCGAGCGCCTCGCCGCGAAAACCCATCGTCGCGACGCCCTCGAGGTCGGCGAGCGACGCGATCTTGCTGGTGGCATGACGCTTCAATGCGAGCGGCAGCTCGCTGGTGGGCATGCCTGCGCCGTCGTCCTCGACGACGATCGAGCGCACGCCGCCCGACATCAGCCTGACGGTCACTTCGCCCGCGCCGGCGTCGAGCGCGTTGTCGAGCAACTCGCGCACCACCGAAGCAGGCCGCTCGACCACCTCGCCGGCGGCGATCTGCGACACGAGCTCGTCGGGCAATTCGCGGATCGGTCGGCGGGGCAAGCCGGGCATCTGTGGCATGTTCAGCATTGTGCTGCCGGGCCGGTTCAGGCGTCCACGGCGGGGCAGGGATAATGCGCTCGCATGGACATCGTTCACTTCCTGCTCGACTTCGTGCTGCGCGTCGACGTGCACTTGGCCAACTTCGTGCAGGCGTACGGCATGTGGGTTTATGTGCTGCTGTTCCTCATCATCTTCGTCGAGACCGGCGTGGTGATCATGCCCTTCCTGCCCGGCGACTCGCTGCTGTTCGTGATCGGTGCGCTGTGCGGGGTGGGGATGTTGAACCTGCCGTTCGTGATGGCGCTGTTGCTCGCCGCGGCGGTACTCGGCAACCAGACCAACTACACCATCGGTCGCTACTTCGGGCCGAAGGTGTTTCTCTGGGAACAATCGCGTTTCTTCAACAAACGTGCCTTCGAGCAGGCGCACGAGTTCTACGAGCGCTACGGCGGGATCACGCTCGTCGTGGCCCGGTTCATGCCCTTCGTGCGCACCTTCGCGCCATTCGTCGCGGGTGTGGCGCAGATGACGCGTCGCAAGTTCACGTTCTACGACGTGACCGGTGGTGCGCTGTGGGTATGCGGTCTCATCATGGCCGGCTATTTGTTCGGCAACATGCCCTTCGTCAGGGAACATCTGAACAAGATCATCTGGGCCATGATCATCCTGCCTGGTCTGCTAGCGCTCGCCGGCGCGTGGAAGGCGCGGCGCAAGGCGACGCTCGGGGTCGAGGGGCAGGTTCCCTAGCTCGGCGGCAGCTCGATGTCGTCGACCGGGGGGTGCAGCTCGCGCCGCGGGTTGTGCTTGTCGATGATCAGGACCTTGGGCTGGAACCAGCCCAGGCGCTGCAGGTGGATCTTCGTCCACGACGCATCGATGAGGCCGTTGAAGAATTCGCATGCCGCCTTGCGGTTGCCGATGCCGCCGCGCGAATTGGTCGCGTGCACGGTGATCGACAGCACGCGGCCCTCGCGCGAAGGGCCCGACACGTAAGCCGAACGCGGGTCGCGCAAGAACGGCCGCAGATGGTCCAGACAGGCCTGCGACTCGACTTCCAACGCGGACTTGGTGGGCAGCGCAGCCGCCGCTACCGCCGGCGCGCTTGCCGCGGGCTTCGGGCGCTGCGGCGCCGAAACGATGTTGCCTGGCTTCACATCGAGCACCTTGGCATCGCTTTGCGTTGGACAGGCCGCCTGCTGGAACACCACCTGGCCTTGAATGACGCAGCGAAATATGCGTTGGTTCTGCGCCTGCGCGGCGCCGCTGAAGAGCGCCAGCAGCATGGCGATGGAACACGGGATTGTCGAGGAATGATTCATTGCGAGACCCTCAGGACGCCGCCGCGCGGTACTGACCAAGAAACGCGATCTCCAGCTGTGCCGCCGGCATCGGGCGCGCGAACAGGTAGCCCTGCGCGAAATCGCATCCGAAACGGCGCAAGGCATCGCGCTGCGGTACTGTCTCCACGCCCTCGGCGGTGGTCGAAAGCCGTAACGTCTTCGCGAGGCTGATGATCGTCTGCACGATCGCTTCGTCGTCGGGGTCTTTGGTCATGTCGAGGATGAATGAGCGGTCGATCTTCAGCTTGGACACCGGAAAGCGCTTCAGGTAAGCAAGGCTCGAATAGCCGGTGCCGAAGTCGTCGACCGCCAGGCTGAAGCCGGCATCGGCGAGGCACTGGAGCGTGGCGAGCGTTTTCTCGCCATCTTGCATCAACGCCGTTTCGGTGATCTCGAGTTCGATCTGCGACGGCGAGATCTTCTGCTTCGCCATCACCTGCATGATCGATTCGATCAGCGGCCGTTCGCGAAACTGCACCGCCGACAGGTTGATCGCGAGCTTCGGCACCGTCAGGCCGTTGTTGTGCCAGGCCCGCAGTTGCTGGCACGCGGACTCGAGCACGATGGTTCCGATCTGCGCCACCAGCCCCGATTCCTCGGCGATCGGGATGAAGTTTGCCGGCATCACGAGGCCGAGCTCGGGATGCCTCCAGCGCAACAGCAATTCGAGCCCCACGAGCGAACCATCCTCCAGGCTGACGACCGGCTGGTAGTACGGCTCGAACTCCCCGCGATCGATGGCGCGGCGCAAGCTCGATTCGGTTTTCAGGTAGCGCTCGGTCGCCTGCGTCATCGACGGATCGAAGAAGCACACCGTATTGCGGCCCGTCGCCTTCGCCTGGTACATCGCGGTATCGGCATGGCGCAGCAACGTCTCGCCGTTGTCGCCGTCGCGCGGGATCAGCGCGATGCCGATCGACGGCGTGACGAACAGCTCGTGCTGGCCGATGTGAAAGCCCGGCCGCAGACTGTCGCGGATCTTGTGCGCGATCACCAGCGCATGGTCGGCCTCTTCGATCGCGGAGGCGACGACGACGAACTCGTCGCCCCCGAGCCGCGCCACGCTGTCGCCGACGCGCACCGCGGAAGCGATGCGCCGCGCCACTTCCTTCAGCAGCGCATCGCCCAGGTGGTGGCCGAGCGTGTCGTTGATGTTCTTGAAGCGATCGAGGTCGACGAAAAGTACCGCGCCGAGCCGGCCGAAAGCGGACACCTGCTCGACCGTCTGCGCGATGCGCTGGCGCAGCAGGCTTCGGTTTGGCAGCCCGGTGAGGCTGTCGTGCAGCGCAAGGTACTTCAAGCGCTCTTCGGCGCGCCGGCGTTGCACGACCTCCGATTGCAGCTCGCTGGTGCGCTCCTTCACGCGCACTTCGAGCTCGTCGTGCGAGCGCTTGAGCAGCGCTTCGGCGAGCTTGCGCTCGGTGATGTCGCCGGCCACCAGCAGGAAGCCTTTCACTTGCGATTCGCCCTGGCGCAATGCCGAGACCGACAACTGGACCGGGAAGCGCGTGCCGTCCGAGCGGCAGAAGGTCCATTCGCCTTCCTCGATCTGGCCGAGCTGTGCGCGGGCACACAACGCCGCCATCGTGTCGGTGCTGTCGATGCCGGTCTCCTGGCGCAGCCGCTCGCGATGGTGCTCGAGCTCTTCCGTGTCGAAGCACAGGTCCGTCGGGAGACTTCCGACCAGGCGGGACGCCGACATGCCGAGCATGCGCTCGGCGGCGGGGTTGCACGACACGATGCGCCCCGCGCGGTCGGTCGACAGGATGATGAGGCTCGCGCTGTCGAGAATCGCGCGCTGCAACGTTTCGCTTTCGCGCAACGAGTCCTCGGCCATCTTGCGCACCGTGATGTCCTCGAGGTTCCAGATCGAGCCCCCTTCGGGGTGGGCCGGATCGATGGCCTTGCCGGTGATGCGCACCCAGAACGGTTCGCCGTCGCGGCGCTGCTGGATCATCTCGGTCGAGAAGGTCTCGCCGCGCGCCAGTGCCTCGTTGACGGCCAAGCCGAGCCGTTCGAAGGTTTCGTCGGACAGGAAGGTGACGCGGGTCGGCAGCCCCTCCAGTTCGCTGGAGCCGTAGCCATAGATCTCTTCGAGCCGGCGATTGCAGCGCTGGAACCTGCGGTTTTTGACGAAGGCAATGCCGACCACGCTGTGGTCGAGGATCAGATGCTGCTCGGCGTAAGCGCGTGCCAGTGCCTCCTCGGTGCGCTTGAACGCTGTGCGGTCCTCGGCGATCCAGATCGTTCCCGCGCTCGGATCCTCGCGGTTCTGCACGTAGCCGATCAGGTTGACCCAGATGTCGGTGCCGTCCTGCCGACGCATCAACATCTCGGTCTGGAACGGCTCGCCTTGCGACAGCAACGGTGCGGCCACCTTGCCGACCGCGTCGTACTCTTCGTCGGATCTGTAGATCGACCGGCCCGGCGCGCCGATCGCGCTGTCGTCCTCGAAGCGAAATATTTCGGAGAACTTCGCGTTGCAGCGCACGATACGACGGTCGCGCGTGAAGACCACGCCGACCGGCGCGTTGCGCATGATCGCTTCCATCTCGCGCAAGGTCTTGCGCAAGGTCTCGCCGGTGCGCTTCGATTCGGTGATGTCCTCGATGACCCACACGGTGCCGAGTTCGGTGCGAGCCGGATCGACCGCGCGGCCGTAGATGTTGCACCACAGCGGGCTGCCGTCGGCGCGGCGCAGCAGCCAATCGGAATGGAACGACCTGCCGGCCGGGAGCAGCGGGCTGGCTTCGTCTACTAGGCGCTCATAGCTTTCGGCATCGACGAATACGCTCACCGCCGGCTTGCCGATCAGTTCTCGCGGATGGAGATAGCCGAAGATTTCCGCCATGCGCTGATTGCAGCGCTGGACCGTGCGATCGCGCGTGAACAGAATGCCGACCGACGCGTTGTCGAGGATGGCGCTCAACTCGAGCAACGTCGGGTTGACCGCATCCGAGGCGCGACGGCGGTTGGTCGGCGTTGCCTTCACAACCATTGGGCCGCTGGCGTTTTCACCGCTGCTCAGAATGCGCAAGTCGACTGAGATGCGCTGCTCGGAGTCGGGTCCGAGCGTTGTGCGCAACGCGGGGTGTGCGGCAGCCGGCTTCGCGAGGAGCGCCTGCCAGCCCGGCGCGTCGCCGGGCGACAGCAGGCTCGCCAACGAAGCGCCTTCCAGTGACGCGGACGAACTGCCCGTGAGCCGTGCGAACGAAGCGTTCGCCTTCAGGATGATGCCGGCAGTGTCGGTAGTGCAGATCGCGTCATCGACTTGCGCAATGACTTGCAGCAGGCCAGCCGCACCAGGACTCACGTGCATCTCCAAAATTCCAGCCTTGCACCGTCGCAAGCAGCATCTTGGCGCGCTTCGCGCAGATCAGCACTGAGGAATACGCGAACTCGTTCGCCAAATTCGGGTCGGCGTGCGAATCACAGGGTGCGCTGGCGCGCAAGCGGCGGGTTCTTCGCGAAGTAGCGCTGGATGCCCACGGTGAGCGCGTCCACGAGTTGCTCGCGATAGGCCGGGTCGCGCAACTTCGCTTCCTCACGCGGGTTGGAGATGAACGCCGTCTCGACGAGGATCGAAGGGATGTCGGGCGCCTTCAGCACTGCGAACCCGGCCTGCTCGACCTGTCCCTTGTGTAAGCGGCCGACGCGACCGATGCGCTGCAGCACCTCGCTGCCGAGCTTGAGGCTGTCCTTGATCTGCGCCGTGGTGCTCATGTCGAGCAGCGTGCGCAGCACGGTCGTGTCCTTTGCCTTCAGGTTGGCGCCACCGATCAGGTCGGCCGCGTTCTCGCGCTCGGCCATCCAGCGTGCCGCGGCACTCGTCGCGCCCTTGTCGGACAGCGCGAACACCGAGGCGCCGCTCGCCTGCGGCGTGAGAAACGCATCGGCATGGATCGACACGAACAGGTCGGCCTGCACGCGGCGTGCCTTCTGCACGCGCTGGTCGAGCGGCACGAAGAAGTCGGCGTCGCGCGTGAGCATCGCGCGAAAGCCGGGCAGCGCGTTGATGCGCTCGCGCAAGCGCAGCGCGATGGCAAGCACGACGTCCTTCTCTTTGAGGCCTTGCGGGCCGATCGCGCCCGGGTCCTCGCCGCCGTGGCCCGGATCGAGCGCGACGATGATCAGGCGGTCGATCTTGCCCTGCGGCGTATCCGGCGGCGCGGCGGGCAGCACGCCCGAAGCGCCGCCGGGCGGCGAGTGCGCCCGCGGTTTGTCGACGCGCCCGATGAATTCGCCCAGCGCGTCCTGCACCGACTGCGCCGCCTGCTGTTCTGCCTGCTCCTTCTCGACGAGCAATGCGAGCAAGGGGTCGCGCTCCCGCACAGGTCGCAGGTCGAATACCGTGCGGTGCTGGTATGCCGCGACCGGGCTCAGGGCAAACAGCTGCGGCGCAATGGATTGCTTCAGGTCGATTACCAGGCGCACGACGCGCGGTTGGTTCTGCCCGACACGCACTCCGGCGATGTAGGGGTCGTCGCTGCGCACCTTGCCCACGAGCTCGCGCAGCTGAGGGCTGAGTTCGAGCCCGTCGATGTCGATCACCAGCCGGATCGGGTTGTCGATGAGGAAGTGCTTGACGCTCAACGCCGTATCGGACTCGAGCGTCACGCGTGTGTAGTCGTCGGCCGGCCAGACGCGCACCGCGACGATCGTTGCGCCGTACACCAGGTCGCGACCGGCGAGCAGCAGCGAAAGCAGGCCGAGCCTTTGCAGCGCCGGTCGGCGCCTCATGGCAACAACTCCCGCCCGAGCGCAGTGAAAGCATCGAAGCTCACGCGTCGTTGATCGTTTTCCAGGGGTTCGAGTTCAATGCGCAGGTCGGCGAGGGGCAACAGGCCTGACGCCTTTTCGGGCCATTCGACGAGCTTCAGGCCTGTCTCGGCGAACAGGTCGCGAAAGCCCGCATCCTCCCACTCGTGCGGATCGTTGAAGCGGTAGAAGTCGAAATGCCAGGCGCTGAGGCCGGGCGCGGTGTAAGGTTCCATCAACGCGTAACTCGGGCTCTTGATGCGGCCTGTGACGCCGAGCGCGTGCAGCAGGTGGCGCGCGAAGGTCGTCTTGCCTGCGCCCAGGCAGCCTTGCAGTTCGATGCACGCGCTGCGAATGCCGGGCCGCGACGCGAGCAATCGTGCCGTCGCTTGGCAGGCGCTCTCGTCGGACCACATCAGCGTGCGTGTTTCTAGAATGGGCAATGCCTGAACTGTCTCGAGTTGACGGCGATGCGCTGCTCGCGCAGTTGCGCGAATGGGCGACTGAGCTCGGATTTTCCCAGATCGGGGTGGCCGATGTGGATTTGTCCTCCGCCGAACCGGGCTTGATGGCGTGGCTCGAGCAGGGCTTTCACGGTGGCATGGCATACATGCGGCGGCATGGCGTGAAGCGAGCGAGGCCGGCCGAGCTCGTGCCCGGAACGGTCCGCGTGATCACTGCACGGCTGGACTATCTGCCGAGGTTGGATGCGAGCGTCGCACCCGCGAGCGCCGGACAGTGGCAACCCGTCGAGTGGAAACGGCTGGGCGAGCCGCAGCAAGCCACGGTGTCGATCTATGCGCGCGGCCGCGACTACCACAAGGTCCTGCGCACGCGGCTGCAGCGCCTGGCGGATCGACTGGCGAGCCGGGTCGGTCCCTTCGGCCACCGCGTGTTCACCGATTCGGCGCCGGTGCTCGAAGTCGAGCTCGCCGCGAAGAGCGGGCTGGGCTGGCGCGGCAAGCACACGCTGGCGCTCGCGCGCGATGCCGGGTCGATGTACTTCCTCGGCGAGATCTACGTCGACCTGCCGCTGCCGACCACGCCACCCGCGAGCGCGCATTGCGGAGCGTGCACCGCGTGCATCGACGTGTGCCCGACGCGTGCGATCGTCGCCCCATACACGCTCGACGCGCGGCGCTGCATCTCGTACCTGACGATCGAGCACCCCGGGCCCATTCCTGTTGCGCTGCGGCCGCTGATCGGCAATCGCATCTATGGGTGCGACGACTGCCAGCTGGTGTGCCCTTGGAACAAATACGCACAGCGTTCGACACTGCCGGATTTCGATGCGCGTGAGCCCTTCGATCATGCGACGCTGCTCGAGCTGTGGGCATGGAGCGAAGCGGACTTCATGCACCACACCGAAGGCAGTGCGATTCGCCGCATCGGCTACGAGCGCTGGTTGCGCAACCTCGCGGTGGCCCTCGGCAACGCGCTGCGGGCACCGGCGAGCGGCGATGACCATAACGCGCTGCGCGCCGCGCTCGTCTCGCGGCGCGCTGGCGTCAGCGAGCTCGTGCGAGAGCACATCGACTGGGCGCTCGAGCAGCAGACGTAGGCAATCACCACAATCGCGCACCGTCTGCCAGACAGGCAAGATACGGGTTTGAGGCCAAGGCGCCTTGCCCCGGCCCTGCTCCAAGGAGACATGATGATTCGAAAGATCTTCCTCACCACGACGGCGCTCGCTGCGCTGGCGATAGCGCCGGCCGCCTGGGGACAGGGCTACCCGAACAAGCCGGTGCGGCTGGTCGTTCCGTTTGCGCCGGGCGGCACCACCGACATCGTCGCGCGCATCGTCTCCGAGAAGATGTCGGCAACGCTCGGGCAACAAATGATCGTCGAAAACAAGGCCGGTGGCGGTGGTTCCATCGGTGCGGTGGAAGTGATCAAGGCGCCGGCCGACGGCTACGTCCTGGGCATGGCCACGGTGTCGACGACGGCGGCCAACCCGGCGATCAACCCGAAGATCCCGTACGACCCGACGGTGGACTTCACGCCGATCATCAATATCGCCGCCACGCCGAATGTGATCGCGGTACACCCGTCCTTCCCGGCGAAGGACTACAAAACCTTCATCGAATTGCTCAAGAAGAACCCGGGCAAGTTCAGCTATGCGAGTTCCGGCACCGGCGGCATCGGTCACCTGCAGACCGAGCTCTTCAAGAACCTGTCGGGCACCTTCATCATCCACATCCCGTACCGTGGCGCGGGCCCCGCGCTCAACGACACCGTGGCCGGCCAGGTGCCGATCATCTTCGACAACCTTCCGTCGGCGCTGCCGTTCATCAAGGACGGCAGGCTGATCCCGATCGTCGTTGCCGCGCCGCAGCGGCTGGCGCTGCTGCCGAACGTGCCGACGTTCAAGGAAGTCGGACTGGAACCTGTGAACCGCATGGCGTACTACGGTGTGCTCGGGCCCAAGGGGTTGCCGAAGGATGTGGTCGACAAGGTCGCCGGCGCCGTCAAGAAGGCGATCGACGACCCCGCCGTTCGCAAGCGCATCGAGGACACCGGCGCGCTCATCGTCGCCAACACGCCCGATCAGTTCGCTGCGCAGATCAAGGCCGAGTTCGACGTCTACAAGAGAGTGGTGCAGGCGCAGAAGCTGCGTCTCGAGTGAGTTCGCTGGCACGCGACGACAGTCAGGCCAGCATCGATCGTTTCATCGATGCGTTGTGGATCGAGGACGGCCTCGCGTCGAACACGCTCGCCGCGTACCGACGCGACCTGAGCCTGTACTCCGATTGGCTCGACGGCGGCGAGGGCCGCGCGCTCGATTCGACGACCGAGGCCGATCTGCTGGCCTACGCCACCTCGCGCCATGACGGTACGCGAGCCACCACCGCGAATCGCCGGCTGACGGTCTTCAAGCGCTATTTCCGCTGGGCGCTGCGCGAGCATCTGCTGGCCGCCGACCCCACGCTCAAGCTGCTGTCGGCCAGGCAGGCATTGCGCGTTCCCAAGACGCTGAGCGAATCGCAGGTCGAATCGTTGTTGAGTGCACCCGACACGGCCACGCCGCTCGGCCTGCGCGACCGCACGATGCTCGAACTGATGTACGCGAGCGGCTTGCGCGTGAGCGAGCTGGTGACGCTGAAGAGCGTGCACGTCGGCCTCGACGAAGGTGCATTGCGCGTCACCGGCAAGGGGGCGAAAGAGCGCCTCGTGCCGTTCGGCGAGGAAGCGCATGCGTGGTTGCGTCGCTACCTGGGGCAGGCGCGTGCCGTGATCCTGAAAGGGCAGGCCAGCGACGCCCTGTTCGTCACGCATCTCGGTCAGGGGATGACGCGCCAGATGTTCTGGCAGATCGTCAAGAAGTACGCGCAGCGCGCCGGCATCATGGCGCCGCTGTCACCTCATACGCTGCGCCATGCGTTCGCGACCCACCTGCTCAATCACGGCGCCGATCTGCGCGCGGTTCAGATGCTGCTCGGCCACACCGACATCTCGACGACGCAGATCTACACGCATGTCGCGAGGGAGCGCTTGAAGTCGCTGCACGCGAGGCACCACCCACGCGGGTGATTCAGACGATCTTCTCGCCCGGGTGCGTGATCTTGCGCAGCGGCTTGTAGCGATCGGATGCGGTGCGCAACGGCGTCGCGGTGTGTGCGTCGTCCCACACCGGGTCCTCGATGCCTTCGAATACCTGTCTGAGCTTGTTGCCCCAGGCGCCGCGGATCATCCGGAAGTACGGGTTGTGCTCATCGATGCAGACGATGGCGTCGCTTGCAAAACGATGCACCTCGTAGACCAGCAGGTCGAGCGGCAGGCCGACGGAAAGATTCGACTTGAGCGTCGAGTCCATCGAGATCAGCGCACATTTCGCCGCTTCGTCGAGAGGCGTGGTCGGCGTGATCACACGGTCGAGGATCGGCTTGCCGTATTTCGACTCGCCGATCTGGAAGTAGCAGGTCTCCTGCGTCGCCTCGATGAAGTTGCCTGCCGAATAGACGAGGAACAGGCGCATCGCCTCGCCGTTGATCTGGCCGCCGAGGATCATGCTGGCGTTGAAGTCGATGCCACTGGCCTTCAACGCGGCGCCGTCCTGCTGGTAGACGCGGCGCACCGCGCTGCCGAGCACGCGCGCCGCGTCGAACATGCTGGTCGCGTTCCAGATCGTGATCGCCGGCAGATCGCCGTTGTCGATCTTCTCGACCTGCAGGATCTCCCGCACCGACTGCGCGACCGACAGATTGCCTGCCGACAGCAGCACCATGAAGCGGTCGCCCGTCTTCTCGTAGACCATCATCTTGCGGAAGGTGCTGAACTGGTCCATGCCGGCGTTGGTGCGCGAGTCCGACAGGAACACGAGCCCCGCATCGAGCTTGATTCCCACACAGTAGGTCATCGCCGTCTCCTGGCTGGTCTCATTGTGGCCGCGTAGGAGCCCGCTGCCCGTCGTCGGGCAACGGGCCTGCCGTCAATTGCTTGAGCTGGTACAGCGCGTCGAGCGCTTCGCGCGGCGTCAGGGTGTCGGGGTCGATCTCGGCCAGCGTGCGCTCGAGCGCGCTGGGCTCGGGCGGTGTGGGTGCATTTGCAGCCGGCGACGGCGCGGCGAACAGGTCGAACTGCGTCTCGGCGGCACGTTGCTGCGCTTCCAGCGCTTCGAGCGTCGCGCGCGCCTGGCGCACCAGCGCTGGCGGCATGCCTGCCAACTGCGCGACCTGTACGCCGTAGCTGCGGCTCGCGGGCCCGGGCTGGATCTCGTGCAGGAACACGATGTCGTCGCCGCTTTCGACCGCGCTGACGTGTACGTTGAGCGCCAGTGGATGCTTCGCCGGAAACGCGGTCAGCTCGAAATAGTGCGTCGCGAACAGCGTGAAGGCGCGCGTCTTGTCGTGCAAGTGGCTCGCGATGACGCTGGCGAGCGCAAGCCCGTCGAAAGTCGAAGTGCCGCGGCCGATCTCGTCGATCAGCACGAGGCTCTGTTCGGTCGCGCCGTGGATGATCGACGCGGCCTCCGTCATTTCGAGCATGAATGTCGATTGCCCGGCGGCAAGATCGTCGGCCGCGCCGATGCGCGTATGGATCGCATCGATGGGGCCGAAGCGCGCGCTCTCGGCAGGAACGAAAGAGCCCATCGCCGCCAGCAGCACGGCGATCGCGACTTGCCGCATGTAGGTCGACTTGCCGCCCATGTTCGGGCCGGTGATCACGAGCATGCGGTGGTTGGCGTCGAGCCGGCAATGGTTGGGCATGAACGAACCGGCGGCCGTCTCGTCGAGCCGCGCTTCGACCACGGGATGCCGCCCGCGCTCGATCTGGATGCAAGGCTGCGTAACGAACACGGGCCGGCACCATTGCAGCGTCATCGCGCGCTCGGCCAGTGCCGCCAGCGCGTCGATCGCGGCGAGCGCGCGCGCAAGCGCCGACAGCGCGGCGAGATGGGCTTGCAGCGCGTCGAGCACCTGCTCGTAGAGAAATTTCTCGCGCGCGAGCGAGCGCTCCTGCGCCGACAGCGCCTTGTCCTCGAAAGCCTTCAGCTCGGGCGTGATGTAGCGCTCGGCGTTCTTCATCGTCTGCCGGCGCCGGTAGTCGGCGGGCACCTTGTCGACCTGGCCTTGCGTGACCTCGATGTAGAAGCCGTGAACGCGGTTGTACTGAACGCGCAGGTTGTTGATGCCGGTGCGGCTGCGCTCTCGCGCTTCGAGGTCGATCAGGAAGGCGTCGCAGTTTTCGGCGATCGCACGCGACTCGTCGAGCTCGGCGTCGAAGCCCGGCGCGATCACGCCGCCATCGCGCAGCAGCACGGCGGGTGGGTCGGCGAGGGCGCGTGCGAGCAAGGCCTCGATGTCTGTCGAGGGTGCGAGGGAGAGCCGGTGCTCGTCGAGCAGCGCCGCACCACCCGGCACCAGCTCGCTCAAGCCCGGCAGCGCGGCCAGCGTCGAGCGCAGGCCCGCCAGCTCGCGCGGGCGCACCTGGCGCAGCGCGATGCGCGCGGTGATGCGCTCGACATCGCTGACGTGCCGCAGCGCCGCGCGCAGGACCTCGACGCCTTGCGCGACCAGCGCGTCGATCGCATCGTGACGTGCCGTCGCGACCTGTCGCTCGCGCAGCGGATGCGTGAGCCAATGGCGCAGCATTCGACTGCCCATGCCGCTCTTGCAGGTGTCGAGCAGCGACAGCAGCGTCGGCGAGTCCTCCCCGCGCAGCGTCTGCGTGAGCTCGAGGTTGCGATGCGTCGTCGGCGGCAGCTCGAGCAGGTCGCTCGCGCGCTCGACGCGCAGCGTGTTGACGTGAGCGAGCGCGGTGCCTTGCGTGTGCTCGGCATAGCCGAGCAGAGCAGCCGCGGCGGCATGGGCCAACACGAGCTTCCCTGCGTTGAAGCCGGCCAGGCTCGTGACGCCCAGCTGGTCGCACAGTTGGCGTGCGCCGAGGGCCGAATCGAACTGCCATGCGGGCCGCGCCGTGATCGCGGCCCCGCACTGCCGCACGGTCGCCGGCAGATCATCGCGATCGACCAGGATCTCCGCCGGCGCCAGCCGCGCCAACCAGCCCGCGAGCTCGCGCTCGCCGCACTCGCTGACCCCCAGTTCGCCGCTCGACAGGCCGAGCCACGCGAGCCCCCAACTGGCGTGGCGACGCGTGATCGCGAGCAGTCGCATGTCGGCGCGTTCGGCCAGCAGTTCGCTGTCGGTCACCGTGCCGGGCGTCACGACGCGCACGACCTTGCGCTCGACAGGCCCTTTGGATGTGGCGACGTCGCCGACCTGCTCGCAGATCGCCACGGCAACGCCTTGCCTGATGAGCTTGGCCAGATAGCTCTCGACCGAATGCGCCGGCACGCCTGCCATCACGACCGGCTCGCCGGCCGATTGGCCGCGCGTGGTGAGCGTGATGTCGAGCAGACGATTCCCGCGCCGCGCGTCGTCGTAGAACAGCTCGTAGAAATCGCCCATGCGATAGAACACGAGCGT
>Ga0184637_10000444_pt1 | contig 30909 bp, 29 predicted proteins | sample PLM3_127_b2_FD_133143 | JGI IMG/M metagenome (GOLD analysis project Ga0184637, IMG submission 133143) | Groundwater sediment microbial communities from an aquifer in East River, Colorado, USA - PLM3_127_b2 | ecosystem: Environmental > Terrestrial > Soil > Riparian zone | place: USA: East River... | reverse complement strand
CGGCCAACCATGTCGCCGAAGTCGTGACCGGCGGAGAACACCGGGCCCTCGGCGTCGAGCAGCACGCCGCGCGCCTTGCTGGCGCCGACTTCGGCGAACGCCGCGTCGAGCTCGGCGATCGTCTCGAGCGAGATCGTGTTGCGCCGCTCGGGGCGAGCGAGCGTCACATGCGCGAACGTCTCGCGCGGTCTCACGCGGAGGTTGCGATACTCCGCCACGCCAATGCCTAGCGGGCGCTTCCGGTCGGGATGTCCGAGAACGCCTTGTCCTTGTCGGCGCGGATCTCGCCGGGCAGGCCCAGCACGCGCTCCGCGACGATGTTGTGCAGGATCTCGTCGGTGCCACCCGCCAGCCGCAGGCCCGGCGAGCCGAGCCAGCCCTGTTGGAACGCGCCGCCGCCCCAGGTGAGGTCGGCGTCTGCCGTGGCGCCGGCTGCGCCTTGCAGCTCCAGCGCGAAGGCCGCGAGCTCCTGGCGCAGTGGCGCGCCCACCATCTTCGCGATCGAGTTCTCGGGCCCCGGCGTCGTGCCGCGCGAGAGCGCGGTCAGCGTGCGGTAGCCGGTGTACTCGAGGCCCTTGAGCTTCCAGTAGAAGTCGGCGATCCGCTCGCGCACGGAAGGATCCTCGATCGCGGGCCGTCCGTCCCACTCGGTCTCGCGCGCCAGGCGGATCAGATCCTGGATCCCGAGGCCCATCCCGGCGCCGCTGCCGATCGACGCGCGCTCGTTCATCAGCGTCGTGATCGCGCCGCGCCAGCCGTCGTTGACCGCACCGACGCGGTTCTCGTCCGGGATGCGCACGTCGCTGAAGAACACCTGATTGAAGTCCTTCGAGCCGTCGATCTGGTGGATCGGGCGCACCTCGATGCCGGGCGACTTCATGTCGACGATGAAGTAGGTGATGCCGGCGTGCTTCTGTGCGGACGGATCGGTGCGCGTGACGATCATGCCCCATTCGGAGTGTTGCGCGCCGGTGGTCCAGATCTTCTGGCCGTTCACGATCCAGACGCCGCCGTCCTTCACCGCCGTCATGCGCAGACCCGCGAGATCCGAGCCGGCGGCCGGCTCGCTGAACATCTGGCACCACACCTCGTCGGCGCGCAGCATCGGCTCGAGGTAGCGCTTCTTCTGCGCGGGTGTGCCGTGGGCCATGATCGTCGGGCCGAGCATGCCCTGGCCGATCCCGAACAGGTTCGGCGGCACGTTGTATCTCGCCTCTTCCTGGTTGAAGATCACGTTCTGGATGCCCGACGCGCCGCGGCCGCCGTACTCCACCGGCCACGTGATGCAGGCCCACTTCGCATCGGCCTTGCGCGCCTGCCAGGCCTTAGCGCTTTCGAGCAGGCCGGGGCTGTCGGCGCCCGCGGGACGCGCGCGCTTCTGGCCGGGCGCGAGACACTTCGCGTTGGCGTCGAGCCAGCGGCGAGCCTCGTTGCGGAATGCGGCTTCTTCGGTCGTGTCGTTGAAGTCCATCGGGTCAGGCCTCCAGTCGGTCGATCAGACGGTCGCGCCACTCGCCGGGCGTCCCGAGCGAGAGCGAGAGAAGCTTCGCGCGCCGGTAGAAGAGGTGGCAGTCGTACTCCATGGTGTAGCCGACGCCGCCGTGCATCTGGATGATCTCCTTGCCGGCCAGGTCGAAGGCCTCACTGGCGGCGATCCGCGCGCTGCACGCGGCGGTCGCGAGCTCGGCGGCGCCGGTGGAGAGCGCCCATGCGCCGTAGTAGGCGTTGGATGTCGCGAGCTGGATCGCCGCATAGAGGTCGACCATCCGGTGCTTGAGCGCCTGGAAGGACGCCACCGGCCGGCCGAACGCATAGCGGCCGAGCGTGAACTCGCGCGTCACCTCGAGCGCCCGCTCCGCGCCGCCGATCTGCTCGAACGCGGTCAGGACCGCCGCGCGGTCGAGCAGGTGCAGGATTGCGGCTTCCCCGGCACCGTTCGCCAGCGGCTCGGCGGCTGCGCCGTCGAAGATGATCCGGCTCTGTGGCCGCGACGGGTCGATCGAGCCGACCGGCGTCACCTCGACGCCCGCGGTGTCGAGCTCGGCCAGCGCGAGCAACGGCCCGGAGTCGCCCTTCGCGACCACCACGACGAGCCCGGCGATCCCGCCGTCGAGGACGGGAAACTTGGTGCCCGAGAGCCTTCCGTGCGCGAACGACGTCGCGACGTCCGCCGCGCCGCTGCGCCCGGCGCGCTCCGCCAGCGCGAACGTGCCGACGAGCTCGCCGGAGACCAGTCGCGGCAGATAGGCGCGCTTCTGCGCGTCGCTGCCGAACTCGAGCAGCGCCTCGGTGGCGAGATACACGCTCGGCGCGAACGGAATCGGCGCCAGCGCCCGGCCCAGCTCCTGCGCGATCAGCGCCAGCTCGAGGCGGCCGAAGCCGGCACCGCCGTACTCCTCGGGCACCGCGGCACCGAGCCACCCCATCTCCGCGACGCCCTTCCACAGCGCGTCGCTGTGGGTTCCGCCGCTCTCGAGCACGCTGCGGCAGACGTCGAGCCCGCAGTGGTCGTCGAGATAGTCGCGCGCGGTCTTCTGGAGCAGCTTCTGCTCTTCCGAGAAATCGAAATTCATGGACGGCCTCCGCTAGCGCCACTATACCCCTCCGCAGCGTCGGACGCGCGGCAAGCGATGGCCGCAAGTCGCGCACAGCGAGCCGCAGGCGAGCGAAGACCATCAGGCAGGTCGCGCGCCGTGGGGCGGCGACGCCCAGTCCTCTATGTTCGCGGCCCGAACGCCCTCGATCCCGGGAGACCCGCATGCCGATGCTCGGCGTCCGCTACGACCTGCGCTGCGCGCCGTTCGACACCACCACAACGGCCGATCTGATCGCGACCGCGCTCGACCAGTGCGCCTGGGCCGACCGGCTGGGCTTCGCGACGGTGACGCTTTCGGAGCACCACGGCTCGCCCGACGGGTACCTGCCCTCCCCGCTCGTGTTCGGCGCCGCGGTCGCCGCGCGCACCCGCAACCTGCGCCTGGTGATCGCGGCGTTGATCGCGCCGCTCCACGACCCGATCCGGCTGGCCGAGGACATCGCGGTGCTCGACGTGGTGAGCGGCGGGCGCGTGCTGCCGGTGGTGAGCGGCGGCTACGTCGAATCCGAGTTCCGCACGTTCGGCAAGCGCCTCGCCGATCGCGCGCGCGTGATGGAGGAAATCGTCCCGCTGCTCGAGCGCGCGTGGACCGGCGAGCCGTTCCTGCACGACGGCGTCACCGTGCGGGTGACCCCCCGCCCGGTGCAGCGGCCGCGGCCGCCGATCTTCATGGGCGGCGCGTCGGCGGCCGCCGCTCGTCGCGCAGCCCGCCACGCCGACCACTTCATCCCGACCGTTCCCGAGCTCTTCGCGATCTACCGCGAGGAGCGCGTGAAGCTCGGCAAGCCCGATCCCGGCCCGCTGCCGCGCACCACCGGCAACTTCCTCTACGTGGCGGAAGATCCCGACGCGGCGTGGGAGCGGATCGCGCCCTACGCGATGCACGAGATGAATGCGTACGGGAAGTGGATGGCCGACGCGGGAACGATCGGCCCGTACCGGCCGGTGGGAGACCCCGACGCGCTGCGCGCGACCGGTCAGTATCCGGTGATGACCCCCGACGAGCTGATCGAGGCCGCGCGTGGGATGAGCGGGAGCGACACGATCATGTTCCACCCACTGATGGGCGGCATGGCCCCGGAGCTGTCCTGGGCGTCGCTGCGGCTGTTCGAGGCGAAGGTGCTGCCGGCGCTTCGCGCGACGCCGCGCTAGGACCCGCGCGATGGAACTCGTCCAGCACCTGCTCGATTTCGTGATCCATCTGGATCGCCACCTGGTCGCGCTCGTCGCCGACTACGGCGCGTGGACCTACGCGATCCTGTTCCTGATCATCTTCTGCGAGACCGGCCTGGTCGTCACGCCGTTCCTGCCCGGCGACTCGCTGTTGTTCGCGGTGGGCGCAGTGGCCGCGACTGGCGCGCTCGACCCGCTCTCGCTATGCGCGCTGCTCGCGGTCGCCGCGATCGCCGGCGACACGGCCAACTACGCGGCGGGCGCCTGGATCGGGCCGGTGGTCTTCCACCGGGAAGACTCGCGGCTGCTCAACAAGAAGCATCTCGAGCGCACGCACCGCTTCTACGAGAAGTACGGCGGCAAGACGATCATCATCGCGCGCTTCATCCCGATCATCCGGACGTTCGCGCCGTTCGTGGCCGGCATCGGGCGGATGACTTATCCACGCTTCCTGATCTACAACGCCACAGGAGGGGTCGTCTGGATCACCGCGTTCGTCTACGCCGGCTACTACTTCGGCAACATCCCACTGGTCAAACAGAACTTCTCGCTGGTGATCCTGGCGATCATCGTGATCTCGATCCTGCCAGGCGTTTTCGAGTACTGGCGCCATCGCTCGGAGCCCGAGGCGGCCGCCGGCACCCAGTAGTCAACTCGCCTTCGACACCACGCGGTCGGCGAACGCGCGCAGCGAATCGAGCTTCTGCTGCAGCGTCAGCGTGTCCGGCTGGTAGCTGTTGCGGAAACCGACGATCACGTCGGTGACACCCTTGTCCTCGAGCCGCCGCACGCCGTCGACGCTGAACGCGTCGAGTGAAATGACGTGGATCTGGAACGGCCCGTTCGCGCGCCCGGCGTCCTTGCGGTGCTGCGCGAGCCGCGCGAGCAGCGTGTCGAGGTCGTCCTTGCCGCCGCCGTGCATCCAGCCGTCGCACAGGCGCGCCGCACGGCGCAGCGCGGCGTCTGCGTGGCCGCCGAGCAGGATCGGCATCGAGTCCGGCACGGGACACAGCTTGATCGCAGGGATGTCGTAGAACTCGCCGTGATACTCGAAGTACTCGCCGGTGCACAGGCCGCGCAGGATCTTGATCATCTCGTCGAGCCGAGCGCCGCGGCGCTCCCACTGCGTGCCGGTGACGGCGTAGTCTTCGGGCCACGGCGAGAGGCCCACCCCGAGCGTCACGCGGCTGCGCGTCAGGTAGGCGACGGAGGTGGCCTGTTTCGCGGCGAGCACCGGGTGGCGGATCGGCAGCTTGATCACGAAGGTCGAGAAGCGGAGCGTCGTCGTCGACGCGCCGAGCGCGGCCATCAGCGCGAACGGGTCGATGAAGGGTTTACCTTCGAGGAACTCGCGGTTGCCGTCGTCGTTGTAGGGGTATTTCGTGTCCGACTGCTCCGGAAAGCAGATGCTGTCGGGCACCGAGAAGGCGTGATATCCGGCGTCCTCGGCGGCCTGGGCGAGCGGGATCAGCTGGTGGGGGTCGCACATCGCTTCGGCATAGGTGAAACGCATCGGATCTCCTGTTCAGGGCAGCCGGTAGAGCTGCCGGCAGTTCTCGCCGGTGATCTTGCGCACGTCCTCGGGCGGTAGCTTGCCGAGCGCGTGCTCGATCGCCTGGCGCGAGTGGGGCCAGGTGCTGTCCGGGTGGGGATAGTCGCAGGCCCACATGAAGTTCTCGGGGCCGAGCAGCGGGATCAACTCGGGCCCGAACGGCTCTTCCTCGAACGTGGCGTAGACCTGGCGCCGGAACAGCTCGCTCGGCCGCGTGCGGATCGCGCCGTCGTGCCGGCAGTGCTTCTCGAACGTGGCGTCCATCCGCGCGACGAAGTACGGGAGCCAGCCGATGCCCGACTCGGCGAGCACGAGGCGCAGCGCGGGGTGCCGTTCGAGCGCGCCGGAGAACACCATCACCGCGAGCGGCTCGTCGAGCTGCAGCGGGGCCACCGCGGCGAACCCGGCGATATGCCAGCCGCGCCGGCGCGGGTCGATGCGCGTGCCGCCGCCGATGTGGAACGAGAGCGGCAGCCCCGACGCTGCCGCCGCGGCCCACAGCCGGTCCCAGGCCGGGTCGCGCACGTCGGCTTCGAACGGCGACAGGATCGCGCCGCGGTGCCCGAGCGAAGCACAGCGCTCGAGCTCCGCGACGGCGTCCTCGGGCGACGTCGCCGGCAGGAACGGCAGCGCACACAGGCGGTCGGGCAGGTAGCTGTTGAACTCCTCCGCCGCCCAGTCGTTCCACGCGCGCAGCACCGCGATCAGGTGCTCGCGCTCGTCGATCGGGAAGCGGATCAGCGCCGCCGGGCCGTACACGATCGACGACCAGATGCCGTCGCGCTCCATGTCCTGCATCCGCAGCACCGGATCGCTCGGCCGGAAGCCCGCGTTCTCGAGACCGTCCACGCGGTCGAGCGCGGTCGGAACTCCTTCCATCGAGCCGCTCATTCCGATGATCTGATCGCCGACCCACCACAGCGGCTGGCCGTTGCGCTCCTCGATCCGGGGACCCCGGTCGCGGAACTTTGCGGGCAATCGCGCGGTCCACAGGTCGCTCGGCACGCTGAAGATGTCGAGATGGTCGTCGCAGGAGTAGATGCGGTCTTCGCTCATGTCGGGACTCCCAGCTCGTCGAGCTTTCGCGCCAGCGTGAGCGACGCGAGGTTGTTCACGTCCATGTCGTGATCGGGCGGCAGCATCTCGTAGTGCTTCATCTGCCGGCCGAGGCGCGCCATGATCGCGCCGAACTTCAAGAGCGCGAACACCTCGTAGTAGTCGACGCCGTCGAGCGGGCGGCCGGTGCGCTCGCGCCAGTGGGTGAGCGTCTCGTCGCGTCCGGGGATGCCGGCGAGGCGCGGGAGGCCCACGCCCTCGGAAAAGCAGCGGTCGAGCGCCACCCACCAGGCGACGTCCTGGAGCGGGTTGCCGAGGCGCACCATCTCCCAGTCGAGCACGCCGATGCACTCGACGCCGCTGTAGATCTGGTTGGCGAGGCGCGAGTCGCCCCAGCACAGGGCGACCGGCTCGCCGGCGGGCGCGCGGTCGCGCAGCCAGCCGAGCGCGCGCTCGAGCAGCGGATAGCGCGCGCGGTCGCCGAGGCCCCACGAAAGGTACGCGTCGTAGTAGTGCAGGTGCTGCGCGAGCGCGTCGGCGCCGCGCGCGGGCTCGCCGAGGAATCCGAGCCCCAGTTCGTCGGAGTCGACTTCGTGCACTCGGCACATCGCCTCGACACCGCTCCACCACACCTGCTCCCGCTCGGCCGGCGCCAGCTGCTCGGCGATCCGTCCGGCCGCGTGCATCGGGGGATTGTCCGACGGCACCCAGCCGTCGAGGAACTCCATCAGATAGAACGGCGCGCCGAGCGTCGCGTCGCTCCAGTCGTGCTCGCGCATCGCGGGCACCGGGACGTTCGTCTTCGCGAGCGCATCCATCACCCGGAACTGCACGGTCAGATCGTAGGTGGGGAAGACGTTGAAGCCGCGCGGCTCGATCCGCGCGACGAGCTTCTCAGCGCGCGGCGCCCCGCGCTCGTGCCAGTGCACGTCGAACAACAGCGTCTCGCTCGAAAACCCGGTGCCGGACGGCGCGCGCAGATTCGCGATCGCGAGCTCCTCGGCTCCTGGACGCACCCGCGCCAGGAACGCCTCCAGGCGCGCGCGCGCGGCCGGGAGGTCTCGTTTTTCGGGATGCGCCATCGACGCATTATACTGGCGCGCTTAGCGAGCGGGACTGCCGAGCGAGAGATCGAGAGGAGGGCACCGCCGTCGACCCCGAACGCATCTACCGCCGCCACATCCGGCTGGACGCGCACGGGCGCCAGGTCGTCGGCGAGCTGGCCGACGACGCGCAGCACTTTCGCATCCGGCTGCGGCACGACGGCGCGCGCGTCACGTCCGTCGACGGCGAGGCGGTGCGCCATCCCTGGTCGACCTGCCCCGAGGCACTGCGGCCACTGCGGGGCCTCGAGGGGATGCCGCTCTCCCGGCGCTGCACCGCGGTGGGCGACGTCGCGAACGCTCGCCAGCAGTGCACGCACTGGTTCGATCTCGCGGGCCTGGCGGTGGCCCACGCTGCGGCCGGCCGAGCGAGCCGCGAGTACCGCTGCGCGGTGTCGGGGGCGCTCGGAGAGGCCGCCACCGCGACGCTCGAGCGAGACGGCGAGCCGCTGCTGGCCTGGCGCCTCGACGGCACGACGATCCGCGGCGAGCCGCCGTTCGACGGTCGAAACCTGCGCGGCGCGTTCCTCGCCTGGGCGGAGCAGGCGCTCGACCCCGACCTGGCCGAGGCGGCGACCGTGCTGCGGCGCGCCAGCTATATCTCGCCGGTGCGCTTCTACGAGCTCGACCTCTTCGAGCGCGCCAGCGACGTCCAGCCGGTGACCGGCCAGTGCTACACCTACACCGACGGAACGGCCCAGCGCTCGCAGCGCCAGCGCGGCTCGAAGCGCGATTACACCCACCGGCCCGAAGCGCTACTCGCGGAGGGGTCCCCGGAGCGCGGCCATGCGTAGGAGCCTTGCGGTCGAGCTTTTCTGGAAGGTCCACCCGTGGCTGTACCGAGTCAGCGGCGGCCGCCTGCTCGGCGAGCTGGTCGGGATGAAGGTCCTGCTGCTCTCGACGACGGGCGCGAAGAGCGGAACGCAGCGCACCACCGCCCTCACCTACCTCGAGGCCGACGGCGGCTACGTGGTGGTCGGCTCGTTTCTCGGCGAGCCGCGCCACCCGGCCTGGGTGCACAACCTGCGCGCGGCGCCACACGCCGCGATCCAGGTCGGCGCGCGCCGGCTCGCGGTCACCGCCCGCGAAGCGAAGGGCGAAGAGCGCGCGCGGCTGTGGGCGCAGCTCGTCGCGATCCAGCCCGGCTATCGCGAGTACGAGGGCCGCACCAATCGCGAGATTCCGGTCGTCGTGCTGGAGCCGACCCGCGGTTAGGCGTAGGGCGGATTAGGCGTAATCCGCCAACGGGACCGGCGGATTACGCTTCGCTAATCCGCCCTACCCGCTTTTCCTAATTCCGGTCCCAGCGCTTGCGCGCCACCTCGGGGTCGACCGGCTGGCTCGGCCCGCTGCCCTCGAACGGTGTCGCGAAGGCCTGCGCGAGCTGCTTCATGACGTGGCCGATCGTCACGAACGGCGCGCCTTCCGGCGCCGGCGGCGCACCGCCGGCCGACTTCAGCGACAGGTCGACATGCGTCGCTTGCGCGCGCAGCGCACCCACCGTGCATTTCTCCCTCGGAATGTGCGCGAACGGGTCGTAGCGGAAGTGCCGCATCGCGTTCTCGTAGGTGATCTTGCGCACGTCGCTGTCCGACACGCCGGCCAGCGACTTCGCCAGCTCTTCGGGCGCCCGCGGCCAAGTGGTGTCGGAGTGCGGGTAGTCGCTCTCCCAGGTGATCGTGTCGATCCCGACCCGGTGGCGGTTGGCGACGCCGCACGGGTCGTCGATGAAGCAGGTGATGATGTGCTCGCGGAATACGTCGCTCGGGAGCTTCCCGCCGAAGTCCTGGTGCGTCCAGTAGCGGTGGTGCTTGTAGACGTAGTCGGCGCGCTCGAGCAGGTACGGCACCCAGCCGATTCCGCCCTCGGAGAGCGCGATCTTGAGCCCGGGGTACTTGCGCAGGAACTTCGAGAACACGAGCTCGGTCGCGCAGCCGAACAGGCTGATCGGTGAGGCGGTGATCATGATCTCGACCGGCGCCTCGGTGTCCTGGAGCTTCATGCCGGTGCCCGATCCGATGTGGATCGCGATCACCGTCCCCGCGTCGCTGGCCGCCTTCCACACCGGCTCCCAGAAGTCGCTGTGCAGGCTCGGGTAGCCGAGGCCCGCGGGATTGTCGGCGAACGCCATCGCGTGGCAGCCCTTCTTTGCTACGCGCTTGATCTCGTCCGCCATCCGCTTCGGATCCCACAGCATCGGCAGTGCGAGCGGGATGAAGCGGCCCGGGTAGGTGCCGCACCAGGTGTCGATGTGCCAGTCGTTGTACGCCTGGATCATCACCCGCGCGAGCTCCTTGTCAGGATTGCGGCCGAATAGCTCGCCGCAGAAGCCGGTCATCGACGCGAAGCACATCGAGCCGAGGATGCCGGACGCGTTCATGTCGTCGATGCGCCGGTGGATGTCGAAGTTGCCCTCGCGCAGCTGAGCGAGCGAGGTCGGCTCCATCCCGTACTCTTCGGGCGGACGCCCGGCGACCGCGTTGAGCCCGATGTTCGGGATCTGCTGGCCCTCGAACACCCAGACGTCGGTCCCGTCGGGCTTGTGCACGAGGCGCGGCGCGCGGTCCTTCCAGCGCGCCGGGAGGCGGCCCTCCCACATGTCCGGCGGCTCGACGACGTGGTCGTCGACACTCACGAGGATCAGGTCGTCGATCTGCACGGGGCCTCCTCCTGGCGCGTTCCTGGGGGCAACCACGATGATACGCGATTTTCTGACGGGTCGTCAGATTTCGCTTGGGCGCCCGAGACCGTTCGTCCACCGAACCCGTTCGGAAGCCCAAGGGAGGGGACGTCTAGCTCGTCAGCGGTGCTGCGGCGGCGGCCACTCGACGCCCGACAGCGAGGCCAGCGCGAGGATCAGCGCCTGGGTGCCCGACCGCGCGTGGCCCGCGGAGGCGAGTCGCTCGTAGAGCTGCTTCGCGAGCGATAGACCTGGCATGGAAAGCTGCATCCGTTCAGCCTCTTGCAGCGCGATCTCCATATCCTTGATGAAGTGCTCGACGTAGAAGCCGGGCGCAAAGTCGCCGGCCAGCATGCGCGGCGCGAGGTTCGCGAGCGACCAGCTGCCGGCCGCGCCGCTCGCGACCGAGGTCAGCACCCGCTCCGGGTCGAGGCCGGCGCGATGTGCGTAGAGCAGAGCCTCGCAGACGCCGACCATGTTCGACGCGATCAGCGTCTGGTTGACTGCCTTCGTGTGCTGGCCGGCGCCGGGTCCACCCTGGTGGACGATCGTGCGCCCGAGCACCGCGAATGCCGGCGAGAGCGCCGCGACCGGCTCGGCGTCGCCGCCGACCATGATCGAGAGCCGCGCCTCGCGCGCGCCGACGTCGCCGCCCGACACCGGCGCGTCGACCGCCCACGCGCCGCGCGCGCGCGCGGCCGCCGCGATCTCGACCGCGAGCGCGGGCTCGCTCGTCGTCATGTCGACGAGGATTCCGCCGGCGCGCAGCCCCGCCAGCACCCCGTTCTCTGCGAGCGCGACAGCGCGCACGTCGCGCGGGAAGCCGACCATCGTGAACACGACGTCGCTCGCCTCGGCCACCGCGCGCGGCGTATCGGCCCAGGCGGCTCCATCGGCCTGTCGCTCCGCCGTGCGCGTGCGCGTGTGCACCGTCAGCGCGTAGCCGGCGCGCTGGAGATGCCCGCACATCGACGCGCCCATCACGCCGAGGCCGATCCAGCCGAGCCGCGCCGCGCCGGGGGCGACCGCGGGAACCTGCATGCTTCCCGTTTGCGCGGGGCTCACGGATCGTAGGGCCGGTTCACCCAGCGCCCCGCGCGCGCCGAGCGGAACCAGCCGCCGGCTGCGAGCGAGCCGCCGTCGGTCGGAATCACGTGGCCGGTCACGAAGCGCGCGTCGTCCGACGCGAGGAATGCGACCACGTCGGCCTGGTCGGCGCCGGTGCCGGGCCGGCCGAGGGGAGCCCACAGGCTCCACTTGTGGCGCTCGGCCTCCGGCACCCAGCGCTCGTAGTCGACCTGGAGCGACTGCGTGAGATCGGGCGCGATCGCGTTGACCCGCACGCCGTCGGGCGCCAACTCGAGCGCGAGGCACTTCGTGAAATGCACCACCGCGGCCTTGTACGCGCCGTAGACCGGGTCGGCCGGGTAGCCGCGCAGGCCCTCGACCGACGCGACGTTGACGATCGAGCCGCCGTTGCGCTCGCGCAGCGCGGGCAATGCCGCGTGCGTGACGATCAGCACGTGCCCGAGATTGATGCGCGCGAGCGCGGCCCAGTGCTCGGGGCCCGACTCGGCGAACGGACGCGAGCGCAGGTAGTGTCCGACATTGTTCACCAGCACGTCGATCCGCCCGTGGCGTGCGCGCAGGTTGGCCACCCACGACGCGACGGCGGCCGCATCGCAGACGTCGAGCTGCGCGGCGCGCGCGCGGCCCCCGCCCTTTTCGATCGCCGCGGCGGTCTCGGCACCGCGCGCGGCATCGATCTCCGCGATCTCGACCGACGCCCCGTCGCGTGCGAGCCGCTCGCTGATCGCGCGGCCGATCCCGCCGCCGCCCCCGGTCACCAGTGCGACGCGGTCCGCGAGCGCTCCGCTCACGCGGACTCCTGACTGTCGATCTGGATCGGCAGGGGCTGTCCTCGCCGGCTCGGGTCGGGCGGCCAGTCTACCGCGCCGGTCGCTCTGCGGCGTACACTGCCGCTCTTTCCCGAGCCGATCCGAGGAACCGCGCGAGGAGAGCCATGCCGAGTCTCGACCGACCCCTGACCGGACTGCGCGTCGTCGATTTCGCCGACGAGAAGGGCGAGCTGTGCGGCCGGCTGCTCGCCGACTTCGGCGCCGACGTGATCCGCGTCGAGCCGCCCGAGGGCGCGCGCTCGCGGCGGATCCCGCCGTTCCACGCCGGAGAGAGCCTGTACTACGCGTTCCGCAACGCGGGCAAGCGCGGCATCACGCTCGATCTCGGCACGCCGGAGGGCGTCGACGCGCTACACCGGCAGCTGCGCAGCGCCGACGTGTGGATCGAGTCGTTCGCGCCGGGTCACCTGGAAGCACAGGGCTTCGATTTCGACGCGCTCATCGAGCGCTATCCGAAGCTCGTGATCGTCCGCATCAGCGACTTCGGGCAGACCGGTCCGTACCGCGACTGGGTGGCGACCGACGCCGTCCTCGAGGCGATCGGCGGCATGGTGTGGAAGGCCGGCATCCCGTCGAAGCCGCCGCTGATTCCGCCGGCGCCGATCGCGTACGATGTCGCCGGTATCGTGGCCGCCTTCGCGACGCTGTGCGCGCTGCGCCAGCGCCAGCGCTCGGGCTACGGCCAGATCATCGACTTCTCGGCGCTCGAGGCGGTCGCGCAGACCACCGACTGGTCGATGTCGAACGCGTCGATCTCGGTCGGTCAGGGGATCCGGCCGACCGAGGTGCGGATCGGCTCCGGGCCGGTGTACACGATCTACGCGTGCAAGGGCGGGTACGTGCGCCTGGTGGTGCTCTCACCGCGCCAGTGGCGCGCGATGTGGGAGTGGCTCGGCAAGCCCGAGGCGTTCGCCGACCCGTTCTTCGAGAGCTTCATCGCGCGCCTGCAGAACGCGGATGTGCTGCTGCCGCTCTACACCGAGCACTTCAAGGCGATGACGATGGAGGAGGTTTCGGCCGAGGCGCAGCGGCGCGGGATCGTCTGCACCCCGGTGCTGCGACCCGAGGAGGTGCTCGCCAACGAGCACCTGGTCTCGCGCGGAACCTTCGTCGACGCGGAGGTCGCCCCCGGCGTCCGCGGCCCGATGGCGGCCGGCTTCTTCGAGATCGACGGGGTGCGCCAGGGGCCGCGGCGGCGCGCGCCGCGGCTCGGCGAGCACACCGACGAGGTGCTGGAGACGCCCGCCGTGCCGAAGGCCAGCCCGAGCGACCTGCTCCCCGAGTCCACGCTGCCGCTCAGCGGCCTGCGCGTGCTCGACTTCGGGATCGGCGGCGTCGGCGTCGAGGCCGGGCGGCTCTTCGCCGAGTACGGCGCCGATGTGATCAAGATCGAGTCGCGCGCCTACCCGGACTTCATCCGGATCGTGCTGAGCAGCGAGATGTCGCCCTCGTTCGCGTCGTCCTCGCGCTCGAAACGCAGCTTCGGCGTGAACGTCAAGAAGCCGGAAGGGCTCGCGATCGCCCGGCGGCTCGTCGAGGCGTGCGACGTGATCATCGAGAACAGCAAGACCGGCGCGATGGAGAGCATGGGAGTCGGCTGGGACACCGTCAAGCGGCTGAACCCGTACTGCGTGATGGTCAGCAGCCAGCTGCTCGGCTCGCGCGGCGCGTGGAAGGACTGGATCGGCTACGGGCCTAGCACCCAGCCGATCGGCGGCCTCGTCCACCTGTGGAACTACGACGACCAGGACTTCCCCGCCGGCTCCGGCTCGATCTTCCCCGACCACCTGGCCGGGCGCCTCGCCGCGATCAACGCGCTGGCGATCCTGTGGGCGCGCGACCGCGCGCAGAGCGGCGCGCACGGCGAGGTGGCGCAGGTAGAGGTGGTCACCGGCATCCTCGGCGACTGGCTGTGGAAGGCGGGGCTCGAGCCCGGCTCGGTGAAGCCGCGCGGCAACCGGAGCGAGCGCGGCGCGCCGTGGGGCGCGTATCCGTGCGCGGGCCTGCAGCAGTGGTGTGTGATCACGATCCGCGACGACGCCGACTGGGCGAACCTGGTCGCAGCGCTCGATCGCCCCGCGTGGGCGGCCGATCCGGCGCTCGCGCGGGCGCCGGCGCGCTTCGCCGCGCACGACGCGATCGACGCGCAGCTCGCCGCGTGGACGCGCGAGCGCCCGAAGCAGCAGGTGGCCGAGACGCTGCAGCGTCACGGCGTGCCGGCCGGCGCGATGCTGACCGGCGCCGACCAGCTCGACGATCCGCACCTGCTGGCGCGCGGCTACCCGCGCTGGCTCGATCAGCAGGACGCGAGCCGGATGGCCTTCGAAGGGCCTGCCTTCCGCGCGACCGGCATGAGCGAGATCGTCGTGCGCCAGGCGCCGCGCCTCGGCGAGCACACGCGCGAGATCTGTCGCCACGTGCTCCGCCTCGATGCGGCCGAGATCGAGCGCCTGATCGCCGAGGGGGTGGTCGAGATTCCGCGCGAGAGCGCGGGGTAGCGACTGCGCGATGCGGATCGACCCCGCGGAGTACCAGCGCCTCGACCTGCGCGCACACGCGCTGCTCGCCGAAGTAAAGCTCCACGACGTCTGGGCGGTCGACCTGCCGGGCGGCGGCGCGGACCGGCGCGTGGCCGACGTGCGCGCGGTGTTCGACCTCGCGTCCGCGAACGCCGCGACGCGCGCGCTATTCGCGCTGCGCCGCGCGCTCGGGCGCGCGTTCGGCTGGGATCGCGAGCCCACGGGCGTCTCCGCCGCGAGCCTGCTGCACGCGCTCACCGCGGAGGACCGCGCCGCGTCCGAGGTCGAGCCCGGCACGCGGGACGGCCCGTTCCGGGTGCTCTACGTGTTTCCGCGCGAGGCGCTCTCGGAGATCCAGAACGCGACCGCCCACGCGTTCTCGGTGCAGGTATTGATCCCGCAGCCTGCCGGCTATCGCTTCTACTGGGCGATCCACGTGCGGCCGGTCGGCGCGATCACGCGCTGGTATCTGCGCGCGATCGACCCGTTCCGGCGCTGGATCGTGTATCCCGCGATCCTGCGCGCGCTGCGCCGCGGCTGGGACGCGCTGCCCTCTTGATCGGTCTTCGCTCGCCTTCGGCTCGCTGCGCGCGACTTGCTGAGCCAGCGCCGCAGCGCGGCCACCACATCCGCCCACAGCCCCGGATCCGGCGCGCGATTGTGGGTCAGGCTCACGGAGTCGGCGATGCCCGAGAGCCGCTGCCGGAGTGCCGGCGCAATCGCGTCGCGCGAACCCACGACCGCGATCGTCGCGAGAATCTCGTCGTCGACGAGATCCGCCATCTCGTCCCAGCGGCCCTGTTTGGACAGCCGGTTCAGCTCGACGTGCAGATCGCCCCAGCCGTGGCCGTCGAGCGTCGAGCGGTAGGCGGGCGTCGAGCCATAGAAGGCGAGCTGCTTGCGCGCCGCGCGCACCACGCGCGCGAAGTCCTCCTCGCGGTCGGCCGTCACCACCAGCACCGCGCACATCACCTCGATGTCGCTCCGCCGGCGGCCGGACCGCGCGAGCCCTCGCTCGAGCGCCGGCAGCGTGTGCTCGCGCAGCGACTTCGCCGAGTGGAACGGGTGCGCGATAAAGCCGTCGGCGACCTCACCGGCCAGCTCGACCATGCGCGGGCCGAAGCCGGCGGTGAAGATCGGCGGCGGCCCGAACGGGTTCGGCCCGGGGTCGAAGGCCGGGATCATCAGCGTGTGGCGGTAGTAATCGCCGCGGAAGTCGAGCGGCGCGCCGGTCTCCCAGCTCGCGAAGATCGCCCGGATCGCCAGCACGATCTCGCGCATCCGCTGCACGGGTCGCCCCCACGGCATGCTGAAGCGGTGCTCGATGTGCGGGCGCACCTGCGAGCCGAGCCCCAGCACGAAGCGCCCGCCGCTCAGTGTCTGCATGGCAGTGGCGAGGTTCGCGAGGTTCATCGGGCTGCGCGCGAACGCGATCGCGATCGCGGTGCCGAGGCGGATCCGGCTCGTGTGCTCGGCGGCGACGGCCAGCGGCAGGAACGGATCGTGCTTCGCCTCGAAGCTGAATGCGCCGTCGTAGCCGATCTGCTCGAGGCGCGGGAACAGCGTGCGGGCGTCGCGCGGGTCCTCGAGCGGCGCGGTCGTGTAGACCTTCACCCTCTCACACCGCTGCATCCGCGGCGCCACCGTCGATGCGCAGGTTCGCGCCGTTGATGTAGCCGGCGTGGCGGCTGGCCAGGAACGCCACCAGCGCACCCACCTCCTCGACGCGCCCCGCCCGCGCGCAGGGATTCGGCATCCACTCCGCGACCGCGCGCCGCTCCATTTCGACCTCGTCCCCACCCAAGCCGCGCTTCTCGGCCGCGCGCCGGAAGCGCTCGCGCACCTCGTCGGTTGCGATGATGCCCGGGCTGACGATGTTCACCGTGATGCCGGTTCCGGCGAGCTCCTTCGCGAGCCCGACGGTGAGATTCGGCAGCGCTGCCTTCGCTGCGTAGTAGTGCGGCGTGCGGTTCCCGGGCCGCAGCGACCCGACGGTGCCGACGAAGATCACGCGGCCGAAGCCGCGCTCGCGCATGCCGGGCACCAGCGCGCGCGCGAGGCGCACGCCGGTGACCACGTTGCGCTGGTAGCTCTCGATCCAGTCCTCGGTCCCGCCGTCGAGCCAGCCCGGCCCCGCCGCGACGCCGTAGTTGTTCACCAGCACGTCGATGCGGCCACCACCGCGCAGCACCGCCTCGCACACTTGCGCCGCGCCGACATCGCTGCAGATGTCCCCCGCGACCGCGCGCACGTCGCCGCACTCGGCGCGCAGCGCGGACGCCTCGCGCTCCGCAACCGGCGCCTCGAACCCATGCAGCCACACGCGCGCGCCCTCTGCTGCGAGCACCGCGGCAATCCCGCGCCCCGTGCCGCGGTAGGCGCCGGTGACGAGCGCCACCCGGTCGTCGAGACCGAGCTCCATCGCCGCGCTACTCGAACAGCCGGAAGCCGAGCGGAAACATCGCGAGCCACGCGCCGGCGAGCGCGCCGCCGAGCGCGCGCTTCCAGGTGGCCATGTCCTCGGGCCCGATCTCGAACATCACCGCCGAGGCGGCGCCCGCGGCGGTGCCCACCGCGAACACGACGCAGGTGACCGGATTCCTCCGGCACCAGGCCCAGCTCTCGACCACGTCCACCTTCAATTGATTCCTCGCGATGCTGTGACCGGCACCATTACAGCTCACTTCCGCTTCCCGGGCACCTCGCGTAGGATGCCATGATGAAGTTCGCACTGTTCTACGAGATTCCGGTCGCCCGCCCGTGGAGCCGCCACAGCGAGCACGAGGCGTACAAGAATGTCGTCGCGCAGGCGGTGCTCGGCGAGCAGGCCGGCTTCCACAGCCTGTGGACGGTAGAGCACCACTTCCTCGAGGAGTTCTCGCACTGCTCGAACCCGGAGATCCTGTATGGACACATTGCAGCGAAGACGTCGCGGCTGCGCCTGGGCTATGGCGTGCGCCTGCTGCCGGCACCGTACAACCACCCGGTGCGCACGGCGGAGTCGGTGGCGGTTCTCGACCTGCTCTCCGACGGGCGCGTCGAGTTCGGCACCGGGCGCTCGGCGACGCGGGCCGAGCTCGAGGGCTTCGGGATCGACCCGAAGCACACGCGCGCGATGTGGCAGGAGGCGCTCGAGCACATCGTCGGCTGCTGGACGAACGACGAGTACTCGTTCCACGGCACCTACTGGTCGATGCCGCGCCGCCGCGTGCTGCCGAAGCCGCTGCAGTACCCGCACCCGCCGATCTGGGGCGCGACGACCAGCCTCGAGGGGCACCGCGGCGTCGGTCGCCTCGGCATCGGCCTGTGCTCGTTCAGCGTCGGGCTGCCGCCCGAGTCGTTCAAGGAGAAGGTCGACGAGTACCGCAAGGGGATCGCCGAGTGCCCGAAGCCGATCGGCAAGTTCATGAACAACCAGGCCGCCACGTTCACGATGGTGCACTGCGCCGACACCAACGAGCGCGCGTTCGACGAGGCCGCCGAGTCGATGGTCTGGTATCCGAAGGTCGGCGCGCGCCAGATCGCGTCGCTGGCCGATTGGATGCAGGGCCGCGACCTCGGCAACTACGCCTACGCCGCCGACATGGCCCAGAGCCGCGATTCGGGCACGCTCGACCAGATGGACTTCGCCTACATCCGCGACTCGGGCGCCGCGATGGTGGGCGACCCCGCCCGCTGCATCGAGATCGGTGAGCGCTACGCCGCGTCGGGCTGCGACATGCTGTTCTGCCTGGTCAACCCGTACAAGATCCCGCACCAGGCGGTGATGCGGTCGATCGAGCTGCTCGGCGAGAAGGTGATCCCGGCGCTGTCGTGAGATCGCGCCGGCGCCGGCCGCACGCGGCGAGCAGCACGGCTCCCGCCGCGAGCCCCGGCAGCGTCCCCGGCTCGGGCAGCGCGGTCAGGTCGGCCGCCGGCCAATTGACCGGGTCCGACAGCGAAGCGTCGAAGTACATCGCGTACGTGGCCAATCCAATGTCGTAGATGAGCACGTCCTCGTCGTCGAAGGTCAAGGCGCCGACGCTTCCGGTGGTATCGAACGAGAGCAGCCACCCCGCCGGGAAGCCAATCGGCTGGAAGCCGTCCAGATCGAGCGCACTGCCGATGCCCGCCGCGCTTCCGTCGTACACCATCGCGAACAAACCCGCCGCGAAGCTGACCACGTCCTCGTCATCGACGGCTCCCACCGCCGGGAGCGTCACCGTCGTGTCGAACGACAGCAGCGGATCCAGCGCGGCATTGGCGCCCAAGGCGTCGATGCGCGCGTTCGCCGGAACGCCGGCCGCTGCGCCGTCGAAGTACACCGAGAACAGCCCCGTCCCCGGAGCGAACTCGACCACGTCGTTCGGCGCGGCCGGCGCTCCTGGCGGAAGGCCGGGCAAGGCCGTCGTCGTGTCCACCGACAGCAGCACGTTCCCGCTCGCGAGGTGGTGGTACCCGGCCACTTCGACGTTGCCGGGCAGCGTGCCGGGCAGAATCAGGAATCCCGTCACGCCTCCTGCGGCGTCGTCGTGCGCAAGCTGCTGATCGGCGACGACCAGCGCGGGACCGGTGCCCAGCGGAGCCGTGATGTCGGGCGCGAAGTCGACCGGGCTCTGCGCCGACACCGGCGCCGCGGCGAGCAGCGCCAGCGCCGCGCCGGCGAGCAGGCCCGACGCCGCCCGCAAACGATCCAAAGGATCGCCGATGCGTGTCATGGCTCGTCCTCCTACGGGCAGGCTACGCCGCTGCAGTTGTTGCCGAACGCTCCGGTGAGGGTGGGCGGCGAGATCACGTCGGGGCCCGCCCCGAGCGGCGTGCCGTTGCCGCTGATCGTGTTGTTCGTGTAGCTCGCGTCCAAGGTCGGCGGCAGCAAGAGCCCGAAGCCCTCGTTGAAGCTGATCGCGTTCGCGTGCACCATCGAGCCAGCAGCGACCGTCACCCCGCCGCTCCCCGGCGTGACCGAGATGTTGTTCCGATCGACCACGTTGCCGTTCACGACACACGACGCGCCACAGAGGATGCCGTCGCTGAAGTTGGCGGTGACCGAGTTGTCGGTGATCAGCGCGGGCATGAACAGGCTGATGCCGGGGCCGCCGAACGTGTTGTCGATCACGTTGCCGATGATGTTGTTTCGCGGCGGTGGACCGGGCGGAGACGGAACCGGCGGCGGCGGCGGCGGCGGAACGACGTCGGCGATCCCGAAGCCCGAGTTCATGTGGATCACGTTCTCCTGGATCTTGTTGCCACCGAAGGCGAGGATTCCGCCGCCGAAGTTACTGCCGATCCGGTTGTGGACGATCACGTTCCCGAGGCCCGTGATCCCGCTACCGGAGTTGAACTCGATGATGTTGTTCTCGACCTTGCAGTGGTTGGTCTGGACGCCGTCACCGGTGTTGCTGACGATGTTGTTCATCACGACGAGACAGGTGAAACCGCCCGCCACGCCGCCGCCGTTGCCGGTGAGCTTGGTCTCGATCACCTTCGATTCGGGCCCGGCGGAGATCGCCGCCCCGGCGAAACCCGCCACGACACCGCGGCGCACGACGAGACCGGCGAAGCCCGCGCTGTCGATGCCGACCGCGCCGCCGGCTCCGGGACTGACGATCGTGAAGCCGTTGAGGTCGATCTCGACGTTGGGGGCGCCCGCCACGAGCGCACCGACGCCGGGCGGCGGCGCCAAGTCGCCGGTCAGCACGTAGCTGCCCGGCGCGGGAATCGTGTACGGATAGCCGCCCGCTGCGATGATGCTGGTGGCGTTGATCTCGTTCACGCCGTCGACCGCAGAAGCGCCCGTCGTACACAGAAATGTGACGGATCCGAGCGCGAGAAGAATGCGAAGCGCGCGCATGGGGTTTCTCCTTGCAGAGCCTCGCGCGGGCCGACCGTCAGCCCGGGTCCGGCTCGCCCATACCAGGGAGCCCGTTTCGAGGCCTGACGGGCTCATCCTCTCACGGGCGATGCGCGCGTGTCACCTGCTTTCGCAGGGCGATCGCTCTAGCCGGGGCGGGACGAAATGCCCCCATGCACGTCAGAGACGCCCTTCCGCGATCAGCTCCACCGGGTCGCGCAGATCCACCGAGCCCAGATACCCGCCACCCGCGGCGAGCGCGTCGTGCGCCGCCCAGCCGAGCAGCTCCTGCGCGCGGCGCGGCAGGCTGCGCACGACCGCAGGCGGCACCGAGAGATACTGGTTCTCCTCGGTGCGCAGCCAGCCGACGACGTAAGACAGGTGCATGCCGCGCCGCCAGTGATTCGGCGTGGTGTTGGCGCCGCCGCCATGGATCGTAGAGCCGAGGTAGATCACCGCGGCGCCCGGGGGCATCACCGCCGTCGCGATCTCGCCCGCCAAGGCCACGCGCTCGAGCGGCCAGCGGTGGCTGCCGGGGACGACGCGCGTCGCGCCGTTCTCGGCGCGGAACGCGTCGAGCGCGATCACCGACGCGACCTGCAGCTCCGGGTGCGGGCGCGGCACGTGCACCCAGACCGCCTCGTCGCGGTGGAGCAGCTGCGTCTCGGCGCCGGGGCCGCGGTCGAGCACCTGCGCGATGTTGAGTTGATAGCGCGCGCAGGCCGGGCCGAGCACCGCATCGCACACCCCGAGCAGCAGCGGGTGACACAGCACGTCCGTAGCGAACGTGCGCGAGTGGGCGGCGACCGCGGTGAGGTGGCGAGTGTGCTTGCCGAAGAACCAATCGATCGCCGGATTCATGAACTTGCGGTCGGGCTGGGCGTCTGCGAGCAGCGGGTCGAGCTCGGCGTTGAAGCGCGCCAGCGTCGCGGCGTCGAGCAGGCCGTCGACGATCACCGCGCCGTGCGCGTCGAGCGCACCGGCGACGTCGAGTGCGGAATCGCGGGCCGACAGGCGCGGAATCTCGACCGGCATCGGAACCTCCCCTTCGGATCGCGCGCGATCCTACCGCGGATCGTACCCGGCGAGCGCCGCCTCGAGGCGCCCGATGCTGTCGGGGAGCCCGCCCGGCCGCGCGCGCGCGAGCCAGCACGCGCGCTGCTCCTCGATCGCGGCGGCCAGATCTGCGCGCAGCGCGGCGTCGTCGGGCGCCGCGGCTCCCGCGCGCTGCGCCAGGCGCCACGCACCGTGGCGCGCCAGCCGCAGTGCCTGCACCAGCTCGCGGACCACGATCGCCGCGTCGGCACAGCCGGGTCGAGCGCGCGCCACATCCAGCATCAGCGAGGCGCAGGCCTCCGCGACCTCGGTCGCCGCGCGCGCGTCGGGCACGCCGATCACACCGAGCGCGCTCCCGGGGACGAGCGCCGCGTGCAGCGGGCTCGCGTTCCAGCCGACCAGGCCGGTTCGCGCGTAGAGATCGCCCATCGCGACGCACGCGCGGCCGAGCTCACAGGCGGCGTCCTCGAATAGCAGCGCGTCGAGGTGCTTTGCGAGGTCGAGGTCGCGGTGGCGCGCGGCGTTCCAGGCGAGCCCGGCGCCGTCCAGCAATGGCGCGAAGCTCACCGACGGCGGCTGGAGGTGCCCGTTGTCGCCCCAATCCGTCACCAGATAGCCCGCCGCGGCGCGCGCGCGCCCGACGTCGGCGGCGTCGCGCAGGTTCGCGCGCGCGTTCGCGAGGCGCCCGACCAGCGAGTTCCAGCTCGACGTGCCGGGGCACACCCAGAACGGCACCGCGTGCTCGGCGAACGCGTCGACCTGCGCCGCGAAGCCGCCTAGCGCAGAGGCTCCGATCCCGAACGCCTCGAGCGCTTGGCGCACGGCTCCGGGCAGCCGGCCGGGCGGCTGCGGCGCCTCGTAGTGCCACACCAGCGCGACCGTGTCGGCGCGCGGCAGCTCGGGCACCAGCTCGGGATGGTTGCGGAGGATGTCGCCCCAGAAGAGCACCTCGCGGCCATCGGCGTGCAGGCCGTCGAGCAGCCGCAGCAGGTGCTCGAGGTAGACTCGGCCGCGGCCGCGCGCGGCGACCGCGTCGCGGCTGCGGCCGGTGCCCAGCTCGAAGGTCTCGTCGCAGCCGATGTTCACGCGCCGGCTCGCGAAGTGGCTCGCCAGCTCGCGCACCAGACCGAGCGCGAACACGGCGTTGTCGGGCGTCGGCGCGAGGACGCTCGCGCGCCGCCGCCCGCCGCCCGGCGTCGTCCAGCCGTCGGGCGCCTCGGCGCGCTCGCGATACCGAGCGTGCTGCAGCCAGCGCTCCATGTGCCCGAACGTGTTCTGATTCGCGGCGAGCTCGATGCCGTGATCGGCGCACAGGCGATCGAGCCAGCGCACGTCGTCGGGCGTGATCGGCGATGCGTCGCGCCACACTTCCTCGTGTCCCGGATAGGCGAACGCGTGCTCGGTGTAGAGCTCCAGGTGATTCAGGCGCAGCCGCGCCAGCCGGGCGACGAGATGCGCCAACGTCTCGCGCGTCGGCACGCGGTCGCGGCTGACGTCGAGCATGAAGCCCCGCACTGGAAAATCGGGCCAGTCGCGCAGGTGCAGGCCCGGCAGCGAGCCTCGGTAGGCGCGCGTCTGCTGCGCGAGCGCGTCCTCGGCGTAGCGGCGGCCGAGTGCGTCCGCGTGATCGATGCGGATCCCGCCGGCGCCGGCCGCGATCGCATAGCCCTGCGGCGGCAGCGATCGATCGAGCGCGAAACGGGGCGACGCACCCGGCGGCGGCGGGTCGCCGCCGATCGCAAGCTCGCGCGGAACCGGAAAGACGTCGGGCGGAAGGTCGGGCATGGGCGGCCACAGCGTACAGCGCCCTACCCTCCCGCCGTGATTGTCGACGCCCACCACCACTTCCTCGACCCCGCGCGCATCGACTATCCGTTCCTGCGCTTCCTGCCCGATCTCGCGCGGCGGCTCGACAGCGACGATCTGGCGCCGCTCGTCCGCGGTGCCGGCGTCGACCGTACGATCTGCGTGCAGGCGGCCGACTCGCTCGACGAGACCGCGTTCCTGCTCGAACAGGCGGCGCGCGCCGATTGGGTCGCGGGCGTCGTCGGCTGGGTTCCGCTCGCCGATCCCCCCGCCGCGGCGCGCGCCCTCGAGCGCGTCGGCGGCGCCGGCTCGCGGCTGTGCGGCATCCGCCACCTGATCCACGACGAGCCCGACCCCGACTGGGCGGTGGCGCCGCGCGTGCTCGAGTCGCTGGCGCTGCTGGCCGCCCGCCGTCTCGTGTTCGATCTCAGCGCGTTCTCGGCGCGCCATCTCGAGCACGTCGCCACGATCGCCCTGCGCGTCCCCGACCTCGACGTCGTGATCTGTCACTTCGGAATGCCGCGCGTCGATCAGGAAGAATGGGAGCCGTGGGCCAGCGCGTTCGCGCGCGCGGCGCGCAACCCGCGCTGCCACGTGAAGATCTCCGGGCTCGACCTGTTCCTCGGCGGCTGCGACGCGGCGCGCATCCAGCGCTACGTCGACCACGCGCTGGCCTGCTTCGGCCCCGACCGGATGCTGTGGGCGTCGAACTGGCCGGTGTCGCTGCAGCTCCGCGGCTACCGCGAGCTGCTCGACACCGGCCGCGCCGTGCTCGCCGGCTGCGCCGGCGCCGAGCGCGCCGCAGTGCTCGGCGGCACGGCGAACCGGGTGTATCGGCTGGGGCTCTGATCCTCGCGCCGAGCGCGGAATTTCACTCGAGCCGAGGGTCGAACTCGAACGGTCTCGCTCTTCCGATCCTGATCCGCGCGAAATCGGCATGCGCGGGATTCACGAGGAAGTTCATCTCGTTCGGCACGACCGCGCTGGGAACCTGCAAGATCGCGGACCTTCGTTCGGCTGCCCACGAGTCGCCGATCTGCGCAAGCGCTGCAGGGGCAGGATAACTCCTCCAGTCAGCCGGCAACGCCGTGGGGCTCATGACTTCGATCAGTGCTTCGTCGAAGGTTGCCGAGATCGATGAGTACGAGGCAAGAAGGTGGCTCGCCTGGAGGTGCACGAGAAGCTCGAGGGCGGCCAGCGATTCACTCTGCGCCGTGTAGACAATCGCGGTCCCGGGACTGCTCCAGCGGCCACCGTGGATTCGCGCGCCTTCACCGTCGAACGCGTCGGAAGCACGCGCGGATTTGACGATGCGCCACGCTGTAGGCATCAGGAAAAGACGCCGTGCTCCAGCCTGCCGATCAGATTCTCGACCTCGCGGGCGCCGACATCCGTCGATGCAACCTCTCGAGGCGTGCGGTCATCCAGCGCAGGCGCTGGCGCAGACAACCACGCGCGCGCGGCATCGACGTCGCCCTCGAACAGGGCCAATGCCTTTGCGAATACTCGCGTCGCCCGCAGCAGGCGATCGGATTCCTCGGCGCTCAAGCGCCCTTCCTCTCGGCGTCGCGCGAGAGTCCGCGGCGTGATCTGCACGAGCGTCGCCAGCTCGCTGAGCGAGAGATCGATATTGCGCTGGAAGCGCTCGAACGCCCGGTAGGACAAGCCCGCCCGCACGCGATCCATGATCTCGAGTGGCTCGAACGCTTTGAGACCGAGAAGCGCGACATAGGAATGAGGCCCACCGCGCCGCTCTCGAATCAGGCTGCGGAAAGCGGCAAGATCGGCGCTCTCTCCAGAGGACGGGGTCTTGGCCATCACGGGCTCCATCCAGGCGAATGGCTTTATTATATCTGCCATTTGCGCGGAGAGCAACGGCACCCTTCGAGACCCTGGGGCATCGGGATTTCCACTTGACACTCGCCCTTCGGGAAATCGAAACGTCGCCGTAGGTACGATCGAATCGATGGGGTTGCCCCGCTCGCTGTTGCAATGGTGAAACTGAGTGAGCGGCGGCTCCGTTCAGAAAGCCGCCGCTCGCGAGAGGCGAAGAGGCGCGCTGCACAGGCTCGGGCGCTCCGTTCAGTCGCCGAAGTGATCGCGCAGCCGCGCCACGAGCGCGGCGCGCTGCGCCGGGTCGATCGCATCGACCAGGTTCCGGCGCTCCTCGGGATCGCTCTTCAGCTCGTAGAGCTCCTCGCGGACCACCCGCTGCTCGTCTCCGTCGCGCTGTTCGAAGCGCAGCAGCTTGTAGAGCGCGCCCGACGCGCCGCGCTCGACGACCGCCCGCACGCGCTCGTCGCGCCCCGAGCGCGAGCGCGACCCGGAGATCGCTCCCTCGTGGAAGCTCTGCACCGGCGCCGGGCCTGCGAGGAGCGAATGACCGTCCCAGGACGGCGGGATCGCGGCGCCCAGCCGGTCGAGCAGAGTCGGGGCGACGTCCGCCAGCGTGGCGAACTCATGCGCGCCGAAGCCGGGCCCCGGGCGGGTGTCGCGAAACAAGATCGGGATCCGGATCAGCTCCTGATACAGATCCATTCCGTGCCCGTAGTAGTCCTCGCCGCGCTCGCCGAGCGCCTCGCCGTGGTCGGCGACGATCGCCGCGACGGCATCGTCCAGATAGCCCTTCTCCGCGAGCAGAGCGAAGAGCCGCTCGATCGTGGCGTCGGCCTGGAGCACCGAGTTGTCGTAGCGATTGATCACGTGCTGGCGCAGGTCGGCACCGACCCGCTGCGCCAGCACCCGCTTCACGTCGTAGAGCCAGTCGAAGCGCTTCGCGGTGGGCTGATAGCGCTGGTACTCGCGCCGCTGTACGCCGAACCAGTGCGCGGACATCAGGTGCAGATAGAAGAAGGTCGGGCGATCCGCGTCCGGCAGCGAGCGCAGCGCGCGCACCAGGTTGGCGTCGTCGTTGGTGGGATCGTCGCGCAGCACGTCGACGTTCGGCCCGAACAGCGCTCCCAGTCCCTGCCATTCCAGGTGCGCACCGGACAACAGGAAGATCACGCGATAGCCCTGCGCATGGAGCGCGTCGTGCAGCTTGAGATCGGCCGGGCGCGAGCGGCCCGCGCTCTGCGACCCGAGCAGGCTCAGCACTCCGCACTCCGACTGGGAGCAGCTCGACAGTCCCTGCTCCACGCGCGCCAGATCTCCCCGCTCGTACAGACCGGAGAGGAACGGTGTGGTCGGGCGCGGATAGCCGTAGAGGCCCATGCTCGCCGCGCGCAGCGCGTCGACGACGAAGAGGATCACGTGTGCGCGCCGGATCGTCTGGTTCGCGGGGTACTCCCGGAGCCCGATCGGCTGCGCGCCGGGCGCGGGCAGGTCGGGACGGGGCAGGTGCAGGTCGACGAGACTCGCGAGCGGCTCCTGGCTCCAGAGCTCGGGCGAGCGCGCCAGGCGCCCACCGCTCGCCGCCGCGACCAGTGCAGCGGCTGCGATCAGCGCGCACAGCTTGAGCGGCGCGCGGCGGGAGAACAGGTGAACGACCTCCTCGCGCAGCCCGGAGGCCGCGCGCCAGTACACCCACGCTGCCGCGCCCAGCAAGCCGAGCACAACCGCGCTGCGCAGCGGCAGCAGCGGGATCACGTTCGGGAAGTTCCCGAGGAATTGCCGAACCAGCGCGAAGCTGACGGTATGGCCCCAGTTGCGCAGCGCGACGAGATCGACGGCGTAGACCGTGAACAGCGACGCGAACAGCGCGAACGGGACGAGCGCGAACACCGGCCGGAAGATCGCGGCGGCGCGCAGCCGTGGGATCTGCACGAGCACGCCGAGCACGAAAACGCACGACAGCCAGAGCGCCGTCACCAGTCCGATGTGCAGCAGCGCGATTACCGCCGCGTTCTCGTAGCTGCGCGCGAGCACGGCGATCGCCGCCGCGGAGAGCACCAGCTGGAACGCGCTGAGCGCGGCGAGCCTCACGGGGCCTCTTCGCCCGCCCCGTGCGGGGGCTGCCGCACGAAGATCACGTGATAGGCGCTCGGAAACTCGGCGCGGCCGAACTCGGCCGCCGGCGCGTAGTGCGCGCGAAAATCAGGCTGCGCCGCGAGCACGCGCTCGGCGTGCTGGCAGGGCCGCGGCGGATCACTCGCCAGCGAGAAACAGAGCTGGATCGCATCGGGCTCGCGCGCCAGCAGCTCGCGCAGGTACGGCTCGAGGGCGCCCCGATGCCGGAGCGTCCGGTCGTAGCTGGCAAGGCCGTACAGATCCCACACCGTCCCGCGGAACGCATAACTGAGCAGACCGATGTCGCCCGCCACCACGCGGCCGGGGGCTCCGAAGCGCTGCTGGAGGTATTCCGCCGACGGAATGTTGCGCGCCGCGACCGCCTTCGGGTAGCCGCGTGAGCGGCCGAGCAGGCAAATCGGGTTGGAAGTGGGATTCGCGAGCTGCCACACCAGCAGGAGCCCGCCGGCCAGTGCTAGGCCGGTGCGCCGCGGCGCGCTCGCCCCGAGGTGGCGAGCGGCGGCGTGCAACGCGGCCATCGCCGCCGCGATCAGGCATGGCAGCACCGGAACAAAATAGCGATCGAACCAGGCCATCGTGCTGACGTCCTCGAGCACCTGCTCGCGAGCGCTCGCGAAGCTGGCGAGCGCCGCCGCAACGACGGCCACCGGGATCCAGGTGCGTCGCCCTGCGATCCACGGGGCGGCGCTGGCCAGCAGCAGCAGCGGGAGCGAGCTGCGCACGAAAGCCGCGGTATGCGAATTGAAGACGTCGCCCGCCGCGCTGATCCGCTTGAAGTAGATCGGGCTCGGGAACAGGTGGCCGTAGTAGTGCCAGCGCCAGAGAAAATAGGCGCCGTAGCCGGCGGCGAGCACGCCGAGCCATGCGTGCTCGCGCGCGATCTCTCGCGCGCGCTGGCCTTCGCGGAGCCGGACGACGAAGTGCGCCGCGATCGCTGCCGCGACCAGGACGGGACCTTCGACGCGCGTCAGCGCCGCCAGCAGCAGCAGAGCACCGGTGAGCGGGTTGGACGCCCACCGCTCATCCAGCAGCAGCCACACGCCGCCGGTCAAGAGCAGCGCGAACAGCGCGGTCTCCAGGCCCGAGACCGCCCAGAAGCCCATGCCGGTCGAGACCGAAAGGATCCCGGCGCCGAGCAGCGCCCAGCCGGGCCCTGCGCCCACGCGCCGCGCGAGCAGAAATGTCAGCGCCAGGGAGCCCAGCGCGCACGCGGCTCCCAGCGCTTTCGCCGCCAGGACCGGGTCGCCGCCGGCGCGCAGCACCGCGCTGGCCAACACCACGGCGGCGAAGCTGGAGTAGGCCTCGATCCGCTCCGCCGCGTCGAACGAGAGCGCTCCGCCGTCGACCCAGTTCCGGGCGTGGCGCAAGCTGATGAACGCGTCATCGACGGTGACCGGCCACGCCTCCGCCATCAGCGCGACCAACACGACACCGGGCACCAGCAGCGCGACCCGCGCGAAGCGCTCTTCGCGCACCACGCCGGCGGCGGCTAGCTCGCGAGGCGCGCTTTGCGCGCCTGCGGTCTAATCGGGCGACCCACGAGTCGCCCTCCTAGTTCGGAACGTCGCTCGAGGGCGGCTGCACGAGCCACGGATCGCTGGCCGGGTCGGCCGGCGGCGGCGGCGCGGCCTCGTCGACGGCAACCGCTTCTGGATCGATCGACCGCTCCGGGCGCGCCGGCGCGTCGGACACCGGCGGCACGACGGCCGGCTCGAGCGCGATGTCGCGCGCGTGGCGCGCGGCTTCGAGGTTGCGCACGACTTGCACGTTGGCGTCGCCGCCGATCAACAGCGCCCGCTCGTACTCCGCGATCGCCTCTTTGTACTCGCCGCGCACGTAGTGGGCGTAGCCGAGGTTGCTGCGCGCGCTCTGTTCGTCGCCGCCGCGGCGAAACGACTCGAGCGCCTCGGTGAAACGGCCCTGCAGTGCCTGCGCCATGCCCAGGTTGTTCGAGCGCAGAGCTGTGTCGCGGGTGTCCTCGCGCAGCGCCGCGCGCAACAGCGGCTCGGCGCGCTCCGGCGATCCGGCTCGCAGGTGCGCGACGCCGAGGTTGTTCAGGATGCGCGAGTCGTGCGGGCGAAGGTCGCGCGCGATCTCCAGGTGCTTCAACGCGTCCTGGGGTCGGCCGAGCTGATCGAGCGACACGCCGAGCGCGGCCTGCGCCTTCGGCGAGTCCGGCGCCAGCGCGACCGCGCGCTCGAGGTGTTGCAGGCCGGCCTCCCGGTTCCCGCTGGCGAGCAGCGAGAGCCCGAGACCGATGTGACCGGACACCGAATCGGGCTCGAGCGCGAGCGCGCTCTCGAACAGCGGCTGCGCGCGCTCCGGGTCGCGGCGCAGGTGCACGTAGCCGAGCCGCTCGCGCGGCGCGGCCGCCTTCGGGTCCAACCGGTGCGCGGAGGCGTAGTCCCACAGCGCGGCGGGCACCCGGCCCGCGGCGAGGTGCGCATCGCCGCGCCGCAGCTTCTCCTCGAGCGTCTCCGGGTGCTTCGCGCGCTCGGCCTTGTCGGCCTCGTCGGCGAGCTGCTCCTGACTCGCGATCCGGCGCTGCTCCTTCTCGAGCCGGCGCAGCTCGGCGCGCATCGGATCATCTTCCGAGCCGATCCCGAGGCTCGCGCAGCCAAGACCCTGCAGCGCGACGATCGCGGCCACCGCCGCGCTGCCGAAGAGGGCCCGAACCCGCTGCGATCGCGGCGATCGCATCGCTCCGGTCATCCGTTGGCCTTGGCGAAGTACTGGGACATCTGCAGGAAACCAGGGCCGACCACGATGATCAGCATCGCGACGAAGATGAAGACCGTCGGGAAGAGCATCTTGAGCGGCGCCAGGTTCGCCTGCTCCTCGGCGCGCTGCAGGCGGCGCAGCCGCATGCCGTCGGCGTGCACGCGCAGCGTGTCCGCCAGACCGGTTCCGAAGCGCTCGGTCTGGATCAACATCGCCACCAGCGAGCTCACTTCGCCGACCCCGGTGCGGTCGGCCAACCCGCGCAGCGCATCGGTCGTGCTCTTGCCGGCGCGTGTCTCGAAGTTGGCCAGCGCAAACTCCGAGGCGAGGATCGGATGCGTCAAGCGGAAGTCCTCGGCCACGCGCTTCAGGCTGGCGTTGATGCCGAGGCCCGCCTCCACGCACACCACCATCAGGTCGAGCGCGTCGGGCAGCGCGAGCCGGAGCGATTTCTGGCGTGCCTTCACCTTCCGGTCGAGCCAGTAGCTGGGAGCGATCAGACCGACCCCCGCCGCACCGCACAGCGCTGTGACCAGCTGGAGCTGCTCGAGCGACCAGGTGGCGGGCGTCACCAACACCGCCACCGGCAGCGCCAGCGCGAACGCCACGCGGCTGCCCATGTAGGTGATCAGCGCGGAGTCGTTGCGATAGCCGGCGTGCATCAAGCGGCGCCGGATCGGCGCGACGGTGGCCTCGCGCGCCTTCTCGGTGTCGCCGGCGAACGGCTTCATCAGCCGATCGAACCAGCTCGGCACGTGTTGCGCCAGCACGCCGTGGGCTTCGGCCTCGGGGTGGCTCGCGCCACCCGCCAGCTTCGCCAGGCGGCGCTGCTCGGGCCGTGGGCCGAGGTTCGCGAAAGAGATCCCGAGCGCCACGATCGACGCGAAGAGCAGGGCGATCACGAGCTCCATGGTGTCCCTCTCAGACCT
>Ga0184637_10000443_pt1 | contig 30942 bp, 23 predicted proteins | sample PLM3_127_b2_FD_133143 | JGI IMG/M metagenome (GOLD analysis project Ga0184637, IMG submission 133143) | Groundwater sediment microbial communities from an aquifer in East River, Colorado, USA - PLM3_127_b2 | ecosystem: Environmental > Terrestrial > Soil > Riparian zone | place: USA: East River... | reverse complement strand
CAGGTGACGACAAGTCTCATGCCGCGCCAGCGCCGGCGCAAGAGACTGCATCGTGCCCGCCACTCATCAAATTCCGGACAGAAAATCGGGGCCGGCCGCGAGATGGTCGGCCGGCCCCGTCGCGTGGGAGTTCAGCGCACGCCTTGCTTGGCCAGATCGATGACCGAAGCCGCCTCGGCCTTGCCAACGAAGCCCGGGCCGGTCGGATAATCAGCGATCGGCGCCAGCTTGTACCGCTTCAACAGGTCGAAGGCGACCACGGGGATATAGCCCATCAAATATTGCTGCGCGTCAATGCCCCACTCCATTTTGCCGTCGACCACGGCCTGCAGGATGGTCGGCGACAGATCGAAGGTGCCGGTCTTGATCGAGCCGCTCAAACCCGCCTCGTCGACCGCGGTGAGCGCCGGATCGGCGCCGGCGGAGCCGACGGTCAGCACGAACTGGGTGTCCGGATTTCCCGCCAGGTGTGCCGCGATGCGGCCCTTCATTTCGGTCGGGTCCATCACGCCTTGCAGCACCGGTACTTCGGCGCCCAAGCCATCGGCGAAGCCGCGGCAACGATCATCGAGGCTGACATTGCCGACCTCGTGATTGACGCAGACCGCCTTGGACAACCCAAGCGCCTTGACCTTCTGACCGGCGGCGACGCCGGCGTCATACTCGGACTGGCCCATATAGAGCAGCGCACCCAGCTTGCGCGACATTTCGGAGCCACCGGAATCGACCACGATCACCGGAATGCCGGACTTGACGGCACTTTCCACCAGCGGGCCGAGGGCGCCCTCATCCGGGATCGACACGACAAGCCCATCCGGCTTCGAGGCGATCGCGGCGTCGAGCAGCTTTTGCATCGATGGCATGTCGAAGGTTTCCGGCGCCAGATACTCGGCATTGACGCCGAGCGCCTTGGCCGCGTCATCCATGCCGTGCTTCACCACCGACCAATATTGATCCGCCGCCTGGCCGTGCGTCACGAACACGACCCGCGTCGGTTCAGCTTGTGCAATGGCCGGCGCCATGACGCAGGCCGCCGCCAACAGCATCCACTTGCGCAGAAACTTCATCCTTGCCTCCTCCTGTCACGCATTGTTGCCCCACCCGGCGCGCTTTCGGATCGTCCGCGCGCTTCATCTTGATCGGCGCGATCGCCCTCGGCGCCGGTCATTCCCTGCTTCGCTCAAGGAGAGTCAGGTTTGGAGTCCAATCTTGGCGGCGGCATTCCGGCCCAAGATTGCGCGCCATCCCCATGCGACGGTCGTTGATCGAACGCATGCTCCCAGTGGGTTCATGGTAGCCTTCGAACCAATGCTCGGAAGCTTCGATCTTGATGGAATCCCCTCAAGGGCGGCGGAATGCCCTCAAACAGCGCGCGACCGCGTGCGGTGCAGCAGGATTGCGCGTTTGCGAAGGGAAAGGATCAGAACTGACGCCGCTGCCGTCCATAGACCAGCAGCATGCCGATGATGACCGCGCCGTAGATCAATTGCCGGCCGGCCTCTTCGATCTGCATCACCGAGAGGATCGATTGCAGCAGGGTGATGAGAATGACGCCGGCGATGGTGCCGACATAGGAACCGCGACCGCCGAGGATGTTGGTGCCGCCCAGCACCACCGCCGCCACCGCCGGCAGCAGATAGGGATCGCCCATCGACTGATAGGCCTTGGTCGAATAGCCCGCCAGCAGCACGCCGGCGGAAGCGGACAATCCGCCGGACATGGTGAAGGCGATGAGCGTCACCAATTGCGTCGGCAGGCCGGAGAGATAGGCGGCGCGCTCGCGGTTGCCGATGGCATAGATGGCGCGGCCGAAAGACGTGCGTGAGAGCAGGAAGATGGTCGCGGCGCCGACCGCGATCCAGACGAACAAGGCGTTGGGAATGTTGAAGATTGTGCGGCCGGTGGCGATGAAGCGCATCGCCTCGGTCGCGTGATCCTGCGGCGCGAAACCGCCGGTGCGCAGCACCATCAGCCCCTGCGCCACCGCATTCATGCCGAGGGTGAAGATCATCGACGGCACGCGCAGATAGGCGACGCCGATGCCGTTCACGAAGCCCATCGCCATGCCGCAGAAAATGCCGAAGGGAATCGCCAGCGCCTCGCCGCCGAACGCCCAGCCTGCCGCCGCGGTCGACATCATGCCGCCGACGGTGACGACCCAGGGCACCGACAGATCGATCTGGCCCAGCAGCACCACCAGCATCATGCCGGTGGCGATCAGCCCCAGGAACGAGGCGACCTGGAGCTGCTGCAGCAGATACTCGGGCGACAGGAAGCTCGACGAATAGAGGCTGCCGACCAGGAGCAGCACGATAATGCAGGCGAAAGCCGCCAGGACCGCCCGATCCGCCCGCTTCCATGCATCTTTGAGGATCGCTGTCATCGCCGTCATCGCCGCCCTCATCCGAACAGATCGAGGCGGTTCTTGATCCGCAGCAGCCGGAACGAGCCCAGCGTGACCGCCGCCAAGAGGATGACGCCCTGGAACAAGGGCTGCCACAGCGGATCGAAATCGAACACGAACAGCAGATCGCCGATGGTGCGCAACACGAAGGCGCCGAAGATGGCGCCGATGGCGCTGCCCGAGCCGCCGAACAGCGAGACGCCGCCCAGCACCACGGCGGCGATCGAATTCAGCGTATAAGACCCGCCGATGGTGGCCGAGGCTTCGCCCGAATAGGTGATGAAGGTCAGCATCAGACCGCCGCAGGAAGCCAGCAGCCCGGCCAGCACATAGGCCAGCAGCTTCGCCCGATCGATCGGCACGCCGGACATATAGGCCGCCGGCTCCGACGAGCCGATCGCATAGACGGCGCGGCCGAGCAACGAGCGCCGGAACGGCACCCAGATCAGCAACACCACGAAGGCCAGCACCACCAGCGAGGCCGGAATGCCGCCCGGGAGTTTCGTCGTCAGCGCATCGGCAAGGTCCGAATTGACGTCGCCGCCCGGCACCGGGCGCAGAAACAGCGAAATGCCGTAGAAGATGGCGCCGGTCGCGAGCGTGGTCACGATCGGCTGCAGCCGGCCATAGATGACGATCACGCCATTGAGCGCGCCGCAGGCCGCGCCCACCAGCAGCACACCGGCGACACCGAGCCCGGTCTGGAGCGGCGTCCCGACCACGATGGTCGAAGCCAGGCAATTGGCCAGCACGAAGATCATGCCGATCGAGAGATCGATGCCGGCGGTCAGCACCACCATGGTCTGCGCCATCGCCACCAGTGCCAGCAACACGCCCTTGTTGGCCGCTGTGTTGACCACGTTCGGGGTGAATCCGGCGGTGTGGTTGCCGGTATAGATGGCGAACATCAGGATGAACACGGCCAGCGCCAGCAGCGTGCCCTTGTGTTCGCCGAGCCAGTAGCGGAAATCACGCAAGGCGGCGCTCCTTTCCGGTCTCGATATTGAGCGCGCTGCTGATCAGGGCATGTTCGGTGATCTCCGACCCGGTTAGCGTGCGGATAACCGCGCCGTCATACATGACCAGCACCTTGTCACAGCAGCCGATCAGCTCGTCATAATCGGTGGAATAGAACAGGATGGTGGCGCCCTCATCCGCCAGCTTACGCAGGAGCTGATAGAGCTCCTGCTTGGTGCCGACATCGATGCCGCGCGTCGGATCGTTCAGCAGGATGATACGCGGCGCGTTCATCAGCCACTTGGCGATCACCACTTTCTGCTGGTTGCCGCCGGAAAGTGCACCAACCGGCGCATCGACATTGGCGGCGCGGATCGCCAGCAGCTTCACCATACGCTCGATCGCCGCCGATTCCTTGGCCCTATCGATCACGCCCAGCCTGGAAACCTGATCCAGCCCGGACAAGGTCAGATTGTCGCGCACCGACATGGGCAGCATCAGGCCTTCGGTCTTGCGGTCCTCGGGGATCAGCGCCATGCCGGCCGCCCGGCCTTTGGCCGCGCGCGGGCTGCCGATGCGCGTCGGCTTGCCGTCGATCAGCACCTCGCCGGAGAGCCCGCGCAGCACCCCGAACAGGCCCAGCAGCAGCTCGCGCTGGCCCTGCCCGTCCAGGCCGCCCAGGCCGATGATCTCGCCAGCCTGCGCCTTGAAAGAGATGTCCACCAGTTTGTCGGTCCAGGAAAGATTGCGCGCTTCCAGCGTCGGCGCCGCAGCGGCGGCGCGCGCCAGCGGCTTGGGCGGGAAGACATGGCTGTATTCGCGGCCGATCATCAGCTCGACGACCTCGTTGCCCGATTTCGTGCCGGCCTTGTAGGTCGCGACATTGTGGCCGTTGCGAAACACCGTGCAATCGTCGGCAAGCTCGTCGATCTCATGCATGCGGTGCGAGATATAGAGCAGCGCCAAGCCTTCGGCGCGCAGCCGCTTCAGCACGGCGAAGACCTTGGCCACGTCGCCGGCGGTCAGCGCCGAGGTGGCCTCGTCCAGGATGAGGATGCGGGGGCGGCGCGCCAGCGCCTTGGCGATCTCCACCATCTGGCGGCGCGACAACGGCAGGTCCTTGACCGGCGCCATCGGGTGGATGTCCTCGGCGCCCGCACGCGCCAACGCTTCTTCGGCGAAGCGGCGCTGCGCCCTTCGGTCAATCATGCCGAAGCGCCGCGGCGGATTGCTGATGGCGATGTTGTCGGCCACCGACAGATCGGGAATGAGGGAAAGTTCCTGGAAGATGCAGGCGATGCCCGCCTGGTTCGCCGCCTGCGGGCTGGGGAACGCGACGTTCGCGCCTTCGAAAGTCAGCGTGCCTTCGTCGGGCTGGACCACGCCGGCCATGATCTTGATCAGCGTGGACTTGCCGGCGCCGTTCTCGCCCAGCACCGCGTGGATGCGGCCGGCCTCGACAAACAGGCTCGCATTTTCCAGCGCGCGCACCCCGCCATAGCGTTTCGCAACGCCGTCCATGCGAAAGAGCGGAGCCGCCATCGCTGCCATCCCCAAGCTATTCGTAAGGGGGTTAATCGCAAAAATCGGCGCCGCCGTCAAAGACAGCGGCGCCGTTCATTTGCCCGTCGTTACTCGTTTGCTTCTGATTGACCCATGATCTCCTGGGCCGTGAAATTGATGCCGCAGGTCGGGAACGCGTTGCCGACGAAGAAATTGTCGGACTGATCCGCGTAGAAGTTCTCGCCGTCCTTGAAGTTCGGGTCTTCGACCCGCGCCAAGGGCAGTCTGATCGACTGCGGCACCACCTCGCCTTCGAGAGCGGCGATGGCGGTCTTGATCGCGACGGCGACCTGGGCCGGGCCGGTGCCGCCCGACGCGCATTTCAAACCATCGCCTGCATGCGCGCCGCACAGCTTGCGGAACCCGTTCTCCGTCTCGCCGCCGAATGGAATGAACGGATGGCCCGCATCCATGAACGCGCGGACGGTGCCGGTGGAGCCGCCCTGCACGGTGACGCCGACGAAGCTCTTATGCACCGCGATGGCGTCCGCGGTGACTTTCTGCGCCGTGCCGTCGTCCCACTTGCCGACCACTTCCACGGTTTCCCAGGGCTTGCCGGAGGCGGCCAATGTTTCCTTGATGCCTTCGTGACGGTCGCGGTCCACGGAAGTGCCTTCGACGCCGCGCACTTCCAGCACCTTGCCGCCGGCAGGGATGTTCTTGATCAGCCAATCGGCCCAATAGATGCCGAGACCTTTCTGGTCGACATTGACGTTGATCGCCTCGTCGGTGTCGAGCGTGTTGTCGAAGGCGACCAGGACGACGCCGGCGGCCTTCGCGCGCTTGATCACCGGGGTGAAGGCCGCCGGATTCTGCGCGTTGACGACGATCGCGTCATAGCCGGAATCGATGAAGTTATCGACCGCGGCCAATTGCGCCGCCAGATCCTCGCCGGTGGAAACGACCTTGAATTCCTTCAGCTTGGCCGCGACCTCCGGCTGATCGGCATAGGCCTTGGCGGTCTTGATCATCTGGATGCGCCAGGTGTTGCCGATGAAGCCGTTGGCCAACGCGATGCGATAGGGGCCTTCCTTCTTGGGGAACTTGAAGAACTTGGTGTCGGCGGTCCACGGCGCGAAGCACTCGGGTTGCGCGGCCGGCCCGGCGACGACCTCCGGTCCTTCGGCATGCGCGGCGTACGCAAACGCGGCGGTGACCGAAGCCGCTGCAAGCAGCTTCATCACCCGCCGAACTGGGGTCGACGTAGGCATGGAACTCCTCCCATTGATCATTCTTTGTTTAATTTCGATCCTGGACGGAGTGCGGGCGATTGCATCACCCTGAACAGCGCCATTCGGCGCCTGTCTTTATTCCCCCCAGAACAATCCTACGATTAGAGAGAAATGAAAGCGCTGTCAATTGTCAATGTAAGCGCTATCATGGGCAATTGACATTCGCGGCCGTCTGAAATCAAAACAAGTCCGAGCGGCCACCTCGGCCGGAGCCAACCGGGGGGCCGATCTGGGGGAGAAGCAAAGATTCGTCGGAAACGCAGCACTTTGGCGGACGTGGCAAGGTTGGCCGATGTCAGCGCGGTAACAGTCTCGCGCGCCTTGCGCCGCCCGGAAATGGTTTCGCCGGCGCTGCGCGATCGGATCGATGCGGCGGTGCGCGAGCTGGCCTATGTGCCGGACGTGGCGGCAAGCAGGCTGGCTTCGGCGCGTACGCATTCGGTCGGCGTCATCGTCTCCTCGCTCACCAGCGGTGTGTTCGCGGAATATCTGCGCGCGCTGCACGACACGCTGCTGCCGGCCGGGTTCCAGGTGGTCGTGCTCACCAGCCGCTATTCCGCCGAGGAGGAGGAGAAAGCGATCGCCACCCTGATCGGGCAACATCCGGAAGCGATCATCGTCGCCGGCATCGACCAGACGCCGCATGCGCGGCGCCTGTTGCAGCATTCCGGCGTGCCTGTCATTCAGACCTACGAGCTGACCGAGGATCCGATCGATATCAATGTCGGCCTGTCGCAACGCCAGGCTGGGCTCGAGGCGACGCAATTCCTGATCGATCTAGGCCACACCAAGATTGCCTTCATTGCCGCGCACCTGGATTCCCGGGCCAGGAACAGAATGGCCGGCTACGCCCACGCGATGGAGGCGGCCGGATTGTCGATCGAGGGTCGCATTGCAACCGTGGAACGCCAATCTTCGGTCGCCACCGGCACGGCGCTGATCGGCTCGCTGCTCGATCGCAGCGCCGATCTCGAGGCCATCTTCTGCTGCGACGACAATCTGGCGTTGGGCACCTTGTTCGAATGCCAGCGGCGCGGTATCGCGGTGCCGGAGCAGATGTCGATCATCGGCTTCAACGATCTTGAGTTTGCCGCCTGCGCCTGCCCATCGCTGTCCTCGGTGGCGACCCCGCGCTACGAGATGGGCCGCCTGTCAGCGGAGATCCTGATGCGGATCATCGAGACGGGAGAACGCCCCGCCAATCCGCAAATCGATGTCGGTTTCTCGCTGCAGAAGCGGCAGAGCACGGCGCGACGGTCGTCCGCCGGCGCGTGAGATGTTGCTCCGTCAAATCTGCGCCATGCCGCCATCGACGAAGAGTTCGATGCCGTTGACGAAGCTGCTGTCCTCCGACGCCAGGAACACCAGCGCCTTCGCGACTGGGCTCGGCCGATACAGACGCGCAAAGCAAAACGCCGCAGCGTTTGTGCTGCGGCGTTTGGTGTCTTGGATCGGATGCTTGAGGATTTGGTTGCGGGGACCTGAAACCCTCGAGGATTCCCGTTGTTGTCACCATCAATGAGAACCCTAGCGGAAATCGGCCCCGCACCGGCGGCGGAATGCCAAGTGCCTATCATAGGCCCAGGCAGTGTCCGACGATTTGACCTATGCGCCCCTGGCGAGACGTTTCGCGTTGCCTCTCACGGCGCGATGGATCGGCTCTGTGCCTGTGCTCGCGACCGCGTCCGAGAAATCCGTTGCCCTTCATATGGAAGACAGCGCGGTCGGACATCATGTATTGTCGACGAGGTTGAACCGCGGCGTTAACGAGGAGGCGCAGCTGCCGACGAGCATTCAGCACGTCATGTGCGAGTTGCGGTGTTGGGTGGCAGGCCTCGGATATTATTGACGGCCACCCTGTGAAGCATTCGTGCTGGCCGCCGCGCACGGACCGGAAAACCAAGCCGAAGATGCCGTTAATTCTGTGCGCATGCTGCCCAGCAGGTCGCCGATGCGGCCGGCAAGCGCCGGAGTGTCCCGCCTCTTGCCCGTCAGCAGGCCGTTCTCCAGAATCCGCCGCAGTTCGCCGCGCGCGCGCGACACCCGGCTCTTGATTGTGCCTTCGGCGCAGCCGCACACCTTGGCGGCATCCTCGTATGACAGCCCGCTGGCCCCCACCAGGATCAGCACTTCGCGCTTGTCATCGCCGAGTTGCCAGAAGGCGCGGCGGAAATCGCTGAACTCGAGACAGGCCTCTTGGTCGGCCGGCACGCTCGGCTCCAGCATCGTCGGGTCGTCCAGCGACAGGACCCGCATGTTCTTGCTCAACTCGTTGTAGAACAGGTTGCGCAGGATGGTGAACATCCAGGCCTTCAAATTGGTGCCGGGCTGGAATTGGTGAGCCGCGGTCAGGGCCCGAACGACGGTATCCTGCACCAGATCGTCGGCGCGCTCGCGTTCCCTGGTAAGGAACCTGGCGAAGGCCCGCAAATGCGGAACCACGGCAATGAGATCCGATTCCGCGACATTGCTGGTCTGGTAGGTCGCCATTTTCATCATCGCTTTTCCCAATCCTGTTGGGCGACAAGCTATGGTCGCTTGTCGTCCGCTCTTGCTGCGCCACCACGATAGGCGTCTGAGCTACTCTGCGCTCCCTATAGTTGCTCCACTGTTCAATACTGAACGCGCCCCCTGCCGCCAAACTGCTACCTAGCCTATCAAGGCTCGCATGATCTGTTCTTCGCGCCCAGCTCGTGCCCGACAGTCACCGCCAACGGCACCGACCATCGGCGGCGAGACCGTTCAACCCAAGGAGACAAAGATGACCATTCTCAAGATCGCCGCGCTGTCGAGCCTGATAATGACGGTTGCGCTCGCGGGCTGCTCGTCGGGCACCTATGGCCCGACCCAGCACGCGGACCAAATGAGCAAGGCGGAGTATCAACCGCACAACAGCGACTACGTGCCAAACTACCGGACCAGCACGTCCATCGGCTCGGTCATGACCACGCCGGACGGCTCGACGGTCTATACATTCGACAAAGACCAGCTCGGCAAGTCGAATTGCTATGCCGATTGCGCGCGGAAATGGCCGCCGGTGATCGCTACCGACACCTCGCAGCCCTACGGGCGGATGACGCTCGCGGACCGCGACGGCGGCGAACGGCAATGGGCCTATGACGGCAAGCCGCTCTATACCTATGCAGAGGACAACATGCACGGCGACGTCAAGGGCGAGAATGCCGGAAACGTCTGGCACGTCGTGAGGTAGTCTCCGGCGATTGCGACGGCCCTCGCTTCGCGTTCACCGCCGCAAGATCTGGTGGGCCGAGGCGAAGGCGGCATCGGCGGCAAGCCGCCATTGCGATATGTCACCCGCCGCGATGGCATACAGTCGGCTTCGCGGCGGGATAGGCCACATCCCAGGAATCAATGGGCGAGAGGCCGCTTCCAATCACCCGGAATGCCCGCCAGGTAGCGATAGATCGCCGTGGCACGGTTCCTGTACGATGCCGCGTGATTTCCGATCATCGCGGCACCCTCCCGCGCGCGCGACAGACTATAGTAACCCCAGACCGCCGGCGCGCGTTTCACGAAGATATAGGCCGATTGGAGATCACCTGGATCAAAGAGGGTGAAAACAAGAAACGAAACGGCGCTGGTATTTTCGATGGTGACGACCAGTCGGTCGGGATCAATTGCGCGGACCCGCATGCGGTATGTAACCGCGCCGGACGAGCGGTTATACTCTTGCATGAAATAGAGGTCCGCCCCCGATTTCAGTTCGAGAATCGTAAAATCCGCACGGCGTTGTTGCCGGTTGGAGCTGTCCAGGGCGGCCGCGTCGGCGATGAGCGTGTCTCGGCGGCCGGCCGTGACAGACCAGTATTCCATCCCGCGCCAGGCTGACTGCGCTCCAAACCTGGCGAGGAGATCATCAGCGCTGCCGTCAAAATGGAAAGAGCCGGCGAGAGCGGTCAAGACCGTGAAGCGCTGCGAGGCCCAGCCCAGACATGCGGCAGGCGCCCAGCCGGCATCGATGTCGCCGGTCCGCCAACTGCGGACGTTCGGCTGAGCTGCAAAGGCTGGATAGGGCGCCGGCTCGTCCGCTCCGCAGGGTACGACCGGACCGGCATCCGCGGAAGCAACGACCGGCCAGACCAGAATGAGGACGGACAGCAATGCGACAAGCCGCTTCATTGACCTTCGTCCATCAGGCCCTGGCTTCCGCGCCGAGGAAGTGCCCCAAAGCCATCAATGGCTTGATACGGTCACAGACAATCTTGACGGTGGCAAGCAAGGGCACGGCGAGCAGAGCGCCGGCGACACCCCACATCCAGTACCAGAAGATGATCGCGAGGATGACCAACACCGGGTTCAGGATGAAGCGGCGCGCCAGCAGCATTGGCGTAACGGTCTGCCCTTCGACAATATGAATCACAAGGTAGATTCCGGCCGGCAAAACAGCCTGCCAAGCAGCATCGAATGTCAGCAGGCCGGCGAGAAGAAGAATCCCCAAACAAATCAGCGGTCCGAGAATTGGCACAAAATTCAGAAGAACGGCGATGGTGCCCCACAGGACCGGGTCGGAGAGTCCGCAGAAATATGCGACAATGCCGGTTAGGACGCCGACCCCAAGATTCATCAGGCTTATCGTGGCCAGATAGCTGGAGATGTTGCTTTCGATCTCGCGCGATATCTCGACCGCCTGCTTCTTGTTGCTGAAGGTCGGCAAGATCTCGACGAAACGGCGCAGGAACAAGTCGCCTGACACCAGAAGAAAGAACAACAAGACGATCGTCGTGCCGAATCCCATCAGCATGGCGCCCGTGCCGCTGAACAAGAGGCTGCTGACGCCGGGACCCGTCACCGTGACCGCCTTGCTGTCCAACACGGACCCTTCGGTCATGTTCTCCACCTGCTTGCTCATGCTCTGCAGATCGGCAAGGGGTCGCTTGAACACGGACAGGCGATACTCAATCTGCCGCAGACTTGCAGGCGCCTTCGCCGCCCATTCCGCGGCGGGCCCCGACAAAGCGAAGCCGAGCGCTCCTATCCCGCCAAAGAAGACCAGAATGATGAGCAGCGCGGCGAGCAACTTGGGGATCCGCAACTTGGCGGATCCCCGCATGATGGGTTGCAGCACCAAGTATAGAGTGATGGCGAAGATGATCGGCAACACCAGATCGCCGGTGAAATAAAGCGCCAAGAAGATCAGAAGAATCAAAATTCCCATCACCATGAGGGACAGAAAATTCTGCGGCAGCGGCATTTCCGCCTGCCGTTCCTGCGCTTCCTGCGTGATGCTCAGCGAGACAATCTCTATTGACGGACTCGCGGCGCCGGCTTCCTCGTTCGTCAAGGGAAGAGCGCCAACCGCGCCGGCGGAAGACAGCGAGGTCATGACTTCCGCCCCCCTTGCGCCACGGCCATGCCGGCGACAAGCGCGGCCAACAGCACGGCACCCTTATGTTCGCGGAAAAGCCGCGTTGCTTCGGATACCAAATCTGGCAGGAGCAAGTCTGGCATCATGGCGGCGTCCGGTCCTGGCCGACGATCGCGCATGACAAGCCAGGCCGACGCCGCCAGGATGAGGGCCGCGGTCGTCAGACTCGCAGCCACCACAAGTGGGGCGCCGACGGCGCCGACCATGGGCAGCAGACCTATCCAGAACGCCGCCGCCGCGCAGCCGAGTGCCGCAAGCGACAACACAGCCGCAAGACCCGCGCACAGCGCAACGGCCGTTACGCGGGTTGCCGCCGTGCGGGCGCCGCCCGCCTTGCCGAACTCGATCAGGGCCCAGGTCGCCACTTTGATCAGGTTTCCCATGATCGATCGTGACCCTCAGCGAAACAGCAGGCGGCTGACGACGGCGCCGACACCGAAGGCGATCAGCAGACTCAAAATAGGCCGTTCGTCGACCTGGCGGCCGATCGCCTTGGCTGACCGTTCCCCTTGCGCCACCACGCTGTCACGGAGATCGCTGGCGCCGGCGCCGAGCCGATCGAGGATCGCCTCGCCCGTATCGGTGGCGCCGTTGACGGCGTCCACTTTCATTTGCGCCATCAAAGCGGCCAGATCGTGCTTGAGGGTTGCAATATCTCTGGCGATGGTATCGAAATCGGCTGTTGTCTCGATGTCCGGGGCAACCTTCGCTGACGTCGTCATGGGTAATCTCCGATGGTTGATCTGCGGAATGATTCTGTGGTCGTCATAACCGTCGATCGGCTCAGAAAAACGACTGCCAAGGCCGATGGAAGACGTCATTGACGCGGTCGATCAGAGGACGTTTGCGCCAGGCTTCGTGCGTGATTTCCTCGGCCACTTCCTGGTCTTCCTCGAACCGTTCTTCCAGATCACGCGCCGTATCGCCGCCCAGGACGATGGCGTCGACCTCGTCATTGAACAACACGCTGCGGTGGTCGAAGTTCGATGAACCGACGGCCGACCAGACACCGTCGATGGTGACCGTCTTGGAATGCAGCACGATTCCGCTGATCTCGAAGATCCGCACGCCGGCCTGGAGCAGATCGGCGAACTGCGACCGGGCGATCGCAACCGCCTCGCTGGCATCGCTGTCCGCCGGCAACATCAATCGCACGTCGACGCCGTGCTCCGCCGCCTCTTCCAGCGTGTCCAGCTCTTCGCCGGTCGGCACGAAATAGGCCGTCGTCAGCCAGATACGTTGCTCCGCGTTGCGCATCGCGGAGATCAGCGTCACGTAGAAGCGGGAAATCTCCTGCTGCGGCGAACTGCCGATGATTCGCACCACCTCGCCATCCTTGACGGGCATCGATGGAAAGAACCCGGTCTGATCCAGCGCCGGTCCACCGCCGCTTTTCCAATGTCCCAGGAACAGGCGCTGCAGTTGCGCGACGGCCGGTCCTTCGATCCGGAGCGCGAGATCCCGCCACACCTTGGGCAGTGCGTCCGTCGGCGCGCCGTCCCCGTCGGCCTGTGCTCCTTCCGGGGAAGCTTCGCTTCCGGGAACCTTGCTTTGATAGTAGCTGGCGAGATTGACGCCGCCGACGATCGCGATCTTACCGTCGGCCACCATGATCTTCCTGTGATTCCTGTCGTTGGGCGAATAGCCACCCGCCAGGGCGTCCAGGGGATTGTAGGGGTGGAACTCCAGCACGTTCACGCCCGCCGCCCTCAGACGGTCGAACACCTCGACGGGTGTTTCGCTGGATCCATAGGAATCGTAGATGATGTTAACGGAGACGCCGGCTTCACGTCTGTCGATCAGCAGATCGCTGAGCGGCACGCCATCGTAGGCAACGTCCTCGAGCGTATAGTATTCAAGATTGATGTGATGTTTGGCCCGGCGGATTTCCTCGAAGATCGCGGCGAAGGTGCCTTCGCCGTCCCGCAGCAGGTGTGTCGCGTTGCCGGCGGTCAGCGGCGTTCCCGCCACCGCTTCCTCGACCGCGCGATGGCGGAGCAGCAACGCTTCCTGGTCAGCGCCGTCTGTCATGTCGGTGAGCAGGGCATTGCTCTGGCCCGCTGTCAGCGCGCCATCCGCCCCGACGATTCTAGGGCTGGCGACGGCCACGGACCGCGCGTCGGCGATGCTGTCGTCGACATCTCCCACGCCCGCGCATCCGGTAGCCGCCAGAATCAGGGCACAGAGGCCACCGATGACCCCGGCGGGCGGCATCTAGAACCCGCCGCCGCCCGAACCACCGCCAACCGGCAGCGAGCTCTCCTGGCTGTCCCGCCGTTCGCAGATCATCGCCTCTGTGGTGATCAGCAGCGCCGCAACGGAGGCGGCGCCTTGCAGGGCGAGGCGCACGACCTTGGTGGGATCGATGATGCCGGCCTTCAACATATCGACGTATTTCCCTGTCTGCGCATCGAAACCCCGATGGGTGTCGTTTTGTTCCAGGAGATTGCCAACGATCATCGAGCTGTCCGCGCCGGCGTTTTCGGCAATCAGGCGAGTCGGATAGGCTAGGGCCCGGCGAACGATGTCGATGCCGACCTTCTGGTCATTGTTGCCCGGGTTCAGATTTTTGAGCGCCTTGATGCCGTAGAGCAGCGCGACCCCGCCCCCTGCCACGATGCCCTCCTCCACCGCCGCGCGCGTGGCATGCATGGCATCGTCGACGCGGTCCTTGCGCTCCTGCACTTCGACTTCGGTGGCGCCTCCGACGCGGATGATGGCCACCCCACCGGCCAGCTTGGCCAGACGCTCCTGCAGCTTCTCGCGATCGTAGTCGGACGTCACTTCGACGATCTGCGCCTTGATCTGTGCGATCCGGCCTTGAATGCTCTTCTTGTCGCCGGCGCCATCGATGATCGTCGTGCTGTCCTTGGCGATATGGACCTTCTTGGCCTTGCCCAGCATGTCGATGGTGACGCTTTCCAGCGCGATGCCCAGGTCTTCGGAGATGACCTGGCCGCCGGTCAGGATGGCGATATCGTCCAGCATCGCCCTGCGCCGATCGCCGAAGCCCGGCGCTTTCACCGCCGCGACCTTGAGGCCGCCGCGCAGCTTGTTGACGACCAGGGTCGTCAGAATCTCGCCGTCGATTTCCTCGGCGATGATCAGCAAGGGCTTGCCGCTCTGTACGACGGATTCCAGCAGTGGGAGCATGGTTTTCAGGGCAGACAACTTCTTCTCATGCAGCAGGATGTACGGTTCCTCGAGATCGACGAACATCTTCTCCGCATTGGTCACGAAATAGGGTGAGAGATAGCCGCGATCGAATTCCATGCCTTCGACGATCTCGAGCTCGGTCGCGAGGCTCTTGGCTTCCTCGACCGTGATGACGCCCTCGTTCCCTACCTTTTGCATGGCATCGGCAATCAATCTGCCGATTTCGCGATCATCATTGGCGGAGATGGTGCCCACCTGCGCGATTTCCGCGTTGGTCGAGACCTTTTTCGATCGCTTCTGGATGTCCTTGACCACCGCGTCGACGGCGAGGTCGATGCCACGCTTCAGGTCCATCGGATTCATGCCAGCCGCAACCGCCTTGGCGCCTTCGCGCACGATCGCCTGCGCCAGCACGGTGGCCGTGGTGGTGCCGTCGCCGGCGAGATCGCTGGTCCTGGACGCCACCTCCCTGACCAATTGCGCGCCCATATTTTCGAACTTGTCGGCAAGCTCGATCGACTTGGCGACGGCGACTCCATCCTTGGTGATCCGGGGCGCGCCATATGACTTGTCCAGGACCACGTTGCGGCCTTTGGGCCCGAGCGTCACCTTGACGGCATTGGCGAGGATGTCGATGCCGCGAAGCATACGGTCGCGCGCGTCGGCGCCGAGTTTGACATCTTTGGCGGTCATGCTGATTGATCCTTCCTGGTGCGCTTGCGCGCTAAGTGGCGGCGGCGACGATCGCAATCATGGTTGCCCCTTGATGGCGCGTCGCCGCAGCCAGGTTTGAGATCCGGTGCGGTAGGGCTGATGAGGTTTTGGATTCGTTGCGCGTCGATGCGGCGGCAGCACCGGCCAGCCTTCCGATACAGCCGCTTCGAGCGATCTTCGCTCGTCGATGCGCTCTTGGTCCGATCGGGCTGGCCTTACTCGTTTCAATTCGTCTGTCATGGCCACATTCTTCGGCGCCAGGGAGCTTGCCTGCAACGCTCTGGGCTGCTGAAAGAAGTTCAGATTCACGTCGCACCTCCTGGGACTTTTCATTTGCGGGCGCCTGTCCCGAGTGCCGCGCGCCATGGTTCGAGATCGACCGGCGGATCTGCGCCTACGCGCCCGATCTCACGGCGGCGATAACCACCACGGCGATCAAGATCGCAAGCGGGACGACGATCGGCGGCACGAACCACTTTTTCATGGCTCGACCTTGACCGGATGAAGATCGGCCACGCTCTCGTCCGGGTTGGTTCCGTCCTCGGCGAAGCCGGGTGCAGTCAATTGCCGGGCGTCGCCAGGCTCAGTCATGGGCACCTGCGCGGCATCGACCGCCAGCGCGGCCTCAAGCTGCCGTGGATCAACCATAGAACATTCCGTGATGCCTGGCCGGCGCGGTTCCGCGATCAGCTGCGTCAGGGTTGCCCTTGGCAGGTCGAGGGGAAAGGACATCTGGTCAAGCAGGTCTCCGTCGATTTCGATGGCGGAGTATTTTGCCGGCGATCGCTTGCTGAACGCGCCTGAGGTATAGGCGCGCGCGGAAATCACCATCCCGTTCGTCATGCGCATGGTCATGGTTTGCTCCAACGCAACCGTCATTCCGGCGGTCGAAAGAGGCCGTGGGGAACCGTCCCCACAGCTAGGATTCAGAACTGCGTGGCTGGGATTGGTCCCGGCAGGATCTTTTTGGCCGGCGTTACCGGCTTACCTCGGGCTCCCCAGCCTTGTTGATTGATTTGCTGGCTTGCCGGGTGGCGTGGGTATCGAAAGCAGAAGTAAATACGAGAAATACTTCTATTAGTATTAACTATGTGGTGATGGAGTCGCCCATTTACAACGCAATACTGGTTGCTTCCGCCCTATTTCTTTGCCGCTCGCAGCATGACGACACTTGGAATAGAAGATGCGGGCCACGCGGAGGATTGCGCATTGGACAGGAGCGCGGACTGCGGCTCGCGTCGCCCTGAAGGCGCCATCTCCACCTCATGCGGCGATGATTGGCTATCCAGTTCCGCTTGCGCCAGCGTGCGGAGAGGCCGTTCGAGGTACGGGCTCACATGGGCGTTGGGCGGCCTTCGGAAACTGTCGTCTGCCATCATGACCTCGTGGTCGAAGGCGATGGGCCTGCAGAAGGCGATTTTCCAAGGCGGTTACCGTCGGATGCGCCAACGCGCCCATCGACCGCATATTCCTAGGGGATCGTCAGCAGCGCTGCCGTTCAATATTGCACACCTAAGCCACACCCCGACGGGCTCGCGGGGATTTCAGCGCGCCTAGCGCGCCGGCCCGCCATCCCCGGCCATATACTTGCGAGACCAATTCCGGGCTTTGACGCGCGTGAGGAACGGACCGAGATTCGCGGTCGAGATGCCGCCGAAATCCTGGCAGCACCCCGGATCGCAATGCGGAACAATGTAATAGCCCCCGGCGCCCCCGCTCCCATTGCCGTGATTTCGAACCCCCAAGAAATCGATCGAAGGATCGAGATAGTAGCGGCTGACGGCGCTCGCGACCCAAATTTTCATGATCGGTGCCAGATGTTCTTTCGCATGATCCAGCGTCCCTGCCGGGGCGGTTCCGGTGAGGCGCCGCGCGCCGCGACCGGATTGCGCCAAATCACGCCCTGCGATCAACCAGAGGCGCCGCGCGGCGACGGCGCAATCGCAACGGCATCCTTGAGACTAGCAGATTGAAAGAGATCGCCGCGTTCAAAATGATACACATGCCCGCGCTGGGCTGGTCGCCGCTGTCGGCGCGCGGCACGACCGGTGCGGTCTATTCGTGGACAATCACGTTCAGCAGCGAGGAATGAACCTTCAATCCGCCGTTATACTCGATGAAACCGAGCTTCCGGAACTTGTTCATGAAGAAGTTGATCCGCGAGCGGGTCGTGCCGACGCGCGCGGCCAGGATATCCTGGTTGATGGTCGGGAGGATGGTTTCCATCGTTCCTTCCTTGCCGAAATTGGCCAGGAGCAGGAGAAGCCGGGCCAGGCGACGCTCGCTCGAATTGAACAGTTGATCGACCAGGTCCGCCTCGATCTGGATGTTGCGCGACAGCAGGAACGCCATGAACAATTCCGAGAAGGCGGGATGCTCGTGCAACACGCGGATCATCGCGGCCCTTTCTATCCGCACGATCGTCGACTTTGCCATGGCGGACGCGGAGGCCATCCTCAGAGGCTGAGCGGCGAGGCAGCCTTCGCCGAAGAATTCGCCCGCCTCGAGCATGGCGATGACGCCCTCCTTGCCATGCTCGGAGACGACGGTGAGTTGGACCTTGCCCGCTTCGATGTAGTAAACGGCATCCGCGGTGTCGCCCTGCCGGAAGACCATCTGCTTCGGCTGGAACACCGCGCCAGATCGCCCGGCGCCGACCGCAGCCAGGTATGACATTCCATCGAAGCGTGGGCTGACTGCGGATCCTCGGGCCGTCTCAGCCCTTACCGGCTTTTGCGGCCGCTCTTTGGTTGGCTTTCGTATCGGTCTAGTGGACGGCGTTCTTGTCGCCGCCTTCTTCCTGCCCACCATCGCGGGCCCTCCTGCAATCAGTTCGTCCGGACGATCTGGCCTTTACGCGGTCAGTCGATGCGCCGTCTTTCGCAACGGTCTCGCGTCCGGCGGGATAACAGCCAAATTCTACTCCAATTTGCCCGGCGACGCACCCCTTAGTCTTGCCGTCGTCGCATCGCGCTTTTCGCCGCTCAATCCGGTGAGCCTGCGGCAGAATCCTATGTAGCCAGCCGCTTGGCGTGCTTCGAGGGGCCCATGCCGGCGGCTCTCCGATCCGACCGTCTTGACGTCAACCAGGCCAACGTCAGGACGCCGGCAATCGCTGATGCCGCCGACGCAGACAAGATACCCAGCTTTGCGGCGTCGAGGAGATCGTGGCCAAAGGCGAGATCGGCGATGAAAATCGCCATGGTAAAGCCGATGCCGGTGAGCAGGCCGCCGGCGGCCACCAGACCCCAACTCAAATCGGGCGGACGAGTCGCAATGCCGAGACGCACGGCCAACCAGCTGAGCGTCAGCACGCCGAGAGGCTTGCCAACGGCAAAGCCGACGAAGATCGCCACGGTGACCGCCGACCCGAAGTCGCCAAAGGAGAACTGAACGCCGGCATTGGCAAAGGCGAACAATGGCATGATCACGAAGCCGACCCAGGGGTGCAGCATCATCTCCAACCGCTCCACCGGCGACAGCGCCTCTCGGGTGGCAACGCGGGCAAGTGCGAGGGCCTTTCGGGCGCCCTTATCCTCGTTTCCGCGCCCATCATCGCCGCGTGGCCGAGCCATCACACGATCCAGGATGGCGTGCAGGCGCCTGTCGCTGACCCAGCCGCCGGTCGGCGTCATGAGCCCGAGCAAGACCCCGGCGATCGTCGCATGAACGCCTGACGCATCCATTGCAAGCCAGATGAGGCCACCGATGAGGAAGTAGATCGGGATGCTGCGGATGCCAAACTGAGCCATTCCAAAGACGATTGCGAAGCCCACCGCTCCCAGGGCCGCCGCCATCCAGTTCAACTCGCCGCCATAGCCGATCGCCACGACCAGGATGGCGCCGATATCGTCGAAGATCGCCAGCGACAGCAGGAACACTCGAAGACTCTGCGGAATGCGGGAACCAAGCACGGCAAGGCAGCCGACCAGAAACGCCGTATCGGTCGCCATCACCGTGCCCCAGCCATGCGCACCGGGCTCGCCACGCTGCAGCATCACATAGAGGGCTGCCGGCACCAGCATCCCGCCGAGCGCGCCGGCCAAGGATAAAGCCGCCATGCGCCGATTGGTCAGCTCGCCGAGAACCAACTCGCGCTTGAGCTCCAGCGCAACGACGAAGAAAAAGAGCGTCATCAGCCCATCGTTGATCCAGTGTTTCAGCGACCGGGAAAATTCAAAGGCGCCGAGATGAAGGCCGACCGGTGTGTCCCAAAATGCCAGAAAGTCACGGGACCACGGCGAGTTGGAGAGCGTCAAGGCGCCTAACGTAAACACCAGCAGGATGGCCGCGGCCGCGGATTCGATGCGCACGAACCGCAGGAAGGGTTTGGTGAAGCGATCCGCGATTTCACTGGGAAGATGGCCAAGATTATCCGTCATCGCGCGCCTGTTTCATCCCAGCGTGACGCGGACATGATGGGTCATGCCGTCGTCCAGCAACGGCAGGCGCAACGGCCATTGCGTCACCGCCTTTCCATCGAACTCCGCGCCTGAAATGCCCCGGGCCACGCCGTTGGGGTTCTCGACCAGGATCTGGTATCGCGCCGACCGGTATCGAACCGTCATTTCGTAACTTGGCCAACCCTTCGGAATGCAGGGATCCAGGCGCAGAAACTTGCCTTGCATCCGCAACCCGAGGATGCTTTCGACGCCGGCCCGCTGCATCCAGCCGGCCGCGGCCGTGTACCAGGTCCAGCCGCCCCGCCCGACATGGGCTGGCGCAGCATAGACGTCGGCGGCGATCACGTAGGGTTCAACCTTGTAGCGATGCACGTCCGCCCGCGTGCGCGTGTGATTGATCGGGTGCACCAGCGCGAACAACCCGGCTGCCTTGTCGCCATCGCCGAGGGCCACGAACGCCATTACCGACCACAAGGCGGCGTGGGAATACTGGCCGCCATTCTCGCGGATGCCGGGCGGATAGCTCTTGATATATCCCGGGTCGATAGTGGTCTTGTCGAACGGCGGCGCGAGAAGCAGCGCTAAGCCGTCTTTGGGGCGGATCAATTCCCGCTCGACGGCCGCCATGGCGCGCGCGGCGCGTTCGGGTGCCGCCGCGCCGGAGATCGCCGACCAGGATTGGGCGATTGCATCAATGCGGCAGGCTTCACTCGTTGTCGAGCCGAGCGGGGTACCGTCGTCGAACCAGGCCCGCCGATACCAGTCGCCGTCCCACGCCTCGCGCTCGAGCGACGCTTGCAGCGCGATGCCGTGGTTGCGCCATGTCGCGGCGCGAGCAGTCTCGCCGCGCGCGTCGGCAAGCGGCGCGAAGGCCGCAAGCGTTGCGTGGAGGAACCAACCGAGCCAGACGCTCTCGCCTTTGCCGTGCTCGCCGACGCGGTTCATGCCGTCGTTCCAGTCGCCGGTACCGATCAGGGGCTGCCCATGGCCGCCGACCGCAAGGCTTTGATCGAGAGCCAGCGCACAATGCTCGAACAGCGTGGCGGTCTCGTCGGAGACCATCGGTTGGAAGAAGCTGTCATGCTCGCCGGGTTCAAGCTTCTGACCCTCAAGGAATGGGACCATCTCGTCGAGAACCGCAACGTCCCCGGTCGTATCGACATAGTGAGCGACAACGTAGGCAAGCCACGCGCGGTCATCCGAGATTCTCGTGCGCACGCCCTGGCCGGAATGCGGCAACCACCAATGCTGAACGTCGCCCGCGACGAACTGCCGTGCCGCCGCCCGCAGCAAGTGCGCCCGCGCCATCAACGGGCGAGCCGCGACAAGCGCCATGCCGTCCTGCAGCTGATCGCGGAAGCCGTAAGCCCCGCTCGCTTGATAGAAGGCGGATCTGGCCCAGACGCGGCAGGCGAGCGTCTGATAGAGCAGCCAGCCGTTCAGCATGATGTCCATGGACCGATCGGGCGTCTTGACCCGGATCGCTCCCAGCAGATCCGCCCAGTATCCGTCGACCTCGGATCGCACGGCATCGAGATCGGCCGCGCGGTACCGGGCGATCAGGTTCCGCGCGTCTTCGGCGCCCGCCGCCTGTCCGAGGAAGAAGACCAGCTCGACGGTACCGTTCGGCGGCAAGTCCACGATCGTGCGCAGCGCGGCGCAAGGATCGAGACCAGCGCCGACAGTCTTCGAAAGCGGCTGAGCGCCAACAAGCGCCGCTGGGCTTGCGAGCGTTCCGTTGCGGCCGATGAACTCCCGCCGGTCTCCAGTCCAGTCGGTCTGGCGACCGCCGAAATCCGCGTACGCGACACGCGATCCGAAGCCCGGATACCAGGGATTGTGGGCGAACATCGCGCCGGTATCGGAATCAATCTCCGTCGTCACGAACGAGGCCGAAGCGGTCCGCGATGGGCCGAGAACCCACTCGGCATATGCCGTCACCGAAAGCCGCCGGACACGGCCCGACATATTGCGGAGCTGCAGTCGCGAGATCTTGATCGGGTCGGCGATGGGCACGTATTGCACCAGATCAACGGCAATGCCATGCGCCACGTGCTCGAACCGGCTGTATCCCCAGCCATGGCGCGCGACATAGGTCGCCGCTTCGTCACGGATCGGCTGCGCCGTCGGACACCACAGATCGCCAGTGTCGTCATCGCGCAGATAGAACGCCTCGCCCGGCCGATCGGCGATGGGATCGTTCGACCAGGGGGTAAGCTGATTCTCGCGGCTGCTGACCGACCAGGTATAACCGCCGCCGTCGGCTCCCACCTGGAAGCCGAAGGCCGGGTTGGCGACAACATTGATCCATGGCGCCGGCGTCGACTGACCGGGGCCAAGGACCGTCACATACTCTCGTCCGTCGTCGGCGAATCCGCCAAGCCCGTTGAAGAATTCGAGGTCCGGCAGAGATGGCGAGGTCCGCAGCGCTCGATCGGCAAGGATGCGCTTGGAACCGGGCTGGGCGGACGCCGCGGTCTCTTGTATTCGATCGAGCTGATCGGCCAGACGCCCACGCTGACCGACGAGGACGACCCGCGCGACCGATGCAAGAAGCAGGCGTGTCTCCACTGAAATCAGATCGGCCCGCAAGATGAAGACGCGACCAGGCGGTCCGTCCGCGCCGACCTGCGGCCGCGACTGGCTCGCGCGGATCAGGGTCTCTAGCGCAACCTGCAAATCCTGGACATAGGATGACGCCCGTTCGTTCAGAATCACGAGATCGACCGCAAACCGCTTCATACGCCAATACTCGTGGGCCTGGAGCAATTGATGCGCGATGCCGAGATCTTCCGCTTCGGAAATGCGCAGAAGGACGATCGGCAGATCGCCCGAAATGCCCTGCCCCCACAAGCCCGGCTGCCCGCCGGCGCCGCGTCGAATCGCTTCGGAAGACGAGCGCATCGCCGGGCCGGCATAAAGAAGATGGCCCGCAAGGCGCTGGAAAAGACCCGCCTCGCCAGGAGTGATACCAAGATAGTGGAGCTGCACTTGAGCCTGAGTCCAAGCCAGGGTGGCCGCACGGTCGTAGGCGGCAATATCCCGATGCTTGTCGATGAGATCCAACATTGCCGCGCGCAATGGCGCAATCAGAGTCCAGAAGGCGATACGCACGATGGCGCCGGGCCCGATGCGCAAACGGCGGCGCAAAGCGAACACCGGGTCAAGAACCGTGCCGGTTGTGTTCGAAAGCGGCCGACCGTCGATGATTGCGAGAGGGTCCCGCACGCTGTGGCCGCGACCGAGGAATCGAGCCCGGTCGGTCTCGATCTCCAGTTTGCCCACGACCTCGCCATCCACGACCGCGAGGTGCGCGGCCCAGATTTCGGGTTCGTTTGGCGCGCGCCGTCGCCGCGTGGCCAGGATTGCGCCCACATTGGCGAGGTGCTCGGTCTCGACGAACAGCTTCGAAAAGGCCGGATGGGCTAGATCGGCGCCCGGCGCGGTCAACACGAGCTCGGCATAGGAGGTAATTTCGATCTCCCGCTCGCCGTTGCCGGAATTCGAGATCGAGACGCGACGGACCTCGGCATCGTCTTCCGCCGAAACCAAGACTTCCAGCGTTGTGGTCAGCGTCCCATCGCGGCGCACGATCTCTGCCCGGCCTTCGGGGAATGCAACCTCGTAATCATCGGGCGCTGCACCGCTCGGCTGAAAGCCCGCCGACCATGCATCGCCGCTCTCGACATCCCTCAGATAGATATAGGAGCCCCAGTCGTCGCAAGTGGGATCCTCGCGCCACCTGGTCACCGCCAGATCTCGCCAGCGGCTGTAGCCTGAGCCGGCGGAGGTGAGCATGACCGCGTAACGGCCATTTGACAGCAGATGCGTGGCGGGTGTCGCTTCATTTGGCGAGACAAATCGCCGGACGCTGGAGGGCTCTATCTCCGGAATCACCGCCGTTGAGTTTGCCTCCGCCGCCCAGCGGCGAGGCGCCGAAACGTCACGCGGGGTACGTTCCTGCAGCAGCAGTTCCGTCGCCTGAACGATGGGCTCGGCATGGAATCGCTCCCGCATGACCCCTTCCATCAGGGCGTCCGCGATGGCCACAATCGTCATACCCTGATGGTGCGCCATGAAGGCGCGGACAATTGCGACCTTGCCGCCTCCCGGTACGCGGGCGGGTGTGTAGTCGAGAGCCTCGTAGAAGCCATAACGACCGCGCGCGCCGACCTCGATGAGCCGTTCGAAATTTCGTGCTGATGCCGGTGGATTGACCATGGCCGCGAGCGCCGAGGCATAAGGCGCGATAACGACGTTGTCACCGAGACCGCGCTTCAGACCGAGACCCGGAACACCGAAGTTCGAATATTGGTAGGTCAGCTCCAGATCGCGGGCATTGTAGGCGGATTCGGAGACACCCCAGGGAATGCCGAGCGACGATCCATATTCGACCTGGCGGCGTACGATCAGTTGACTTGTCTGCTCGACAAGGCTGCCGGCCGGTGCGCGCATGACCAGCGACGGCATCAGGTATTCGAACATGGAACCCGACCAGGAGATCAGCGCGGCACCACTCGCGATCGGCGTAACGGCGCGGCCGAGCCGGAACCAGTGTCGGGCGGGAACGTCGCCCTTGGCGATGGCGACGAAGCTCGCGAGCCGCGCCTCGGAGGCGAGGAGATCGTAACAGCTCGGGTCGAGCGTACCGTCGGCTATTCGATACCCGATCGAGAGCAGCTTGCGATCGTGATCGAGCAAGAACCCGAACTCCATGGCAAGCGCCATCGCGCGGGCCGTATCTTCCAGGGTCGACAGGCGCCGTGCGATCGAGGCGGCTGCGTCCGGCGCGGCAAGATCGCGGCGATGGCTCTCGATCGCACCCAGGGTCGCGCGCGCCCAGAACAGCATGTCCGCGCCCGTATCGTCCCCACGCTCCAATGCCAGGGTCGAGGCGACATCCGCCATCGTCTCTGCCAAGATCGAAAGCTCGAGAAGCATTCCGGCGATGCTCTCGCCGTCGGCCGGTCCACGCTCTGTACGGGCCTTCAGAAGGTCGAGCATATCGTCGAGCTGAAGCCATGTTACCGTCTGTGTTCGTCTGCCATCGCGGAGCCCGTCCGCCTCGTAGCGGGTCAGCGCGCGAGCATCGCCAATCCCGATGAGACGTCGTGCGTCCGGGAGAGACAAATCGCGCCATTCGCGGCATGTATTGGCGAGAGCTATCAGATGTGCGGCCAGATTGCCGCTGTCCACCGAGGAAACATATCTGGGGTCGAGCGGCCGCAGGTCGCGCGTGTCATACCAATTGTAGAAATGACCGCGAAAGCGCGCGAGAGAGCCCATGGTCGCCAATGTCGCCTCCAGCCGTTCGACCGCGTCAACCGTTCCCAGCCATCCGAAGTCGCGGGCGACGGCCACCGAAAGCAGATAGAGACCGAGATTGGTCGGCGAGGTCCGATGAGCCAGCACGGGCGCCGGATCTTCCTGGAAGTTATCCGGCGGCAGCATGTGATCGGTCGCCGTCACGAAGGTCTCGAAGAACCGCCAGGTGCGGCGCGCTGTTAACCGCAAGGCATGGGCGTCATTGACGGATATGGAAAGTTTGCCTGCCGCGTGGGGCGACCGGCTTGCCCAGCGAGCGATCGCCGGCGATGCGATCCAGAGCGCCGAGAATGCGCCCGCCAGGAGCCAGGTTCCGTGCCCCGCAATCAGGGCGAAAGCCGGGAGGGCAGCGCCGATCGCGACCGCGCCAGCCATTCGACGATAGAATCCGAAAACATCCAGCCGCACCCCCATCGTCGCCTGGGCCGCCGGCACCCATTCGAGCAGATGCCGCCGCGTGAACGTCAAGCGGACCAGGGTTCGCTCGATTGCATCCCCCATCAGCCATGCCTGATGTGCGAGAAACGTGACGAGGAGAGCGGACTGAGTCAGCGCGAGACGGAAATCGATGCCGAGCGCTCCGACATGACTGCGCAGGGTGGTCCCCGCGCGTCGCGGAATGATCGCGCCAAGGGTCGGGATCAGGACGGGCAATGCGATCGTCAGAAGGACAAACAGGGTCCAGACGAGCGCCACGTGGAGCGGCAAGGCCAATCCGGCCAGCAAGGCAAGGATTGCGGCGGGGGCCGACAGGGTCCGTCGCAGATTATCAAGCATCTTCCAGCGGCCGATCGCCGGTATTGCACCTCGCTTCTGGCCACCGTTGGCACGGGGTCCATGACCGAATATCCACGGCAGGAGCTGCCAGTCCCCCCGCGCCCACCGGTGGTTGCGCATGGCGGCGACGTCGTAGCGGGCAGGAAATTCCTCGACGACCTCGATATCGGAGGCAAGACCGGCGCGGGCGAAGATGCCTTCGAACAAATCGTGGCTGAGCAGCGCCGAATCCGGCACCCGGCCGGCGAGCGCGGATTCGAAAGCATCGACATCGTAGATGCCCTTGCCGGTATAGGAGCCCTCGCCAAAAAGGTCCTGATAGACATCGGAAACGGCGCCGGCATAGGGATCGATGCCGCCCATGCTGGAAAACACCCGCTGGAACAGGGAGCCCTCGCGGCCGACGGGCAGCGACGGCGTGACGCGGGGCTGCAAGACGGCATAGCCCTCCACGACCCTGCCCGTCACGACGTCGAAGCGCGGGCGGTTCAGTGGGTGTGCCATCTTGCCGATCAGCCGGCGCACCGTGTCGCGGGGCAGCCTTGTGTCGGCATCGAGCGTGACGACATAACGGACATCGGCGGGAGCCGCAGGCGAACGCCCGTTCCACGACATGAATGTGGTATCGCTCGCTCCCCGCAGCAGCCGGTTCAACTCGTGAAGCTTGCCGCGCTTGCGCTCCCAGCCGATCCAGCGCCCCTCGCCCGCGTTCCAGACCCGGCGGCGATGAAGCAGCAGGAAGCGATCGCCGCCGGGCGACGGGTCGTGGCGACGGTTGAGTTGGGCGATCCCCTCCGCCGCGGCTGCCAGCAGATCCTCATCGCCTTCCGCGTGTTCGGTGGCGGCATCCTGCCAATCGGACAGCAGCGCGAAATGCAGATCGCCTTCCGGGCTTGCGAGATGGTGGATCTCCAGCCGCTCGACCTGCTCCTCGATCGCCGCACGGTTCGTGAGCATTGTCGGTACTGCGACCACGGTGCGAAGCCGAGACGGGACACCGCCGCGTAGCGCCAAGCCGGGCAGAAGTGTCGCGCCGAAGCCCCGCATCACGCCGCGGTTCACCAGCGCGACCGCCGCATCGATTGCGGGTATCGACCCCAGGAGGCACAGCAGGCCAAGCCATCCACCGCCGATTCCGTTGGCCGCCGCCATGGACAGCGGAAGGACAAGAAGTGCCACTGCGACAATGCCGATGGCAGTCAAATAACCGGCGATGCCGACGACTTGGTTGAAGCGCCCAAGCCAGGCGCGCAGCGGCGGTCGATACCCGATCGCAACCTCGAACGCGCGGCGACCGCCGGCGAGCAGATGATAGCCGGGATCCGCTCGACGGTCAGCGTCCGCATCGGTCTCCGTCGGCAGCGCCGACTTTGCTGCCGCGGCAACCCTGCGCGCGACCTCAAGCTCGGGAAGGCCTGCGCCGCGCGCCAGGTCTTCGATGGCGCTGCGATAGAGGTTGCGCGTCGGGAAATCCATGCCCAAAAAGCCGCTGCCAACGGCAAGCGCCTCGTCGACCAGGCACATGCGCTCGAACAGCTCCGTCCAGTCCACATCGGAAATCAGCCTCATGCTGGTGATGATGTTGCGCACGGTTACGTTTGCCGCGCCCTGCCTCTGATGCTCATCACGCACCACGGTGTCGGTCGTCGTTCCCTGTGCCGCCAGACGCTCATCGAGCCATGTCAGCGCCGGGGCGACTTTGGAATCCTGGTCGCGCAGTCTGTGGACGAGTTGGACCGCGAACGCATCCGGCAGCGCCGAGCGACCATGGCCGGCAAGCACAACTGATACCGATTCGACGGGAAGTCCACCGGCGCTGAGCAAACGGTCGGCAAGAACGTCCGCCTCTTGTCGTGCGATGCGGCTGAACACGATTCGCTGAGCGAGCCGTCTCAGATTCTCGACGAGCACGATCCGCAATGTGATTGCGACCGCCCAGAGCTCGCCAATTGTCAGTGACTGCGCTTGTTGATACGCCGCCACATAACGGCACAGCGTCTCCGGATCGAATCGGCTGTCGGTGTGGGCAACGAAAGCCCAGGCCACGCCGAAGACGCGCGGATATCCCGCAAACGGCCCTTCGGCAAGCTTCGGCAGCTGCCGGTAGTATCCCGGTGGCAGATCGGCGCGAATCTCTTGAATCTGCCGCTCGACAAGATGATAGTTGTCGATCAGCCACTCCGCCGCCGGCGTGATCGCACGTCCTTCGTTGATCGCCTTGGCGTTGACACGATATGCGTCGAGCAGAACTCCTGCATTCTCGGCAAGCCGGCCCGCCAGCGAATGGCCTTTGGTCGGCTTTGCCGTCACCGGCTGCGCGCGTGCGAGGCTCTGCGCGTGCTCCTCGAGGCGCTCGAGGCTGAAGAGTTCTTCACGAACCGGCTTCAGGCTGTCCCATGGCGACAACGGAGGAGCGCGCCCCAAGAGCCGGCGAATGCGGGTTTTCAAAACGGCCTTTCTGTCGCGCGTCGAATGCGCGCTGAGCCCGTGGCTCTGTTCAGATCCGCGAATCGAATTTCGGGCCGGCTTTCAGGCTTTCCAGTTGATGGTAGCACTCTCCGGCGCGCGCGTCCCGGAAGGAAGGTGCTCGACAGGGATTTCTGCCGAGCATGAGTCGGACCGTCGACCGCGGATGACTCCGCCGACGGCTACAGGTTGCTCACGTGGAAGATTGATCTGACCATCGCGTGGTTCGCGCGGCCAAGCCGTGTGGTATAGGCGTCGGGCGGCTCGCTACGCGCACAGCGCCATGAACACGGCTGGAACAGCATCATCGCGACTGCGAGACGCGCTTCGTCCGACTACCGGCGACTGCGGGCCTCCGGAAGATGCCAGCGGCCGACTTTCTCCTGCATCGCTATCGCCGCACGGCACCACACTCCGGATCAGTTGCTCCGCGCCAGCAACAGGCCGCCGATTCCTCAGCTTCCCGCGGTCTTGGCGAGCAGGCCGGCGCAGGCCGACGCCACCGCCTGATTTGGCGTTTCCGCCGCCGGCATGGTTGCCCAGCCGGTCTTCATGACGAAGTCCCGCTGCTCGTACGACGACTTGATGGCGCCGAACGCCTCAAGTTTGGCGGCGGCTTGCGGGTCAGCTTGCGACTGGCTGATGCAGACCGGAACGAGCGCTTCGATCACCGCAGCGGTGGACTGCTTCTCTGCCAGCGTCTCGGCGGAACTGCCGAGATACCAGCCGCCGACATTGAATCCAAGAATCATCGTGGCGACGCCGCCGATGACAGCTCCCATGATGCCTGGCTTGAGCCATGTTGGTGCTTGCATGTCTATTCTCCTCAGTCTGGAGGCCTACGATCGTGCGCGCAGAGGGTTGTCCGCGAACGTGTTCGAGTTCTACACCGTTGGAAAGCCGGCGATGTTCAATAGGAGACAGCCGACGGGCGATATTGGAAATAGATCGATAGCGCCGGCGGGAAAGCTGTTCTGGAGTCGGGATGACAGAGGACGTTGACTTTGACCCGTGATCCATGGGCCGGGCAGACAGTCCGTTTCAGCCAAGATTGGCCATTTCAGCCAAGATTGGCGCTGCCTTGCTGGATGTCCGAAATGACGCTCTTGGACTCTGATGATCGTGAAATTGTCGTGGCTCGGTTCGTCCCAATACGCATGCACGCGGCCGCACCGGATCTCCGCAGCATGGTCTTTCAACAATGCCTCGATTGGTTTAGACGTGCGCGACCCTTCACCATATGGCTACTCCCGCACGTCGGAACCGGGAGAAAGGGTTGCTGGGACGGGATTACCGGCAATATTGGAACGGCCGCAAGCGATTGCGCTTACCAAAGCGGGGGATCATCTCCATATGTGGTGGATGACAAGGGAAACCGTTCCGGATCCCGGCCAAGGCGATCGCAGGTTCCGGGCATGCCTCAGGTGCAGGACGGTTTTCGACAGCGCATGGGTCGGCGAACGGATTTGCCTGCGTTGCAAGGGCAGTTCCACGTGGCGGAATGGTGGCGGCCTGGAAATCCGCGGCTCGCGGCCAAGATCGATCGCGGCCCGTCGATCGTAGAACCTTAGTTCGAACGGACTCCGCCTCCACCGCGCCACACTCAGCCGACGCCTTCGCGGAACCGGAGCAGGCAATTGAAATCGGACTTGCAAGGTGAAAGGGGCTAGGGTGGCCTGAATGAGCCTGAATTTTCCCAACCAAAGCCGGAGCTACGACGCCAGACAACGCTGCGTGCGCTTCTGGGCATATGACGATGCCCTTGAAATCCCCTTCTTTGTCGAGGCTTCCGCGCTGTGCCGAATGGATCCGAAGACTGCGAGCGATGAGCGGGGGTTGCTCAATGCCTTTGATCTCCACCGCACGCGGATTTTTGCAGCCGCCGATCGCGTCTATTCCCGCCGTCGCAGGGGATCGTACACGCTGGTGGCGGCGGACATGAAGTAATCCCGAACGCAGAGCATCGTTGGTGCTCATCCCCGGCATGTCGCCGTGTTCGAAGAGCTGCCTGCTTGCCGATCCCGAGTAGGGGACCGAGGCGATGGATCTCATCCGATCCATGATCACCTGGATGACTGTCACATCCAGGACCAGCGCCGAAGGCGTTGATCTGGAGCTACCTGGCGATCTCGCGCGCGCACCCCGCATCTGTGCAGCACAGCCAAGCAAAAACAAGACGCCCAGGCCGTTGCAGGCTCTGGGCGTTTGTCGGTTTCGAATGCCGGATTTTCGGTGGTTGCGGGGACACGCAACCATCTCAAATTGCGGTCCAACGAAGGCAAATTGCTTGAGCAAGAGTTGCAACAATTCTCCAGAGAATACAACAAACTAGCGTCGTTGTTCCAATGTACGGCCTAAGCCTGCATCGCAAATGCAAGCTCGGGAAGGCCGGCGGAACCTAAACCAGCGACATCACTAAGTCCGCCTCGTGCCATTGGCTCGGCATTCGATACCATCGGCGCCGCCGGCGACGTGCCGGCGGCGACAGTCCGACAGGTGACATCCCGATACGAGCCAGGTCAGTCCTTCTCGCGTATCTCTTTCACATCCTCTTGAACT
>Ga0184637_10000442_pt1 | contig 30952 bp, 33 predicted proteins | sample PLM3_127_b2_FD_133143 | JGI IMG/M metagenome (GOLD analysis project Ga0184637, IMG submission 133143) | Groundwater sediment microbial communities from an aquifer in East River, Colorado, USA - PLM3_127_b2 | ecosystem: Environmental > Terrestrial > Soil > Riparian zone | place: USA: East River... | reverse complement strand
GGCGCCCGAGGATCAGGCCGATCCCGGCCAGCGCCGCGCCCTCGAACGGGCACTCGAGTACATGGACCTGCGGCCCGGCCAGCCGATCCTCGGCCAGAAGGTGGACGTCGTGTTCGTCGGCAGCTGCACGAACGGCCGGCTCGAGGACCTCCGCGAGGCGGCGCGGGTGATGCGCGGCCGCAAGGTGAAGACCCGCACGCTCGTCGTCGCGGGCTCGCACGCGGTGAAGAAGGCCGCGGAGGCGGAGGGGCTCGACCGGATCTTCCGCGACGCCGGCGCCGAGTGGCGCGAGCCGGGCTGCTCGATGTGCCTCGCCATGAACGGCGACATGCTCCAGCCGGGCGAGTACTGCGTGTCGACGTCGAACCGGAACTTCGAGGGGCGGCAGGGGCCGGGCGGGCGGACGCTGCTCGCGAGCCCGGCGACCGCGGCGGCCGCGGCCGTCTCGGGCGCCGTCGCGGACCCGCGCCGCCTGGTGGAGAACTAGGACATGGAGCCGATCCGCATCATCGAGAGCCGCACCGTCGTCGTCCCCCGCGAGAACGTCGACACCGACCAGATCATCCCGGGCCGATTCCTCAAGGTGACCGACAAGAAGGGGCTCGGGAAGGCGCTCTTCTCCGACTGGCGCTACGACGCCGACGGGAAGCCGCGCGCCGACTTCGTCCTGAACCGGCCCGAGGCGCAGGGCTGCACGATCCTCGTCGCGGGAGACAACTTCGGGTGCGGCTCGTCGCGCGAGCACGCGCCCTGGGCGCTCGCCGATCACGGGTTCCGGGCGGTGATCTCCACCCGCATCGCCGACATCTTCCGGAACAACGCGCTCAAGAACGGGCTCGTGCCGGTCGTGCTCGACGCCGCGAGCCACGCGAAGCTGCTCGCCGCGCCGGGCGCGGCGGTGCGGATCGACCTCGGCGCGCAGACGGTCACGCTGCCCGACGGGACGAGCGCGCCGTTCCAGCTCGACGCCTTCTCGAAGTTCTGCCTCATGAACGGGGTCGACGAGCTCGGGTTCCTCCTCGATCAGGAGGAGGTCATCGCGGCTCACGAGGGCAGGGTAGAGGGGCGGGTGACCCCCGCCTGACGCGGCCCCGAAGGAGCGACCGAGGACAGGACACGGAAACGACGAGCGACGAGAGGAAGAGGTCCATGGCGAAGGAAAGACTGACGGGCGCGCAGGCGGTGGTGCGGGCCCTGGAGCTGGAGGGCGTCGACTGGCTGTTCGGGATGCCGGGCGGGACGATCCTGCCGATCTACGACGCCCTGTACGCGTCGAAGAAGCTGAAGCACGTGCTCATCCGGCACGAGCAGGTCGGCGGGCACGCGGCGGAGGGCTACGCGCACGCGACCGGTAAGGTCGGCGTCTGCATGGGCACCTCCGGCCCGGGCTCGACCAACCTCGTCACGCCCATCGCCGACGCCTACATGGACTCGGTGCCGCTCGTCGCCATCACCGCCAACGTGTCCCGCGCGCTCATCGGGACGGACGCGTTCCAGGAGGCGGACATCACCAGCATCACCATGCCGGTCACGAAGCACAACTACCTCGTGACGGACGCCGCCGACATCCCGCGCGTGATGAAGGAGGCCTTCTACCTCGCGCGGACCGGCCGCCCCGGCCCGGTCCACGTGGACATCCCCAAGGACGTGCTCCAGGCGCAGATGGACTGGGAGGGCTACCCGGACGCGGTCCACATCCCCGGCTACATGCCTCCGCTCCGCGAGGAGCCGCGGCTCGCCGACGCGGCGGCGCTCATCCGCTCCTCCCTGCGCCCCGTCCTGTACCTCGGCGGCGGCATCCGGACGGGCGACGCGTTCGCCGAGGTCTTCGAGTTCGTCGAGCTCGTGGGCGCGCCGGCGGTGACCACCGTGCACGGGAAGGGCACCTTCCCCGAGACGCACCGGCAGTGCCTGCGCATGTTCGGCATGCACGGCTCGAAGTTCGCGAACTACACCATCCAGAACGCCGACCTCATCGTGGCGCTCGGCGCGCGGTTCGACGACCGGGTGACGGGCAAGCTCTCGACGTTCGCCCCGGAGGCCAAGATCGTCCACCTGGACGTGGACCCCGCGGAGATCTCGAAGCTCGTCACCGCGACCGTGCCGCTCGTCGGGGACCTGAAGACGCTCCTGCCCAAGCTCACCGCGGAGGTGAGGCGCGTCTTCGAGGCGCGCGGGCGCCCGGACCTCTCGGCCTGGTGGAAGCGCGTCGACGAGTGGCGCGAGAAGAACCCGCTCCGGATCAAGCAGGAGGGGGAGGTGCAGATCCTCCCGCAGACCGCCGTGCGGCGGATCTGGGAGAAGGCCCAGGGCCGGAACCCCATCGTCACCACCGGGGTCGGCGAGCACCAGATGTGGGCCGCGCAGTTCTGGGAGGTCTCGAAGCCGCGCGAGTTCATCACCTCCGGCGGCCTCGGGACGATGGGCGTGTGCCTGCCGTTCGCCATCGGCGCCCAGCTCGGCCGGCCGGACGCGACCGTCATCGGCATCGACGGCGACGGCTCGTTCCAGATGACGCTCCAGGACCTCGCCACGGCGGTCGACCACAAGCTGCCGATCAAGATCTTCATCCTGAACAACCTGTTCCTCGGCATGGTCCGGCAGTGGCAGGAGCTCTTCTACGAGGAGCGCTTCAGCGAGACCCCGCTCTCCGACTGCCCGGACCTGGTGAAGCTGGCCGACGCCTACGGGTGCCTCGGCCTGCGGGCCCGCACGCTGGAGGAGCTGGACGGGGTCATCGACCAGGCCCTCGCGAACGACAAGGGCCCTACCATCGTGGACATCCGGGTGAAGCGCGACGAGAAGGTCTACCCGATGGTCCCGGCCGGCGCGCCGCTCAACGACATGATCGACGGTGACTGACATGGAACGGACCGAGACCCGCCCCAACGGCAGCACCCACACCATCAGCCTCCTCGTGGAGAACAAGCCCGGCGTGCTGCACCGCATCGCGGGCCTGTTCACCCGGCGCGGCTACAACATCGCGAGCCTCACCGTCGGCCCCACCGAGCGGGACGAGTACTCGCGCATGACCATCGTCGTCCGGCTGTCGTCGAAGCCGGTCGAGCAGGTGGTGCGTCAGCTGCAGAAGCTCGTGCCCGTCGTCGAGGTGCGCGAGCTCGTCCCGCAGGACCTCGTCGAGCGCGAGCTCATGCTCGTGAAGATCCGGACGCCCGAGCGGAACCACGCCGAGCTCCGGGCGCTCGCCGAGACCTACGAGGCGATCATCGTGGACGTCTCGCCCGACGCCCTGGTCGTCGAGGCGGCCGGCCCCGCCGGCAAGCTCGACGCGCTCGAGGAGCGGCTCGCCGCCTTCGGGATCCAGGAGGTCTGCCGCTCGGGCCGCATCGCGCTCGAGCGCGGCTTCAAGACCCTCGCCCCACCCAACCTCAAGTGAAGGACGGAAAGACCATGCCCGCAACGATCTACTACGACAAGGACGCGAACCTCGACCTGCTCAAGAAGCGCAAGGTCGCGGTGATCGGCTACGGCTCCCAGGGCCACGCACACGCGCTCAACCTGCGCGACTCCGGCGTCGACGTGCGCGTCGGCCTCGCCGCCGCCTCGAAGTCGAAGGCCAAGGCCGAGGGCGCCGGCCTGCGCGTCACGACCGTCGCCGAGGCTGCGAAGGAGGCCGACCTCGTGATGGTCCTCCTCCCGGACCAGACGGCCAAGGCGGTCTACGAGGCGGAGATCGCGCCGCACATGACGAAGGGAAAGGCGCTCCTCTTCGCCCACGGCTTCAACATCCACTTCGGGCAGGTGCGGCCGCCCTCCGACGTCGACGTGCTGCTCGTCGCGCCGAAGGGCCCCGGCCACCTCGTCCGCCGCCAGTATCAGGACGGCCGCGGCATCCCGTGCCTCGTCGCCGTCCAGCAGGACGCGACCGGGCAGGCGAAGCAGATCGGCCTCGCGTACGCGAAGGGCATCGGCGGCACCCGCGCCGGCGTGCTCGAGACGACGTTCAAGGAGGAGACCGAGACCGATCTCTTCGGCGAGCAGGCGGTCCTCTGCGGCGGCGCCTCGGCACTCGTGAAGGCGGGCTTCGAGGTGCTCGTCGAGGCGGGGTACCAGCCGGAGAGCGCCTACTTCGAGTGCCTCCACGAGCTGAAGCTCATCGTGGATCTCATGTACGAGGGCGGGCTCGCCTGGATGCGCCACTCCATCTCCGACACCGCGGAGTACGGCGACTACACCCGCGGCCCCCGCATCGTCACCGACCAGACCAAGGACGAGATGCGGAAGATCCTCAAGGAGATCCAGGGCGGCCACTTCGCCAAGGAGTTCATCCTCGAGAACCAGCTCGGCCGGCCGGTGTTCGACAAGCTGCGCGACGCCGAGCGGGATCACCCGATCGAAGAGGTCGGCAAGCGGCTGCGCGACATGATGAGCTGGATCCGCGAGGCCAAGAAAGACTCCTCGGATCCGGGCGCCCGCTGAGGCTGCAAGCGCCGGCGCGAGTGGCCACCTGTGGGCCACCGCGCCGCGCGCGTTGACTTCCTGAACGAAATCCTTATCATCCGGCCTCTTTTGCAGCCCAGGGGCCGCAGAGCCCCCGCGAGGCAAGGTCCCGCCTCGCCCGGAGGAGCATGGCTTTCCAGCAGAGAGACAGCCGTGGCAGCAGCAACCGCGACGCACGCACCAACCGCCGCATCAAGGCGCGGGAGGTGCGGGTCGTGGGCCCCGAGGGCGATCAGCTCGGGGTGTTGCCGATCGACCAGGCGTTGGCGCGCGCGCAGGAGCTCGGGATGGACCTCGTCGAGGTCAGCCCGATGGCGAAGCCGCCGGTCTGCAAGATCATGGACTACGGCAAGTTCAAGTACCTCGAGAAGAAGAAGCAGAACGAGGCCAAGAAGAAGCAGGTCGTGGTCCAGCTCAAGGAGGTGAAGCTCCGCCCCCGGACCGAGGAGCACGACTACGACACCAAGCTGAAGAAGGTGCGCGAGTTCCTCGCCGAGGCCAACAAGGCCCGCATCACCGTCATGTTCCGCGGCCGCGAGATGTCCCACCGCGAGCTCGGGCAGAAGGTGCTGCAGCGCGTGATCGAGGACCTGAAGGACACCGCAGTCATCGAGTCCGCGCCCCGCATGGAGGGGCGCCAGATGTTCATGATCCTCGCGCCGAACCCGCGCATGCTGCAGGCCTCGCGCGACCGCGCGAAGGCGGCGGCGGCGCTGGCCGGCCAGACGGCGGCCGCGGCCGCCGCGCAGGGCGAAGCCCCCGCGGCTCCTGCCGCCACCCCGGCCCCCGCGCAGCAGCCCGCGGCGACGCCGGCTCCGACGATTCCCGCCGGCCCGCGTTAGGGCGAGCACGACTGCAAGGAAGCGACGACGACATGCCCAAGCTGAAGACGAAGAGCGGCGCGAAGAAGCGGTTCCACGTGAAGAAGGGCGGCACGGTGAAGTTCCGCCGCGCCGGGGTCCGCCACCTCGCCACGTTCGGCAAGACCAAGAAGCAGAAGCGGCACCTCCGGGGCACGGACCACCTCGCGCCCATGGACGCCAAGAAGATGAAGGAAAACTTCCCGTACGCCCGGTAGGGCAGGGGAAGCGGACCAAACGCCCAAGCGGGGTGAACCAAGCGTGAATGGACCCGCCGCGACGAGCGCGGCGAGCCCGGGCACCTCCCGCCGGCCAGGAGAAGCACGATGCGCGTCAAGAGGGGTTTCAAGGCCCGCCGCCGCCGTAACCGCGTCCTCAAGCTCGCCAAGGGCTTCCGCGGGCGCCGCAAGAACTGCTACCGCCGCGCCAACCAGGCGGTGGAGCGTGCCCAGGACTACGCGACCCGGGACCGCCGCCAGAAGCGGCGCGACTTCCGCGCCCTCTGGATCACCCGCATCAACGCGGCCGCGCGCCAGAACGGCACCACCTACTCGAAGCTCGTCGCCGGCCTGAAGAAGGCGGGCGTCGTGCTCGACCGCAAGGTCCTCGCCGATCTCGCCGTCGCGCTGCCCGGCGACTTCGCGGCCGTCGTCAAGGCCGCGCAGGCGTAGGGCGCTCCCGTGGCCGGCCTGCTCGCAGACCTCGAGGCGCTCGCACGGGGCGCCCGCGACGCAGTCGCGGCCGCGCAGGACGAGCGGGCGCTCGAGGAGCTCCGGGTCCGCTACCTCGGCAAGAAGGGCGAGCTGTCCCAGGTCCTCCGCGGCATGGGGCAGCTCGACGCCTCGGAGCGCCCGAAGGTGGGCGAGGTCGCGAACCGCGTCCGCGACGAGGTCGAGGCGCTGCTCGCCGGGGCCTCGGCGCGGGTGGCCGCGGCGAAGCTCGAGGCGGAGCTGGCGGGGCCGCCGATCGACGTCACGTTGCCCGGCCGCCGGCTCGCCCCGCGGGGCCACCGGCACCCGATCACGCGCGCCACCGAGGAGATCTCGGCCATCTTCGCGCGCCTCGGCTACGAGGTCGCGACCGGGCCCGAGATCGAGCTCGACTGGTACAACTTCGAGGCGCTCAACGTCGCGGCGGACCACCCCGCGCGCGACATGCAGGACACGTTCTACGTGGACGAGGCCACGCTCGGCGGGGCGGCTCCGCGAGCGCAGGGGCAGGCGGCGGAGCCTGCCCCGGAGCGAGCGGGGGGCCCGGGGGGGCCTTCTGAGCCCCCCCGCCAGACGGCCGCGGTCCTTCTCCGCACGCACACCTCGCCCGTGCAGATCCGGGCGATGAAGCGGATGGGCAAGGCGCCCATCCGGATCATCTGCCCGGGCCGCGTCTACCGCTCCGACTACGACCAGACCCACTCGCCGATGTTCCACCAGGTCGAGGGGCTCTGCGTCGACGAGGGGATCACCTTCGCGGACCTGAAGGGCACGCTCGCCGCGTTCGCGCGCGCGTACTTCGGGCCGGGCACGAAGACGCGCTTCCGCCCGAGCTACTTCCCGTTCGTCGAGCCGGGCGCCGAGGTGGACGTCTCGTGCTCCATCTGCGGCGGCACGGGACGTTTGCCCGTGCGAGCGCAGGGGCAGGCGGCTGAGCCTGCCCCGGAGCGAGCGGGGGGTTCGGGGGGGCGCGAGCCGCAGGCGAGCGTCACCCCGATACGACAGACCGGCACGCGCCGCTGCGGCACGTGCAAGGAGACCGGCTGGCTCGAGGTGCTCGGGGCCGGCATGGTCCACCCGAAGGTCCTCGACAACGGCGGCATCGACCCGAGCCGCCACAGCGGCTTCGCCTTCGGCATGGGCGTCGAGCGGCTCGCCATGCTGCGCTACGGGATCGACGACCTCCGGCTTTACTTCGAGAACGACCTCCGCTTCCTCGAGCAGTTCTGACCCACGGCCATGCGCATCTCGCTCAGGTGGCTCTCGGAGTACGTCGACCTGGCCGGCCTCGCGCCCGCGGGGGCGCCCGAGTCCGAGCGCGGCCTCGCCGCGGTCGCCGAGGTCGTCGCCCGCCGGCTCACCGCGGTCGGCCTCGAGGTCGAGGCGGTCGAGCGGACGGGGCAGGGGCTCGAGGGCGTCGTCGCGGCCCGCATCGTCGCCTCCGAGAAGCACCCGAACGCCGAGAAGCTCTCTGTGACGCGCGTGGACGCGGGCCGCGGTGAGCCGCTCCAGATCGTCTGCGGAGCGAAGAACTACGCGGTCGGCGACGTGGTGCCGCTCGCCACCGTCGGCGCCGTCCTGCCGGGCGGGACGAAGATCGAGAAGGCGAAGCTCCGCGGCGTCGAGTCCTCCGGGATGCTCTGCTCCGCCCGCGAGCTCGGCCTCGCCGAGGACGCGAGCGGCCTGCTCCTGCTCGACCGCGCGACGGAGCCCGGCACGCCCATCGCCCGCGCGCTCGGCCTCGACGACGTGCTGCTCGAGGTGAACGTCACGCCGAACCGCCCCGACGCCCTCTCGCACGTGGGCATGGCGCGCGAGCTGGCCGCGGCGCTCGGCGTGCCGGTGCGACTCCCCGCGGTCCGGCTCGCCGAGGCCGGCGTCCCCGCCGCCGAGCTCGTGAAGGTCCGGATCGAGGACGCGCAGAAGTGCGCCCGCTACGCCGCCCGCGTGGTCGAGGGCGTGAAGATCGGCCCCTCGCCGCTCTGGCTCGCGCGCCGGCTCGAGGCGTGCGGGGTGCGATCGATCTCGAACGTGGTCGACGCGACGAACCTCGTGCTGCTCGAGCTCGGCCACCCGCTCCACGCCTTCGACCTCGACAAGGTGGCCGGCCGCGAGATCGTCGTCCGGACCGCGCGCCCGGGCGAGAAGCTCACCACGCTCGACGGCAAAGAGCGGGCGCTCGAGCCCGACGATCTCCTCATCGCGGATCGCGACCGCGGCAGCGCGCTCGCGGGGGTGATGGGCGGCGGCGACTCGGAGATCTCCGCGGGCACGGGCCGGGTGCTGATCGAGTCGGCCTGGTTCCAGCCCGGCGGCGTGCGGCGCACGTCGCGCCGCCACGGCCTCAAGACCGAGGCGTCCTACCGCTTCGAGCGCGGCGCCGATCCCGGCATGGTGATCCCGGCCCTCGACCGCTGCGCGGCGCTCATCGCCGAGCTCGCCGGCGGCATCGTGCGCCCCGGCGTCGTGGACGCGCACCCGCGGCCGCTCCGGCCGCCCGAGGTCCGCCTCCGCTGGTCGCGGCCGGCAGAGATCCTCGGCACGGAGGTGTCGCGCGACGACGCGAGCCGCATCCTGCGCGCCCTCGGGTTCGAGGAGCGCGCGGCCGACGGGGAGGGTGCCGTCTACGGCGTCCCGTCCTGGCGCGTGGACGTGTCGCTCGAGGAGGACCTCGTCGAGGAGATCGTCCGGTCGAAGGGGTACGACGCCATCCCCGAGACGCTCCCGTCCAACGCGGTCGAGACGCCGGCCGATCCGGCCGAGGCGCAGGCCATCGCGCGGCTCCGCGCCGCGCTCGAGGCGGCCGGCTTCGCCGAGGCCGTCAACTTCAGCTTCGTGGCGATCCGCGAGCTCGAGCCGCTCGAGGCGCCCGGCGAGGCCCGCCACACGGGCATCGCGCTCAAGAACCCGATCAGCGCCGACCTCGCCGTCATGCGGACGAGCCTCGTGCCCTCGCTCCTCAAGAACCTGGCGCACAACCGCCGCCAGCGGGTGGAGGACGTGCGGCTCTACGAGATCGCGCGCGTCTACCTGCCCTCGGCGCCCGGCCGCGGCGGCGACGAGCCCGCCCTCGAGCAGGGGCGGGTCGCGGGGGTCCTCGCCGGTCGCCGCGTGCCGGCAGGCTGGGCCGCGCCCTCGGCCGAGCCGCTCGACTTCCACGACGCCAAGGGAGCAGTCGAGGGCATCCTCGCGGCCCTCGGGGTGAAGGGCGCCCGATTCGAGCCCACCTCGGCCGGCTGGCTCCATCCCCGCCACGCCGCCCGCGTCGTCGTCGACGGCGCCGCCGGCGGGCCGGGGGAAGCCCCGGCGCCGGTGGTCCTCGGGCAGCTCGGCGAGCTCCACCCGCGGCTCGCGGCGGCGTTCGAGCTGCCGCGCGGCGTGCTCGCCTTCGAGCTCGCGCTCGAGCCGCTGGTGCAGGCCGCCGCCCTCGTGCCCCGGTACCGGCCCATTCCGCGGTTCCCGGCCGTGCTCCGCGACCTCGCCGTCGTCGTCGCGGACGGGATCGCCGCCGAGGCGGTGGTCGCGGCGGTTCGCGAGGAGCCGCTCGTCGAGGAGGTCTCGCTCTTCGACGTCTACCGCGGGGCGCCGATCCCCGCGGGCAAGAAGAACCTCGCCCTCGCCATCCGCTATCGCGCGCCCGACCGCACGCTGACGGACGCCGAGGTGGACGGCGCCCACGGCCGGATCGTGGCGCGGGTCACGCGGGCGCTCGGGGCCGAGCTCCGGGGGTAAGGGGCGATGGCCGCTGGCCGCCGGCTGCCGCTCGCCGCCCTCGGGTTCGCCGTGGCCGCCGCGCTCTCGGCCTGGAACCCGCTCGCGGCGCCGTTCGGCCTGGTGGTCGGGCTCGCCGCCGCCGTCCTCGCGCTGCGCGCGCTCATGGATCCGCAGCGCCGGGCCTGGTCCGCGGCCGCGCTCGCGATCGCGCTCGGCGCGGCGGTGGCGAGCGCGTTCGTGCTCGCCCTCACGGCGGGTGTGGTCCGCGACACCGGCGAGGTCGTGGTCGCCGCACCTGCCCCGGAGGAGGTGGCCCGGGAGCTGGACGCCGCCGCAGCCCGGACGCGGGCGGCGCGGGAGCGCGCGGAGGCCGAGCGGCGGAAGCTGGAAGGGCGCTAGGAGGCGGGTGTAAGCGCACCATCCGTTTGACAGTGCCCCCGAAATCAGCTACCGAATTCGACACTTAGCCGGACGCACGGGAGCGGGACGTGACCAAGGCCGATATCATCGAGAGCGTCTACGAGAAGGTGGGCTTCTCCAAGAAGGAGGCCGCCGAGATCGTCGAGATGGTGTTCGACACCATCAAGGAGACGCTCGAGCGCGGCGAGAAGATCAAGATCAGCGGCTTCGGGAACTTCATCGTTCGCGAAAAGAAGTCCCGCGTGGGCCGCAATCCCCAGACCGGCGAGGAGATCGAGATCAGCGCCCGCCGCGTCCTGACGTTCCGCCCGAGCCAGGTGCTGAAGAACGCGCTCAACGACGCGGCCGAGGCGGCCGCCGGCGGTGGCACGCCGACCCCGGGGAACAGCGGCGACGGAGCCTAGCGCTCGCTCGCTCGCCAGCCGGGCGGGCCATCGCACCTCAGCTCAGCGCCCCCCGCCTCGGTCAGCCGCCGTGTGGAGCCCGAGCAACCGGTACAGCGTCTTTCGGTCGATCCCGAGCACCTCGGCCGTGCGGCTCTTGTTGCCGCCCGTCTCGCGCAGGATCTCCTCCGCGTAGCGCCGCTCCACCTCGTGGAGGGTCGGACGATCTCCCGGTCGGCCCGTGACCGCCGGCCGTGCGTCCGCCTGGATCGCGGAGGGGAGGTTCTGGGGAAGGACCAGGGCCCCCGAGGTGAGCGCGAGCGCCCGCGCGACGGCGTACTCCAGCTCGCGGACGTTGTCGGGCCACCGGTAGGCGCGCAGGAGCTCGAGCGCCGCCGGCGCGATGGCCGCGCCCGGCCGCCCGTGCTTCGCCGCGAAGTGCTCTGCGAGGAGCGGGATGTCCTCGGGCCGCTCGCGCAGCGGCGGCAGCCGGAGGGTCAGCACGTCGAGCCGCGTCGCCAGCTCCTCCGCGACCCGCCCCTCGCGGGAGAGGGCGTGCAGGTCCTCGCGCGTCGACCCCATCACGCGCACGTCGACAGGCTCGGCGCCGCCGCCCGCGCGAAGGGCCCCTTCCACGAGCACGCGCAGGATGCGGGCCGAGACGCCCGGACCCGCCCCCATGATCTCGTGGAGGTAGAGGGTCCCACCCCGCGCCTGCGCGAGGAGCGCCGCCGGCGCGGAGGCCGCGGTGGGCGCCGCGCCGCCGAAGAGCTCCTGCTCCAGGAGCCGCTCGGGCAGGGCTGCGCAGTTCACGACCACGAACGGGCCGGCCCCGCGGCCCGAGGCGGAGTGCAGGCCGCGCGCGAGCAGCTCGCGACCGGTGCCGGGTTCACCGCGAAGGAGTACGGGCGCGCCGCTCGCCGCGATGCGGCGGGCGGCCCGGAGCACCTGCAGCATCGCCGCGCTCCGCCCGAGGACCTCCGCGAGCGCCGCGGGATCCGAGGGCGGAATCTCGACTGTCGAGCTTGGCGTCGCGGTCACCGGTACCCCCTGCGGGTCAGGACCAACACCGCGCTCCTCAGGTTACCGCTTCGGCGCGCGCCCGCTCGTACCCTGAAGGTGGGACCGCATCGGCTCCCGCAGGGGCGCTGCCCGAGGGGGAGGGCGACCCCTAGCTTCCTCGCACGCGCGAGACGCGCAGAGGTCCTCCATGGAACGTTGTGCGTGCTGCGGTGGGGTGCTGGGGCCATACCCGGTCGGGCTGCGATATCGGGGCCGGGAGTCGACCTTTTGCTCGTTCGGCTGTGCGGTCGTGCAGGCCGCGCCGGCGTGCGCCAGCTGTGGGGCGAAGGTGCTGGGGCGCGGGCACGTGCACCAGGGCGGGACGTACTGCTCGGCGGACTGCGTCTCCGGCGCCGCCGTTCCGGCGCGCTGATCTTCGCGGCCGCGGCCCGGCCCGCCTGCGGCGGACCGGCGCCGCGTGCCGTGGAGTGTGGTGGGGGCGCGGTAGGGTCGCGCCCGTGCGTCATCGCGTCGCCCCGCTCTCGAAGCTCCCCGACGGACACGGCTGGCTCGTCGAGATCGACGGCCAAGAGATCGCGCTCTTCCGGCGCGGCGCCGAGGTCCACGCGCTCGACAACGTCTGCCCGCACCGCGGCGCCGCGCTCGCCTTCGGCGAGGTGCGCGCGGGCGTCGTCTTCTGCCCGCTGCACGCGTGGCCGTTCGACGTGCGGACCGGCGGCTGCCCCGAGTTCCCTGAGGTCTCGGTGCGGACGTTCCCCGTTCACGTCGAGGGCGGGGACGTCTTCGTGGAGCTATAAAGACGCGCATGGCAGCGATCGACTACACGGACGCGCGCCGCATGAGGCTCGACGTCGAGTTCACCTTCGCGGCGGCCCACCGCCTGCCGCGCTACGACGGCCCGTGCTTCCGGCTGCACGGCCACAACTACCGCTTCTTCGTCGCGCTCGAGGGAGAGGTCGACCCGCGGAGCGGCATGATCGCGGACTTCGGGGACGTGAAGCGGACCGTGCAGGAGCACGTCCTCGCCCGGGTGGACCACCGGGACTTGAACGACGTCCTCGAGAACCCGACCGCGGAGAACATCGCGCGCTGGCTGTGGGAGGTGCTCGAGCCGCAGCTCCCCGGGCTCGTCGAGATCCGGCTCTTCGAGATCCAGGATTCGTGCGTCACGTACCGGGGACCGCGTGCCCGGCCCGCGTGACCCGGCGCGGCGCGCGGCGGTGAGCGCGGCCGGGGCGCCCGACCCGGAGGGCGCCGCCGCGGCGGTGATCCGCTTCCTCGACGCGCTCGGGCTGCCGCCGGAGGTGAGGGCGGGCGCGGACCTCGAAGGCACCCCGCAGCGAGTGGCCGAGGCGTGGCTCGAGGACCTCGTCGACGGCTACGCGCGCACGCCTGCCGACGTCCTGGCGGGCGCCATCCCGAGCCCGAGCCGGGATCTCGTCGCGGTGACGAGCATCGACTTCCACTCGGTCTGTCCGCACCATCTCCTGCCGTCCCGCGGCGTGGCGCACGTCGCCTACCTGCCCGGCGGGAGGGTGGTCGGCTTCGGCCAGATCGTGAAGCTCGTCCACTGCCTCGCCCACCGGCTCGTGCTGGAGGAGGACCTCGCGCTGCAGATCACCGAGGCGCTCGTCGAGCACGTCGGCGCGCGCGGCGCGGCCTGCCTGCTCGACGCGGAGCAGCTCTGCCTCACCGTCCGGGGCGAGCGGCAGGCGCGGTCGCGGGCGCACGCGGAGGCCTACGCCGGGGCGCTCGCGCGGGACGGCGCCGCGCGGCGGCGCTTCCTCGCGCTCGCGGCCGGGGCAGAGGCGGGGGGCGGCGCCGGGCGCGCCCGCGCGACTGGCGCGCCGCGCCGGCGCCCCGCCGCGCGAGGAGGCGGGCGGTGACGCTGCGCACCGCCATCGTGACCGGCGGCGGCCGGGGCATCGGCGCCGCGATCGCGCGCGCGCTCACCTCGCGCGGCCTGGCGGTGACGGTGTTCGCGCGCACGCTGGCGCAGGTCGAGGCCGTGGTCGCCGAGGGGGCCGCCGCGGTCGCGGTCGCGGGGGACGTCTCCCGCGAGGCGGACGTCGCCGCGCTCGTCGCGACGCACGAGCGGCGGCTCGGACCGGTGGATCTGCTGGTGAACGACGCCGGGGTCCTCGTTCGCGGCCTCGTCGAGACGCTCGCGCCGGCGGACTTCCGGCGCGTGCTCGAGGTGAACCTCACCGGCGCCTTCCTCTGCGCCCGGGCGGTCGTCCCGGGGATGAAGGCGCGCGGACGTGGACGCATCGTGAACGTCACGTCGATCTCGGGCACGCTCGGCACCGCCGAGGCGAGCGCCTACAACGCGTCCAAGTGGGGGCTCGTGGGGCTGACCAAGTGCCTCGCCGAGGAGCTGCGGCCGCACGGGGTCGCCTGCCTCGGGGTGTCGCCCGGCTCCACCGACACCGAGATGCTCCGCCAGACGCCCTTCGCGCCGGTCATGACGCCGGAGGACGTCGCCCGCGTGGTGGTCTTCGCCGCGCTCGACGCGCCCGCCGCGATGACAGGGGCGAACCTGGAGGTGCACGGGTGACCCTCCCGGTCGCCGCGCTCGCCGAGCTCCAGGCGACCTTCCCCGCCGCGCGGCTCGTGCTCGACGCCGAGCGGCGCGAGGCCTACGGGCGCGACGAGTCGGACCTCGGCACGTTCCCGCCCGACGCGGCGGTGCAGGTCGAGAGCGCGGAGGAGGTCCGGAAGATCTTCGCCATCGCCACCCGGCACCGGGTCCCGGTCGTGCCGGTGGCCGCGCGGAGCGGGAAGTCGGGCGGCGTGCTCGCGCTCCAGGGCGGCATCGCCGTGTCGCTCGAGCGGATGAACCGGATCCTGGAGGTGAGCCCGGAGGACCTCGTCGCGCGGGTGGAGGCGGGGGTGATCACGGGGACCCTCGCGGCGGAGGTGGAGCGGCACGGCCTCTTCTACCCGCCCGACCCGAACTCGCTCGAGCTCTGCACCGTCGGCGGGAACGTGGCGGAGAACGCGGGCGGCCCGCGCGCGCTCAAGTACGGCGTGACGCGCGAGTACGTGCTCGGGCTCACCGCCGTCCTGCCCACCGGCGAGATCCTCAGGCTCGGCCGGCGCAGCATCAAGGGCGTGGCCGGCTACGACCTCACCGCGCTCCTCGTCGGGAGCGAGGGGACGCTCGGGATCGTGACGGAGGTGACGCTGAAGCTCCTCCCTCGCCCGCGCCACGTCGCGACGGCCCTCGTCTGCTTCGCGACGGTGGAGGCCGCGGCCCGCGCCGTCTCGCGCCTGCTCGCGCAGGGGATCCTGCCGCGCTGCCTCGAGCTCATGGACGACGTGTCGCTCGAGGCCATCGCGCGCACCTCCAGCCTGCGCTTCCCGCCGGGCGCCGGGGCGGCGCTCCTCGTCGAGACCGACGGCAATGGCGAGGAGGCGGTCTTCGCCGAGGTCGTGCGGGTCGCGGAGCTCGTGCAGGGGGAGGCGGCCGGTGAGGTGATCGTCGCCCAGAACGAGGCCCAGCGGCGCGAGATCTGGGAGTCCCGGCGCTGGCTCTCGGTGAACCTCCGCAAGGTCCACCCCCTGAAGCTCTCCGAGGACGTGGCCGTGCCGCGCTCGCGGATCCCCGACATGGTCCTCGCCGCGAAGGCGATCGGGGCGCGCCACGGGCTCGCCGTCGCGACCTACGGCCACGCCGGCGACGGGAACCTCCACTGCAACGTGCTGTTCGATCGCGAGGACGAGCGGCCGAGGGTCGACCAGGCGGTCGGGGAGATCCTGCGCACGGCTGTGGATCTCGGCGGGACTCTCACCGGTGAGCACGGCATCGGCCTCGCGAAGCGCGACTTCCTCGAGTACGAGCAGGGCGCCGAGCTGGTGGCGCTCCAGCGCCGGCTCAAGGCGGTGTTCGATCCGCTCGGGCTGCTCAACCCGGGCAAGATTTTCCCGGTCCTCTGAGGCCAACAAAACCGGCTGGATGGAACCGGCGGGCGCCATGCGTTCTCGCCCCAGGCGCGCCCGCGGCGCTGCCCCCGCGCGTGATCATGGACGATTCTGGTCCACGATAACCTAGTCTTTTCCAGTGGTTGCTGAGCAGGTCGGCTTGACGCAGCGGTCGCGGGTGGGGCATACGATGACCCCCTCACCGGTCACGGCAAGGAGACGAAAGGGCGACATGTCCAGGCAAGTCCAGCAGGTCGAGACGGTCACCATCCGCTTCGTCGGAGACTCCGGCGACGGCATGCAGCTCACCGGAACCGAGTTCACCAAGGCGACCGCGCTCGCCGGAAACGACCTCGCCACCTTCCCCGATTACCCCGCCGAGATCCGGGCGCCCGCAGGGTCGCTCGCCGGCGTCTCGGGCTATCAGGTCAACTTCGGCTCCCGCGAGATCCACACGCCGGGTGACGCGCCCGACGTGCTGGTCGCGATGAACCCCGCCGCGCTCAAGACGAACCTGCCCGACCTCAAGCCGGGCGGCATGCTCATCGTGAACTCGGGTGCGTTCACGGAGAGCAACTTCGAAAAGGCGGCGTACAAGTCGAACCCGCTCGAGGACTCGGCGCTCAAGTCGACGTACAAGATCTTCTCCGTCGACATGAACAAGCTCACCGAGGCCGCGCTCGAGGGCTCGGGGCTGTCGTCGAAGGAGACGGCGCGCTGCAAGAACTACTTCGCGCTCGGCATCATGTACTGGCTCTACTCGAAGGCGCTGGAGCCGCAGCTCGAGTCGATCCAGAAGAAGTTCGCCAAGAAGCCCGAGTTCGCCGACGCCAACATCAAGGTGTTCAAGGCGGGCTACGCCTTCGGCGAGACCTCCGAGATCTTCTTCCAGCGCTACGAGGTGCCCGCCTCGAAGCTCACCCCCGGCCTCTACCGGACCGTGACCGGCAACTTCGCGACCGCCCTCGGCTTCGCCACCGTCGCGCACATCACCGGCAAGCAGGTGTTCCTCGGCAGCTACCCGATCACGCCGGCCACCGAGATCCTGCAGGAGATGTCGTACTTCAAGGATCACGGCGTCGTGACGTACCAGGCCGAGGACGAGATCGCCGGCATCGGCTCCGCCATCGGCGCCTCCTTCGGCGGCGCCCTCGCCTGCACCACCACCTCCGGCCCGGGCCTCGCGCTCAAGTCCGAGATGATGGGGCTCGCAGTGATCATGGAGCTGCCGCTCGTCATCGTGAACGTGCAGCGCGGCGGCCCGTCCACGGGCATGCCGACCAAGACCGAGCAGGCCGACCTGCTCATGGCGCTCTTCGGCCGCCACGGCGAGGCGCCGATGCCGGTCATCGCCGCGCAGAGCCCGTCCGACTGCTTCTGGGCCGCGATCGAGGCGATGCACATCGCGACGAAGTGGATGACCCCGGTGCTGCTCCTCACGGACGGCTACCTCGGCAACGGCTCCGAGCCGTTCAAGGTCCCCGCGCCGTCCGAGCTCCCGAAGTTCGAGGTGAAGTACCAGACCACGCCGAACTACGCGGACGGCGTGCAGTACATGCCGTACCTGCGCGACGCGAAGCTCATCCGGCCCTGGGCCGTCCCGGGCACGCCGGGCCTCGAGCACCGCGTCGGCGGCCTCGAGAAGGACTCGCTCACGGGCATGGTGTCGTACGACGGGATGAACCACGAGAAGATGGTGAAGACCCGCGCCCAGAAGATCCGGAACGTCGTGGAGGACGTGCCGGACGCCGAGGTGTACGGCGCCCAGTCGGGCGACCTCCTCCTCGTCTCGTGGGGCGGGACCTTCGGCGCCGTCCGCGGCGCCGCCGAGGAGCTGAAGGCGCGCGGCAAGAGCGTCGGCCACGTGCACCTGCGCTGGCTCAACCCGCTGCCGAAGAACCTCGCCGCCGTCATGAAGGGTTTCAAGAAGGTGTTCGTGCCGGAGGTGAACGACGGCCAGCTCGCGTTCTACCTCCGCGGCATGTTCCCCGGCGTCGATCCCATCCAGTACAACCGGATCAACGGCAAGCCCATCAAGATCGGCGAGCTCGTCGGCAAGGTGCTCGAGGCCCTCTAGGCCTTCGGAAAGGAAACGAGACCCACATGAGCACGACGAACGGCCAGACCGCCACCACCGCTGCGCTGCCGGTCTACACGAAGAAGGACTTCGAGTCGGGCATCGATCCGCGCTGGTGCCCCGGTTGCGGCGACTTCTCGATCATCAACCAGGTGCAGAAGACGCTCCCGTCGGTCGGCGTGAAGCGGGAGAACATCGTCTTCGTCTCGGGCATCGGCTGCAGCTCGCGCTTCCCGTACTACATGAACAACTACGGGATGCACACGCTGCACGGGCGCGCGCCCTCCTTCGCCTCCGGGCTGAAGGTGTCGCGCCCCGAGCTCCAGGTGTGGCTGGTGACCGGTGACGGCGACGCGCTCGCCATCGGCGGCAACCACTTCATCCACCTGATGCGGCGGAACCTGGACATCAAGCTCCTCCTCTTCAACAACCGCATCTACGGCCTCACCAAGGGCCAGGTCTCGCCGACCTCCGAGCTCGGCAAGAAGACCAAGACGACGCCGCACGGCTCGCCGGACTACCCGTTCAACCCGCCGGCGCTCGCCCTCGGGGCGGGCGCGACGTTCGTCGCGCGCGGCGTGGACGTCGAGGGCGCGCACATGGGCGGCGTCCTCAAGGCCGCGGCGGATCACAAGGGCTCGACGTTCGTCGAGATCTTCCAGAACTGCCCGGTGTTCAACGACGGCGCGTACACGTTCCTCACCGACAAGGCGCTCAAGGCCGACGCCATGCTCCGCATGGAGCACGGCAAGCCGCTCCTCTTCGGCAAGGACAACAAGAAGGGGATCCGCTTCAACCCGCAGAACGCGGAGCTCGAGGTCGTCACCCTCGGCGAGCACGGCGTGACCGAGAAGGACATCCTCGTGCACGACGCGAAGCGCGAGGACCCGACCATCGCGTTCATGCTCGCGAACCTGGCGATGCGGCCGGGCTTCCCGACGCCGATCGGCGTGTTCCGCAACGTGACGCGGCCGACCGGCGAGGAGCTCACCTGGCAGCTCATCGAGGGCGCCAAGGCCAAGAAGGGCGCGGGCGACCTGCAGAAGCTGCTCGCCGGCAACGACACCTGGACGATCAAGTAAACCCTCCTGCTTCGATCGTCCCCGCGGGCCGGCGTCCTCACGGACGCCGGCCCGCGGCCTTTTCAGGGCGCGTCACCCGCCGCAGGCGCGCGCGCCGCGCAGGCTCACCCGGCACGCGTCCGCCCCGGGCGCGATCGAGAGGCAGCGCTCGCAGGCGGCCACCGCCTCGCCGCACCGCCCGAGCCGCGCGAGGGAGACGCACAGCCCGTGGAGCGCCTCGGGAGAGGAGGGCGCGAGCTCGGCGGCGCGCCGGTAGCCCGCCTCGGCGCGCGCGTAGCGGCCCTCCACGTAGTCCATGTAGGCGAGGTCGTGGTGGGCGGCGGGGCTCGCGGGCGCGGCCTCGAGCAGGTGCAGGTACTCGCGCCGGGCCTGCGCCCAGAGCCCCGCGCGATCCGCGCCCGGCTCCGCGCCGCGGAGGAGGAGCGCGCGGGCGAGGTTCTGCCGCGCGGCGCCGAGGTCGGGGTCGATGCGCAGGGCCGCGCGGAGCTCCGCCTCGGCGTCGCGGGCGTGGCCCGCCGAGAGGAGCGCTTCCCCGAGGTTTGCGTGGCCCTCGGCGAAGGCGGGCGCGAGCCGCAGCGCCCGCTCGAAGCGGCGCCTCGCACCCGCGAGGTCCTCGCGCGTGCGCGCCACGAGGCCGAGGCCGTTCAGCGCTTCCGGGAAGTCCGGGTCGAAGGCGAGCGCGTGCTCGAAGGCGACCTCGGCGCGCTCGAGCTCGCGCGCCTCGAGGTGGGCGTAGCCTCGCCGGACCTGCTCGGCGGCGCGCGGGTGGACTGCCGAGCGGCCCGCGCAGGCGGGGAGGGTGAGGAGGAGCACGGCGAGCGCTGCGTGGGCGGACTGCGGGCGCGAGGGGCTCATGCGCCCGCTTCTTGCTGCGGACGTGCCGCATGCGACTCCCCTTCGCGGTCGTCCTCCTCGTCCTCTTCGCCGTCCCCGCTCCCGCGCGCGGGCAGCTCTCGAACCGCTCCATCTCGCTGGAATCCGGCGTGGCCGCGTCCGGCGGCGCCGCCGCGGCCCTGGCGGCGATCACCGCTTCCCACTGGCTCGACGCCGACTTCCACCTGACGGCCCGGCTCGCCTGGGGGGACGCGCCCGGGACCACGGGACGCGTCGCGGCCTCCGCGCTCGCCGGCACCGCCGGCCTGGCATGGGCGCCGGGGACGGGGCCGCTCCGCACCCGGCTGTTCGCGGAGGCCGGCTGGGCCCGGATCGGCTCCGGGGCGGGCGCGCGCAGCGGCGCGCTCGGGGCAGGTGGGGCGGTCGAGTGGTTCGTCGGGCGTGACCTCGCGCTTCACGCCGGGATCGCGGCACGGCGGGCGGGCGCCTGGCGACTCGAGCTTGCGGCGGGGATTTCGGTCCTGTTCTGAGCGCCGGCGGGCCGATATCGCGCGACCCAGGTGAGGGTATTTGACACTATACCCACGGTCACATACGTTCACGGGGCAGATGGCCCGCAAGAAGATCTCCACCACCGTCTACATCACGCCCGAGCAGAACGAGCGGCTGAAGGTCCTGCACGATCGGACCAAGGTTCCGGTGGCGGAGTACATCCGCCAAGGGATCGATCTCGTCCTCGAGAAGTACCGCGGAGCGCTGCCAGGTCAGCTCACGCTCGAAGACGTGGGATCCAGGAAGTAGATTCCCCCGGGCATGAGCAACAAGAGCGCGGTCGTCCTCGGAGCGGCGGGGTTCATCGGCAGCCACCTCGTGGACCGCTTCCTCGCGGAGGGCTGGCGGGTCACCGGCGTCGACAACTTCGTCACCGGCGACGCGCGGAACCTCGACCACCTCGCACGGGAGCCGCGCTTCGAGTTCCTCGAGGCGGACGTCTGCAAGCCGCTCGACCTCCTGCGCGGGCCGTACGACGCGGTGCTCGACTTCGCCTCGCCCGCCTCGCCGATCGACTACCTGAAGCGCCCGTTCGAGACCCTCCGGGTCGGCTCGGTCGGCGTCGAGAACGCGCTCGAGCTGGCCGCGCGCGCGGGCGCCCGGTTCCTCCTCGCCTCGACGTCGGAGGTCTACGGGGATCCGCTCGAGCACCCGCAGCGCGAGACCTACTGGGGGAACGTGAACCCCATCGGCCCGCGCGCCGTCTACGACGAGGCGAAGCGCTTCGCGGAGGCCATCACCATGGCCTACCGGCGCTACCGGAAGGTGGACACGCGGATCGCTCGCATCTTCAACACGTACGGGCCCCGCATGCGCCTCGACGACGGCCGGATCGTCCCGTCGTTCGTGGCGCAGGTGCTGCGGGGCGAGCCGATCACCGTCTTCGGCGACGGCACGCAGACGCGGAGCTTCTGCTACGTGGACGACAACGTCGAGGCGCAGTGGCGGCTCCTCCACGCGGACTTCGATCAGCCGGTGAACGTCGGCAACCCCCACGAGATGACGGTGCTCGAGTTCGCGAGCTCCGTGCAGCGCCTCGCGGGCACGAGCTCGCCGATCGTGCACCGGCCGCTGCCCGAGGACGACCCGCGCAAGCGCAGGCCGGACATCACGCGCGCGAAGGAGCTCCTGGGCTGGGAGCCGCGCGTCGGCTTCGACGAGGGGATGAAGGCGACCATCGGCTGGTTCCGCGAGCGGGTCCGGGCGCGGGGAGAGGAGGGCGCATGGGGAAGCGGATCCTGATCACGGGCGGCGCGGGGTTCATCGGCTCGACGGTCGCGGACCTGTTCCTCGAGGCGGGCTGGGACGTCGCCGTGCTCGACGACCTCTCGTCCGGGAAGCGCGAGAACGTGCCCGCCGCGGCGCGCTTCTACCCCCTCGACGTGCGGGGCGCGGCGGCGGCCGAGGCGATCGAGAAGGAGCGCCCGCAGGTGATCTGTCACCACGCCGCGCAGATCGACGTGCGGCGCTCGATGGCCGACCCGCGCTACGACGCGGACGTGAACATCGGCGGCCTGCTCAACGTGATGCAGGGCGCGGTGCGGGCGAAGAGCGTCGAGCACGTCCTCTTCGCCTCCTCGGGCGGCGCGACCTACGGCGACACGGAGCGCATCCCGACCGCCGAGGACCACCCGCAGCTCCCGGTGTCTCACTACGGCGCGGCCAAGGCGGCGAGCGAGCTCTACCTCGGCGTCTACCGCGCGGGCTTCGGCATCCCGTACACGGCGCTCCGCTACGCCAACGTCTACGGGCCGCGGCAGGACCCGCACGGCGAGGCGGGGGTGGTGGCGATCTTCTGCCAGCGGCTGCTCGAGGGGCGCCCTGCCGTGGTCTTCGGCGACGGCGGCCAGACGCGCGACTACGTCTTCGTCGGCGACGTCGCGCGCGCGAACCTGCTCGCGGCGGAGAAGCGTCACGACGGCCCGCTCAACGTCGGCACGGGCGTCGAGACCGACGTGAACACGGTCCACGCGCTCCTGGCGCGGGCCGCCGGCCGCGACGTTCTCCCGGAGCACGCGCCGCCGCGGCTCGGCGAGCAGCGCCGCTCGTGCATCGACGCGTCCGCCGCGGCGCGCGCGCTGGGCTGGCGGCCGGAGGTCCCGCTCGCCGAGGGCCTCGCGCGCACGTTCGAGTGGTTCCGCGCCCGCGCGCCGCGTCCCTGACGCGTGCGGCGCCGCGGGTCGTGACGGGTGCGTGACGGGCGTCACGCCCGCGCACACGCCGCCCCTTTCCGCGCCTCCGCCCGGTTCTCTAGCCTCGTCCTCGACGCGGGCCGGTCCGCCCGCAGCGCCGGACTCCACCGGCGCTCCAGAACGAGGCAAACGATGAAGAAGACCTGCGCCCTCCTCGCCGCCGCCGCGCTGCTCGCGGCCTGCGGCGAGGCGAAGATCGATCCGAACGACGTGCGCGCCGCGCTGCCCAGGGCCGAGGCGATCCAGATCGGCACCCCCGCCGCCGACGGCGCGCCCGCGGCCGGCGTCTCCCGCGCGGCCCTGGCCTCCGAGCCGGGCTACGGCTCGAAGTTCGCCATCCGGAGCTACTGGACGGCGGTCACCGTGAACGTCGGCGTCTGGTGGTCGCTCACGCTCGTCCAGCTCATCACGGCGTTCCCGCCCACCGAGTGCGGCGTGGACAGCTGCACATGGGGGCCGTGGAACGACGAGGCCGGGCTGAACGTGTGGCGGCTCGTCGTCACTCGCGCCGGCGACGGGTACGCCTACGTGGTCGCCGCCCAGCCCGGCTCGCGCCCCGAGGACGGCTTCGTCGCCATCCTCTCCGGCGTCGCGTATCCGGGCGCCGACCGCGATCACGGCAACGGCACCTTCAGCATCGACTTCGACGCCGAGGCGACCCTCGATCACGGCACGCTCTGGCATCAGGATGACTTCGGCGAGCTCTCGGTCCGCTACGACAACCGGAGCGCGCTCTCCATCGACGCCACGTTCCTCGGCGCGCAGAGCGACGACCCCGCGGACCCCGTCTTCATGGACGCCGTCTACGCGTTCGACGACTCGGGGGCGGGGGGCGAGCTGCAGATCGCGTTCGAGACGCTCGAGGAGACGCCGCGCAACCTCTCGCTCCACACGCGGTGGAACGGCGCCGGCGCGGGGCGCGGGGACGCGCGCTTCACGGTCGGCGCGCTCGCGTACGAGGCCAGCGAGTGCTGGGCCGGGGCCGCGGCGAGCTTCGCGCTCGTCTACGACACGGATCCCGCCTACGGCGCGCAGGCTGCGTGCGCCTTCCCGTCCGCGGTCTACGCCGACGTGACGCTGCCCTAGCCGACCTCACGGGGCGGGACCTGCGGGCCCGGGCGCGAGCCGCCCGGGCCCGCGCTGCGTCTGCGGCCCGTCGGGCGCGTTCCGGCTGCGCCTCACCCGGCCTTCGCCGCCTCGGGGGCGGCCGCCGGCGTGAGCTCGGCCGGCGGTACGGGTGCGGAGGGCGGCTCCTCTTCGGGTGGCTCGTCGCGGTCGTCGGCGGGGGCCGGACCGGCGAGGATGCGCTCGAGCTCGGCGCTCGCCCGCAGGTGCCCCTCGTCGGACAGCCGGCCGCTCGCGTGCATCCGGTCGAGCAGCCGCCGGGAGCGGCGCCGGAGCCAGGTCGAGGGGCTGCCGAGGTCCACCCGCAGCGGGGCGGGGAGCATGGAGGCCATCACCACCGCCTGCGCCGGCGTGAGGGCCGCGGCGGAGGTGCCGAAGCGCTGGCGCGCGCCGGCCTCGACGCCGAACACGCCCGGGCCCCACTCCGCCACGTTCACGTACAGCGCGAGGATGCGCCGCTTCGAGAGGGACCGCTCCACCTTCGACGCGAGGAGCGCCTCCTTCCCCTTCCGCCACAGGCTCTTCTCGGTGCCGAGCCACAGGTTCTTCGCGAGCTGCTGGGTGATGGTGGACGCGCCGCGGGCGAAGCTTCCCGCCTGTAGGTCGTGCTCCACGGCGGCGCGCACCGCCGCCCAGTCGATCCCCTCGTGGCCGAAGAAGTTGGCGTCCTCCGAGAGGAGGACGGCGTCGATGAGCGCGGGGGCGACACGATCGAGCGAGACCCAGCTCTGGCGCGGCGAGAACGCGCGGCGCCGGACCTTTGCCTCGGCCCGGCGCTGCTCGATGAGGGCCGTGGTCGCCGGGTTGCGGCGCGCCAGCGGGGCGGGGTCGGGGAGGGCGATCCAGGCGGCCGCGAGGGCCCCGGCGGTGGCGAGCAGGACGAGCGCGGCGAGCGCCGCGAGCCGCGCGGCGCGGCCGGGCGAGGAGGAGCGCGGCGGCATCGCGCGGCACCTTAGCACGCGCTCCCCCCCTGGCCTGGTGCCGGCGCGCCGGCCACCTCGCGGGCGCTCTCCGGGAGCCTACGGCTCACGGGTGGCCCCGCTCGCTCGAGAGCGGCGCGCTCGCCCCGGTCGCCTCGAGGAGAGCCCGCTCGAGCGCCATGTTGCCTCACCGTGAACGAGCGGTCTCGCGCGGGGCCCCGTTCGGCGCCTTGACGCATCGGGGCGTACCCGCTACCTCCGGCAGACTGCAACGCACCGAGACAACGCCCGTGGAGGGAACATGGCTGACATGAAGCGCTACTCGCCGCGCGACTACTCGAAGGTCCGCGGGCTCACCGGCATCTCCGACAAGCAGATCGAGGAGCACCTGAAGCTCTACGAGGGCTACGTGAAGCGCACCAACGCGCTCACCGAGAAGCTCTACGCCATCTGCTCGGAGGGCAAGGCGGCCGGCGCCGACCCGGTCTACGCAGAGCTGACCCGCCGGCTCGGCTTCGAGTACGGCGGCATGGTGAACCACGAGTACTACTTCGAGAACATGACGGGCGGGGCGCAGGCGGAGCCGCCCGCGGGCTCCGCCTTCCGCAAGGCCGTCGAGGCGTCGTTCGGCAAGTACGAGACCTGGCTCGCCGACTTCCGCGCGGTCGCGACGATGCCGGGCATCGGCTGGGCGTTCACGTTCCGGGACCCGTCCACCGGCTGGCTCTCGAACCACTTCGTCCAGCTCCACGAGAACAACGTCCCCCCCGGCTTCAAGCCGGTGCTGGTGATGGACGGCTGGGAGCACGCGTTCATGCGCGACTACCTCGCGACCGAGCGCGCGAAGTACGTGGACGCGTTCCTCAAGAACGTGAACTGGGAGGCGGTCGAGAAGCGGATCGCCTAGCGGTCCTCGATCGGCGCTCCCATGGGGCCCGGATCGCGCGAGCGACCCGGGCCCGCGCGTCCCGAAGGCGCTCTGCTGGCCGTTCCGCTCTCGCGCGCGCTACCCTCCGGCGCGTGCCCGTCCCCCCGGCCCGCCGCGCCTCGCTCCGCCGCCGGCTGCTCGCCTGGTACGAGCGCGCCCGCCGGGAGCTGCCGTGGCGCTTCCCGCAGCACGGCGCCGATCCGTACCGCGTCTGGCTCGCCGAGGTGATGCTCCAGCAGACGCAGGTCGCGACCGCCGTCCCGTACTACGCGCGCTTCGTCGCGCGGTTCCCGACGATCGAGGCGCTCGCGGCCGCCGAGGAGGACGAGGTGCTCGCCCTCTGGAGCGGGCTCGGCTATTACGCGCGGGCGCGGAACCTCCTCGCTGCGGCGCGCGCGGCGATGGCGCGGCACGGCGGACTGCCGGCGGACCCCGGCGCGCTGCGCGCGCTGCCCGGGTTCGGGCCCTACACGGCCGGCGCGGTCGCCTCCATCGCGTTCGCGGTCCCCGCCCCGGCGGTGGACGGGAACGTCGCGCGCGTGCTCGCGCGCCTCTTCCTCGTGGAGGGCGAGCCTTCGGCGAAGGCCACGCGGCGCGCGCTCGCCGCGCTCGCGGCGGACCTCGTGGACCCGGTGCGCCCGGGCGACTGGAACCAGGCGCTCATGGAGCTCGGCGCGACGATCTGCCGGAAGCCCGCGCCCGCGTGCGTCCGCTGCCCGGTCGCAAGGGGCTGCGCGGCGCGGGCGGCCGGCTGCGCGGCGCTCGTCCCCCCGCCGCGGCGCCGACCGCCCCGCGCCGAGCTTCACGTCGCGTGCGCGCTCCTCGAGCGCGGCGGGGAGATCCTGCTCGTGCGCCGGCCGCCGGGCGGGCTGCTCGGCGGGCTGTGGGACCTGCCGGCCGCCGAGGCGGAGGCGGGGCAGGGCGCCCGTGCGCTGCGCCGTGCGCTCGCCGCGCTCGCCGGACCGGGCGCGAAGGCCGGGCCGCCCATCGCGACCGTCACGCGGAGCCTCACGCACCGGACGCTCACGCTCACCGCCCATGCGTGCGCCCTGCGCGGCGGCGTCACGCCGGCGGGCGCGCGGTGGACCGCGCCGGACGCCCTGGCCGCGCTCGGCGTCTCCGCCGCCACGCGCGCGCTCCTCGCGGCGGTGCGCGATCGCGCGGTCTAGGGCGGCGGCCGCGGACCCGCCGGCGGGCGGCCTTCGGGGCGCTGCCGGCGCGGCGCGGGCCGGCTATGCTCCCCCGCCGTGCCCGCCAACTTCACCCGCCGCCGCGATCTCTTCCTCGACTCCGGCTTCGGCGCGCCGGACGAGGTGCTCGGAGCGCTCGGACGGGAGGTCGCCGCGCTCGGTCCGCCCGCGCAGTGGGGCGCCTTCGCGGCCGAGGGCGGCCTCGCGGCGCTCCGCGCCGCGCTCGCGCCGCGCGTGGGACGGCTCCCCGCGGCGCAGCAGCGGCTCGCGCGCCACGTGCCCGAGTTCGTCACCGCGCGCTCGGGCGACCTCGCCACCGCGCTCTGGCTCGCGCGCGCGGAGCACGGGGAGGCGCTCGACGTGGCGGGGTTCCTCCTCGCGATCCTCGACGCGCTCGCCGAGGCCGGGCGCGAGCGCGACGCGCTCGCCTACGCGCGCTTCATGCTCGATCTGCGCTTCGACTGGGGGCACATCTACGAGGACCCGGGCATCGCCTACGCGTTCACGCGCGTGCGCGAGCCGAACCCCCTCGTCTGGCGGCTGCTCGAGGAGCTCGGCGCGCGCGGCGTGGAGGCGCGCGTCCTCGAGCTCGGCTGCGGCGTGGGGAACGACGCCTTCGGGTTCCTCTCCGCGCCCGGCGTGGCCGGCTACGCCGGCGTGGACGTCTCCGCCGACGCCCTCCGCGCGTTCGAGGCGCGCTACGAGCGCGAGCTGCCGCCGGTGCGCCCCGCGCTCGTGCAGGGCGACTTCGTCGAGGTGCTGGAGCGGCCGCCCGAGGGGGCGGCCGGCGCGAACCTGGTCTACTCGTACTCGAGCCTTCACTACTTCTCGTCCGGCGAGCTCGCGCACATCCACGCGCTCGTGCGCCGCCTCTTGCGCACCGGCGGAGGGGAGGGCTTCTTCGCCTTCGGCATGAAGGGCGCGGGGTCGGTGTGGGAAGGGCAGGGACTTCCGCTCTACCGCCCCGACGTGTGGATCAACTGGGACGGGCAGTCGCGCTGGTTCCCGTCGCGCGACGCGCTGGTCCGCCAGCTCGACCGGGCCGGGTTCGAGCTCCGCTTCCACGAGCTCCACGCCCACTGGGGCTACAGCGAGGCGGGGAGGCGCGACGTGTTCCACTACGTGCTCTGCTCACCGCGCCCGGGCCCTGTCGAACGGTAACCGCGCGATTTCCGGAAACCCGCTTGACTCCCGAACGCGCTTCCGTATACTTCGCCGCCCTCAGCCGGGATTTCCACCGCCCCCTGCCGTTCCAGGGGCGTTTTTGTTGGGGAAAGAGCTCTCAAACGATGCCGACGATCAGCCAGCTGGTGCGCAAGGGGCGCGAGAAGCTTCAGGTGAAGAAGAAGGCCCCTGCCCTCAAGGAGTCGCCGCAGAAGCGCGGCGTTTGCACGCGCGTCTACACGACGACGCCGAAGAAGCCGAACTCGGCGCTCCGCAAGGTCGCGCGCGTCCGGCTCACCAACGGCTTCGAGGTCACGAGCTACATCCCCGGCGTGGGACACAACCTCCAGGAGCACTCGGTGGTCCTCATCCGCGGGGGCCGCGTGAAGGACCTCCCGGGCGTTCGGTACCACATCGTCCGCGGGACGCTCGACGCAGTCGGCGTCGCGGGCCGCAAGCAGTCGCGCAGCAAGTACGGCGCGAAGCGCCCGAGCTAGCGCGAAAGGGAACGGTCGATGCCTCGTCGTCGCGAAGTCGAGAAGCGGAAGATCCTGCCGGATCCCAAGTTCCAGGACCGGATCGTGGCGAAGTTCGTCAACAACCTGATGCGCAAGGGCAAGAAGGCCACGGGCGAGCGCATCATCTACGGCGCGTTCGACCAGGTCGAGTCCAAGCTCAAGGACGATCCGCTCAAGGTCTTCAAGAAGGCGCTCGACAACGTGAAGCCGGTCGTCGAGGTGAAGAGCCGCCGGGTCGGCGGCGCGACGTACCAGGTGCCGGTCGAGGTCCGTCAGGATCGCCGCACGGCCCTTGCCATGCGCTGGCTGATCGACTACTCGAAGGCCCGCGGCGAGAAGACGATGCAGGAGAAGCTCGCCGGCGAGATCATCGACGCCGCGAGCAACCGCGGCAACGCGGTGAAGAAGCGCGAGGACACGCACAAGATGGCCGAGGCCAACAAGGCCTTCGCGCACTACCGCTGGTGAGGAGAGGGTAAGGGAGATCGAGAAGAGCAGTGGCCGGCTCTGCCGGTCGGGTTACCCGGTAGCACGGAACCCACCCGCTCTTTGACAGCTCGGTCGGAGTCATGGTCTCGCCGGCGGCGGCGCGGCCAGTCTTGCGCACGCACGAAGGTTTTGAGGAACGAACGATGCCCCGCGTCACACCACTCGAGCGCTACCGGAACTTCGGCATCATGGCGCACATCGATGCCGGCAAGACGACTGCCACCGAGCGGATCCTCTTCTACACGGGCGTCACCCACAAGATCGGCGAGGTCCATGAAGGCACGACCGTCATGGACTGGATGGAGCAGGAGCGCGAGCGCGGCATCACCATCACGTCCGCCGCGACCACTGCCTTCTGGCGCGATCACCGGCTGAACATCATCGACACCCCCGGCCACGTCGACTTCACCATCGAGGTCGAGCGGTCGCTTCGCGTGCTCGACGGCGCCTGCGCCGTCTTCGACGCCGTGCAGGGCGTGCAGCCCCAGTCCGAGACGGTCTGGCGGCAGGCCGACAAGTACGAGGTCCCCCGCATCTGCTTCATCAACAAGATGGACCGGATCGGCGCGGACTTCTTCCACTCGGTGCAGACGATCAAGGAGAAGCTCGGGGCGCGCCCGCTCCCGCTCCACATCCCGATCGGCGCCGAGGACAAGTTCCGCGGCATGGTCGACCTCATCAAGATGAAGGCGATCATCTTCGTCGACGAGACGATGGGCGCGATGTACCAGGAGGGCGAGATCCCCGAGGATCTTCTCGAGCAGGCGAAGGAGTACCGCGCGAAGCTCGAGGAGGCCGCGGCCGAGGTCGAGGACGACCTCATGCACAAGTACCTCGACGGCCGCGCGCTCACGAAGGAGGAGCTCCTCCGCGGGCTGCGCAAGGGCACGCTCGAGATGAAGTTCTTCCCGGTGATCTGCGGGACCGCCTTCAAGAACAAGGGCGTGCAGCAGATCCTCGACGCGGTGGTGGACCTGCTCCCGAGCCCGCTCGACGTCCCCCCGGTGAAGGGCGTGACGCTGAAGGGCGAGGAGGCCACCCGCCAGACCGCCGACAGCGAGCCGTTCAGCGCGCTCGCCTTCAAGATCATGAACGACCCGTTCGTCGGGAACCTCACCTTCTTCCGCGTGTACTCGGGGAAGCTCGAGGCCGGCTCGTACGTGACGAACGCGACGAAGGACAAGAAGGAGCGCATCGGCCGCCTCCTCCAGATGCACGCGAACAAGCGCGAGGAGATCAAGGAGGTCTTCGCGGGCGACATCGCCGCCGCGGTCGGTCTGCGCTCGACCACCACCGGCGACACGCTCTGCGACGAGGACAGCCCGGTCATCCTCGAGCGGATGGAGTTCCCGGAGCCCGTCATCCACGTCGCGATCGAGCCCAAGTCGAAGGCCGACTCCGACAAGATGGGCGTCGCGCTGAACCGCCTCCAGATGGAGGACCCCTCGTTCCGCGTCCACACCGACGAGGAGACGGGCCAGACCATCATCGGCGGCATGGGCGAGCTCCACCTCGAGATCCTCGTGGACCGCATGTTCCGCGAGTTCAAGGTCGAGGCGAACGTCGGCAAGCCCCAGGTCGCCTACCGCGAGACCATCACGAAGCAGGTCGAGTCCGAGGGCAAGTACGTCCGCCAGACGGGCGGCCGCGGCCAGTACGGCCACTGCTGGCTGCGCCTCATCCCGCAGGAGCCGGGCAAGGGCTTCGAGTTCGTCAACGACACCACCGGCGGCTCGATCCCCAAGGAGTTCATCAACCCGATCCAGAAGGGCATCGAGGAGGCCATGACGGGCGGCGTGCTCGCGGGCTACCCGATGGTCGATCTCAAGGTCGAGGTCTTCGACGGCAGCTTCCACGACGTCGACTCGTCCGAGATGGCGTTCAAGATCGCGGGCTCGATGGGCTTCAAGGACGGCGCGAACCGCGCGCATCCGGTGCTGCTCGAGCCGATCATGAAGGTCGAGGTCGTGACGCCCGACGACTACATGGGCGACGTCATCGGCGATCTGAACTCGCGTCGCGGGAAGATTCATGCGATGAACCCCCGCTCCGGCGTGCAGGTCATCGAGGCGAACGTGCCGCTGGCGGACATGTTCGGGTACTCGACCGACCTCCGCTCGAAGACGCAGGGCCGCGCCACGTACACCATGCAGTTCGCGCACTACGCGCAGGTCCCGAACAGCATCGCGGAGACCATCGTCACCAAGGCGAAGGGCGCCGCCGCCGCAACCCGGTAGTCAAGACTTTCGAGGAAGAGAGGAAGCCATGGGCAAGGAGAAGTTCGAGCGCAACAAGCCCCACGTGAACGTCGGCACCATCGGTCACGTCGACCACGGGAAGACCACGCTCACCGCGGCGATCACGAAGTACAGCGCGACGAAGGGCC
>Ga0184637_10000441_pt1 | contig 30964 bp, 19 predicted proteins | sample PLM3_127_b2_FD_133143 | JGI IMG/M metagenome (GOLD analysis project Ga0184637, IMG submission 133143) | Groundwater sediment microbial communities from an aquifer in East River, Colorado, USA - PLM3_127_b2 | ecosystem: Environmental > Terrestrial > Soil > Riparian zone | place: USA: East River... | reverse complement strand
TTCGCAGTTCCCATGATCGGCGGTAATCAAGGCCGTGCCACCTGCTCTGCGGATGGCATCCATAACTTTCCCTACTCCGGCATCGACAGTTTCTACTGCCGCCACAGCCGCCTTCAAAACTCCGGTATGTCCGACCATATCCGGATTGGCGTAGTTTAAGATGACAACATCGTATTTTTTGGACAAAACCGCCTCCACCACTTTGGTTGTAACTTTGGGCGCACTCATCTCCGGCTGCAAATCATAGGTTGGAACTTTGGGGGAAGGGATTAAAATGCGGTCTTCGCCCGGAAAGGGCGTTTCGTTTTGTCCGTTGAAAAAGAAGGTGACGTGTGGGTATTTTTCCGTCTCGGCTATCCGCAGCTGTTTTTTCCCTGCCCTGGAGAGTACTTCTCCAAAAATATTTCTCAAAACCATCTGCGGAAAAGCAGCTTTGGCTTGCAATTTGTCGTCATAATGAGTCATTGTGTACAAATCGATGCGCGGCTTCTTTTTTATACCTTCAACATCCATTGAGGGCTCGGTTAAAAGAAAGGAAAGCTGTCGTCCCCGGTCGGTACGGAAATTGAAGAAAATGACACAGTCTCCATCGGTAATCAAATTGGGTCTTCCCGTGTCGATATGAATCGGCTCCATAAACTCGTCCGTAATTTTTTGGGAATAGAAATTTTTAATCGCTCCAACCGGGTCTTTGGTTTTGGCGCCTTCGCCGGCGACCATAAGCCGATATGCTTTCGATGTCCGCTCCCAGCGCTTATCCCGGTCCATTGCATAATACCGACCGCAGATGGAGGCCAGCTCCCCCACCCTTTCGCAGGTACAGAAATCCAGAACCTGCTGAATAAAACCTGCGCCGGAAATGGGCGAGCAATCGCGCCCGTCCAAAAAAGCGTGCACAAAGACATCGGGAACTTTGCGCTCTTTGGCCATTTTTAAAAGAGCGAAAAGATGGTTGATGGAAGAATGCACGCCGCCGTCGGAGACCAGCCCCAAAATATGCAGCTTTACTTTATCCTTCTTAGTCTTTTCCATCGCCTCGATCAATGCCGGATTTTCGAAAAACTCCCCTTCTTCGATGGCTTTGTCGATGCGGGTGATTTCTTGATAGACGATTCTGCCGGCGCCGAAGTTCAAATGCCCCACTTCCGAGTTACCCATCTGCCCTTCCGGCAGACCGACCGAACGGCCCGATGCACCCAATTGCGTGTACGGGTTTTCCGAAAACAGCCGGTCTAAACAGGGCTTTTTTGCCAGCGTAACGGCATTGTACGCATCGGCCTCTCTAATCCCGTAGCCGTCCAAAATGATTAAAATGAGCATCAAAATCAGGCGCCGCCGCGCTGCAACAGGTCCCGCACGGCAAAATATTTTTCCGGCTCAAAGGGGCACCAAATGCGCAACACCGGTCTATCTTGGGCGTCGGCAAACTCCACCAGCGGTTCCTCCCCGTGGCCGGACTCTTCCTGTTTGAAATGCAAGGTCTGAAAACTATTGGATTGGATATGCACGTGGCAGCCGCATCCCTTCACTTCCAAAAGAATTTCGTTGGCGCTCGCTTTGAAAGAAATTTCTCCCACCAGATTGGCCGAAACTCCTTGCGGCCCCAAAGCTACAATCACTTTTCCCAACTCTTCCAGTTTCTTTAAAACCGGCTCCAAGACCTGGCTCACTTCAACACAACCTCGCGCTTGCCGGCCGAAATCTCGCCAATAATCCAAAATTTTTCGTCGCGGCCTTTTAAATCGCGCATAAATTCATCCGCTTTCTCCTTAGCAACCACAGCTATCATTCCCACTCCCATATTGAAAACCTGATACATTTCCTCTTTGCTCACTTCACCCGCTTTTTGTATCAAGTGGAAAATCGGCGGCACTTCCCAGGCGCTGGTGTCAACGATTGCGGTAGTATTCGAAGGCAGAATTCGAATCAAGTTTCCCGGAATTCCCCCGCCGGTAATGTGCGCCAAACCGGAAAGCTTACCCTGAAGAATCAGCGGATGCAGCAAATGAAAATAGGAACGATGCACCCGCAACAATTCATCCGCCAAGGTCGCCCGGTAATCCGGCAAAAAACTATCCAACTTGAACGTGCCGGAATCGAGCAAAACCTTGCGCGCCAGCGAATATCCATTGCTATGCAACCCGGAAGAGGCCAAACCAATCAAGACATCCCCCGCCGTAATCATCCGGCCATCTATAATCTTCCCACGCTCGACGACGCCAACCATAAAACCGGCCAAATCGAATTCTCCGGAAGCGTAAAACCCCGGCATTTCGGCCGTTTCGCCGCCCAAAAGCGGGCAGTTGTGCCGTTTGCAGCCGCGGACGAGTCCTTCCATCAAGCTTTCTCCCGCGGCGGCATCCAGTTTTCCCCAGGCCTGATAATCCATAAAGAAAAGCGGCGCCGCGCCTTGGACCAAGAGGTCGTTGACCGAATGGTTGACCAAATCTTCCCCAACCGTGTCCAATCTACCCGCCGCTATGGCGACTTTTAATTTAGTTCCGACCCCATCGGTGGTCGCCACTAAAACCGGTTCTTTGTAATCTTTGGGAAAAGCAAACATCCCTCCAAAAGCGCCCACGTCCGCCAAAACCGCTGGCGTGCGCGTGGAAGCTACTTGAAGCTTGATTTTGTTTTTGACCTGCTCGGCCAAGGCGATGTCCACGCCCGCTTTTTTATATTCGCTCATAAAAGCCGCTGCCCGTTGATTTCCAGCTCAAACTTTGTTTTCAAAAATTCCGCCGCCCGCCGGCAAAAGGCCATTCGGGAAAGAAAAATCTCAAAATATTCCATTACCTGCGAAATGGAAGTGTCAATTCTGATTTCCAGGGAAATGGTGCTGTCTCCCTCTTCTACTCGAAGAAAAGATGAAGTGGCGGCATAATTGACCCGGTCGTGAATATCCTGCGTGATGGAGCCGGTGGCGCGCACCCGCGAGCGGTGCACGTCCGATTTGTCCGCCAGAATCACCGCCGCGCCGATTTCGTTCACCGGCTGCCCGCCTTTCTCTTCATGATTGCCGATGGCCGCCATAATTTCCAAAACCTCCTCGATCGGCATCCCCAGATGGGACAAAACCCGCTGGGCGATCAAAGCTCCGGTCTGGGCGTGGTAGTCGCGCGATATCACGTTGCCGATGTCGTGCAGGTAGGCGGCAATGGAGGCCAGCTGGGCCTGCCGCTCCGGGCGCTTGAGCCGGCTCATCACGTTGTGGGCGATATTGGCGACCAGGCCCGTATGCCGCAAGCCGTGCTCGGTGTAGCCGATGACCCCCAGAACCCGGTCGGCCATTTCAATAAAAGAGTGAACTTCCTCGTTTTTTTTGACCTCTTCGAGGGTGACCATTTTTTGCACTGGATTAAGCTACGAAAAAAAGAGAAGCGGAGCAAGTTTACCTCACCCCCGAATCCCCTCTCCATTTAATGGAGAGGGGATTATGGCTGGTAGCCGACACTTTAAGTGTCGGAAAATCCTCGACTGAAGCCGAGGCTACCACCAGGGACGAACGGTTGTTCGCCCCTACGAAAAATCCGTTTCGCGTTTGGCAAAGGCGAAGCGGCTTTTTGCCTTAAGGGACTTGTTTCACGTGAAACCCTGGCCGGTGGGTCGAGCGGGAAGAACGGGCAGGCAATTTAAGGAGGCGCAAAATCAATATTAAAGCGGCTCTTTTTTCTTCTAATCCCTAATCCCTGTTTTTCATGTAAGGGGCACGTTGCAACGTGCCCGTTGCGTCAGGAATTATTCTTGACGCAACCGTAGGGGCGAACAGCCGTTCGCCCCTACGGCTAAACCCGAAAAAGATTTTCGTAGGGGCGGGGCATACCCGCCCCTACGTGAAAATCAAACCATCAGCGCAGCTGGCCGAGCTTTTTATCTTCTTCCTTTTTTCCTGCCGCCAGCGACTCAACCAGTTCTTTTAATTTTTTCAACTCCGCTCTCACCTCTTCGTTTTCGGCTTTTAGCTGTGATAGCTCGCTGGTAAACGGCTGCATGTTTACCTTGACGAAGCTTTCGAAGAAAACCGAGATTTTCCTGTGCTTCTTGCCTTCTACCGTTTCTCCAACCTCGCTCCAGCGCACTGGTTCAGCCGCCCGGGCAACAACATAGCTGGCCGCATACTGGCCGTTTTCTTTCATCGCATGCCCGGCGGTGGCCGAAGAGATTAAGTAGTCGCCAATCTCAACATTACCCCCTTCATCCACCACCCACATATCGCCGTTGCCTACGGCCATAATTAGATGGGGGTTTTCCGGACCGGCCGGTTGGCTGGATTCCTGCAAGCCAAGATACGACCCCAAGCAGGCCGGGTCGTTGGCAATGGTTGACCGCTTGACGCCATAGATAACCTCGGATTTGGGATTATCGTGAGAGGAGCGGTTTTTTCCGGTGAGCGTAACCAATTCCCCCCGTTCCAGCAGTTCCTCCGTCCAGCCGTAGTGCGAACCGGTAAAAGCGTTGTAGCTGACGGTGGTGCTGGAGACGCTGATGGTCCCTTCCTCGATGCCGGCCTGCTGAATGGAAATCACCGTTCCGTCGTTCGTCTGACGGTCGAACGCCGCCACGACGGTTGCTGATCGCTGCACCTCCAGCCCTGCGTCGGGTGTGGTCGTCCCGATGCCGACGTCGCCGGTGTCGGTTATCACCATTCTGGTTGAGTTATTAAAAGTCCGGAACTGAAATCCATTCTGTATGGAGCCGGCATCGTAGATAATCCCCCCGGCTTCCGGACTGGCCGGTTGTCCAAAAAGAATGCCCCGTGCGTTGGCATCCGGCGTCAGGATGGAAAGGTAGGCGTCTCCCGCTTTCTCAAAAACGGCGATGGAGCCGGCGTTGGCGGTAACTGCGCCCGCACTCCCTTCCTGAACGTGCAAAGCTTCCTCGGGGCTGGTAGTCCCGATGCCGACGCTGCCCTGCACCAAAAGGCCGTGGGCCGGAGCGGTGTTGGTGCCGGAGTAGGTGCCGCCAATTACCGCTCCGCCTTCGACATCCAATTTGTTCTTGGGGGTGGTCGTGCCGATGCCGGTCTGCCCGACGGTGTCGATGGTGATGCCGTCACTGGCAATCCGGTTGAACATCTTGAACAGGTAACCGTTTTCCGCGGAGATGAAACCGGTCTCAAAACTTCCACGGAAAAGGCGCACCGCCGCGACATCTGTAGCCGCGGGGGTGGCGGGCCCGCTGCGGACGCTTATGCCGTTGTTGCCGCTCGTGGCGGAGACGTTGAGAAGGTCGGTTCCAAATCCCGCCCCGCCCGGGCCGACCTGAAGCTGATGAGAACCGGGGTTGTTTGTGCCGATGCCGACCCCGCCGGAAGCGCGGATTAAAAACTGATTGACAGCGGTTGAGGTGAAATCGGAATTTGTGCTGTCGCCCCAGACGAAAGCGCCGGTATGGTTGGCCTTCGCCCGCCGCCCGGCGGCAAAGGAATAGTTGCCGGAGGCGGAGTTAAGGTAACCACCCGGGATCGTGGATAAAAACCCGTCGGCGCTATTGCCGCTACCGCCGCCGACCGTGGCAAAAGGCCGGTCGGCAACCGTTCCAGCCGCGTCCCCGGCGCGATTATTCCGCCCGCCGCTTACGGTGCCGTAGCTGTCGGTTACCCGGTTGGTATCTAAGGTGGAGCCGCCGCCGGCGATGGTGGCGCCCACCACGCCGCCGGTCACATAATTAAAGAAGTTGCCGCCTATAAAGTTGGGACTGGTGATATTATTTTCAATGCGCAGGGCGCGGTTTGTGCTTCCCAGGAGCAAATCGAGATCCCCGCTGGAAGTAATCCGGTTATTGATGCCGTCAATGGTAATCGAATTTCCGCTTTTAAGCACACCGCCGGTGGAGACATCGCCGCTGTTGTTTATGGCAAAGAGCAGGTCATGGCTGACGCCGGAAAAAAGCCGGAAGCAGGGGTCGGGAGGTGAGGCGATGGGGTTGGGAGGAGCGGGGTCGTCGGCCCGGCCGGCCAAATCCGCCGAGGCGCTGTAACCGATTTCGGCCGTCGAGCCGGACAGGCGCAAATCGCCGGTGGCAAGCTCCAGCGCTCGGGTTGGGCTGGTGGTGCCGATGCCCACCCGGCCGGTGGCGTCATCCACGTAGATGCGGGTTACGCCGCTGGTCTGCAATCTCAATGGACTGGCGGAGGAAAAGGCGTCGGCTTTGATGGTGTCCCCTTTGATGTTTCCCTCGACCTCTAATTTTTCGGTAGGCGTATCAGTTCCAATCCCGACGCTGCCCCCCAGCCGCTCGGCTAAAATGATGTTGCTGTCTTGAATCGTCCAGCCGGCAAAGGCAAAGGAATAGCCGACCGAGGCCAGCCGCTGGCGGGGGGTCATCTCCGCATCGCCCCCCACTTTTATTCCCAGATAGCGGGTGGTGTCGTTAAAGACCGAATCGGGAACGGGGTTATCCGCCCCCAAAAGAACGGTGAAGAGACCCTGGGCATTGGTGGTTACGCTCGTCGTTTCCGCCCAGAGCACAGCTCCGTTCGTGGGGGCGGTGTAAATGCTGAAAGTTACGTTATTTGAACCGACCACCGGATTGCCGGAGCCATCCTTCAAAATCCCCTGAAAGTTGATGAGCTTGGGGACATCGGCCTGGGCAACACTTGGAACAAAAACGAGAACCACACTGGAGAGAACGAGCAAAATCCCCAGTCCGAAAACCACCTTGCGAGTTGCGTTAGGAGTTACTCCTAACGCCTGTGTCGGGAGTAACTCCCGACACAACCTTGTGAACATTTTGAAGCGCTTCATTTGTTACTCCTTTCTTTCAGACCCATACGGGTCAGGTTAAAGGTTCTTTGTTTTTTCTAATCTCCAATCTCTAATCTCGAATCTCTGTCTTCGTAGGGGCGAGGCATTGTGGTGAGCGCAGCCGAACCATCCCCTCGCCCGGGGTTGGGCAGGGTAACCCCGCCCCTACAAACTCACATTTTCGTATACCGGGCCGTATTGAGTGCTTATCAAATCCCGCTTCTACTGCAAAACTTAATACTTATCCCTCCCCTCGCTTCAGGCTGTGGTTACCTCCAGCCGTACTGTACTTCGTTTGAGAAAGATTGCCCACCGCACTGCATTTGTCAACCCCTTTTTGCCGAGGCCTTGTATTGCTTCAGACAGGGGTAACCCGCCACGGCGGGTTCAAAAGGAGAACCAAAAGGAAAAGCCCAAGCGTCGATGCCGCCTAAAACCAGCTCTCCCTCCGGCGTCCCGACTTGTCGGGGCGACCCCCCTTCGCACTCTGAAGAGTGCGCCGGAGGGGGACTTTGCCAAGAAGCTACGCTCCCGAAAAGCCCTGAAAGAGTAGCCGAAACCCTTTAGTTAATAACGTTGAATATGATTACCTATGTATAGGAACAATACATTTTTGCCAGGGCCTACACCAAACTTTGCGGATCGACGATGATGTCAAGCAAAATTGGGCGGGCCTCCGGCGACTTTTGCCAGTTTTCCTTGGACTTTTTCAGCTCACCAACCAGCTTCAAAATTGAACCGGTTTTAAGCAGAACCTGCCAGCGGTAGCGGTTGCGCAGCTTGGAAATAAAATGCGGAGCCGGGCCTAAAATTTGCAAAGGTTTTAGCTGTTTGGATAAATCCAAAAGCTGTTTTGCCCACATAGCGGATGCTTGTTTGGCCGCCTCTTCCTTTTTGGCCGAAAAGATTAACAAAACCAAGCGTGAAAAGGGGGGATAAAAGTGGCTTTTCCGTTCGGCAATCTCTTCTTCGTAAAAATGGCGGTAATCCCCGCTTGCCACCATAGACAAAACCGGATTTTCCGGCTGGTAGGTTTGAATCAGAACCTTGCCCTCTTTGGTATGCCTTCCGGCGCGGCCGGCGACCTGGGTTAAAAGCTGAAAGGTTCGCTCGCGCGAGCGGAAATCCGGCAGATACAGGTGCGCATCGGCGGAAAGGACGCCGACCCAGTTGACCAAGGGAAAATCCAGCCCTTTGGTGACCATCTGGGTGCCCAAAAGCAGGCGATATTTACGGGCCGCAAAGTCGGACAAAATTTTTTGATGCGCTCCGGTTTTTCGGGTGGTGTCGTAATCCATCCGCGCCACGCTCAAATTTTCAAATTGCGCCAGCCCTTCTTCCACCCGCTGCGTCCCCGTGCCCCGAAATTCCAAAACCGGCCCCAGGCATTTGGGGCAGGTGGAGGGAGCTTTTTCTCTTTTGGTGCAGAGATGGCAGCGCAGGCTGAAATCTTTTTTGTGATAGGTATAGGCCGTATCGCAGCGCGGGCAGGTGAAAACCTGCCCGCAGGCGCTGCAATGCACCATCGAAGAAAAACCGCGCCGGTTCAAAAACAAAATCGCCTGGTCCCCTTCTTCTATAGCCTTTTTCAAACTCAAAATCAGTTGGCCGGAGAGACTGCCGGCCAAAAGCGGCTTTCCTTCTGCACGCAAATCGACCGTTTCCATCCGGGGCAGCCTCTGCCCGCTGAAACGTTGAGTCAATTCCAGTAATTGATATTTGCCGCTCTGCGTATGATAAAACGATTCAATCGAAGGAGTCGCCGAACCTAAAATGACCGGAATTTTCTCAATTTGCGCCCGCATCAAGGCCGCATCGCGCGCGTGGTAATACGGCAGCGCCTCGGTCTGTTTGTAGCTGGCGGAATGCTCCTCATCGACGATTATCAGGCCAAGTTTTTCTAAGGGAGCAAAGACGGCCGAGCGAACGCCGACTACTACCGGATACGCTCCCGCCCGAATCGCCTTCCAGGCCGCCGCTTTTTGTCCGGGAGTCAAACCGGAATGCAGGGCGGTCACTTGATTTCCAAAACGAGCCCGAAAACGGGCAATAATCTGTGAAGCGACCGAAATCTCCGGCAGCAAAACCAGGGCCTGTTTTCCCCCTTTCAATACTTCTTCAATGGCGGCAAAATAAACTTCCGTTTTCCCGGAACCGGTTACGCCGAAAAGCAAAAAAGGGGCGATCCGGGCAATATCCAAACTTTTTAGAATGTGCTCAAAAGCTTTTTTTTGCTCCTCTGATAAAACCAAATCCTTTTTCTCTCCGGGAGGGCTCAATTCCTCTTTGGATTTCTTCTCCATTACAACCATGCCCCTTTTTGCTAATCCCCCAACACTCTGCCGTTTAAGGCAAAACTTCTTTTCCAATTCGAAGAGTGGATGAAGTCCCGGATTTTCGGAAAGAAAGATCAAAAGGTTTTTCTTTTTTTCATCCTTTGCCGGAAATCCCAAAATCAATTTCCGAAAATCAGACACCGCCTGCTGATTTTTTAAATCCAGATTGGCAGAAATACAGACTATTTTCTTAGCTCCAGGGGCTTCATCCATCAACTCCAAGCTGGCGATCCATCCCCTTCGCTCGAATTCTAAAAGGTGCCGGTTTAAAAAAGCTTTTGGGAAACGGGAAGAAAGTTTCTTTAATTCAATCTCCCGATTTTGAGACAAAAAGAAAAAAAGCTCTTTTTCGGTGCGTGGCAAATCATTGGGAGGAGGAATATCCGCAGGCAAAAGAAACTTTATTTTCTTATAGATTTTGCTCTGTACTTCTCCCGGCAAGGCTGCCCGCAAAGCCGGTCCCAAAGGGCAGACGTAGTATTCGCTTACCCAGCGGGTTAGTTCCAGAATCGAAGGCAGGTAAACCGGTTTCGCATCCACAACTTTCTCGATCGGTTTAATGCCCGCAGTTTTTGGAGCATTCAGGCCGACGACCACGCCGATTTCCCTTTTGCTGCCCAGCGGGACGACCACCCGGCATCCCAAAAGAGATTTTGGCTCGATTCCTTTGGGAACTTCGTAGCTTAAGGCAGGGCTGGAACGAAAAGGAAAGGCAACTTCAACCGGCATAAACAAAAAAGGCGGTACAAGACCGCCTTTCATCAAAATTCTTGCGAATCATTTCCCGCCACGCAACTGCTTGGAACGCTCGTATGCCTTCGTGGCTGGCTCCGCTTTTCCCATTTGCGCATACGCGCCGGAAAGCGCTTCCCAAGCGTCCGCATATCCCGGGAATTTGGTGGTAGTTTGGTTCAGAACTTCTGCCGCTTTATTGTAGTTTTTCATCGAGGTTAAAGCCAAACCGCGACTGTACCAGGCCGTGCTGTCCGCTTCGTTTTTGCTTAAATATAGAGAATAGAGCGAATCGGCCTTGCGATAATGAGGTTTGGCCACAGCACTGTCATTGGCCTTAAACCCGCCCTGCAGCTCATAAGTAGCCAATTGCTTTAAAAATTCAGCCGAATCGGGAAACTGGCGGGAAAGCCTTTGATATGCCGCTGCCATCTGCGGCAGATGCTCCTCCGCCTCGTATAATTGTCCCAAAAGTCCCCAGGCATCCCAGTGGGTGGAATCCGACTTTACCACCCGTTCCAAAACCTCAATGGCTTCTTTATACTTTTTTGCAGTTACCACTAAATCGACGCCGTAAACATAGGCCCATTTGGCCGAATCGGGAGCCATCCGATACAATAGTTCGTCGTAATGCATTGAGCTATCGTCGTAATGCATCGAGGTGTCGCCCTTGCCGAGGCTGCTGAAAACAAACGACAGATTTCGATACGGACCGGTGGCCGTTGAATCGATAATAATGCAGCCGTAATATAGTTTTATCGCCTCGTTAAAGCTTTTGGTCCTCTCAAGGGCTTTTTCGGCTTTCGAGGCCTGGTCCAGATACTCGTTCGCGGAACGAAAGGTCTCTTGAAACGTGACCGCTTTCAAGGTCTCCGATTTGGGTTTAAATGCCGGGGAATATTTGATGGCATCATTCAAGAGCTGCGTCATTTTGGCGTATTCTTTTTTCTGCGAAAAAAGCAGCCCGGCCGTGTAGAGCACTTCCCCTTCTTTGGGATAGCATTGCAGAGCCTCGGTCAAAAGCTTTTCCGCCGCTTTTAAATCCTGCTTTCCCTGCTTGGGATAAATGTACAATTTGACCGAGCGGGTGTAAAAATCCAAAGGCCGGCAATCGACCGCCCAGATCAAAGCCGACCAACCCAAAACCAAGGTCAAAGTCAAATAAATTCTTTTCATTCGCATCCCTTCCATCAACGATTTCTGTATCGTACCGTGAAAGTTAGCTTGGTTTCCTGGTCTTTGTCAACCGGGATTTCGAACCAGGCGGTGGAGGCATCCTTTTTGATGAATTCGTGGCTGGTCTGGGTTATGTCCCAGTAGCCGTAAAAACGTTTGATTACCCGCACGGTAACGGGCTCGGTTTTGTGATTGCGGACTGAAATTTCCCAATCTTCTTCCCAGATTTTGTTGGAAATCTGCCTTCGGTCTTTCTGCGTCTGTTCGCAGGCGATGTCGAAGGCTTTGCCTACGGTCAACTTGACAATTTCATCCTTTGGAGTATGTCCGAGGTTGTCCTCGCCGATAAGCTCGATGCTGCCATCCGTATCCCGTTTCATCATCCGCACCACCCCCGCCGGTAAAGCCATTCCCATCCCCGCTTCTTTGGAGTTTTTGAATTCCAAGACAACGGAAGCTTTGGTGGCATCCCGGTCTGGCTCGTAAATAAAATTCTTCTTCACCGCCGTTTCCGCCGGGTCGAAAAGCGAAACCTGTTTGATTTGATTGTTTGCCAAAGTGGTCGGAAAAGCTAAAGTATAGAGATGATATTCAAAGAAAGCCTTCTCTTCGAACGGTGCGGCGGCTCTGCTCAGTGCCATCTCATCCCCCTGTATATTCGAAGGCATCGGACGACGAGCCCGCTGTAACTCACCTGCCACCAGCTTGAGCTTGGCATTGGGATAAGTAGCCCCTGAACGGTTGTCCACGGAGACCCAGCCGGAAAGCGATAATCTATCGTCGGTGGAATTGACCAACGCCACATATTCCGCATGCCAGCCCAGATTACCAGTCAAATAGGAAACCTGGCATTTCTCTTTGCCTGAATAGCGGCTGTTAAACAACCATACCAAAGTTGGGCGAGTGTAAAAGCCGGAAGGCAATTCTGGCATTGAGACATTGACCACTTCGCTGGCGTTGACCACTTTAATCCCACCGGCTGGAACGGAGAGAACATATTGCCCACCCGTGTAGGAGAGCAGTTTGCCCGAAAAAGTTTTTTGGTCTTTGGTGACTAAATCGATGTTTCTATCGAGGTATTTGTTTAAAAGCTTGTCCGAACCGATTAAATCGAATTCAAAGTTCTGCTCCAGCAAATCAATCTCATTTTTTCTGGTCAAGGGTTCAAAGCGCACGGAAGTGGCGTCCAAAGAGGCGGCCACGTCGGTGATTTTGACCGTGTCGGAACCGCGCTTAAAGTTCAATTCGCGCACATCTTTCACCAGCCCGCGGCCGTCGTTGTAAACCGTCACGGTAAGGTCACCCTTTTGTCCCCAAACTGCGGCAGCCGACAGAAAAATAGAAACTCCCAGTAAAAATTGTCTGTATCTTTTTGCGGCGGTTAAGCTTTTCTGCATACTTCCTCCCTCTCCATATAGTTTATACTCACTCTCTCGGCCTATATTCCCAGCTTTTTCAAGCTTTCTTCCAGCTCTTTTTTCATCGATTCCAGCTTGGCTAACTTCTCTTTCTCTTTGGCCTGCACGGCCTCCGGCGCCTTGGAAGCAAACTGGGGGTCGGAAAGCCGGGCAGAAGTGGAAGTGACAAGGCCGGAAACCCTATCCAGTTCAGCCGCAAGCTTCTTTTTCATTGCCACCGTATCGACTTTTTCCTCCAATTTCAGATAAATCTGGACGTGCGGCAAAACCGCCAGGCGTGCGCCTTCCGGCTGGGGCAGGTTTATGCCCAGTTTTAGCTCGGAAGCCCGCGCCAGCTCGGATAAATATCCTTCCCCTTGTTTGAAGAATTCCAGAAGCATAGGTTGGTCGAAAGAAATATCAAAAGGCACTTTCTGCCCTGGAGGCAATTGCGCCTCCGAGCGCAAATTGCGCATTGCGGCGACGATTTTTTGGAATAACTCAACACTTTCGTTCAAACCGGTTTGGAACTTCACGCCAAAAGACAGACTCTGCCAGTTTTCTTCGGTAATACTTTTCTGTCCCGGTTTCAAAAATCCCAGCGAACTAAAGAGCTCTTCTGTTACGAAGGGAACAAAAGGATGCAGCAAAACCAGCATCCGCCTTAAAACAGCAGCTAATACCCGCTCCGTGTTTCTTTTCTTTTCATCTGTTCCCTGGCGCAAGCTGACTTTGGAAAGCTCTAAATACCAATCGGCGAAATCATGCCAGAAAAGTTCATATAGGGCTAAAGCGGCAGTATTGAAACGAAACTCCTCCAACTCTTTGGTAACTTTTGCCACCGATGCATCCCAGCGTCCCAAAATCCACAGGTCAGCCCAGTTCTCGACTTTCGGAGGAATTCCCTCTTTAGCCCGCTCGGCCAGATTCGGCACCGACATTTGCACAAAGCGCGCCGCGTTCCAGAGCTTGTTGGCAAAGTTGCGCCCCAGCTCAAAACTGGTGGGCAATAGTTTGGGGTCTTCTCCTTCCGCCGAGGAAAAAACCAAAGTGGCGCGCAGGGCATCTCCACCATATTGCCCGATGATTTCCAAAGGGTCGATACCGTTACCGAGCGATTTGGACATCTTCCGGCCTTCGGCATCCCGCACCATCCCATGGATATAGACGTCCGAAAAAGGCTCCTTACCCATAAATTCCAGCCCGGCCATCACCATTCGGGCCACCCAGAGAAAAATGATATCCGAAGCGGTAAAAAGCGACTTGGTGGGATAGAAAAGTTCCAAATCCCGCGTTTTATCCGGCCAGCCGAAAGTGGAAAAAGGCCAGAGCCAGGAGGAAAACCAGGTGTCCAGCACATCCTCATCCTGGCGCAGCACAGCCGACTTGCACTTCGGGCAATTTTTCGGAGCTTCTACGGAAGCAAAAGTGTGTCCGCATTGGCAATAAAAAACCGGAATCCGATGCCCCCACCAGAGCTGGCGGGAAATGCACCAATCGCGGATGTTGGATAGCCAATGTGTATAGACCGAACCCCAATGCTCCGGATGAAAGCGGAGCTTGCCTTCTTGATAGACCTTCAAAGCCGGCTCCGCCAACGGTTTCATTTTCACAAACCATTGGTCGGATAAATACGGCTCGACAATCGTATCGCAGCGGTCGCAAACCCCGACTGAATGACGATACGGTTCGGTTTTTTCCAAAAGCCCCTTTTCTGCCAGCGCGGCGACAACTTTTTTCCGCGCTTCAAAGCGTTCCAGGCCGGAAAACTGCCCCGCTTCGGCGTTCAAGGTTCCATCCGGATTTAAAATGTTGATTTTTGGAAGATGATGTTTTTCTCCCAAAAGAAAATCGTTCGGGTCGTGCGCCGGAGTGACTTTCAAAGCTCCGGTGCCAAACTCCAAATCGACATACGTTTCAGCTATAATTGGCACCGGTCGGTTGACGAAGGGAATGATGGCCCGCTTTCCGATTAGATGCTTGAACTTGGGGTGTGCAGGATGAACGGCCACGGCAGTATCTCCCATTATCGTCTCTGGCCGGGCCGTGGCCACGGTGATATATTCTTTATTCCCCTCAACCGGATAGCGCACATACCACAGAAAAGAATCCTCCTCTTTACTTTCCACTTCGTCATCGGAAAGCGAAGTCTTATCCGTTGGGCACCAATTGACGATATATTTGCCGCGGTAAATCAGGCCTTTGTTATAAAGCCGGACGAAAACCTCCATAACCGCGCGGGAAAGCATCGGGTCCATCGTAAAGCGCAGCCGGCTCCAGTCCAGCGCGCATCCCATTTCCTTTAACTGGTTGACGATGGCGTCGCCGTATTTGTTTTTCCAGGCCCAAGCCCGTTCTAAAAACTTTTCCCTTCCCAGCTCTTGTCGAGTGATTCCCTCTTTGCGCAGTTCTTTTTCCAAGACCACGTGGGTGGCGATGCTGGCGTGGTCAACCCCCGGCAGCCATTCCACCTCATACCCGGAAAGTTTTTTCCAGCGAATCATAATGTCCTGCAAGGTGTCGTTGAGAGCGTGGCCGATGTGCAGAATGGAAGTGACGTTGGGCGGCGGCACGACAATTGAGTAAACCGGTTTTTTGGTGTTCGAATCCGGTTCAAAAACCTGATTCTCCTGCCAAAAGCGGTTCCACTTGGTGCGTGCCGCAGCAAAATCGTACTGTTTGGACAATGGCTCCATTTATTGCATAATAATTTTTAGGGATGGATTGTCAAGAAAAGCCCAAAACAGATTGACATTCATCGTATTATGGTTTATCTTGTTTACCACTAAAGAGGTAGCCATGCTAAAAAAGCTTGCCCTTTTGCCGGTTTTAATTCTGCTGCTCGCAGCGACAGCTATTGCCCAAACCTGCGACACTTCCCGGGCGGATATGAATTGCGATGGCTTTCTAACAGCGGCGGATGTTGTAAAACTTCTTAAAGTATTTGTTGGTTCATGTCTTGAATGCGTAGGGTGTAGTGGACTGGAGCCAAACCGGGGAGACCTGAATTGTGATGGATTTAAGGATGCCAGCGACGTGGTAGCCCTTTTAAACTGCACGTTTCTTAGCTTAGATCCAGGCACCTGCCCCCCATCCAACGTCCGTCCGACCCTTGCAGACCCCCAAGATTCGGTTATCATTGAATCCAAGATTCTGGCTTTGCCAACCGGAACCTTAGCCGGTCCCTGCGGATCCGCAGGATTGAAAGTAAGAGTGTATATAACCAACAAGGATTCATTGGGTAACGTCACTCTTCCGATACAAGAAACTTCGATGGCCGCTGGAGCTTACGCCATCATTTCCCGCCCGAGCAATTGTAGTGCGGCCCGAACAAGTCGCACTGTTTTTGATTTCATTTATCCTCCAATACCAAACGAGGCTCCCCGTTTGGGAACCAGTGTTCCCAGTTTCGCTTTCTATCACAGTAATCCGCCCGACAGCTTTCTGTTTTCTGGAACTTTTGATCCAACTGACAGATTCACTAAACTACCGCCCAACTTAGTGCGCGCCGCCCTTCTGGATATAAAATTTGATACGGTATCATCATCTCCCACCTGCAATGGACGAATCGAACTGGACTCGGTTTTATATCATTTTACTTCTAATGACGCAACAAATGTTATCCAATTTGTCGATACCCACGCTCAAAGAATTCCGATAAACTTTGTAAAGGGAGTGATTACTATAAACCCCACGGGCGACCTGGATGTAGATGGGCAATTCACTTCCACCGACGTGGTGCTGATACTAAACTGCGTTTTTTTGGGGGAAGGCGACTGCACTCCATCCTGCCGCGCGGACGTAAATTGCGATGGCAGCCCGACCGCTGCTGACGTGGTCATACAGCTAAACAAAGTCTATTTGGGTATAGCTTATCCCTGCTCACCGTAGAGTTTTTCTACGTTGTGTCGGGAGTTATTTATGGTGAGCGGGTCGAACCACTCCCGACACAGACGTCAGGAATAGCTCCTGACGTAACGAGTAAGGTCTCTCCTCCCTCCGCCCAGACCCTTCGCTTCGCTCAGGGTGACAAATTAGTTTATATTGGCTACCGATGAAGAAAAAATCGGAAATGGAACGCTTGATTGCCATAATGGCCAAACTCCGCAGGCCTTCGGGCTGCCCTTGGGACCGGAAGCAGACGCACGAAACGCTAATCCCCTATCTGGTCGAAGAAGCCCACGAAACCATCGAAGCGATTTACCAAAAGGATTACAAAAAATTAGAGGAAGAACTGGGCGACCTGTTGTTACAAGTCGTTTTCCACGCCCATCTGGCCAAAGAAAAAAAACGTTTTGATATTGAAGATGTTGCCAAAGGCATATCCGACAAGTTGATTCGCCGCCATCCCCACGTTTTCGGCAAAAAGGAAAAGCTTTCTCCCCAACAGGTCTTGGAAAACTGGGAGAAAAGGAAGCTGAAAGAAAAATCCGAAGGGGTTTTGGATTCCATTCCGGAAACCCTGCCGATTTTATTCCGCGCCCAGCGCGTACAAGAGAAAGCGGCCCAGTTTGGATTCGATTGGAAAAAAGCGAATCAGGTGATACCCAAGCTGAAGGAGGAAATCCGCGAAATTGAGAAGAGTCTGAATGCCCATCCCCAAAAACGGGAGGAAGAAATCGGGGATTTGCTTTTTTCGGTTATCAATTTATCGCGGCATCTGAAAGTCAATCCCGAAAAAGCATTGCGCACAACCGTCCAGAAATTTCAAAAACGATTCGCCTTCATCGAGGCAAATCTAAAAAAGCAGAAAAAGGATTTAGGAAAAGTCAGTTTGCAAGAATTAGACCGGTTGTGGAATAAGGCTAAAAAACCGTAGGGGTGAACCTTTTAGGCCTGCCCTGAGCTTGCCGAACGGGTTCACCCGGGGCGAATCTCCCTCGACTCCGCTCGGGACAAGTGAAGATTCACCCCTACGGTTTGACCCCTCCTTTAATCCTCCCCTATAAGGAGAGGAAATATCAAAAAAAGGGCGAACGACCGTTCGCCCCTACGAAAAACATGAAAAACCTAAGGGGTGGCAAAGGAAAAGTTCAAATAATCCTCTTTCTGTTCCGAGCCGTATCGGACGGTGTAAACGACGTCGCTAAAGCCCGCTTTGGACATTTTGACCGTGTGCTGGTCCCCTTGCGTAAAGAAGAAGTTTTTCTCCTCAAAACCTGCGACTTCTTGTAAACTATCGGCTTTTTTAGAATCGATATACAAAACGCCTCCGGCGCAGCTCGAGTCAAACTGCATCACTACCTGCGTAAAAGGATGTTCCTCCTCGAAGGTAAACTCCAAATATTCATCCACCTGCCCCAGATTGTATTGCACCTTGCGCACGATATCCTTTTTCCCCGGCTTGGAAAGCCGCACCTCGTGGGGACCATCTTTGGATAAATACAAACTCACCAGCTCCGTTTCATTCACTTCCCCAATGTTTTTGAAGTGCTGACCGTCGACATAGAGCGTGCTGCCGTTGCAGGTGCTGTCCACTTTGGCATACACGATTATTCTATCCGTCCCTGGAGCTTTGCGATGATTCTGAAAATAGAAAAACAGATACCCCGCCAAAAGAAAAAGCCCCGGTAAAATGATAATATCAATCCTTCTTTTCATCTTTTCCCTCCTTTTCCCTTATCGGCAATAGCGGAGATTTTCTCTTCCAATCCTCGACCTTTTTTGTCCCCCTGTATTTAAGGGGGACGAGGCCCCCAGGGCCGCAGGGGGTAAATCGTAGGGGCAACTCCCCGCTTGTCCCGAGCTTGTCGAGGGGGCGAAGTCGAATGGGTTAGGTTGTACTACCCTTCTCCCCTTGACAAAGAGCAAAGAACTGTTTGATTTAAGGTGTAGTTATATGGCAAAAGCGATACGCTGGGCGGCAGTTGGATTACTGTTTTTCCCCTTAAACCTCCTCGCCTTCACTCTTCTTTTTGACACCTGGCTAAGCTACGATGTTGGGAATTCCCCTAACTCCGTTTTTGCCGCCGACTTGGACGGAGATGGAGACCAGGACTTGGCCGTTGCAAACGAGGGCAGCAACACGGTTTCGATTTTGAAGAATAACGGGGATGGCACTTTTGCCGCCAGGGTGGACTACCCGACCGGAAGCTATCCTCTCTCTGTTTTTGCCGCCGATTTGGACGGGGATGGCGACCTGGATTTGGCGGTGGCCAATTATTATAGCAACACCGTTTCGGTCTTAAAGAACCACGGGGATGGGACTTTCGCCGCCAAAGTTGACTACCCGACCGGAAGCTATCCTCTCTCTGTTTTTGCCGCCGATTTAGACGGGGATGGGAAGCCGGATTTGGCGGTGGCCAATTATAGTGTCAACAGCAACAGCGTTTCGGTCTTAAAGAACAACGGGGATGGGACCTTTGCCCTTAAAGTTGACTATGGGACAGGGAGCAATCCTCACTCTGTTTTTGCCGCCGATTTAGACGGAGATGCAGACCTGGATTTGGCGGTGGCCAATACTGGTAGCAGCACCGTGTCGGTCTTAAAGAACGAGGGCGTTGGGACTTTTGCCGCCAAAGTTGACTACCCGACCGGAAGCGCTCCTGTCTCTATTTTTGCCGCCGATTTAGACGGGGATGGGAAGCCGGATTTGGCGGTGGCCAATCATGATCGCAGTACCGTTTCAGTCTTGAAGAACAACGGGGGTGGGACTTTTGCCGCCAAAGTGGACTACCCGACCGGAAGCTATCCTAACTCCGTTTTTGCCGCCGATTTGGACGGGGATGGGAAGCCGGATTTGACGGTAGGTAGCAACAGCGTTTCGGTCTTAAAGAACAAAGGGGATGGGACTTTTCCCGCCAAAGTTGACTATGGGGTAGGGAATTACCCTTTCTCCGTTTTTGCCGCCGATTTGGACGGGGATGGGAAGCCGGATTTGGCGGTGGCCAATGGTCTTAGCAGCACCGTTTCGGTCTTAAAGAACGAGGGCGTTGGGACCTTTGCCGCCAGAGTTGACTACGGAACCGGAAGCGGCCCTTGGTCTGTTTTCGCCGCCGATTTGGACGGGGACGGGAAGCTGGATTTGGCGGTGGCCAATTATTATAGCAACACCGTTTCGGTCTTAAAGAACGAGGGCGTTGGGACTTTCGCCGCCAAAGCGGACTACCCGACCGGAAGTGCTCCCGTCTCTATTTTTGCCGCCGATTTGGACGGGGGCGGGAAGCCGGATTTGGTGGTGGCCAATATTAATGACAGCACCGTTTCGGTCTTAAAGAACCACGGGGATGGGACTTTCGCCGCCAAAGTTGACTACGGAACTGGAAGCTCTCCTCAATCTGTTTTCGCCGCCGATTTGGACGGGGACGGAGACCGCGATTTAGCGGTGGCCAATGTTGGTGGCAGTACCGTTTCGGTCTTAAAGAACGAGGGCGTTGGGACTTTTGCCGCCAGAGTTGACTACGGGAACGGAAGCTATCCTCACTCTGTTTTTGCCGCCGATTTAGACGGGGATGGAGATAAGGATTTGGCGACGGCCAATTATTATAGCAACACCGTTTCAATATTGAGGAATTTGTCCAATCTCTGCGCTTCCGCCCCCAAGGGAGATATGAATTGCGATGGGAATTTAACCCTCTATGACGTGGTCTTGCTGTTAAACTGCGTCTTTCTGGGAGAAGGCGACTGCCCACTAACATTGGCCGATGTCAACTGTAACGGAATTTTAACCCCTTCGGACGTTGTGCTTGAACTCAACAAGGTCTTTTTAGGCACGCCGTTTCCCTGCCCGTAAGTCTTTATTTTTTAGGGCCCGCCCGTAAGAAACAGAGATTGGAGATTAGAGATTGGTAAAAACGGAGGTTGACTTTTCGTAGGGGCGGCCCCCTGCTTGCCCCGAGCGACTTGTCCCGACTGAAATGGAGGGAAGTCGAGGGGTGCCTGTCCTTTTTTATCTTTTTTTTCGCATTTCTTTAGACCCCAAATTTATATTTTTATTTTCTTGCAACTTCCTCTTTCTAAAAAACTTGCGCACACAAAAAATTTTTCCGCCTGAATTTTCTCTCATCGGCAAGCAGTTCAAAATTAGCTCCCCGCGCTTTCATAATCCCTTACGGTACAATCACTTTCCCACTCGTTTCAAATTCTGTTGCTTTTTTGAGCAAAAAAACGATGGTCGACTATTAGTAGAGGGCCAGCCCGAGCCGAGCGCTCGTGCTCGGCCAGGGATATTGGTCGCGCGACTGTAAACCAAGGACTCCCTGCTCTTTTCCCTCCCCTTGAGGAGAGGCCTGCCCGAGCCGTGGTCTCTGGCCACGGCCAGGGGTCTGGGAGAGGTTTACCATACTCTCCCGGGTTTGGGTAAAAAACCCAACCGGATAATAAACCGGGGCATAGACCCCAAAATAAAAAAGGATGGTTCGACGAAACGAACCGTATAGACAGAACGGTACCGAAATGGGAGAATTAACACTCCCCGTTGCAGGGCAGGAGGTTGGTTTTTAGCTAATCTCTAATCTCCAATCTCTGATCTCTGCTTTTAATGCCGCTAGCGGCACTTTTTAAATTCTTTTTGTAGGAAAAGGTTTCAAGGTTGAGAACAAATAGCAAAGGCAGGAAAAAAAAGAGAAAAACTAACTCGGAGAAACTTGACTACTAAGACAGGCCGGCTATTTTAAATCTGCCGGTAGGAATTTTACCCTCGGGCAGCAGAACCCCGGAAGTAAGACCGGCTTGAGAAAGAACAGTTTGGGCAAAACAGGTAACTAAAGACATCAAATGACCAGACTCACAAAGTCATTTTTTTTCATCTTTTTGTTTTTTCACTCAACCGCATTTAGTATCGAATGCCCCGGAATTTTACTTTACCAGAAAGACGGTGCAGCCCCGGGCGATAGCCTGGGCTGGTCGGTATCTTCGGCCGGAGACGTCAACGGCGATGGAAAAGCCGATTTCATTATCGGCGCTTTCCTATCCGACCCGAACGGGCTGACGGATGCCGGCTCCGCATACGTTTATTCCGGCGCTGACGGGGAACTGCTTTATCAAAAAAATGGCTCCGCCGCTGGTAACCATCTGGGCTGGTCGGTCTCTTTGGCCGGGGATGTAAACGGCGACGGAAAAGCAGATTTCATCATCGGCTCACCGAACGCTAAACCGGGTGGGGTTACAACTGACGGCTCGGCTTTCCTCTATTCCGGCGCCACGGGGGTGTTGCTTTATCGGAGAGATGGCTCTGACAGCTCCCAGCATTTCGGCCATTCGGTTTCTTCGGCTGGCGATGTGAACGGAGATGGAAAAGCCGATTTCATAATTGGCGCTCCGCAGGCAAGTTCCGGCGGTATTGATTCCACGGGTTCAGCTTTTGTCTATTCCGGCGCAACCGGGGAACTGCTCTATCAAAAAAACGGCTCCGCCACCAACGACTATTTTGGCTGGTCGGTCTCTTCCGCCGGGGATGTCGATGGGGATGGAAAAGCAGATTTCATCATCGGTGCCCACGGCACAGACGCTGGGGGGCTGGAAGATGCCGGCTCGGTATTTGTCTATTCCGGCGCTAACGGGGAGCTGCTCTACCAAAAAAACGGCTCTTCAGCTTTAAACTATTTCGGCTGGTCGGTCTCCTCGGCCGGGGACGTTGATGGAGATGGAAAAACCGATTTCCTTGTCGGTGCCATCGGCGCAGACCCCGGCGGACTTCCACTGGCAGGCTCGGCCTTCCTCTATTCCGGCGCCTCCGGGACGCTGCTCTATCAAAAAAACGGCTCCACCGCCAAAGAATACTTCGGCTACTCCGTTGCCTCCGCAGGGGATGTCAACGGCGACAGAAAGCCCGATTTCATAATCGGTGCCCCCTTCACCTGCCCCACTGGTCTACTGAACGCCGGCTCGGTCTTTCTTTATTCTGGCGCCACAGGCGAATTGCTCTGTGCGAAAAATGGCTCGGCTCCTTTCTATCTTCTGGGCTATTCCGTTTCCTCGGCGGGCGACGTCAACGGCGATGGAAAAGCGGAACTCATCGTCGGCGCTCCCGAAGCCAGTTCTCCCGGCCGCTACTCCACCGGCTCGGTCTTTGTGTACAGCTGCCGTTCTATCCCGCCCAATCCGAAAAAGCCTCGAAACCGAAAATAATCTTTTCTCTCAAGTCCATCTATTCTCAAGTAACACCCTGCTCGGTTAGATTGACAAGGTTAATATAGGTGGCCATACAACCTCCTTTATGGTTAATTTTGCCAACAGTTAATTTAATCCTTTTTGCACGAAAAATCTGGAACCAAATAGACGAAAAGCTTGTTTTTTGGTGTATAATCGGATATGTTTTGTGGGCGAAAAATGAAAAGAACGAAAGGAGCATCAATGCGTAGAGTTGTAGTAACTGCAATAACCACTTTGTTTCTGGCACAAGTAATTGCTGCCGCACCGACCAAATTCCTTTTGCAAAGCCGGGACGGCCGCAACGTGATTAAATTTGTTTCCAAAGCGCCTTTGGAAACGATTGAGGGAGTCACCGGAAAAATCGACGGCACCATCGAGGCGGATTTGTCCGATGCTATGACCGCCGCTGGCCAGTTCGAGGTCGATTTGACCACCGTCAAAACCGGCATTGAAATGCGGGATGGTCATATGCGCGAGCAGTACCTGCATACCGATAGCTTTCCCAAAGCGACCTTCAAATTGACTAAAGTCACCAAAGCCGGCGCCAAAGCCCTGGCCGACGGTCAGACGGTGGAAATCACTGCGGACGGCGAATTGACCATTCACGGCGTCACCAAACCGGTGAGCGTTTCCGGAACGGTAACCTATATGAAGGAAAGCGAACAGACCCAGGCCCGGCTGCCCGGCGACCTGTTGCACGTTGACATCAGCTTCCCGATTCTGCTTTCGGACTTTAACGTCGAGCGTCCCAAATTTGTGCTTCTGAAAGTGAGCGACAAGGTGAACATCGTCGTGGACGTTTTCGCCACCACCAAATACCCCGAGCCAAGACCGGAACAGAAAAAGCAGTAAGAACATTTTGCGGGAAGCAGAACGGGTGTGTGTTTTCCAAACAGCTAAAATATACGTGAAAGGTTGGGAAGTATGAAAATCAAATATTAACTAATGGTAATGGGTGCGCTGGTGTTAATCTTCGCCGGGTCAATTCACGGGAAAACGAAAAAAGAAAAAAAGGACTATATGGAAACGAAAAACATAACGGAGTCACCCTTTCGGTGTAACATTAGTGCTTTTACCAGTGCGCAAAGGGAACACTACCAAACTCTTTCTCAAGAGTTGCTTAAAACCATTCAAGAAGTCCGCGAGCAACCGGACGGATTCTCCTTGCGGCTCGCGGCAGACTCATCTATGGTGATGAAAGCAGCGGAATTCATCACCCTTGAGCGGCTTTGCTGTCCATTTCTGGCATTTCAACTTTCCCTTGAGGCGGAGAAGGGACCGCTTTGGATTACTCTTTCGGGTCCCGAGGGAGTCAAAGACTTTCTTCGCGCCGAACTGGGCTTTGACGCCGTAGTCCCGAAACCGGAACCGGAGCAGAAAAAGCAGTAATCTGCCCTCACGGAAAAAATAAAGAACCCCCTCAAAAAATCGGGGGGTTTTTTTATCTCCGGCGGTCGAGGGTTGCCGCAACGCTTATCGGTTTGCCGTCCCGCAAGAGGCTAATTTCCACCGTTTGGCCCGGCCTATACGCTTCCAGAGCGTAGGTGTAATCATAAATGTTGCGAATTTCTTTATTTCCGAATTTGACGATTATGTCGCCGCCTTTGATACCCGCCTTTTCCGCGGGAGAGCCTTCGCGCACGCCGGAAAGTTTGACGCCGACCACTTCTTCCGCATAGTCGGGAATGGTGCCCAAATAAGCCCGCAGCTCCCGGTCTCCGCCGGACATTTGGGATGCACTGTCGCGCTGGGTGCGAACGAATGCCGGGGGGGTGTCTAAGTTCTGAATGGCATCGATGGTTTTGTAGGTTAGCTTCAAAATACGCTCTTCTCCCATCGCATTGATTTTGTCCCAGGTATCGGATGGCTTGTGGTAATCGGTATGCACGCCGGAAAAGAAAAACAAAACCGGCTTGTCCTTCGAGTAGAAGGAAGAATGGTCGGACGGCCCGTAGCCGTCGTCATTGAACTTCACCGCCAGCCCAATCCCTTTGTTGGCCTCGCTGACCAGCTCCTTCCAGATGGGGGAAGTGCCGGCACCCTGAACCACCACGGTCGAATCTTTCATCCGCCCAATCATATCCATGTTGACCATTGCCATGATTTTATCGAATGGCATAGTTGGATTTTTGACGTAGAAGTTAGAACCGAGCGTTCCTTCTTCCTCGCCGGAGAAAGCGATAAAAAAAATCGAGCGCTTCAAAAAGTTTTTTCTGGTTGCAAAAGCTTCGGCCAGTTCGAGAAGCCCCGCCGTCCCGGAAGAGTTGTCGTCGGCCCCGTAATGAATTTCTCCTTCTTCCTTGGGTGCCAGACTTTCCGGCCCTCCACGCCCCAGATGGTCATAGTGCGCCCCCACCACGACGACCTCGCTCCCGGCTTGTGGACTTCCACCCGGAAAATACCCCAGCAGATTTTCGGTCTGAGTCATTCGCTTTCGCACTGAAGCGGCAATCTCGGTTTCGACCGAAAGTTCAAAAGAGCTCGGCTGGGAACTGTGGGCGATTCCGGTTGCTATCTTTTCCAAACTTTCTTTTCCAGCATTCTCGACGATGGAATTTGCGGTTGCCATATCCAGACCAGCAACGATGATTCCGGCATCACCGGGCGCCCAATCGTGCTTGAGCCGCGAAACCGGATCGTAGGCAAAGGTATCGCTGGAGGCGACAACCAGAACAGCCGCGGCTCCGTGCTCCCTTGCGTTCATTGCCTTATACCGAATAGGAAAGAATTGATTGTAGCGATTTTTCGGGTCATCCCCTTCCGGCCCGTATTTCAAGACCATAACGATTTTATCTTTGACATCGAGGCCGGCATAATCATCATAGCCAAAATCGGGAGCGGTGATGCCGAAGCCGGCGAAAACCAGCTTTCCTTTGGCTTCTCCGGCTTTTGAATAGGAAAGCGGCATCCATTGCTCGCGAATAGTAAGCTCCTTACCGTCCACTTTCAAATAATTCTTATCCCCCAATTCCGAAGCGGCCACCACTTCAAACGGCTGGCGGTACGTGCCATTCACCCCCGCCGGCAAAAGCCCGATTTTTTTAAACTCTGTTTCGATATAATGCGCCGCTTTGGCGCAACCCGGCTCTCCCGTGCGGCGACCTTCGAGGGAATCAGAGGCCAAAACTTGAATGTGCCGAAGTATCTCTTGTTCTTTGATGGTTGTAAGCGGGTCCGTATGCGCCCATACGGAAGCTGAAAAAACAAAAAACGTTATACCTGCTTTGAAGACTATCGATGACCTTATCTTTCTCATTTCATTTTCCTTTCTACCACGTTAATAATTATCTCAAATAGCGGAGAAGATGTCAATGCGCCAGGTCACAAATCGTAACTCCAAGCCGGAATTGAGCTTATCGGCCAACTTATTTTATGAAATAACGGGATTAAAAACGGCTTGCGATAGTATTATATATGCGGATGGAAAACGCCACCGATGCCGAACTGGTAGTTAAGGCCAAAGCCGGAAATGAATCCGCTTTCCGGGATCTGGTGGTGCGCTACCAGAAAAAGATTTTCTATCTGGCGTATCGAATGACGAAGGATAAAGATGCCGCCGATGATTTGGCGCAGGAGACCTTTATACGGACGTATCAGGCGCTGGGACGATTCAAAGAAAATTATCCGTTTTACACGTATATCTATAGGATATGTATGAACCTTTCCATCAACTACCACCGCCGGCAGAAGCTGACGCTTTACGAAAGCCGCACGGAGAACTGGGAGGAGATTCTGGAACAGCAGGGAATTTTCGCCGAATCAATTTCGGACAAGGAAGAAAAAGTTTTGAGGAAATTGGAGGCGGAAATCGACCGGTTGGCGCCGGAATACAAGGCGGTGGTGGTTTTGAAATTTTACGAAAATTTAAGTTGCGGGGAAATCGCCAAAGCTTTGGAAATCCCTTTGGGCACAGTGCTTTCGCGCCTGTCGCGCGCCCGGCAGAGATTGGCCAAAGCGATGGAGAAAAAGGAGGCCGCCGGTGAAGTGTAACTTTGAATGGCTTTCGACTTATCTGGATGGCGAATTATCGGACGAAAAGCGCGCCGAGTTGGAAAAGCATCTGAAAACCTGCGAGGTTTGCACCGCCAAGTTAGATGAACTGGCTCGTTTGGAGGCAACTGCCAAAAAGATTCCCGTGCCGCAACTTTCCGAGGCGTACTGGGAAAATTTCGCCAGCCGGGTGCAGAACAAAATTGCCATCCGTGGAAAGCAGAAGCGAGCGCCGTGGTTGGAAAACCTAAAGCGGTTTTTTCAACCCTCGACCGGAAAGCTGGCCTTAGCCGGAAGTTTGGCGACCATTCTGCTCGTGGCTATTATTGGTCAAGATTATTGGAAAAAGGAAACCTATAAGCCGCCAGCTTTTCAAAGTTCTCCGGCAGAGGGAATAGTAGCCCAAAACGATTCGCTTGAACAATCTACGCTTTCCGAAAAAAAAGAGCGCCAAGTAGAAGCAGACAAGGACAGACTTATTACAAGTGGGCGGCGGGATGAACCGGTGCTCCAAAAGAGCGCTCGGGAAAACAAACAAAAAGAATTGCCAGTTCCTTCTGCCTCAGCAATTGCCTCCAAGCCGACCGAGGAAACTGTTCTCCGAAGTGCGACAAAGGATGAAAAAACGAATGAGTTCGGTTTGGCCGAAGGACGCATGCAAACTGAATCGGCAGCGGTAAATGCACCGGCGGCTGCAAACAAACCTATACAGGGTGACACTGTTCTCGTTACTGCTCGGGGAAAAGCTGAAATTCGTAAGCAGGTTGCCACCTCTCAAGTTAAAGTCGCCGCAGAGGAAATTGAGAAACTGCCAATACGTAAGGTGGATGACCTTTTGAAAATCCAAGTGGGTGCACCGACTAAGAAGAATGCCCTTTCAACCCCGGACTCACAAGCCGTTTCCAAAGATGGTCTTCAAGGCGTAGGTTTGACTCACATCAGAGGAGGAATGCAGTCTGTTCAGGGAGATACGGTTCTTGTTACCGCCGGGAGAAAAGCACAAATTCGTAAACAAGTTACCGCGTCCCAAGTTAGGGTCGCACAGGCAGAGCCTATGACAAAACGACCTTATATGGGTATGCCTCCCATTGACACGGCACAGGCGATAGATAACCTTCGGCAAATAATTGCCGAGAAAGAAAAACAACTTTCTGCCGCCATTCTCAAAAGTATGGCGGAATCTCTCTATACCTTTCTGGGTAATTACTACGTGGCGCTTTATCGCTTTTCGCAACAGCCGGAAGACTGGAACAAAGCGGATGTGCGGCTCAAAGAATTCTTGCAAAAAGACATCTCTGATGGCGCTCGCCAAAAGCTGCTTGCCATCCAGGCCGAGCTGAAAAAAATTAAGAAATAACCAAAAACACCTCACCCTTGTATTCCCTCTCCATTAAATGGAGAGGGAATGGGCGATTCATGAATCGCCCCTACGAAAAACCTGTTGGAAAACGGCAAAATAGCCGGGAATAAAAGTTTCTCCTTCGAGTATTCAGAGTAGAGAAAGGAGAAACAATGAAAAGATTATTTTTAACCGCAGGTTTTTTACTGGCCGCAATCACCACAACCGAGGCCAGAATCGTAATAGCCCCGCCGCCTCGGCCTATCCCAATGCCGGCACCCTATCCACATTACCTTTCCATCAAGGATTATGGCGTGAAGGTGAAAATCACCGGCCAGATGGCGGCCACCACCATCGAACAGGTTTATCAAAACAGCTTTCCCCGGATGCTGGAGGGGACCTATCTTTTCCCGATTCCGGAAGGGGCTTCGATTTCCAAATTTTATCTTTACGTGAATGGCGAGGAGGTGCCGGGTGAAGTGCTGGCAGCCAACGAGGCGCGGCAGATTTACGAGGAAATCGTGCGCAAGCTGAACGACCCGGCTTTGCTGGAATTTGCCGGGTGCGGGCTTTTCCGGGCGCGCATCTTCCCGATTCCGGCCAATGGCGAAGCCAAAATCAAGCTCTCCTACAGCCAGGTGCTCAAACCGTTTAACGGGCTTTTCGAATACAAGTTCGGCTTCGGGCGGGAAGAAATGGTTCAAACCGGTGTGAATAATGTGACCTTGGATTTGCAATTGGCCTCCAACGTGCCGTTGAAAAACATTTATTCCCCGTCGCACGAGGTAAAAATCGACCGCTCCGGAGAAAAATCAGCCAAAGTCAACTGGGCAGACAACACCCGTGAAGTCGGCGGCGATTTTGTGCTCTATTATGCCGTCAGCCCGAAAGATATCGCCTTTTCGCTTTTGACCGACCGGCAGCACGGGGAAAATTACTTTATGGCTTTGATTTCTCCGGAAGTAAAACCATCCACGACTAAAACGCTGCCCAAGAATATCGTTTTGATTCTGGACAGCTCCGGCAGTATGAAAGGGGATAAAATGAAGCAGGCCAAAGAGGCCTTGCTTTTCTGCCTGCGGAGCTTGAACCCTGCCGACCGGTTTAACGTCGTCGATTTCGACGACCAGGTCGTGGTTTTCTCGGAAGGAATGAAGGCCGCCACTCCGGCGAACATCAAAAATGCGGAAGCGTTTGTGGAACAGATTGAAGCCGAAGGCGGCACCAACATCGCCGGAGCGCTGGAGGCCGGATTGAAACAGCTATCCAGCGGGCGGCTGAACTACGTCATCTTCCTCACGGATGGCCTGCCGACGGTTGGCGTTACCAATGTGGACGAGATTCTGGCAATGGCCAGGCGCGCCAACAACGCCAGAGTTAAAATTTTTGACTTTGGCGTCGGCTATGACGTGAACACCCATCTTTTGGACAAATTGGCGGAGCAAAACTCTGGCGCTTCGGATTACGTCATTCCGAGTGAAAACATCGAAGTGAAGGTATCGAATTTCTATAAGAAAATTTCTGCGCCGGTCTTGGTCAATTTGAAGCTGGATTTCGGCGGTGTCAAAACATTTGCGACCTATCCGGGTGAATTACCCGACTTGTTTGCCGGTTCGCAACTCGTCGTGGTAGGAAAGTATAATGGGCCGGAGAAAACTACGGTGACTTTAACCGGCGATTTGAACAGTGAACGGGCGGTTTTTGAATTTCCGGCCGATTTTTCGGTGGAAAACGGCTGGGAAAAATCGATTCCCAAAATTTGGGCCACCCGCCGGGTGGGGCATTTGATTGACCAAATTCGCCTTTCCGGCCAATCGCAGGAAGTGGTGGATGAAATCGTTACGCTTTCCAAGAAATACGGTATCATCAATCAGTACACGTCATTTTTGGTGAAGGTTGACCCGGCAATGCCTTTGGCTCAAGCCAATCAACAATTCCGACAGGAGGTGCGCCACTTCCATGCCCCCGCCGGACGCGAAGCGGTGGCAGCCAGCAAGGTGGCCGGGGAAAACAAAGCCGCGCTCAATATCAGCGGCGGCTTCGATGCCCAATACGCCAGGGATGAACGCGGCGACGTCGCCGTTGCCACCTCCGGTGGCAGAACCTTCTTCCGGCAAAACGAAAAATGGGTGGAGTCCGATCGCGACGACAAAAAGCCGGTGGTGAAAATAAAACGCTTCTCCGCCGCCTACTTTGCGATGCTGAAACTAAAGCCCGAATTCGGTAAATATCTGTCGCTGGGAGATAAAGTCAGCTTTGACGCCGGAAAAGTGACGGTGGAGATTGCGGACGACGGCAAGGAGAAACTGACCGAGGAAGAGTTAAACCGATATTTCCGGTAGCGGCAAGAGAGGGAAAAACAAAACCGGCCCTTAACAGGGCCGGTTTTTTAATTTCTCCAGCTTTGATTTTCGGAGGGCAAAAATTATATTCGACCGGCAACCGGAGAGATGTCCGAGTGGTTGAAGGAGCACGCCTGGAGAGCGTGTAGGGTGTTTAAAAAGCACCCTCCTGGGTTCGAATCCCAGTCTCTCCGTTGAAAATCTTTCGCCTTGGCTAAAGATTGAAAACCCTGAGCGAAGTCGAAGGGTAAAGAGTGTTAAACAATCGTTCTCGCTGGTTCTTGTATATGCTTCGCTGTTCCGATGGTTCTTATTACCTCTGTGCCGCCAGCGATGTCGCGCATAGAGTTCATCAGCATAATGCTGGCCAGGGAGTGGCATACACGAAAGAGCGGAGGCCAGTGGAATTGGTGTATTCGGAAGAATGTGGTTCCTACCTTGCCGCTCGTCGGCGAGAAAAACAACTTAAAGGTTGGAAACGTGAGAAAAAGGAACAGCTTATTAAAGGGTTCCCTTCGGCAAGTCCCGCCTAAAGGCGGGACTCACTCAGGGCCTGACGGCGAATCCCAGTCTCTCCGTTTATTTTGTTAGAATTCTCCCAGCTGTTTGCGTATAAGTATTTGTATGCTCTGCTCAAGGATAAGCAAGATTTGCGTTGGCATATTTGCAGCCGTCATAGCCGCCGGCTGCTGCTGTACTGCCCCACCTAAATCTGCACAGGTGTAGTGCTTATTTTTGACATCCAATCCGCATAGAATTGCACCGGTGCCTTCATCCCCAGGGCGCTGTGCGGGGCGACTTGGTTGTAATCTTC